>Ga0247811_1000506_pt1 | contig 11669 bp, 10 predicted proteins | sample UWRJL134311R1_FD_189018 | JGI IMG/M metagenome (GOLD analysis project Ga0247811, IMG submission 189018) | Plant litter microbial communities from Arlington Agricultural Research Station in Wisconsin, United States - UWRJ-L134-311R-1 | ecosystem: Environmental > Terrestrial > Plant litter >...
ACCTTCGACAACTTTTTGACCACGAACGGCACGAACCTTTTGGTTAATTGCACGGTCGTCGTTAGACTTCGTAAAGTGAACGAGTTTGTATGTCTTTAGGCCTTCAGCGTACTTAACGTGTACTTCATCACCATCAGCACGAACAACTTCACCAGCACCTTCAGCAACGACGAGTTGGCTGGTGTTACGAGCGATAACGCCCTCAATACCAGTACCCACAACAGGTGATTCAGGTGTCAGTAGTGGCACAGCTTGCTTCTGCATGCTTGCGGCCATCAGTGAACGGTCAACACGGTTCTTTTCTACGAAAGGCACCAGGGCTGCAGTTGATCCAAGGATTTGCTTGTGGGCTGCATCCATGAATGTCACTTCGCTTGCATCGACTTGCTCTGGGAGCAGACCGTTACGTGCGCTCAAACGTTCAACAGCGAATGAACCATCAGCGTTCAGTTCAGCACCGGCGTCAGCAATGACTTCGACAGCTTCTTCTGATGCATCAAGGTACACAACTTCGTCAGTAACCTTACCGTTTGTAACGCGGAGGTATGGAGTTTCGATGAAACCGTACTCGTTAATACGAGCGTAGGCTGCAAGGTTCAATACCAGTCCAATGTTGGCACCTTCTGGTGTCTCAACAGCACAAAGGCGTCCGTAGTGAGTCGGGTGGGCGTCACGGACATCAAATCCGGCACGTTCACGGCTCAAACCACCTGGACCCATTGATGAAAGGCGTCGCTTGTGTGCAAGTTCAGCCAGTGGGTTGGTTTCGTCCATCAGTTGTGAAAGTTGTGAGCTCGCGAAGAATTCACGAACCGCAGCAACAACTGGACGAGCGTTAATAAGTTGGTTTGGTGATACGTTCTCGATGTCAGACATAGACATACGGTCCATCGCGTTACGTTGCATACGCAGCATACCGACACGGAACTGACGCGCAACTAGCTCACCAACTAATTTGACACGACGGTTTGAAAGCGCATCGATGTCATCGGGACGTTCCTGAGAGTTGTTAAGGCGGATAATTTCCTTAACGATAGCTTCCAGGTCCTTCACCATGAAGACACGGTTTTCGGTCGTGTTTGGCACTTCAATGTTCAGGCGTTGGTTCAACTTGTAACGACCTACACGGCTGTAGTCAAATCGTTTGAAGTCAAAGAACATACGTTCGATCATAGAACGAGCGTTGTCGACCGTGGCTAGGTCACCCGGACGAAGACGACGGTAAACCTCGATGAGGGCTTCGTTTGTACCGCGTGCTGGATCTTTATCGAGTGTTGCATCGATGTATTTTACTTCACCAGTGTCAACGTCTTCAAAGAGAGCTTTGATGTCAGTTGTCTTGTTGTAGCCAAGGGCACGGAACAAGGTTGTTACAGGAAGTTTACGACGACGGTCGATCTTCACGTAGATAGCACCATTTGATGCTGTTTCGAATTCAAGCCATGCACCACGGCCTGGGATCAATTTTGCGCCGTAGTTATTGCGTGTTGCCAGGCGGTCAGCTGTAAAGAAGACACCAGCAGAACGAATCAGCTGTGAAACAACGACACGTTCAGTACCGTTAATAATGAATGTTCCGCGTTCAGTCATCCATGGGTAATCACCTAGGTAGATTTCTTGCTCTTTTACTTCACCGGTTACTTTGTTCGTCAGTTCAACAACTGCTTTTAATGGAGCATCAAAAGTCAGGTTGTTTTCTTTGGCGTGCAGTTCGGTGTGCTTAGGACCTTCGAAAGCGTACTTGCCGAAACGAAGTGCTAACTTTTGACCAGTATAGTCATCGATTGGGTTCAATTCAGCAAAAATTTCACCAAGTCCGGTCTCGACAAATTCTTGCCATGAAGAGCGTTGGTGATCAATTAGGTTTGGTAATGCTAACGCTGTGTCGTCTTTTGTAAAGAAAACACGCTTCGCGTCGTTCGCACGTTTGGTGGTTGCCATAGGCGTATATGATCCTCGCAGTTAAATTGTTTTTAGACTTATTCCGTCGAATAAGAAGGGGTTCTTTGGCTTGGAAGATTCCCTTAACCTCTGGTCGTTACTGTCGCCCATCAAAGGATTGCCACATCCTTTTTTAGACATACGAAACCACGGCTACACTACTTCTAATAGTAGATTATGCACGTAAACTGCTATTTAATCAAGGGGTTTCTGGGTTGATTTTATGGGTATACAGCACTTGATCTAACGATGGAACATGCGTCACGTCGTGAGCAGTCTTTTTTGTAGGCTCAAAGCCATTTCTGACCATAATATCGGTAATTGGATCTCCGGCAGAAAGTCCGATACGGATCTCTCGTCCATCGGCAAGCTCAACAGCGTGTTGCGTCAGTGCTTCTACACCTTCTAGCTGCAACTCCTTTGGCGTATAAGCTGCGCCAAATAACGAAGGGAACCCGAGGGTTGAGTTAAATGTATTAATAAAGCCAGCCTTACCTAGGAAGCGGTAGATTTTCGCAACTGCCTCAGATTCATACGGGGCCTGATCAACAAGTCCCCACTCGCTCAACCGCCCGAAAGCAATTTTACGACCTTCGAGGGTTGCATTCAGATATTGACCCTGATATTTTTTCATACGAGCGTGTGACCTGGCAACACTCACTTCCGAAAGTGCTGCATCTATTGCGGCTTGCTGTGCATCAGTAAATACAAAGCCCGACTCTTCAGCGCGCGCGTACGCTGCTTCCATATCATCGTATGCCGATCGTGAAAGGTGAATCGCATTCTCTTGAGTAACAACGACCGGAGAAACTTTAATCTCACTCATAATTACGCCTTTGTGATAACTTCATCAATAAGTCCGTAGTCTTTTGCTTCTTTCGAACTCATCCAATAATCGCGTTCGACATCTTTTTCGATCTTTGAAATCTTTTGTCCCGTGTTCTTCGCCAAAACTTCATTCAGCATCTTCTTCAAATAGATGCCTTCTTTAAGGGTGATCTCTTGGTCGGTAATCTTACCTTGCGTGCCACTCGATGGTTGGTGGATCATAATGCGGCTACTTGGCAGTGCGTAGCGTTTGCCTTTTGTGCCAGATGATAACAAGAATGCGCCCATGCTTGCCTGCAAGCCAATCCCGATTGTTTGTACGTCTGGTTTGATGTACTGAATTGTATCGTAGATCGCCAGGCCGTCGTAGACACTGCCGCCAGGACTATTAATATACAGTTTGATATCCTTCTTTGGATCTTCGTCCGCAAGGTGGATTAATTGTGCAACGACGATATTTGCCGTGTGCTCGTTCACGTCTTCGCCTAGGAAGATAATGCGGTCTTTTAACAGACGCGAGTAAATGTCGTACGCCCTCTCTCCATCATAAGATTTTTCAACAACTGTCGGAACTAAGTAACTCGTTGGTTTATTCATATATATAGTATATATAAAACTGGCACTCCACGCAATAGAGTGCCAGTTTTAATTATTCCCAATCCAGATTCGATCTAGTGGCTGTGGGCGGCAATGCCACCATTCAATTCAACCAGGTGCTGAATTGTTTTTTCGGTGACGAAGTGGTTCGCGATATCACGGCGCACTTCAGGCGTCTTGAACTGTTCAAGCGCTTCAGGGTTGTTGAGGTACTGCTGTTTGTGAACCTCAACGTGCTCATCAATCTCTTCATCAGTAACACTCACCTTTTCGGCAGTTGTCAGTTCAGCAAGAACCAAGCCAGCTTGCACGCGGCGAAGTGCGGTTGGACGGACTTCCTTGTCACGCCAATCTTCAATATCCTTGAAACCGTTCTGTGTAAGGTAGGCGTCGATAGTCAAACCTTGGTATAAAAGGTTCTGTTCAAAATCACGTTCAATTGATGACATCTGGTCTGTAATCAAAATTTCCGGAACAGGCACCTTGCTCTTCTCGATTAATTCAGTCAACAATGCGTCTTTGAATTTCTCGGCTGCTTCCTTTTCCTTTTGCAGTGTCAGCTCGTGTTTGATATCAGCCTTCAGTTCGTCAAGCGTCGTAAATGGACCAGCTTTTTTAGCTAGTTCGTCATCAAGCTTTGGAAGTGTTGGCTCAGTCACCTTCTTTAGAGTCGTTGTAAAGACAACGCTCGTACCAGCTAAGTCAGCCGCGTGGTAGTCGTCAGGAAATGACAAGTCGAGGTCGAATGTTTCACCCGTGCTGTGTCCGATAATACCTTCTTCGAAGCCAGGAATAAACTGACCAGCACCAATCTTTAATGTGTAATCAGTTGCGGTTCCACCGTCGAACACGACGCCGTCTTTTTTGCCTGCAAAATCAATAACGACTTCGTCACCGTCTTTCGCTGCACGTTTGACTTCTTTTTTCTCTGCCATGCCAGTGCGCATACGTTCAAGTGTCTCAGTAATGTCTTTAGCGGCAATTGAAACTTTTTCCTGCTTTGCAGAAAGCTTCTTGTAATCACCCAGTTCAACCTTTGGAAGAACTTCGCATTCAGCAGTAAATTCAAGGATCTCAGCCGGAACGAACTTCGTCACTTCGACAGATGGTCGGTCAAGCGCCTGTAGGTTGTTTGAAGTAAAGGCTTCTGCAACAGCGCGGCTAAGTGCATCATCAAGCGTTTGTTCTTGCAGTGCTTTCGGACTCACGTTTTTTGCAGCAACAGCAGCGGGTACTTTGCCGGCACGGAAGCCGGGTACTTTGACTGATTTGCTTAATTTTATCAGTGCAACCGATTCAGCTTCAGCAAGTTCTTTTGCGCCAACTGTAATCGTTAATTTCACTTTGGTGTCAGATAGGTATGTAAGTGTTGTTTCCATTTGTACAATTATAACAGAGGTGAGATTTGGAGGCAAATCACACTAGGCGCTCGCAGGTTGTTCCCATGATTGTCGCCGCACACCATCAGCTGCAATTGCTTCGTCTTTAGGCGTATACGAGATTCTTCCGTCCTCGCCCACAACTGCAAGTGGTTTGAAATAATATAAGTGCTGGTGCTCGGGTGAGGCGATGTCATGCTTCATATCGCCTATACCTGTACGAAAACGCTCTGGGTTACTCGTCAGTGCACTTATAGCAATATCGGTATATAGGTAATGGTGTACTTTTTTTCCAGTACGCACAGCTTCCCCCACATTAGGTAATGTATCAAACGGTGACAAGATGCTATTTAGGCGCAGTCGCGATGGGCGAAATGCCATACGAACATGTCCCTCATCGAGTCTTTTAAAACGTATGTCATTTGTGATAGGTATATGGGCAGAAAGTTCAGCGAAAGTATTCTTCACCTCGGCTAGTTCTTCGTGATAATTCGAATTATAATAGTTTGCTGCGTCCAATACTGCAATCTTGGTCGCAAAGAAGCGTAACTTCTGCTGGCTAGTGGGTGTTTCAAGTAAGCCCTGTATTCCCTCAGCAATCGATACACTCGGCTCAAACGAATGTCTGAGAATGCGTACTGGATGAGTGCGAGGGCGTTCGGCGGAATCCATAAAACAAGTATGACACGCTACATCTAGCGGGTCAACGCGTGTTGTTGCAACCAGGCATACATCGTAATACCAGCTGCGACACCAACGTTCACGGAACGGGTTGAGCCAAACTGTTCTATCATAACAACCTCTTTGGCTTTACTGAGCATTTCTTTACTCAGGCCAGGGCCTTCGGCGCCGAATACTAGCACGGCACTCTTTGGAAGTACGACTTCAGATAGGTTCTTTGCGCCTTTTACGATGTCCATCGCAATAACTTCACGTTTTGCCTTTTCCATGTACGCCATAAAGGCACTGACATCATCGTGGTACTGAATATTCATGTACAGGTCGGTGACCATCGCACCGCGCTTGTTCCACTGCTTGCGGCCAATAATGTGTACTCGCTTGATATTAAATGCGTTTGCAGCACGAACAATGGTACCCATGTTGTAGTCGCGCTGTAAGTTTTCGATCGCAATCTCAAGGTCAATGCGTGTCGCATCGAGATCTTCTTTGATTGCAGCTACTGTCCAATAATGGTATTTATCAAGGACGTTTCGTTTGTCACCTTCTTTTAGTAACATGCGGTCGTATTTCGCTTCAGTTGGCCACGGTTCAGGGTGCGGGCCGACACCAATAATTTCTTCTTGCATCATTACAGTGTGTACTGCCACGAGCTTTATGTCAAAGGGTTTTGCGTGCCCGTACTATCTTCAGTATCGATTGTAGGAGGTTTTTGAAACACTTCTCGCACACCATCGACGCTTTCTAGAAAGTACCCGTGGTCTAACGTATCCTCTTCGCCTATCACCAGGTGTATCCACGGCAAGCTCACTTCGTCATCGCGAACAATAGCGGGAATACAAAACTGCGTACGCGCATCATCGTCTTTAAAATACAGATCAATGTACGCTGAATTTTCGGTAGGCGCCGCGCTAAAAGTTGGCGCCTGTTTCAATTCAACTAAATAGCGCCCAATGGACGCCGTGTCGTTCTTTAGTTCAAGCAATAATGTGTACAGGACGCCTGTTGCTAATTGACGTGCTTTCGCTCGATCGGAATACGTACGATCGTACGACTCGTGGCTTTCGATATGCGTAGGCACGAACTCAGTCATAGAAGTAGTATATACATTTCTTGAAAGAAAATAAAATCGCCCTTCATATACTAAAGGACGAACTTATTGTGGTGCGCGCGAGAGGACTTGAACCTCCACGTCATTGCTGACACTAGCACCTGAAGCTAGCGCGTCTACCAATTCCGCCACGCGCGCATATTTTGGGTTAACGGCGACAACATAGTTGCACTAGAGGATTATAGCAAATAATCGTTGTGCTGTTAAGCGACGAAATCTGTCACGTCGTATGATGAGCGCAGTGCAGACACTAGGTGGCGAACATCGTTCTTTTGTTTGACGTCTGGATTAAGCGTACTGAATGGGTCGAAGATAGCGCGTACTTGCTCGTATAGCGCTGATTCTGCCTCTTCGAACACCGACCAGGCAGCATTTGCCTTTAGGCGACCTTCTGCCCCATCACTAACGAATGCACCGTTGGATTTTGTCACCAGTGCGGCATAATCACCCAGAAGACGGAAAAGCTTTTGCTTGTCGCCAATAACATCCAGCTTCAATACTGGGTAGGCGTACACGGTGCCTGTCAGAATATTCGTGACAAGTGGTAAAACAAGGTGGTGCTTACTGGCCAGTTCGTCTAGCGCCTCTAGGAATGCTTCGCGGCGATCTTCAGGGATATAGGCACCATCAATAATCGGTACCGCGATCTCATCATCATCTTCGGCGTTCTGCAGTGAATCAGCAATCTCAAGGACCGCGTCGAATTCGTCCAATTGGTGATTCGATGAATCAACCATACCGATGCCAAGTTTTGTCATGAACTTACGCATTTTCTTGAGCTTTGCAAGTTGGGCGTGGTTACGGAAGTCGTCAAATTCAATGTAGATAACCGTACCGATAGACTCAACCGTTCCCAGTAGGGCAGCTTTGGCCCCCAGCTTCGCTGCACGGCGGAACAATTCCCCGTCGATTGTCTTCAGCGTGCCAGGTTGTAATTTCACCAGACTATCGATAATATCGCGCGCTTTACCTGGATCTTGCACGACTGCAACGGCAGCAGTGCGCGTTGCGCTATAAAAGTCAGCTTTTAATACAACTTCAGAGATAATACCCAGCGTTCCCTGGCTGGCAATGAATAATGGCGTCAGATCGAATGTGCCATCTTTTGCTTTGACGTATGCAAGGTTCTTGTAGCCCGCGTTATCGCGTGTCGGATCGGCAGCTAGTTGCTTCACGAGCGTTTCATTGTCTTCAATTAATCCTTCGAGCTTGCGGTAGATTTCGCCTTCAAATGTCTGCAGACCAAGCTTCTTGTTTAGTTCATGCTTGTTCAATCGCTTTGCTTCGATTAAGTCGCCGTTTGCGAGAACGACTTCGAGCTTGTCGACCGCACCAGCAACTTCACCCGTGTTCCCGACATCGTTGTTCGCAATTGCCGCCCCAACAGTTGTGTGTCGTGGATCGGCGGGTGCATTAGTAATAGCTAGACCTTGCCATTTCAGCGCAGTGTTCAGTGCCTCGAAGTTCACCCCTGGCTGGACGTGAACCAAGCGATCCTTTGTGACGATATTAATAATGTGATTGAGGTGCTTTGATGTATTAAGAATCATGCCCTTACCAATCGAGGCACCGGTTACATCACCGCCCAGTCCGCGAACCGTCAAGCTCATTGGATGGCCTTTTTCAGCCAGTTGCCAAGTAAAACGAGCTGCTTTACGAATATCGTTTGTAATCCTTGGAAAAGCCACTACTTCAGGTGTAATTGTCAGTACGCTTCCATCGCGGCTAAAACGTCGACGCATCGCTTTTGAACTGGTTACTTCACCCAGTAAATGCTCGTTCAGATATACTGCAATTTTATTCATATCCCCGTCCGTCCTCTATGTACATTTGTATTCTTTTGTCTCTATGATAGCACAAGCGTGATCTGCTGTAGCTATAGTCGTGACAAACCATTCTGTCTCTGTTATAATCGTGGATACGTGCGCGCGTGGTGGAATTGGTAGACACGCTAGCCTTAGGAGCTAGTGCTTTCGGGCGTGAAGGTTCAAGTCCTTTCGCGCGCACCAAATGAAAAAGCAGGTCGGCTGGCCTGCTTTTTCATTTGGTTTGTGCTTGCTTTACATCCCCGGCTATTCTTATATAGAGGTCCATGGAATTAACTTCGCTCTCTGAAGAGCTTATATACAATCGCCGCTATCGTATGCGGAAAACTCAAGCAATGCGCCAGCAACTTGGTCTTGAGCCTTATCAGGATGCCTCACTACATAACGATGAACTTGATACCCCACGAACGGTCAGTGTCGGTATCGAAATCGAAATGACGTGGCAGGACGTCATGCCTGAGCTAGCGCGGCAGTGGCAAGATTCAGACAAGCGCCCAAGGGACTTTCCGTCATCATCCGACGAATTCAAGACATTCAGCGCCGATTACAATGCGCAGGACATAGTACTTAAACCCGTACTTCAACATATTATTCAACCGACAATCCCGCGCGTAGGTACTGACGCCTATTGGGAATTTTCATTCCTCCCTACTCGTGATGTCGAAGTAACTGCGGCCGAATTGTCGTCATTGTATGAAGCGAACATCCTATCTGAGGACCATGAGTACTCGCTCCACCTTATTGTATCTGATATACCGAGCAATCGTGACGCATTCGCACTAATGACGTTTCTCGAATTGAACGGCGGGACTACACCGCAGCGCCTTATGCAAGCAGCTCACAGCAAAAAAGGTTCGTGGGCGCGAAAAGGCATCGGTGGTGTGCGTAAACGATATGGCTACGAATTGATTGGTGCGGATACTGCCTACGAGTTACGGACACTTTCCGCAACGTCATTTGAGACTACTATTCAGCTGTTGCGCACGGCGCAACTATGCACCGAACTAATGAACTCACCTGATGACCGAGATTTTAGAACCTGGGTAGACATTCGTAATCGAATGGAACGCTTCTTGGTAGAGAACGATCTTCCCCTAGAGGCATGGAAGTCTCCTAAAACAGATATTGCAGTCTGGCAACGCTATGCTGCGCTTATTGGGAACTCTGCTCTGTCAGAAACCGTCTAAATAATTTTAAAGCAAAAAGGACGCCTAAGCGCCCTTTTTACGGTAGAAAGCAAGACTTGCATTTCCGTAACTACGATTGTCCACCACAACAACTCCCGTTTCGGTCGGCGCTTCCTCACTACCTGGATATGATAGTACCATAAGCCCGTTGGGTTTTAATAGTGCGAATAAATCCTTAACTGTGGAAAACTGAGGGTCATAATATGGCGGGTCTGCGAAAATAATGTCATAGAATTCTTCTGACAGATTGAGCCACGGTGACACCGCAGAGCGAATCAATGTTGTTTGTTCTTCAACATCTAGTTGTATAATATTTTTTGCGATTACTTTTTGGGCAACCCGGTCCTTTTCCACGAAGGTGACGTGCTTTGCGCCACGGCTCAAGGACTCTAATCCAAGTGCTCCGCTGCCTGCAAAAACATCTAGCACATCCGCACCCGGCATTTCATGTTGGATCTTATTAAACAGAGCGTTTCTAATGCGTTCTCCCATCGGGTGTGTACGGCGTGTACCAGAACCGACAATTATGCGTCCACCGTACAGGCCGGCGATGATACGGACGTTCATGAAGACTTCTCGGTACGTTCGATTGAGCGAAGCACTGATTCGTGCCAGCCCAAAACAACTGCCTTTACAATTAACGGTACCAGTTGCATGCGAACAGTCTTCGCTAGATCGCGGCTCCAGCCTTTTTTGGAATAGGTCTCATACGTTCCCAGCTCTATAACTTGATGCATAATATCGAGGAATAATTTTTCGTAGCCAACAAGTTTCAGTTCAACTAGGTCATTGTCGTTGATAACAATCTTTCCGAACCTGTTGCCCAGAATCGCAGTCGCGACACCAAACTCAAACATAAAGTGATTCATGAAAATACCGTGCTTGCCCCAGTACTGCCAATTTTTCGACAACGTGTCGCGACGATTTACGCCTTTAATAACGTTCTTCTCACGCACACTGCTGCGTTCGTGGTGTGGCATACCAAATAATTCTTCAATCTTTTCAGCCAGTGGAAAATGATGCGCCGGTGTTAACCCGTCAACGATTGCATGTGCCATCCAGGCTGCTTCGAAGGCTGCGCGTTCGTGATTCTTTTTCTTCAATGCTTCAGCCAAGTTGAACTGGTGATCAATGATCATATCCAGCACAGAACGGTCATCCATGTGCTCGGGATCAATGAAGTGCCACGGCTCGTCAACGGACGGACTTTTACGCTTAATGCCATCAGGACCATTGTTGCCCTCGAAATGAAGAATCTCGTTAGCGCCAGGAAAAATGACCGAATCGGGCAAGAGAGGAGCGAGATGTCGACGAGCAACACGATCAATTCGTTGGTGTACACCAATTAGTTGACCTGAGCGTTTTCCGTAAGTTGTGCCTGCGTACATGTGTATTCGTTTTGTTTAATTTAATGTCGTCAGACGTTGATAGTGCTCAACATCCGTATGTAACTGTTTATATTGTAGCAAATCTACCCCAGAGGTGGCGAATGCTTTCGCGGCCCTCTGCGCGCGGGCGATCATTTTAGTGTCAGCTAATGTTGCAACTTGTAGGTTCAATTCGCCGTGCTGAGCACGTCCATAAATCTCGCCGGGACCACGCAGACTCATATCGACTTCCGCTAGGTGAAACCCATCGTTGCTCTTTTCTACTTCCTTCAGGCGCTGGCTGGGCGTCTTTGATGAACTTACCATCAGGTAGCAGTAGCTCTGATACGAGCTGCGGCCAACACGTCCACGCAGCTGGTGCAGCTGGGCAAGGCCGAATCGATCAGCGTCTTCAATCAGAATTACCGTTGCATTCGGGACGTCGACACCGACCTCAACCACCGTCGTACTAACCAAAACATCTATCTCGCCCACAGAGAACTGACGCATCACCTCTTCTTTTTCAGCTGATTTCATCTTGCCGTGAAGAAGCCCGATGTTGCGGTGCTTGAAGATAGCTTGATCCAGGCGCTTAAATTCAGTCTGCACGCTCTTCAAATCGTTATCCGGGTTACCGTCAATCAAACTACAAATGACGTAGGCCTGACGGCCCTGTGCAAGCTGCTCATCGATCAGTTTATATAATTGTGGGCGACTATTTGGCGACCATATCTTGGTAGCAATATCTTTGCGGT
>Ga0247811_1000508_pt1 | contig 11647 bp, 6 predicted proteins | sample UWRJL134311R1_FD_189018 | JGI IMG/M metagenome (GOLD analysis project Ga0247811, IMG submission 189018) | Plant litter microbial communities from Arlington Agricultural Research Station in Wisconsin, United States - UWRJ-L134-311R-1 | ecosystem: Environmental > Terrestrial > Plant litter >...
CAATGCTGTAATATCTTTTATCTTTTGAAAGTTCAATATGCATGTTTTTTAATTTTCTATTTTATCCCAAACTTACTACTTTTTGAACGATTAATCTAATGACTGGTTTTCCTGATTTGCCATTTGTGATATTGCCACATATTCGACAGCCGAGATATTTCCGTAATAAAAATTCAACGGATTCACGACTTTTCCGTCTTTATGCACTTCATAATGGCAGTGCGGTCCCTCAGATCTTCCTGTACTTCCCACATAACCAATGATGTCGCCGCGTTTTACATGCTGTCCGGCCCTGCAGTTGTATTTGCTTAAATGTGCATACAGACTTTCGTAGCCAAAACCGTGCCTTATTACAACGTGATTTCCAAATCCTGAAGCGGTATTATCCGCTCTGTCAACAATTCCGTCGCCTGTCGCGTAAACGGGCGAACCTGTGTTGGCGGTAAAATCCATTCCGTTATGCATTTTTCGCACTTTCGTGAAAGGATCGATTCTGTATCCAAAACCAGAAGCCATTCTCTTTAAATTCTCATTTCGAACTGGCTGAATGGCCGGAATTGCTAATAGTAAATTTCCTTTTACGCTCGCCAGCTTCAAGATTTCATCTAATGATTGAGATTGAATGGCGAGTTCTTTCGATAGTTTATCAATTCGTTTTGTAGTATTCAAAACCAGCTGCGAATTATTATAGCCTTCTAAATCCTTATATCTTTTCGAGTCCCTAAATCCCGCTTTTCTAATAGAATCGGGAATCTCTGTCTTATTAAAATAAATTCGGTATATATTATTGTCCCTGTTTTCTAATGCTTCTGTCACAGCATCAATTTCATCCATTTTTTTGTTTAAAATGGCATATTGCAGCTTCAGGTTTTCAATTTCGCGTGCCTGCAGACGATCTTTTGGTGTTTCAAAATAAGAAGTATTAATCAATAATATAAAAACCAAAAATCCAAAGAGTGCAGCAGCCAGCAAAAACAGCAGTGCATAGCCAATTTTAGCCCTCTTTCTGGTTTTTATCTTCGTATAAGCCAGATTTTCTGAGTCGTAATAATATTTTACTTTCGCCATATTTTAAAATACCCTATTTTTGCAGCTTGTAAAATAGTTAGTCGAACAAATTTAATAAATGTTTCAGTTGTTCGCGTCTTTTTTTCAAGAATAAAACAATTAGATAATTAGATAATTGAGTCAATTAGATAATGTATGAATTGGGTAATTTATTGTTAATAGAGATAAGTTTTTAAGTAAGAATTATCTAATGGACAGATTATCAAATTGGCACATTAATGTTGGCGCATAATAAAAGATACATTTTCTTAATTAAATATGAAATCACAAGACGTACGTAAACAATTTTTAGACTTTTTTCAAAGCAACGGGCATTTAATTGTTCCTTCTGCTCCAATCGTTCTTAAGGACGATCCAACTCTTATGTTCAATAACTCGGGAATGGCCCAGTTTAAAGAGTATTTTTTAGGAAACGGAACTCCAAAAAGTAAAAGAATAGCCGATACGCAAAAATGTCTTCGTGTTTCAGGAAAACATAATGACCTTGAAGATGTAGGTTTTGATACCTATCACCACACTATGTTTGAGATGTTGGGTAACTGGTCTTTTGGCGATTATTTCAAAAAAGAAGCCATCAACTGGGCATGGCAGCTTTTGACAGAAGTATATAAAATTCCAAAAGAAAATCTCTATGTTTCTGTTTTTGAAGGAAGTAAAGAAGATAATGTACCTTTTGATCAGGAAGCATGGGATATCTGGAAAACATTAATCGATGAACACCGAATTATTCTTGGAAATAAAAAAGATAATTTCTGGGAAATGGGCGACCAGGGACCATGCGGACCTTGTTCTGAAATTCACGTTGATTTACGTTCTGATGAAGAAAAAGCACAAGTTTCAGGAAAAAGTTTAGTAAATAACGATCATCCGCAAGTAGTTGAAATCTGGAATAATGTATTCATGGAATTCAACCGTAAAGCTGACGGTTCTCTCGAAAAACTTCCTGCACAACACGTCGATACCGGAATGGGATTTGAACGTTTGTGTATGGCGTTACAAGGAAAAACATCAAACTATGATACCGATGTTTTTACACCGCTTATCGAAAAAGTAGAACAAATTACAGGTTTGAAATATACGTCTGATGAAGTAAAAAATATCAGTGAAGAACAAAATAAAACCAACATTGCGATTCGTGTTGTGGTGGATCACGTTCGTGCCGTTGCTTTTGCAATTGCTGACGGACAGTTGCCATCGAACACCGGAGCAGGTTACGTAATTCGTAGAATTTTGCGTCGTGCGATTCGTTACGGATTTACTTTCTTAAACACAAAAGAACCTTTTATCAATAAATTGGTAGAAGTTTTAGCGAATCAAATGGGAGAATTTTTCCCAGAAATCAAATCACAGCAACAATTGGTTACGAATGTAATTCGCGAAGAAGAAGCTTCTTTTTTAAGAACTTTAGATCAGGGGTTACAGTTGTTAGATAATGTGATTGCACAAACTTCTGGTTCAGAAGTTTCTGGTGCTAAGGTTTTTGAATTGTATGATACATTTGGTTTTCCAAAAGATTTGACAGCTCTAATTCTAAAAGAAAAAGGTTTCTCCTATAATGAAGAAGAATTTGAAGTTGAATTACAAAAACAAAAAACTCGTTCACGCGCTGCTTCTGAAGTTTCTACAGAAGACTGGTCTGTTTTGATTCCAGGAAATGTGGAAACTTTCGTTGGCTATGATAAGACTGAAAACGAAGTAAAAATTACAAGAATTCGTAAAGTTGATTCTAAAAAAGATGGTATTTTGTATCAAATTGTTTTAGACAATACGCCATTTTATCCGGAAGGCGGAGGACAGGTTGGTGATAAAGGAACTTTGGTTTCTGCAAACGAAACAATCGAAATCATCGACACTAAAAAGGAAAACAATTTAATTTTGCATTTTGCAAAGCAATTGCCGGAAAATATTGAAGCTGGTTTTGTAGCAAAAGTAAATAACGATTTAAGAGGTTCAACTTCTAAAAATCACTCGGCTACGCACTTAATGCATTTGGCTTTAAGAAACCTTTTAGGAACTCACGTAGAGCAAAAAGGTTCATTGGTAAACCCAAACTATTTGCGTTTTGACTTTTCGCACTTTTCTAAAGTTTCTGATGAAGAATTACGTCAGGTTGAAGCAAGCGTAAATGCGCAAATTGAAGCACAATTACAATTGACAGAGCACAGAAATATCCCGATTAAAGAAGCATTAGATAAAGGTGCAATGGCTTTATTTGGAGAGAAGTACGGCGACAATGTTCGTATGATTGAATTTGGTGAAAGTAAAGAACTTTGCGGTGGAATTCACGTGAAAAACACGGCGGAAATCTGGCATTTCAAAATCATTTCTGAAGGTGCTGTAGCGGCTGGAATTCGTCGTATTGAAGCCATTACAGGTGATGCAGTAAAAGACTTCTATAAAAATCAGGAGAGTACTTTAGCTGAAATAAAAGAGACATTAAAAAACCCACAGGATATTTTAAAATCAGTGTCTTCTTTACAGGATGATAATGCAAAACTGAAAAAACAAATTGAGCAATTATTAAAAGAAAAAGTAGGTGCTTTAAAATCAGAATTAGAAAAAGACTTTCAAGAAATAAACGGCGTAAATTTCCTTGCTAAACAAGTAGATTTAAGCATGGCTTCTACTAAAGAGCTGGCATCAGCTTTGGGAAGTTCAAAACCAAATTCGTTTGTGTTTTTAGCTGCTATTGAAGATGGTCTGCCAAACATTCATTGCTATATCGCTAAAGAATTGGTAGCTTCTAAAAGCTTAAACGCAAATGCAGTAATTAAAGAATTAGGAAAATATATTGAAGGAAATGGAGGAGGACAGCCTTTCTTCGCATCTGGAAAAGGTAAAAATGCAAACGGAATTGCTGAGGCTTTGGCTAAGGCAGTTGATTTTGTGAAGTAAGGGGTTTTTATTTCGCGCAAAGACGCAAAGTCGCAAAGTTTTTTAAGCTTTGCGACTTTTTTTATTATCGGAAATGTTTTTGTAAGTTTATACTTTATTTTTTAAGATATGACTGAAAATGAAATAGCAGCGATTGTGGTTGATATCTGTTATAAAATGCATGTGAAACTTGGACCTGGTTTATTAGAATCGGTTTACGAAACAATTTTATTTTACGAATTAACTCAAAAGGGCTTGTTTGTAGAAAGACAAAAAACACTTCCCGTTGTTTGGGATGAGATTAAACTTGATATTGGTTTTCGAGCCGATTTAATAATTGAGAATAAATTAATTTTAGAAATTAAATCAATCGAAAAAATAACAGAAGTTCATGCAAAACAAACTATGACGTATCTGAAAATTACAAAAATGAAGTTAGGTTTGCTGATAAATTTTAATGTACCGTTAATTAAATTTGGTATTACAAGATTAGTTAATAATCTTTAGTAAAAAGGTACACAACCAGAAACCTTGCGACTTTGCGTCTTCGTGATAAAAAAAACACTTTTAAAAAGTTGGTTTAAATAACAAAGTCGCAAAGCTTAAAAAAAAACTTTGCAACTTTGCGTCTTTGCGCGAGATTAAAAAAAAACTTTAAAAAGTTGGTTTAAATAGCAAAGTCGCAAAGCTTTAAAAAAAAACTTTGCGACTTTGCGTCTTCGTGATAAAAAAAAACACTTTTAAAAAGTTGGTCTAAATAACAAAGTCGCAAAGCTTCAAAAAAAAAACTTTGCGACTTTGCGTCTTTGCGCGATAGAAAAAAACACTTTTAAAAAGTTGGTTTAAATAACAAAGTCGCAAAGCTTTAAAAAAAACTTTGCGACTTTGCGACTTTGCGTCTTTGCGCGAGATTAAAAAAAACCTTACTTACGTTCCCCAATTTGCTGGCGCCACATGGCGTAATACAAACCTTTCTCGACAATTAAATCTTCATGTTTTCCCTCTTCAATAATTTTACCCTGCTCTAAAACAAATATTTTATCAGCATGCATTACAGTCGATAATCGGTGGGCGATTAAAACGGTGATACGGTTTTTGTCTGAGATATTTCTAATTGTCGCATTAATTTCTTCTTCAGTAATGGAATCCAAAGCTGAAGTGGCTTCATCAAAAATCAATAAATTCGGATTTCTTAAAATAGCACGGGCAATCGATAAACGTTGTTTTTCGCCACCTGAAACCTTTATGCCGCCTTCGCCGATTGTAGTGTTTAAACCGTCTTCGGCGCGTCTTAGAAGTTTTTCGCAGCTTGCCCTTTTCAAGGCATCATATAAATCTTCATCGGTTGCATTTGGTTTTACGAATAATAAATTTTCGCGGATGGTTCCAGAGAATAACTGTGCATCCTGAGTTACAAATCCTAATTGTTTTCTTAAATCAAGCAAATCAATTTCAGTAGAATCAATTTCATTATAGAGAACCTGACCTTCGGCCGGCGTATATAATCCAACCAATAATTTCACTAAAGTCGTTTTTCCGGAACCTGACGGACCAACAAAAGCGACAGTCTGGCCTTGTTTAATTTCGAAGTTGATGTTTTCTACCGCCTTGAATTTAGCAGTTTTATGTTTGAAACTTACATTCGAAAAAAGTAAAGACTGGATTGCACCAACATGTTTGGGCGTTTTCGGGCGAAATTCTTTTGGAGCACTCAATAAAGTTTTAAAATTCTCCATAGAAACTTTCGTTTCGTTTAGTGCAATAATAAAATTCCCTAATTCCTGCAAGGGCCCAAAAATGAAAAAGGTAAAAAATACCATTGTCAATAAATCACCTACAATAATTTTTTGTCCGAATAAGAAATAATAAAGCGTAAAAACCACGCAGGTTCTTAAAAAGTGAACAGTAGTTCCCTGGATAAAACTTAAACTTCTGATAAAACGAATTTTTTCTAATTCGAGATGTAAAATTTTAAATGTATTGAGATTCAGACGTTTTTCTTCCTGATACGTTAAGCCAAGACTTTTTACAAGCTCAATATTTCTTAAACTTTCGGTTGTAGAACCTGCCAAAGCATTGGTTTGATTCACAATTTTTCGGGAAACAATTTTTATTTTTTTACCAAGATAAGAGCTGATAATCGCAATGATCGGAGCTGTAACTAAAAATATCAATGAAATTCGGTAATCAATTCGCGAAACATAAAGAATCACAAATATAAATCCGATAATGGTTTGAAAAATTAAAGAAATGGAGAGCGTAATTAATTTTTCAGAATCAGAACGTACTTTAGTCAGTTTACTTAAAGTTTCGCCGCTTCGCTGGTCTTCAAATTCGGCGTAAGGCAAATCAAGTGATTTTTTTATTCCGTCAGTATACATCTGCGCGCCTGTTCGCTGAATCACGACATTGGTAAAATAATCCTGAAAATTTTTAGTAATTCTCGAAATCATGGCAGCACCAAGTGAAAGCCCCAGCCAAAATGATAATGATTTGATAAATCCAATTTCGTTTCCTTTGTATTTGTGCAGACCAACACCGCAGTCCTGCATTAATTTACCGGTAATAATCGAATCTGATAAGCTGAAACAGATATTGATTGCAGCCATAATCAAAGCAAAAAACAACAGCATTTTATGCTTGATTATATAAGAATATAGTAATTTCATAAGTGAATAATAATTAAAAGCAAGATGCAAAAGTAGTGAATAGATTGGGTTTGTAAAGCTGATTCATGTGTATTAAAAAGTTAATTTTTTAAATAGACTTAAATGCATCAGTATTTGAATTCTATTTAATTTTTTTTTAGATAAACTAAGTAATTGCTTATGACTTTAGTTTTTATGATTTAAACAGTTCCGACAAAAATTAGTCGTTAAAAATAACAGTACAACTGTTAATACAATAGATTAATTTAATTGTCATTTAAAAAAAAAATACTTCTGTATTCAGTTTTTTTTATTGTTAAAATATATTAGGTTTCCTATATGGAATTGATTTCATTTGTAGAAATATTAATGCTCTTAATCATACAAAAATGAAAAAAATTTTATACTTATTTGGTGTTTTAGTTTTTGCACTCTCTTCTTGTTCAGGCGATGAGGAAAATTCTGAAAATCCAGTTTTACCTGAAAACAATTATATTTTACCTAAAAAAATAGTCGTTACAGAAGGAGCAGAGAAATTTGAATCTGTTTACGTTTATAATGGAAACAAAATTGTAAGCATCACGTATAACACAGGTGAAAAGTCAGTTTACACTTATACAGGCGATTTTATTACAAAAACAGAAAATTTTAAAGCAGACGGAAAAATTAATTCTCAAGTTGAATATACTTATGATGGGGGTAAATTAGTTAGTGAATTATCTGCTCAGATAGGCGGTGACAGACTTGGAAAATATAGAACAGTTTATTTTCATAGTAGTAGTACAAGTGTAACTTGTACAGAATATGTTAGTTTTCCTGATGTAAATGGCGGAGCTGAAACGAGAGAAGGCGAGTTAGAGAGAGTAATGACATTTTCTGGCGGAAATCTGGTGAAAAGGTTTAGCCCAGGTGGTATGATTAATGGTGTTCATCAAGTAGATGAGGTAAACTATGAATATGATACAAAAAACAGTCCGTTTAAGAATATATTAGGCTACAATTTGCTTATTGGTTATACTTCCCTTGTTAACAATATTACCAAATTAGCAGTCAAAAATAATCCTGATTCAATCATAAAAGAATATGTTACTAACTATGCTTATGAATACAATGATAAGGGTTATCCAACAAAAAGAGTTGAAACTTATTCACTCAATGCTAATATAAAATTCCTAACAGAATACACCTATTAGAATTTTAGAATATTAATAGATTAAAAAACCAAATACTTCTGTATTTGGTTTTTTGTTTATAAGAAATTAGCGAAATTTGTTTAAAACAAAAATTATGCAATTCAGAACCCAAATTCCACTTTCCAAAATCAATAATCCAATCGATTATAATTCGGAAATACTTTCTGTCGGGTCTTGTTTTGCAGAAAATATGGCCGAAAAATTCGACTATTTTAAATTTCAAAATACCACAAATCCATTTGGAATTATTTTTAATCCGGTTTCTATTGAGAAAATAGTGGAGAGAATTATTAAAAAAGAATGGTATACAGAGAAAGATGTTTTCTTTCATAACGAACGCTGGCATTCTTTTGAAGTGCATTCTGATCTAAGCAATGCAGATAGAGAAGAACTGCTTGAAACCTTAAATAAAGCTATTGAAGTTACACATAATTATATAGAGAACACTTCTCATATTATTATAACATACGGAACTTCATGGGTTTACGGGAATATTGAAAGCGAGGAAATTGTAGCAAATTGCCATAAAGTGCCTCAAAAACAATTTTCAAAAGAATTATTGACTGTTGATGTCATTCAGACAAGCATTCAAAACACTATCGATCTAATTGAGGGCTTAAATCCAGATGTAAAATTTATTTTTACCGTTTCACCGGTGCGTCATATTAAAGATGGTTTTGCAGAAAATCAATTAAGCAAATCACATTTATTTACAGCAATTCACTCCGTCCTAAAAACTCATACCGCACAATTTATAACGCATTACTATTTTCCCTCTTACGAAATCATGATGGATGAACTTCGTGATTACCGTTTTTATACGGAAGATATGCTGCATCCCAACCAAATTGCTGTTGATTATATCTGGAAGCTTTTCAGCGAAAATTACATTTCACAAGAAAGTATTTCTATTATGCAGGAAGTCGACGAAATTCAAAAAAGTTTACGTCATCGAAGCTTCAATCCAGAATCAGAACAGCATCAAAAATTCTTAGCTAAATTGCAGCAAAAAATACTTCTTATAGGAGAAAAAGTTCCTCAGATTAAATTTTAAATTAAACATAATTGGTTTACTACCATTGCTCAATAATACTGCACTAAAAAGTGAAAAATGGCTGTGTGCCGTAAAATTTTAGAAGAATTCCGCATAATTATGTAAATTGTTATAGTTTAAAACCCTGAATTTTGTAGACTGGGTAAATACAAGCCCTGTAACAACGCAACATTAATTTAATCGTGTTTTATTGACGTATGAATAAGGAAAAACAAATTCATTTTCTTAAAAAAACACTACGTGTACTTCTTTGGTGCGTGGGTTCTATAGTCGCACTTTTATTGCTTCTTATTATTTTAATTCAGATTCCTTCAATCCAGAATTATGCTAAGGATAAGGCTATTAACTATCTTCAGGGTAAAATTAAAACCAAAGTGGAGCTGGATCATATTTCGATTAAATTCCCTAAAGATGTAGTTCTGGAAGGTTTTTATTTTGAAGATCAAAACAAAGATACCCTGCTGGCCGGTAAACGATTAGAAGTCGATGTCGATTTGTTTAAACTGGTAAGCAGCGAACTCGAAATTAATTCGATTTCGCTTGAAAATGTAAAAGCTAATATTTCCAGAAATAAAGACGGGGTCTTCAACTTCGATTATATCATCAAAGCATTCGAATCGAAAGAACCCAAAGTTGAAGATCCGGATGCCAAACCATTCAAAATTTCAGTCGTAAAAGTAAATCTGGATAATATCAAATTCAATTTTAAAGATGATTTTGCTAAAAACGATGTAAAAGTAAATCTGACGCATTTTGATACCAAATTCAATAAATTTGAATTGGACAAAATGGATTTCGATATTCCGAATATTAATCTAAACGGATTAAAATTAGTTCTGGATCAGGATGCGGTTGAAAAAATCGCCGAAGTTTCTGTTGAAACCGTAGATACCATTTCCAAAAGAAAAGATTTCAAATTAAAATTAGACAAAATCAGTTTGTCGAAAATTGATATTTCGTACGACAATAAAGATTCAAAATTAGATTCGGGAATAAAACTGGGCAATTTAGATTTGACTGTCAACGAAATTGATTTGAACAAACAGCTTTTAGATTTTAATTCTTTTGAGTTGAAAGATCTTAAAGGGAATTTGCGTTTGGGTGCAAAAGACAAACAAATTAAAACCCCGAGTTTAGATTCAACTGCTATCAAACAAAGCGGCTGGAAAGTAAAATTAAAAGAGGTTGCGATCCAGAATATAGCTTTTAAATTTGATGATATGCAGTCGAAACCAACCGCAAAGGGAATCGATTACAGTCATTTAGATTTGGATAAATTCGACCTGAAAGCTGAGACAATATATTACGGAAACGATACGATTTCAGGAAATATAAAATCGCTTGCCGCAAACGAAAAAAGAGGATTGGCAATTCAGTCTTTAAAAACCAATTTCTTTTACGGGCCAAAAAATGCGTCGCTTGAAAATTTATATGTAAAAACGCCTCAGACGCTTTTGCAGAATAAAATCAAAATTACTTATCCGTCGCTTGCCGCACTAAAAAAAGATCTCGGAAATTTGGTAATCGATGCTAATTTAAATCAATCAAAAGTTGGTTTCAAAGACATCTTGCTTTTTGCGCCGGATTTACAAAAAACAAATCCGTTTAAAGGTAATCCAAACGCGATTTTGTATTTGAATACCCGTTTGAGCGGTAAAATTAAAGATTTGAATATCCCGCTTTTCGAAATGAGCGGTATCGGCACTACAAGAGTTTCCCTTTCGGGGAAGATTACGGGTCTGCCTGATGCAAAAAAAGCCTATTACGATTTAGATATCAAGAAATTATCCAGCACTTCAAAAGATGTATATTCGTTTGTACCGGCGGGAACAATTCCGAAGAATATACAGCTGCCTTCTCAATTTAATTTAAGTGGAAAATTCAAAGGTTCTGTTCAAAATTTTAAAACCAATCTGGCTTTAAACAGCAGTTTCGGAAATGCAAAAGTCGATGCTTTATTTGACCAGCGCGTTAAAAAAAGAGAAAAATACGATGCAACGGTTTATCTGTTAGATTTCAATTTAGGAAAACTGATCAAAAACGATTCGATTGGAAAAATTACGCTTAAAGCGAAAGTAAAAGGAAAAGGCCTGGACCCGAAAACGGCGCAGGCAGAATTGGACGGAATTGTTCAGAAAGCTGTTTTTAATAAATATACGTATAGAAATTTAGCGTTAAAAGGAAGTATTGAAAACGGATCTTTTGCTGTAAAATCAGGAATGAAAGACCCGAATTTGAATTTTGACTTAACGGCAAACGGCAGTACAAAAGACAAATATCCATCAGTTCAATTAAAATTAAATCTGGACATTGCCGATCTTGAGAAACTGAATCTGCACGCCGGACCAATGAAATTGAGAGGTAATATTGATGCTGATGTTAAAAACAGTAATCCTGATTTTTTAAACGGAAAAGTATTTCTTTCGAACATCCAGATTTTGCAGGATGCAGAACCAATCGTTTTAGATTCGGTTCGGGTAATTGCTTTTTCAGATAATAGCCGTAACAACATCAAGATATCTTCTCAATTTTTGAAAGCTGAAGTGGACGGAAAATACAAACTCACGACTTTAGTTGCGGCGATAAAAAAATCACTTTCGAAATACATCGATTTAAAAAATCCAAAAGCAAACGGAGAATCTGACGAACAAAGACTAGCTTTTACATTGACTGTAGACAATGATCCGATTTTGTTTAAATTAATTCCAAAACTGACGGGTTTCGAACCAATTAAAATTACAGGAAAATACAATAATGTAGCTGATTCTTTAGAAATTAAAGGAACGATTCCGAGAATTACTTACGGGAAT
>Ga0247811_1000509_pt1 | contig 11644 bp, 11 predicted proteins | sample UWRJL134311R1_FD_189018 | JGI IMG/M metagenome (GOLD analysis project Ga0247811, IMG submission 189018) | Plant litter microbial communities from Arlington Agricultural Research Station in Wisconsin, United States - UWRJ-L134-311R-1 | ecosystem: Environmental > Terrestrial > Plant litter >...
CTCCGACGCGCCCGTCGCACCGCTCGACCCGTGGCTCGCGATCTCGGCCGCCGTGACCCGCAGCCGCGCCGGGCGCGAGTCGTGGCATCCGGCCGAACGCCTGCCGTTCGACGTCGCGCTCGCCGCGAGCACCCGCGGCGCCGCCATCGTGCCCGGCGCGACCGCCGACCTCGTGCTCGTCGACGACGACCCGTCGACCGTCGCACCCGAGACCCTGCGCGAGCTGCCCGTCGCCGCCACCGTGCTCGGCGGCCGCCTCACGTGGAACACCCTCTAGAGAGTCTGGATCCGAGAGAAATGCCCCTGATCACCACGCCCGCCGGCATCGACGTCTACTACGAGACCACCGGCGACCGGTTCGACCGCCCGCTCGTGCTCATCCACGGCGGCGGCGCCCAGCTCATCGGCTGGGACGAGCGGTTCTGCGAGCTGCTCGCCGCGCACGGCTTCTACGTCATCCGCGTCGACAACCGCGACGTCGGGCTGAGCCAGGCCACCGGCGGCCCCGACGACACCGCCGCCGACTACGACCTCGCCGACATGGCGCTCGACGTGATCGCCGTGCTCGACGACCTCGGCATCGAGCGTGCCCACGTCGCCGGAATGTCGATGGGCGGCTACATCGCTCAGCTGATGGCGATCGGGCACCCCGCCCGGGTGGCCTCGCTCGGACTGATGTCGACGTCGCTCACCTCGGACCCCGAGTTTCTCGTCGGCGAGCACACGGGCGAGCCCGTGACATCCGTGCCCCCCGTTCTCGATCGAGACGCCTACGTCGCCATGTTCGTCGGCGGCCAGCAGCACTACCAGTCGCCCGGATTTCCGTTCGACGCCGTCGCGAGCGCCGAGCTGGGCGGCCGCTACTACGACCGCGCCTACACCCCGACGGGCCTGGTGCGGCAGTGGAACGCCCTGCTCAAAGGCCCGCTCGAACGCCGCGCCGACATGGCGGAGGTCACGGTGCCGACGGTGGTCATCCACGGCCGCGGCGATCAGAGCCTGCACTGGAGCGCAGCCCTCGAGACCGCGCGGGTGATGCCACACGCCGAGGTGCACATCTACGAGGAGATGGGGCACGACATCCCCGAGCCGCTCTGGCCCGAGTTCGCGCTCGCCCTCGCCCGCACGGCCGACAGGGCCGCTCGTGCGTGAGAACCCCGACTACGCGCTGACCGATGTCGCCCAGGTGCGCGCCCTGATCGCGGCCAACCCGTGGGCGACCATGGCGAGCGCGACGCCCGACGGCGTCGTGATCTCGCACTACCCGTTCATCCTCGAAGAGTCGGGCCCCGACGAGCTCGTTCTCGTCAGCCACGTCGGCCGCCCCGACGAGCGGCTGCACGGCCTCGGCGCGACCGAGCTCGCCGTGGTCTTCTACGGCCCGACCGGATACATCTCACCCAGCTGGTACGGCCTCGACCGGGCCGTGCCGACCTGGAACTTCGCCACCGTGCACGCGTACGGGGTGCCCGAGATCCTCTCCGACGCCGAGAATCTCGCCGTGCTCGAACGTCTCGTCGACCACTTCGAAGACGAGCTGCCCAACCCGTACCGCATGCGCATCACGGCCGAGAACGCCGCCTATGCCGAGCGCATCGTGCACGGCACGGTCGGGTTCCGGCTGCGCGTCACCCGCTTCGAGGCCAAAGACAAGATGAGCCAGGACAAGCCGGCAGAGGTCGTCGACCGCATCACCGCCGCCCTGGACGCCCCCGGCCCGTACCAGAACTCCCGGCTGGCCGAGCGGATGCGCCTGGTGCACGCGGCTGCCGCGACCGACGGCGCGAACTGATGTTCCACGACGCGGCCGCGCCGCTGCTCGACGAGCTCGTCGCGCTGCGCCGGCGCCTGCACGCCCAACCCGAGATCGGCCTCGACCTGCCGCACACCCAGGCCGCGCTGCTCGAGGCGCTCGCGCCGCTCGACCTCGAGATCACGACGGGCGCGGGGCTCAGCTCGATCACGGCCGTGCTGCGTGGCGCCCTGCCCGGGCCGACCGTGCTGCTGCGCGCCGACATGGACGGGCTGCCCGTCACCGAGGCGACCGGGCTCTCGTTCGCCGCCACGAACGGCGCGATGCACGCCTGCGGCCACGACCTGCACATGGCCGGGCTCGTCGGAGCGGCCCGGCTGCTCGCCGAACGCCGCGACGACCTCGCCGGCACCGTCGTGCTGATGTTCCAGCCCGGCGAGGAGGGCTTCGCCGGAGGCCGCCTCATGATCGAGGAGGGTGTGCTCGACGCAGCGGGGGAGCGCCCCGTCGCCGCCTTCGCCGTGCACGTCGACTGCTCCACCGACCTCGGCCTGTTCGTCTCGCGTCCCGGGCCGATCATGGCGAGCGCGAGCGGACTGCGCATCCACGTCACCGGCACCGGCGGTCACGCCGCGTTCCCCCACCTCGCCGTCGACCCCATCCCGGCGGCCGCCGCGATCGTGCTGGCCCTGCAGACCTTCGTGGCCCGCAAGGTGCCGGCCGCCGACCCCGCCGTCGTGTCGGTCGTCAGTATTGTGAGCGACTCGACGGCGCCCAACGTGCTGGCGACGCGGGTCGAGCTGTTCGTCAATATCCGCACGCTGTCGCGGGAGACGTTCGCACTGGTGCGGTCGTCGATCTCCGAGCTGGTGACCGGCATCGGCGTGGCGCACGGCTGCGCCGTCGACACCGAGTTCATCGACTCCTACCCGGTCACGCACAACGACGTCGCCGAGACGAACCGGGTGCTCGCCGCTCTCGACGAGCGGCACGGCGCCGACCGCGTGCTGCGCCTGCCCGCGCCGTCGATGGCGTCGGAAGACTTCGCCTACGTGTTGGAGGAGGTGCCGGGAACGCTGCTCTTCCTCGGAGCCCGGCCCCGTGACATCCGGCCCGAGGGTGCCCCCTCGATGCACTCCGAGACGGCCGTCTTCGACGACTCGATCCTGGGGCTGCAGGCCGAGACCCTCGCGGCCATCACCTGGGAGCGGCTGACCCTCGCAGACTGAGCGCCGTCGACACGCACCGGAAACATAAACGCTACATAGTTTCCCTACGCTGGGCGCACCAGGACGCCGCCTTCGGGGCGGGGCCGTCCCCTACCCGAGGGATAAGCGATGAGCGGAAACAACGTCAGACTGCAAGCGATCACCGACGTGGAGGCATACGTGCCGCCCAAGGTGAGTTTCGACATCACCGAGACGCCCGGCGAGATCTTCGGCGAGAACGTCTTCAGCAAGGTCGTGATGCAGAAGCGCCTGCCCAAGTCGGTCTACAAGTCGGTTATCGCCACCATCGAGCACGGCGAGAAGCTCGACCCGCTCGTCGCCGACGCCGTCGCCTCGGCCATGAAGGACTGGGCGCTCGAGAAGGGCGCCACCCACTACGCCCACGTGTTCTACCCGCTCACCGGCCTCACCGCTGAGAAGCACGACAGCTTCTTCGAGCCCAACGGCGACGGCACCGCGCTCGCCGAGTTCGCCGGAAAGACGCTCGTGCAGGGCGAGCCCGACGCCTCCAGCTTTCCCAACGGCGGCCTGCGCAACACGTTCGAGGCCCGCGGCTACACCGGCTGGGACGTCACGAGCCCCGCCTACGTGCTCGAGAACCCGAACGGCAACACGCTCTGCATCCCCACCGTCTTCGTGTCGATGACCGGCGAGGCCCTCGACCACAAGACGCCGCTGCTGCGCTCGCAGCAGGCGATGGGCGAGCACGCGACCCGCATCCTCGAGCTGTTCGGCCACCAGAACCTCAACAACGTCGTCGCCTTCTGCGGGCCCGAGCAGGAGTACTTCCTGGTCGACCGCCACTTCTTCCTCGCCCGCCCCGATCTGCTCAACGCCGGCCGCACCCTGTTCGGCACCAAACCGCCCAAGGGCCAGGAGTTCGACGACCACTACTTCGGCGCCATCCCCGAGCGCGTTCTCGGCTTCATGATGGACACCGAGCGCGAGCTGTTCAAGCTCGGCATCCCCGCGAAGACCCGCCACAACGAGGTCGCCCCCGGACAGTTCGAGATCGCCCCCATGTTCGAGCGTGGCAACGTGGCATCCGACCACCAGCAGCAGCTCATGACCACCTTCAAGTCGGTGGCCAAGAAGCACGGCATGGAGATCCTCTTCCACGAGAAGCCGTTCCAGGGTGTGAACGGATCGGGCAAGCACGTCAACTTCTCGCTCGGAAACAACGAGCTCGGCAGCCTGTTCGTGCCCGGCGACAACCCGCACGACAACGCGCAGTTCCTCGTCTTCTGTGCGGCCACGATCCGCGCCGTGCACAAGTTCGGCGGGCTGCTGCGCGCATCCGTCGCCTCGGCGTCGAACGACCACCGCCTCGGTGCCAACGAGGCCCCGCCCGCGATCATCTCGATCTTCCTCGGCGACCAACTCGCCGACATCTTCGAGCAGATCGCCACGAGCTCGCTCAGCTCGTCGAAGGCGCGCGGGTCGATGCACATCGGGGTCGACACCCTGCCGGTGCTGCCCACCGACCCGGGCGACCGCAACCGCACGAGCCCGTTCGCCTTCACCGGCAACCGGTTCGAGTTCCGCGCGCCGGGATCGCTGCAGACCGTCGCCGCCCCCATGGTGACGATCAACACGATCATGGCCGACTCGCTCGACTACATGGCGACCAAGCTCGAGGCCGCGGTCGCCGCCGGCACCGACTTCGACGAGGCCGTGCAGACGCTGCTCACCGAGATCATCACCGAACACGGCGCGGTCGTCTTCAACGGCGACGGCTACTCCGACGCCTGGCCGGTCGAGGCCGAGAAGCGCGGGCTGAAGAACCTGAAGACCACGCTCGACGCGCTCCCCGAACTCATCACCGACGAGGCGATGGGACTGTTCGAGAAGTACGGGGTGTTCAACCACCGCGAGATGCACAGCCGCTACGAGATCGGGCTCGAGCAGTACTCGCGCACGATCGAGGTCGAGGCGCGCCTCACCCTCGAGATGGGCGCGACGATCATCCTTCCCGCCGCGCTGCGCTACCAGACCGAGGTCGCCCTCAACATCGGCGCGCTCACGGCGGCCGGGGTTCTCGACGTCGACACCGCCGCGCTCGACGAGGTCACCGCACCGCTAACGGCGCTGCGCAAGGCGCTCTCGACCCTGCGCGCGGCCGTCGCCGAGGACACGGGCGACACCGCGCTCGCCGAGGCGGAGTACGCGCAGAGCGTGCTGCTTCCGGCGATGAACGACGTGCGTGCCGCGGCCGACGAGCTCGAGACGCTTGTCGCCGACGACCTGTGGCCGCTGCCCACCTACCAGGAGATGCTCTTCATCCTGTAGGCCCCTGATCGACGCTGGCGGACGGCGGGAACGGTCGTCCGCCAGCGTTGCCCCCTCGCTCTGCCATAATGGACGCAACGAAGGGGAGTAGTTCCCGACCCGCCTCGATGTTCGAGGCGCGGAGGTACGTCGACATACTGGTGGATTCTCACCCGGCGTGCCACCCGGCCACAGCCGGGCGAACGAGACCTTCGGCACTGACCAGTGCCGAACGCACCCTTCTCGCGGATCGGCCGATTGCACGAAAGGCCGCTCCTCTCCCATGTCCTTCTGGGCCCTCTTCCTCATCGCGCTCGGCGTCTCTGCCGATGCCTTCGCCGTCGCCCTCACCAAGGGCCTGCACATGCGTCGGTTCAACCTGCGCAACGCCCTGATCATCGCGGTCACCTTCGGGCTGTTCCAGGCCGTGATGCCGCTCGTCGGCTGGCTGCTCGGCAGTCAGTTCGCCTCGTACATCGAAGACTTCGACCACTGGATCGCCTTCGGCCTGTTGCTGCTCGTCGGCGGCAAGATGCTCTGGGAGGCCTTCTCGTCGCACGAAGACAAGGAGAAGGACTTCGACAGGATCAACCCGCGCGAGCTGCTGGTTCTCGCGCTCGCCACGAGCATCGACGCGCTCGCCGTCGGTGTGACCCTCGCGTTCATCGACGTGTCGATCGTCGGTGCCATCTCGCTGATCGGCGTCACCACGCTGGTGCTCGCCTTCCTCGGTGTCGTCGTCGGACGTCGCGTCGGCGCGCGCTTCGGCAAGCCCGCGGAGATCGCCGGAGGTGTCATCCTGATCCTGATCGGAACCCGCATCCTGTTCGACCACCTCGGCGCTGCATAGCCGACCTAAGTCCGCCGGCAGGCGACGTCGGGCGTCCCCGGAGCCGCGGCGCGGCGAGTTGCCCCGACCTGCCGACCGCCGCCATGCGCGACCGGCGCGGCGGAACTGGCGGCCTCGAGTTACTCGCTACTCGCAGACCGGGTTCGCGTCACGCACGAAGTCCGTGAATCCGGCGCCGAACGACTCGACCGAGAGGATGTAGACCCCCGGGGTCTTAAGCTGGCTTGCACCGCCGGCAAGGTCGGAGCTGCCGCAGCCGACCGAGCCGAAAGTCACGAGAACCGCCGCCGCCAGCACTGCAACGCCGGCCGCGGCGATGAGCACGCGGGAGCGGGGAGTGGCCATGCGCCACGGTATCGCGATCGGCCTGCGCGGCCCCACACCCAGAACGGGGCGCGCGATCGACGGTTCAGGCGGGGCCGAACGGCAGCAGCATCCATGCCCGCGTCGCGACGGCGTGCCGCTCGTCGTGCGCCGTCTTCGAGAGCGCGCCGGCCAGCATCGCGATTCCGAGCAGCACGTCGTCGGTGGTGATCCAGTCGGCGAGCTGGCCGTCGGTGCGGGCGGCAGGCAGTTTCGACGCGATGATGGCGCTGATGTGGTCGATGAGGTGTCGCCCCGCGTCATCCGTCTTCTCGATCTCGATCATCTCGAAGAAGGCGGTCGACACGATCGCCTGCGCGGTGATCACGCGCAGCAGGTCGCCGAGGGTCGAACCGTCGACCGCGGCGATCTTCTCGAGCTCGTCGACGTTCTCCTCGAACACCGCGAGCGCGAGGCTGTAGCGCGTGGGGAAGTGGCGGTACAGGCTGCCCTGCCCGACACCGGCCTCTTTGGCCACCGAACTGAGCGGGGCGTCGAGGCCGCGGGTCGCGAAGATCATGCGCGCGGCGCCGATGAGCGCGGCCCGGTTTTCGGCCGCCGCGCTGGGTCCGCGATTCGCGCGCGGGGAAGAAGCCATAAAGCTATAGTAGAACCGGACAGCGTTGTCCGGTGTCTAACTACGGGAGAGAATGCAATGAAGTCAGTACTGGTAACCGGTGTCGGAACGACGGCCGTCGTCGACGTGCCCACCCCCGAGGTCGGCCCCGCCGACGTGCTCGTCAAGATGCGCGCGTGTGGCATCTGCGGCTCGGACACGTTCTACATCTCGATCGGCGGCATCCCGCCGCGCCAGGGCGAGACGCCGCTGGGTCACGAACCCGCCGGAGAGGTCGCGGTCGTCGGGGCGGATGTCACGGGCGTCAGCGTCGGCGACCACGTGGTGATCAACCCCATCGCCTCCCGCAAGGGCATGATCGGCAGCGGCGGCCCCGGCGGCGCGCTCTCCGAGTTCTTGCTCATCCCCGACGCGGTGCTCGGCACGAGCCTGCAGATCGTTCCCGACCACATTCCGTTCGCCGTCGCCGCGCTCAACGAGCCGATGGCCGTCGCGCGTCACGCCGTCAACCGCACCGCACCGAAGCCCGGCGACAAGATCGTCATCTTCGGCGCAGGCCCGATCGGACTGGGCGCCGCGATCAGCTACAAGCGCAGCGGCGCCGCGCACGTCGTCGTGGTCGACGTCATCCCCTCGCGGCTCGAGAAGGCCCTGGCGATCGGTGCCGACGCCGTGATCAACTCCGCAAGCGAAGACGTCATCGCCCGGCTGACCGAGCTGCACGGCCCCGGCACCACCGCGATGGGCGCCCCGCGCGCCGGCACCGACATCTACCTCGACGCCGCCGGAGTGGGCGTCGTCGTGAAGACTGCGCTCGAAGCGGCCAAGCACCTCGCCACCATCGGCATCGTCGCGGTGCACAAGAAGCCCGTCGAGATCGACCTCGGCGCCATCCTCGCGTCAGAGGTGAACATCGTGATGTCGATGGGCTACCCGACCGAGATCTTCGAGGTGACGAAAGACATCGTGGCCGAGTGGGAGAAGTTCGCGCTCATCATCAGCGACGAGTTCGACTTCGCCGACGTCGAGCAGGCGCTGGCTCTCGCCGGCACCCCGGGCGCTGCCGACAAGGTCGTCGTCACCTTCGGCGAATAGTTCAGCGTCGCCCCTCCCACAGCTCCCGCGTGCTCGGGGAGGGGTCAACCACGACCGTGGAGACCGTGTCGAAGCGTTTGACCGTGCGCGTTGCCGTCGAGTACGGCGGCCAGCCGGGGTCGCCCGTGGTGGCGAAACGCACCCACGCGCCGTGCATTTCGTCGGCGAGCGACTGCGCTGCAGTGCCGCCGGTCATCATCGCCCAGTCGGTGACCCCGAGGTTGTCGAACACGAACGGCAGTTCGGCGCCGTGCCCCGCTCCGTACTCGCCGTCGAACGCGGGCGAGCGCCAGGCGAACTCGTACACGTGGCTGCCGGGGTGGGCCTCGGCGAGCCGGACCGCCGGGATGCGGTAGATCCAGTCGGTCAGCATGTCGCTGATGCGGTCGACGGCTCGTGCCGTCGGCCGCGCCGCGCGGTAGGTGCGGGCGGCGCGCACCGGCGGCAACCCGACCCGGATCGCGAGGAAGTACAGCAGCCAGCCGCGGATCTTGCCGAGATCGCCTCCCGGGGCGAAAGCCAGCATCGCCTCCTCCGCGTTGTAGCCGACGAGGATGTCGACTCCGGATGACGCGCCGTCGGCGATCGCGGTGATGGGTTCGGCGGGCAGGGTGTCGCCGTCGATCACCGGTTCGAACGGCAGGCCATTGGCGGCGACGTCGCCCCAGAGCTTCTTCGACGGCTTCTTCGACACCTCTGTGCCGAGCTGAGCCTGCGCGGCGAGCAGGCGCTCCGTCGACACCGTCGCGAGGCCCTCGCGCGACCGCTCCACCCCGAGGATGTCGGCGAGCCGGTTCGCCACCAGCAGGGCCGACTCGGCACTGATCGCGTGGTGCGCCGCGCCCGACTCGAGGATGGCGCGCCGGAACAGCCCGCGCGCCGCGGGCATGGCGAGCAACGCTCCGACGCTCATGCCGCCCGCGGATTCGCCGAAGACGGTGACGCGCGCGGGGTCGCCGCCGAACGCCGAGATGAAGTCGCGCACCCACTCGAGCGCGGCGATCTGGTCGAGCATTCCGAGGTTCGCGGTGCCGTCGCCGAACCAGGCGAAACCGTCGGCGCCCAGCCGGTAGTTGATCGTCACCAGCACAACGCCGTCGCGGGCGAACGCGCCGCCGTCGTAGCCGCCGACCGCGCCCGACCCGCCCGTGAACGAGCCGCCGTGCACGAACACCATCACCGGCAGGCTCGCCGCGGTGTCGGGGGTCCAGACGTTGAGGTTGAGGTAGTCGTCGCCCGCGATCACGACGTTCGGAAGCAGCTCGGCGAGCGGTCCGGTCGACTCGCGCTGCGGTGCGGTCGCGCCGTAGACCGTCGCGTCGAGCGCGGATTGCCAGCCGGCGTGCGGGCGGGGCGGCTCGAACCGCAGCGGTCCGACGGGGGCCGCCGCGTAAGGGATGCCGAGAAAAGTGTGGATGCCGCCGGCCGTGGTGCTTCCCCGGATCTCTCCGAGCGGGGTGCTGACGATCGGGCTCACGGTTCCTCCTCCGCACGGGCGGCACGGTGGCTTAGATTAGAGCCAGTTATGAACGACCGTTCACCGAGGATGTCATGCCCGAATCGCTTTCGCAAAGTCTGCTGCCCGCCGGCCTTGACCTTTCGCCCGCCCGGATGCGTCTCTTCGAGACCGCTCTCGGGCTATTCCACGAACGCGGCTATCACGGCGTCTCGGTGCGCGACATCACCGATGCGCTCGGGCAGAACCCGGGCGCCATCTATGCGCACGTCGCGTCGAAGCAGGCGCTGTTGAGCGAACTCGTCGCCATCGGCTACCGCGCGCTCGACGCCGCGGTGCGCTCGGCGATCGCGGCGGCGGGCGACGATCCCGTCGAGCAGATCCGCGCGGTCGTGCGCGCCCACGTCGGGTTGCACCTCGAGCTTCCGGCGCTCGCCCGGGTCATCGACATCGAGTCGCGCTACCTCGAGCCGCACCAGATGGAGGCCCTGCTCGGCATCCGCGCCGGAACCGAGATGGCCGTCGTCGACGTCATCGCGCGCGGCAAGCAGTCGGGCGTGTTCTCCACCGACGAGCCCTATCTCGCGCTCAACGCGATCGGCGCGATGGGCATCCGCAGTGCCGAGTGGTGGAGACCCGACCTGCCGTTTTCGGCGACCCGCGTGGCCGACAGCTACGCCGATTTCGCCCTGCGCATCCTGAAGTAGACGGCTAGTTGACCGCGGGATCGTCGGCGAGAACCTCGCGCACCACGGCCGCGAAGCCGACCGGGTCGCCGAGGAACCCGGCGTGGTCTCCGGGAAATGTCACCGGCGGTTCGGCCAGCAGCGTCGCCAGTGCGAGCGACGTCTGATAGGTGTTGAGCCGCCCCGACTCGGCGCCGACACCGACGACGATGCGGGTCGCGCTGCCCACCAGTCCGGCGAGCTCGGGCAGGTACCGGGTCGTGCCGCGCAGGTCGTGGTCGAAGAACCGGGCGTTGTCGGCGTTCTCCTGTTCGGTGGGCTCGTGCTGCTGCTGCGGGGGCGGCGCATCGCCCGCCTGCACGAAGCCCGCGCTCTGCATAAACCGGCCCCACGCCGCGCCCGCGCCGTGCTCGTGGAAGGTCTGCGAGATCTCGTCGATCGTGACGCGCCAGCGTTCGGCGTCGGGCAGCAGCTCGAGCAGCGGCGGCTCGTGCGCGATGAGGGTGCGCACTCGTCCGGGGTAGTCGGTGACGAGGGCGAGGCCGGTGACCGCACCGCCGCTCGAGCCGAACATGTCGACGGTGTCGGCGCCGAGGTGGTCGAGCAGGGTGATCAGGTCGCGGGCGCGAAGCTCGGGTTCTGACGGAGCATCCGGATCGTCGAGTGCGCTGCCCGAGATGCCGCGCGGATCGTGGGTGACGACGGTGAAGTCGTTCGACAGCGCCTCGGCGAGCGGGCCGAACGCCGCTGCCGTCATCGGCGAACCGGAGATCAGCAGTGCCGGCCCGTCGCCGCGCACCTCGTAGTACAGACGTCCGTCGGGTACCTCGATCGTGGTCATGCCGCCGAATGTACTCGCGGGGCGTCGCGGAGCGCTAGCGGTCGACGCCCACCGCGTGCTCGGCGTAGTCGCGGCCGCCCGTGATCTCGTCGGACGGCAGTGCCGCGGCGAGCTCGTCGAGGTCGCCCGCGCTCAACACGATGTCGGCGGCCGCCGCGTTCTCGTCGAGCCGTGAGCGGCGACGCGTTCCGGGAATCGGCACCACACCCTGCGCGATCACCCAGGCCAGCGCGATCTGGGCGACGGTAGCGCCCTTCTGTGCGGCGATCGCTTCGACTCGGGCGACGAGCCTCTGGTTCGCGGCGAAGGCATCCGGCTGAAAACGCGGCAGTGTGCGACGCGCATCGTCGGCGTCCAGGTCGTCGAGGCTGCGGACGCTGCTCGTCAGCACGCCGCGGCCGAGCGGCGAGAACGCGACCAGCCCAATGCCCAGCTCGTCGAGCACCACCTTCTCGCCGTTATGCAGCACGTCGCGCGAGAACAGCGAGAACTCGCTCTGCACCGCGGCGAGCGGGTGCACGGCGTG
>Ga0247811_1000515_pt1 | contig 11593 bp, 8 predicted proteins | sample UWRJL134311R1_FD_189018 | JGI IMG/M metagenome (GOLD analysis project Ga0247811, IMG submission 189018) | Plant litter microbial communities from Arlington Agricultural Research Station in Wisconsin, United States - UWRJ-L134-311R-1 | ecosystem: Environmental > Terrestrial > Plant litter >...
TTTTGCTTTACGCTTTTGTTCTTTTAAAAATATGATAGCCTCTGCCAATCTTTTTTCTTGTGGATCAAATGATTGAATGCTTGGTTGCTCACCTGTACTATCCATCCAATTCTTAATTTTGGGCCATAAAACAATTGCTTCTTCCTCTGTCATTTGAATTCTAGTAGCATCTATTGTTTCTTGAATAGCTTTAAACACCGAAGCAGTTACCGATTTTGAAAGTATCTCAAATGCCTTTTGGAATGGGTTAATTTGATCAATCAAATCAATATTGATATCATCAATATTGACAAAACTTCCAGCCATTCTTATAAAACGCTTGTCGCCATGCGTTTCAATTGTACTGTTTTTTATTACCGAGTCTACAACTACGTGCTGTCTTACTTGTTCAACTTCTTCTTCAGTCAAGTCGGGATAAGTCTCACGAATAATCTTGGGAATTAAAACAGTATTTATGACTTCTGGATCGACGTTACCAGGTAGTGCTTTGATCATTTTATCATCTTGAAGAATTGTAGCTTTCAAGTCGTTGATATCAGATTCAATAATGTCTTTAACTCGATTTGATGTTGGTGTTTTAAAACCTTTTATTCGGATTGTATCATCATCGTCGTCTGATTCATCTTCATCTGGAAACTTTGCCTTAAACTTAAAGTTTGGCGCTAGAACTTGTTCCATTAGTAACGAAGCAGTAATTGCTTTTAGCATATTATTTACTGACAGTTTAACTTCGTCGCCATCTGCATCAGGTTGTGCAATTAGATTGGTAAATTGTGCATGACTCTTGTTTTTGCTATCACGTGTACATCTGCCAATTATTTGTATAATTTCGGTTAAGGAACCACGGTATCCTATGGTCAAAGCATGTTCGCAAAAGGGCCAATCAAAACCTTCTTTTGCCATTCCTAATGCTATGATGATGTCAATATCCTCAGGCTTTTTCGAAGATCTGAGATATTCTTGAATTTTATCTCTATCTTTTGGATTGTCATTTACCAAGTCAGCAATTTTTAAGAGATTCCCAGTTTTTCTGCTCCGAACATGTAAAACACCAGTAGATGAATCTTGGTATTCAAGTTCACCCAAGCTATCAAGGATCTTATTTACTTCTTCATACTTATCCTTCTCTGATTCGCCTGAGTTAACACTTGGGATATGAACAATAGTCTTTTTAGATTCATCCAAAATTTCGTGAATTGCAGTTGTATATTTTCCTTGATAAAAATGATACCCAATGCCCAATGATTTTAAATACTCATATCCATTTAATTGCTCATAATAGTTATAAGTGACTTTACTGAATCGAGACTCTAATTCTGGAAGCAAAACAGGAACACTATCACCACGGAAATATGAACCAGTCATCGCAACTATATGCGCTGACGATTTTGACATGATAGATCGTAATACTTCACCTAGTCGATTATTAACATCTGCAGAAACATGATGGAATTCATCAATTGCAATAACAATATTGTCGAATATTTTTTCATCAATACCTTCACAAGCAAAACGAAGAGTTGCGTGAGTGCATATTAGGATTCGTTCGTCACTTTCTAAAAAGTTATTAAACGCCTTGACCTTGTTCGATTCTCCTCCTGGCGTACATAAGTTGTAAGCGTCATTAGGATTCCAATCTGCAAAAAAACCATACTTCATCAAGTCTGTGTGTGAAAATGAACTTCCAATAGATCTTTCGGGCACTGCAACAATTATCTTCTTTATACCTTGGTTAATTAGCTTATCCAGTCCAATAAACATCAAAGCACGAGATTTACCAGAAGCAGGTGGTGCTTTTATTAATAAATATTGAGCCGTACGAGCGTCAAATGCTCTCTGCTGCATCTCTCGCATTCCAAAGGAATTTGTACTTTTACTCTTCCCTGTTTGTTTATAGGTGACATGTACTATATCTGGCATAAATATCTAAATTTTATCTGTTTTGTGAAAATCCTATTAGGCAAAGAATCATAACAACATATATTCGTCATCGTGACCTTTTCGCTTATGCTTTCTTTTTCTTTAATTTCTTCTCTTTTAAAAACAAACTATCCTTCGTTGTCATTCCTTCATACATTTTAAATAAATACTCTAAACGTTCCACATCATTTTCAAAAGGTTTTAAACGATAGCATCTTTCAATGGCAAGATCCAGTTGGTGATGTGCCTCCTTTAATCCTGATGGCATTTTATCTGGATCATATAACTGTGCCAATGTCTTTTCCGAATATTTGGCTCTTTCATCTAAAATTTCAAAAACGTGTAAATTAATTTGTTGTTTCTGTTTATTGGAGATAGGAGGAAATGGAAATGTATTATAGCATAATTGTGATGAATAACGATAATCGGTTTTTAATCTGCCTCCAACAGCCCTTACCCATGTCATGTGGATCTTTGATGTCAAAATGCCAAATATCCATAATTCAGCGTTAAAAACAACACTTGCTGCATCAGAAACAATCGTATTTCCATCTAAAAAACCCATGGGAATATATTGTCTTCTTTCAGAAGATGTTCGAGGTATTATAATGGAATTAGAATCTGAATGAACAGAATAATAAAATTTATGAGGAAACTTTGCCATTTCTCGTGTGCTCACTTCTGTACTTTTTTCTCTAAATTGAGAAACCAAGTCAAATCTATGTCTAATTGGCGGAATAGAATTTGCGAAATCTAAAACAGATTCATCCACGAATAAGCACCATCGATCTAAATTTCTAATAAATTCAGCCGATCCTGCTAATTTTTTAAATAATATTTCTGCATCAGGATACAGCTGCAATAGTTCGTTTTTTTCCTCTGTTGAAAAGATGAGATGTCCATTATCCACAATTTTGCTCCCGTAACTCATCACTGGGATCTCAGATAATGGCTTAGATCGTTTACTCAAGATCACACTGCTTCCAGAAGTTAAGTAAGGATTTATATTATCAACTGAGGCATATAAATTATCAGTAAATATTTTTTTCTTTTCATTATTTTTAGCTTTGATCCCTATAATTGTACAATACACGCCCGCGTTTGCCTTGGCATTATTGGACCATTTGAAAGATTGATATGCAAAAAATATCTCGAGTTCCTTTGATAATATAAAGGGCCATAATAATGAAACTTGTTCGCCTTGACAAATAGAATTAGTAGTTACAAACGCAAAACTAACTTTGGTGTTTTGACTATAAATAGCACTCTTAATAAACCAACAAGCTATATAATCCAAGTCCTTATATGATTTAAAACCTGTACTTACAATTTTTAAATCTTCTTTTTGTTCTTTGTTTTGCAAAAACGATCCGAGATAAGGAGGATTTCCTAAAATATAAATTTCTTCATTTTCATCAACCGGACAGACCGTTTTCCAATCAATTCTAGTAGCATTTCCCTGTGTAATATGCCCTGCTTCTTTTAATGGTAAAATAGGTTTTGCACGACCAAAGTCGTGAAGTTCATCGACAAATATCTTGTTCATTTGATGTTCAGCTAACCATAATGATAATATAGCCATCTCATGAGCAAAGTCATCTAATTCGATACCGTAGAATTGTGACAGTTTAATTTCAGTAAACACAATAGATATTTGCTTCTCTATCTCATAAAGATGTTGCAATATTTCAATTTCTAATTTTCTTAATTCTTTATAAGATATAATAAGAAAATTACCACTTCCACATGCTGGATCAAAGCATTTTATTTTTGATAACCTGTAAATTAACTTTCTTACTTTGGCGGAATTTCCTTTACTTTTTTCAAATTCTTCTTTTAATTCATTTAAAAATAATGGTTCAATCACTTTCATTATATTGGGCACAGAAGTATAGTGCATACCTAAACCACTTCTATAAGCTGGATTTACGACTGCTTGAATCATAGATCCGAAAATATCAGGATTAATCTCACTCCAGTTCAGTTCACCACAATCTAAAATGATTTTTCTTGCTTTTGATGAAAATTTCGGTGATATGATAGAATCTTTAAATAGTCCACCATTAACGTATGGAAAGCTTGTTAAATATGCTGGCGCTTCTTTATCAAACTCGGTGCGAAGTTTTCGAAAGAGTCGATCTAAAAATAGATTTACATCGCTACCATCTTTTTTGGTATGTTGTGCTAAAGTATTAGTAAAAATACTATCCTCATCAAATATCCCAGTGTCCTCAGCAAAGAAACAAAATAGAATCCGAGACAAGAATATATTCAGATTATGACCACCGTCAGCGTAAATATTAGGATTTTCATGTACTAAAATATCGTACAATTTAGCCATTTCTTCAGACGCTCTTCTATCTGCATGGTTCTCATTCTTAGATTGATATTTTTCTTGTCCTGCCCAGGGTAAGAAAAAATGGAAATGCTTATCAATTTCAAGAATAGGTATGTCTAATGTTAAGCTAGTACGGACATCCTTTGCCAATAGAGTAGTGTAATCTGTTACTATTACAAATCTAGGATTGTGTCTCAGTTCCTCTCCTGTATTTGTTAAATCATCAATTGTTGTAAGTAGCTTATCAGTATCAACTTCCTTAAATAACACCTTCTTTTTATATAATACTTCTCCGTCCAATTTAGACATATTGGAGTCACCTTTACGAAGACGAGTTATAGATGTTTTTGAAATACCATATGCCATCAATAGATCATAAACAAAACTTTCTTTGTTAAATGACCCAATAATTTCTTTAAGGTTTTTCTCTATTTGGGTGGTGTTCATGTCAACAAATGGATTAAGCTAATTATCAAAAAAAAGTAAAAATACGAATTAAGATAAGGATACCAAGCCGACAATGCAAGAAATCAAATTATATGGTAAAAGTTATTCGTACAGTCCAATTTGTACTGTTACGTTTTGTAGAATGTGCCACGCATTTTAGCGTAGTCCTTCCTTGATATCTAAAATTAGATCACTCAATCGTTCTTCGTCCAAACTCCCGTTAGGCGAGAATATATCATCAAAGATCGTATTCATATATTTGAATACCGTAGGCAACTGCTTTTGATGATTTAAAACCATTTGAGAAAGTGTTTTTTCAGTCTTTGGAATACTTTCTTGAAGTTGAATGATAACCTCCTTGACTTTGCAGCTGTTTTTTCCCATATAAAGTGAGGTAGTATTGTCAAATGTAAAACTCTCGCCAATTTCCTTTGGGCAACCTACCAAATTAATGATCGGATTTGCACTTACAATGAAAGAACCGGACACGGAATCTGGTGATCCTTCTAAGGAAATCAGGTTATTGTTGTTGGCGTAATAGCTTCCATTTACAATAACTGGTCCACCTGCAAGGCTAGTCAATTCATTTAAAAAACAGTTAAAGTTTCCGTCTATGTTTTTTGGTGCTCCACTTAGTTTTGTTAATTTATTTTCCTGCGCTGAGTAAAAACCACCGACTACGGTTGGCCCATACTCCAAAGACGTTAAATTATTATTATAGCAGTTAAAATCCCCACTCACCGTTTCGGGTGAATTCTTGAGTGAAGTCAATTTATTGCTATTACAGTAGAAATCACCATAGATTTTTCCAAATCTCAAAGGTAGTTCTTCGAGTTGTGTGTCTGTAATGTAAACGTCGCCATTTACATCCAGGCTACCGTCTGATTTCCGAATAACAAAATGCCCCATACGGATACAATACTGCTCTTTAATAATGTACACATCTTTTTTTGTTATCATAAACCGGAATGTTGATTATTGGATAATTCTTTTAGAATCAATGTCTAATGTGAATATAAAATCGCCTATGAAAGTACAGTTATGAAAGGTAATTAATGATTCTTTTTGTATGATAATTTCAAATACTCGATTGGTGTTATTTTCGAACGTACAATCTTTGAAGTCAATTTTAGAGTTGTAAAATTCCATTAAAACGATTGTAAAAGAATTATGGTTTTGATTCTCTTCGAGGTTAATAATCTCAGTTGTTGTATTATCTGCCTCAACTTTCGGTTTTGAACTAATAAAATCATAAATCTCGATAATGTAGGTGAAGTGCAGATTTGAAAACCTTATATCACTATTGTTAGAATAAAAAAACAATGTAGAGTTAAATTGCCATTTTGGATCTGAGCATATTTCTTTCGGGTCAAGATAGATAAGGTACTTCGGTTTGTTAACACCAATAATAGATATTTTTGCGCCTAAGATAAAGCGTATCAAATGACAATGATTTACATCATTTGTTATTGTTATAGTTTCGCAACCGGAATTTCCAATCTTAATTTTCTCAACAGCATCAAAAAAATAAATTGTGTCACTTGCAAAGTATGTTATCATGCTAATAGATAAATTTACTTTTATTGTTTTTTTAATGTGTATTTGAATTCCTCATGAGTTTCATTGTTTTCAATAATAACTTCGTGGCTACCGTTTCCAAATTTTACAGCATCATCTAATGATCTGATAAATCTATTCATGCTTTCGGAATCAGATTTGAAGTGGATACGATCTATAACAATGTCTAAGTCGTATGAAATAAAAGGACTTGCTTTCATATCTAAAATCCCTTCAAGGTCCATTGTTTTGCCGTTAATTCGAATTTTCAGGAATCCCTGATCTTCCAGCTTGGCGAGTATTTTCCTGAAATCCCCTTTATACGAGCGCAACAAAGGGGCGAGTATATTTACCCTTTTTCCTATGAGATGTTTAAAATCCATTATTGTTGGTTGATCATATTCCTATTTAATCCAGTTTAGTCCAAGTTTATTTTGAAATAGGATTACAATTCATACACTTTTACACTGAACTTGCTTCTTGATGAGTTTGCAAAATCAGCATCGAAGCCAAATTTATTTGCGATCATCTTCATTAATGTTCTTTCAGGTTCACCACCGTAGGAATCCAAAGGAAGTGGTGACTGCAGTTCACCTTCGTATTCTTTTGACTTGTAAATGAAATAGAATTTAAAACTTTTCATAATTTAATTATAGGTTAAAATGTTAGTATTATGTAGTGGTTATATTCTCTAACCTGTAAAGCGTTTATATATTTAATATGAATTTTTACAAATATTGAAAAATTCAATGCTTATAGGATTAATAATTAGTAATAAAATGTGTACTTTTGGTTAAAAATATACACTATGAGGGTAGGTGAAAAAATAAAGAAGCTTCGAGAGTTGAAAAATTATACTCAGCAATATATGGCTGATGAGTTAGAATTGAGTCTAAGTGGCTATGGTAAAATTGAACGAGATGAAACTGATATTTCAATTTCTAGACTAGAAAAAATAGCAGCTGTATTAGATGTAGATGTTAACACAATACTTAGTTTTGACGAACGGCAGGTGTTCAATTTTAATAATAATCAAAATACAATGGTATCAATGCGTGATCAACACATTAACCAAATGGAATTGATTGATAAGATAGTAAATCAGTACAAAGATGAAAATCAATACTTGAAGGATTTAATCGCTAGATTAACCTCAAAAGATTAGAATATTAATCTTCTTTTACAGCCATAGTTAAGACCTAGGACTATATTTTTTAGGATGTTTTACTTGATTTAAAATTGGTTGACTATGCAAACCGGGAACAGTATCTAATATGAAATATCAAATTATTTTGAAGATTACACGTTGCCGAAGTCGTTATCCAAAAATGTAATTTCTTCAACAGACAGTGACTTTATACCTGATTTGGAAATCTTGTCTAATATTTTATTAATGTGATCAATGTTGGGTGTACGATCTTGCCATGGATTGTTATGTTGTTTTAGATCATGTTCCGATACATCGTTGTTTGATTTCAAAGTATCTTTTTTAGTGTTAGTGGCATCTTTATTGATATTTAGATGATCGACATCCTTTGGCAATTCTACTTCAAATGGATTAACTGACATCAAAAACTGAGTAAAGGATTTGTTGTAGATAATTGTATTTCGGTTTCTTCTTCCTTGCAAAACCCAACCAATAATGATATAGTAATCATTTTGTTTGTACAAAAAAAGCTTTTCAATCCCATTACTTTTAATTTTTGAAAAATTTACAGGCTTAAACTTTTTAGAATTTCGAGAATGGGTATTTTGAAATCTAATGTCATAACCACTTATAGTCTTGTCAATGTTTTTTTTATGTAGATTTATCGATACGATCGGGTTTGTCTGATCAAAGCTAAAATCATCCATGGTAAGTAATGTCTTTGAGAATTCTGGATTATAGTTGAATTCAGCAACTCTTATCTGATTAGGAAAATAAATCCGAAATGCACTTTCATTCATGTCTTCTCTAAATGTATTTCCTATTATTATTGCAGAGTTCAAATGATTTAACACAATAGCCTTCCCAATAAAATACATTTTATCTTCACTGTAAGAGAGGTATTTTGCAATATCTTCTATCGAATTTGAGTTCTGAGGAGAGAAATGAAAATCATTTAACTTCAGTATCTTTATGATTTTGTTCTTCGGGAATACATCACATTGGATTGCATATAGTTTTACCATAGATTCGCTGTTAAGTAATTTAGAAGCCAAACCTGCGATTTTACCTTCTATGATTTAGTATAGGATTTTGTAATCTAAACTATTTTTTCAGGGATGGCTACCTTATATTTCATAGTCATCATTTCTCCAATTATTTTATAATTATCTAATTGAAAATTATTCCTAATATAATTTTCTGTAATGCTAACCGAAGAATGACCGAGTGATTGACTTAACGTTCGCAATGGGATTCCGTTTTCTAATGATATTCTAGTGTATGCATACCTCATTGAATGACTTGAGAGGGTTGGAACTGATAGTTTTAATTGTTTACGTAATTTGGTTAAGTGGTTGTTGTGGTTAACTCGGTGTAAATTGTAAATTTGATGTTGTTCAGCGGTCATGTTGGTGCCTTTTTTATATCCAAACAATACATGATCAACAAATTCAAACAGAAATCTATCCTTTTTAATACTATGGATGTAATTCAAAACAAAATCACGTCTTCCATTGATTATCTTTTCATCATTTACGTCACTTAGTAAATCATTTAAAGTGTTTTGTAAATTGTCATCAGAAGGAGTGTAGTCAAATCCCAAAATAATTGATACAGTCTCAATTAACATTGGTGAATACGGAACTTGTAAAACTCGATTAGTCTTCATTTGATGAATTTCCAAATAATCACTTTTGAAGTCCGAGAACTTAATCAGCAGGCAATCTCCAAAGCGAATTCCATTTGAAAATAGTTGAAGCATAGAGAATTGAACAATATTGAAGAGAGGGTGTATTCTTTCAACTTTGCGTAGTATGTCTATGTCACCATCAGTTAAAACCGTTGGTTTCTTACCATTGTTTTCAAGTTTAAAACGTTTCAATGATAAAATGAATTCGGTCTTATATTGGTCAAAAGCATTGGCGATAAAAGATCGATGGAGGGTAAGATAATACTTTATTGTACCAAAAGATAATTTTCCATCCAGGTATGCCTTATATCCCCTAAAAAGGTCTAAATTCAACTCATTTAGCGGTATGTCTGTTGGTTTATTTGAATCAATTGGATCAATTGATTCAAGATATTCTACAAAAGACTGAACGACATAACCATATATTTGTCTTGTACTTAGGTTGGCTACATAACGTAATTCATTGGTCATAAATGCTATATACCCATCATGTACAGTTTGAATTGTTTTTTTAGTAAATGGGTCTTTATTGGCAACGATGTAATCAATTTCGGCATTAATTGATTTTGAGTCTATGACTGTTGTTGGTATGAAACGTTTGAAATCTTTGTTCAAATATTTATCGTAGTGAGTACGTTTAATGCGTTTGCCTGTTGAAACAACTTTAGTTTTAGACTTTTGAGAGAATGTAACCAAGACAGCACCCCAAACTTCTCCGTTAATTTCTTTCTTGAATTTATCGAATCTTAAATTATAAGTCATACTTTTGCACCGTGAAAATTACAGTGGTAAATATAGATATTTTACTGTCGAATCTACTGTCGAATTCATCAAAAAATTATAAAAAAAACATAGTTACTGTCGAGATACTGTTGAGTAAATTGTAATTAAGTATTTTAATATCAATTGATTAGCAATATTAGATTTTAACATTTGCAAAAAATTAAATTACCCATTGATTTGGGAGTGTAAATTTACACAATCAATTAGTTATAAAATAACATTACATGCTTAATATACATAATTTATCGGTTTCTTTCGGAGGTTCTTATTTGTTTGAAGAAGTAACTTTTCGACTGGGCGCCGGTGATCGGGTAGGACTTGTGGGGAAGAACGGAGCTGGAAAGTCAACCATGCTTAAAATTCTTGCCGGAGATTTCAAACCAGATTCAGGACAAATTGCTACCGAAAAAGAAGTTCGTATGGGTTTCCTGCGCCAGGACATCGATTTTGAACAAGGAAGAACAGTTCTTGAAGAAGCTTATGAAGCTTTTACCGATATTAAAATTGTTGAGAAAAAATTAGAGCAGATCAATCATCAATTGGTCACCAGAACCGATTATGAAAGTGAAGAGTACAGCCAGATTATCGAAGATTTATCTGATTACACCCATCGTTTTGAACTTTTAGGAGGTTACAATTATGTAGGAGATACAGAGAAAATTCTTTTGGGTCTTGGTTTCAAAAGAGAAGTATTCAATAACCAAACCGAAACTTTTTCAGGAGGCTGGAGAATGCGTATCGAATTGGCAAAATTATTATTGCAGTCCAATGATGTTTTGCTTCTGGATGAGCCAACGAATCACTTGGATATTGAGAGTATTATTTGGTTAGAAAGTTTCCTGCGCAATTATCCCGGAGTGGTAGTAATCGTATCGCACGATAAAATGTTTTTGGATAATGTGACCAATCGTACCATCGAAATTTCACTTGGAAAAGCATACGATTTCAATAAACCATATTCACAATATTTAGAGTTACGACACGAAATTCGCGAAAAACAATTGGCAACTCAAAAAAATCAAGCCAAAAAAATTGAGGAGACAGAAAAATTAATCGAAAAGTTCCGTGCAAAAGCTTCTAAAGCTTCTATGGCGCAGTCGTTGATTAAGAAATTGGATAAAGTAGAACGAATTGAAGTTGATGAAGACGACAATTCAGTAATGAATATTTCTTTTCCGGTTTCAAAAGAACCTGGAAGAGTAGTAGTTGAAGCAGAAAACGTTACAAAAGCATACGACGATAAGGTAATTCTGAAAGACATTAATTTATTAGTAGAACGCGGTAGTAAAATTGCTTTTGTGGGTCAGAACGGACAAGGTAAATCGACTTTTATCAAAGCCATTGTTGATGAATTCAAGTACGAAGGAAGTATCAAATTAGGGCATAACGTGCAGCTTGGGTATTTCGCTCAAAATCAAGCCGAATATCTGGATGGAGAAATTACATTATTGCAAACCATGGAAGATGCAGCAATGGACACCAACCGCTCTAAAGTTCGTGATATGTTAGGATCTTTCTTATTCCGTGGTGACGATGTCGAGAAAAAAGTAAAAGTACTTTCCGGGGGCGAACGTAACCGTTTGGCACTTTGTAAACTATTATTACAGCCAATCAATGTGCTGCTTATGGATGAGCCAACGAATCACTTAGACATCAAATCTAAAAATGTTTTAAAAGCAGCGCTTCAAAAATTTGGCGGTACTTTATTACT
>Ga0247811_1000518_pt1 | contig 11549 bp, 9 predicted proteins | sample UWRJL134311R1_FD_189018 | JGI IMG/M metagenome (GOLD analysis project Ga0247811, IMG submission 189018) | Plant litter microbial communities from Arlington Agricultural Research Station in Wisconsin, United States - UWRJ-L134-311R-1 | ecosystem: Environmental > Terrestrial > Plant litter >...
GGATAGCGCGGCGGCGAGCGGCAGGACATAGGCCTCGACCGCGGTGACGGATGACTCGGACAGCCGCCACCACAACGATCCGGTCGCCAGCGCGAGCGCCGCCCAGCCGAGGTGCTTCCGGCGCCCGGCCGCGGCGAACAAGCCCGAGGGCGACACGGCCGACACCAGCGCGGTGACCGCGGCGAGCAGCATCCCGAGCCACAGGACGTCGGACGGTCCGAAGGCGAACACCGCCGCGCCCGCGACGGCGACGATCGCGACTCCCAGGTCGCCCGCCTTGCGTAGGTCGTAGCCGGCACGGCGCACGGCGAAGGCGAGCGAGATGGCCGCCGCTATCAGGGCCGCGCCGATGACTCCGACCTGCGTCGCGTCGCCGCTCAGGTCGATCCTCGAGTCGAGTGCGAGCAGAATCCAGACCAGCGCGGGTGCGAGGGCGAACGCCGAGATCACCCGCTCGACGGTGTTCGATGTCGATCGCGGGGTGAGCATCCAGCCGAGCAGCGCGAGTGTGAACACGACGGGCGTCACAACGCCCCCGCCGGCGAACGGCGCCGTGTACACGGTGGCCAGCGCGCCGAGAACGAAGAGCGCGCGGCGGTCGAGGGCCGACAGCACGCGCGTCAGCGGCAGTGCGGAGAGCGCGAACAGGCCGACGGCGAGCGTGTTCACCCAGAGCGCCCGGTCGTCGCCGTACACCCCGTCGCCGTACACCCCGTCGGGGTGCACGCCGTATTGCCGGCCGGCCGCCGCGGCACCGACGAGCGCGATCACGACGGCCGCGGCGAGCAGGGCCGCTCGGGCGACGTCGGGCGATGGCGCGGGCGCAGCCGGAGCGGCCGCCTCGGGGCCAGTCGACCCGCGGCCGGTCGACCCGCGGCCGGTCGACTCGGCCGCTGTCACGGCGAACCGCGTGGCCAGCAGCAGCACGATGGTCGTGATCGTGCCGGCGAGCCACGTACCCGTGCTTGCCCACGAGACGGCGAACGCGAGCAGGGTCGAGGTCGCCGCGACCGCGACCGCGACCACGGCCGACCGGTAGCCGCCGAGCGCGCCGGTGCGGGCCGACCAGATCAGCAGCACGACGGAGACGGCGGCCAGCGCGAACCAGCCGGTCATGGTGGCCGCGAGGGTCGTAAGCAGGGGAGCGGCCAGAACGAGAAGGGCGGCGGTTGCCCAGACGAGGCCGCCGCGCACCCGTGCGGACCGGCCGGTGATCCGCGCGAAGAGAGCGACGAACGCGATTACGAGCAACACGGCGCCGAATGCGGGTGCAGCCTCGCGCACGCCCGCCGAGATCGCATCCGCGGGCTGGCGGCTCCAGGCGCCGAGCGACAGGGCATCGCTCAGCGCGGCGGCGTCGAGCGTCACGACCGTGCCGATCGGTACAACGACCGCGAGCGCGGCGACCGCCGCCGCGCCGAGCGCCGAGGCGCGCAGCGCGATGCCGGCCGACGTCGGTGCCGAGCGCGGTGCGACGTGCCGTAGAGCGGAGTAGCCCAGAACGAATGCCAGCGCCGCCGGAACGACGGTGGAACCGAGCATCGCGCCGCCGAACGACAGCGCACGGTACGCGAACGTCACTACGGCGACCGCCACGCTCACCGCGGCCACGGCCGCGAAGAACGCGACGACGGTGTGCGCGAGCGTCGGATCGGACTCGGCTTTCTCGTCGGTCGAGCGCACGACCACCGCGACGTGGGCGCCCGCGGCAGCAGACAGGGCGACCAGAGCGATCGACGTTCCCGCGACGGTGTCGGGCGTCACGACGAACGCGGCGAAGAATGCCGCGACGAGCCCGAGCCCGCCGATACTCACCGCGATGGCGCGTTCGGGTGCCGCCACCGCGGGCTGCACTTCGCCGCGAGCTCCGGCGAACGGATGGACGAGACCGGCGAGACCCACGGCGAGCAACGACGCGAACACGCGGCTGCCGCCTTCCAGCTCGCCGCCGAGCCCGGCCACCAGCAGTCCGATGCCCGGTGCGAACGCGATCGCGGCGCAGATCGATCCCACGCGCAGGCGCGACGCGCGATGCCAGACGGCGAAGACCACGGCCGAGACCACGAGCGTCGCTCCCCAGTAGACGAGCGGTTCGGACGAACCCGCGCCGAACAGGTCGTTCGCCCTGATCGCGAAGGCGTCGAGGTAGACGAGCACCACGGAGAAGGCCGCGATACCCTCGGCTGTCGACCCCAGCCCGCGGCGACGCAGCAGCGACGCGACCGCGAAGGCCGCCACGGTGATCGCTGCGATGATGACGCTGCGCCAGACGATGCCGTAGTTGATGAAGGCGTAGACGAGAAAGAAGATCGCCGCGACCGACACGAGCGAGACGCCGACGACGATCAGGCCCACTTGCACGCTCGAGCGGCGAGGCGCGTCGGCGGTGGAGGCGCCAGCTGCGGGCGGTGCGGCCGGGGGTGTGCGCGGCGGCGTCGGGGCGGCGACATCGACCGGGGCAGCGACATGAATGGGGATGTCGACCACCGCGGACGCCGGATGGTGGACCGTTGCGGGCGCCGCCGCCGCGTTCGCCGCCGAGACCGCGTCGACCTGCCGCGTCTGGAGCGCGGTCTCGAACCGGATGCGGCCGATCAGTTCGGTGCGCTCGTCGAGCAACCCCGCAGCATCCGACGACACCAACGCCAGTTCCGCGGCGGCCGGGTGACCGAGATCGAGTTGGCAGTTGGTGCAGACCACGTCGGTGAGCACGTGGAAGCAGGCCGGGCACTGCGAGGTGCTCGTCAGGTCGGTGTCGTTGCGCGGGAAGCGAGCGACGCCGGCGTAACGCGCGAACGAGGTGGGCGAATCGGCCATGACGCAGCTCCCGGGGTTCGTGATCGGTTCAGGCTAGCCGGTGGTGCGTGGAGAGAACGCGGCACCCGCCGCCATGTGGAGGAATCGTCGCTTGTGGAGAATCATGCGGCACTGGTTGCACAAGGGTCATGCACGCGCGGGCGCGGCCTGCGACCATGGAGGAGTGACGGATGACCCGGAGGACCTGCCCGAGGCGTTGAACGACGCACATCGGGCCGCCTCCAATTCCGCGGTGTTGTTGGCCATCACGATCGCCTTCGGCGTCGTGGCGCTCGCCGACCTCGACCGGGTACCGGCCTGGATCGTGTCGGCGTGGTTCGTGCTGGTGATCCCGCTCAACCTCTATCTGTTGTTCATGTACCGCCGCCGGTACCGCCACCTGCTCGAGATGCACGACGGGCAAACGCCCCGCGACGGCACCGAGCGCTAGCCGATCAGGAGATCCATGTTCGCCGTCACTTTCGCACGCCCGGGAGATTCCGACGTGCTCGATTGGACTTCGGCCACGCTCGAATCGCCGGGCGACGGCGACGTCGTGATCGATGTCGTGGCGGCAGGGATCAACAACGCCGACCTGCTGCAACGACGCGGCCACTACCGGGTGCCGGCGGGCGCGTCGCCCGTGCTCGGGCTCGAGGTCTCCGGTGTGATCGCATGGGTCGGCGCCGACGTCGTCGGTTGGTCCGTGGGCGACCCTGTCTGCGCGCTGCTCGCGGGCGGAGGCTATGCCGAGCAGGTCGTCGTGTCGGCCGACCAGCTGCTGCCGGTGCCCGACGGCGTCGCGTTGACCGACGCGGCGGCACTGCCCGAGGCTGCGTGCACGGTCTACTCGAATCTCGCGATGACCGCCCGCCTGCGGGCAGGCCAGACGTTGCTCGTGCACGGCGGCGGCAGCGGGATCGGCACCATGGCCATCCAGTGGGCGAAGGCGATCGGGGCGACCGTCATCGTCACCGCGGGCAGCGCGGGCAAGCTCGAGCGCTGTCTCGAGCTCGGCGCCGACGTCGCCGTCGACTACCGCAACGACGACTTCGTCGAACGGACGAAGTCGGTCACGGGCGGCCGGGGCGCCGACGTGATCCTCGACATCGTCGGGGCCGACTACCTCGACCGCAACCTCGATACGCTCGCCGCCGACGGCCACCTCGTGGTGATCGGCAGCACCGGATCCGCGCAACCACCGCGTCTCGACCTCGGCGCGCTGATGGCGAAGCGCGCGACGATCAGCGCGACGACACTGCGCGCGAGGCCGCACGAGCAGAAGGCCGCGATCATCGCCGAGGTGACGCGCAATGTCTGGCCGCTGCTCGACTCCGGGCGCATCCGGCCCGTCGTCGACGCGGTCTTCCCGATGGATCACGCCGCCGAGGGGCACGACCTGCTCGCAGCAGGCGGCGCGTTCGGAAAGGTACTGCTGACGCCGCCCCGACACTTGTTGCGCAGTGAAACGTGAGGCGGGTCGAGCGCGAGGCGCCGCGACGGATCCGATGATTATTCGAGAAAAATCAGTAGTTGTTTGCTGGCAATTTCATCGACTGACATTGTCATCGCTACGGTGAACCCCTAACTTGTTTACAAGCCGCGTTAGCCCGACCGGCTCATCGACGATTCAATTGCCAAGTCCGTTACCTTCTTACCCGGGAATTATCGGATGTTTTCGACTCGTCAACTTTCATTTGCCCAGTGGGGGGACCACAGTGATTGCCGAGTCGTACCTAGCCGAGGTTGAAGAGCCGTCCTTGTGGGGAACGACGAGCGAATGCCTCGTCGTCTTCTTCGCCGAAGGAACCGCCGCTCCCACCTGCCTGACCGATCCGCAGGTCGTGAGTTTCCACCCCGCGTCGGGGCACTGGTGCCTCCTCGGTACCGATCCCGGTTCGGGCCGCGCGTTCTACACGCGGTTCGACCACACGGCGCCGTTGACCTGCGAGACCAACGAGGCACGGCTGAGCGAAGACGAGGCCGGCCGGGTCTAGCCCGTCCCGCTCACCCGCTCACCCCTGAGGGGTGGTGCCCGCTCCCTCCCGAGCCGCTTTTCTGAAGGCGCGCAGGGGAAGGACGGCAATGCCTCGGTTGACGAACGGCGAGCTCGAACAACGCATCGCGCTGCTCGAAGCAGAAAACGCGGCGCTGCGCGACCGCGTCGATGCGACGCCGCCACCGCGGGGCACCCGGTCGCGCTGGTGGGCGTTGCTGTCGACCGTGCTGGTGCTGGTCGGAGTGCTGCTCGCGCCCGTCGCCATCGTCGCGACCTGGGTACGGGCCGACCTCACCGACACCGACCAGTTCGTCGCGACGTTCGCCCCGCTCGCCCGCGATGCCGCGGTGCGCGACTTCGTCACCGACCAGACCATGACGGTCATCGGCGACACCGTCGACATCGAGGGGCTCACCTCCGATCTCGTCGACGGCATCACCGCGCTCGGCACTCCGCCGCGCGCGACAGACGCGCTCAACGCGCTGAAGGGACCCGCGGCAGCGGGCATCCGGTCGCTCATCGAATCACGCGTCGCCGCGTTCGTTCGGTCCGACGCGTTCGCCGACGTCTGGGCGACGGCCCTGCGCGTGACGCACCGTCAGCTGGTCGCGACGATGACGAACGATCCGGATGCCGCCGTGCAACTGGGCGGGGACGGCACGATCGGCGTGCAACTCGGCCCCGTCATCGACGCCGCGAAGACCGCGCTGGTCGACCAGGGCATCGCCTTCGCGAGCCAGATCCCGACCGTCGACCGCACCATCACGGTCGCCCGGTCGGACGCCCTGCCCGCCGTGCAGCTCTACTACGGCATCGCCGTCGGTGCGGGCATCTGGCTGCCCTGGGTGACGCTCGCGTTCCTCGCGGCCGGCGTGCTCGTCGCCCGCCGCCGTTCGGTAGCGCTCGTCGCCACGGCGGTCGTGCTCGCCGTGGTCATGGTGGTCGTGCTGATCGGGCTCGCGGTGGGCCGTGCGCTCTTCATCACATCGGTGAGCCCCGCACTGCTGCCGACGGGTGTGGCCGACGAGCTCGTCGAGCGCGTGGCCGGACCCATGCGCGACACCACGATCGCGGTGCTGACGCTCGCGATCGTCGTCGCCGTCGTCGCCTGGCTCGCCGGTCCGTTCGAGACGCCGCGCCGGTTGCGGGGCCAGGTCGTCTCGGCGAGCGGCCGGGCCCGCGAGTTCGGTGACACGCACAACGTGACGACCGGGCGTGTGGGCGAGTGGGTCTACCGCCAGCGCACACTGCTGCGCGCGGCCGTCGCCGTGATCGCGGCGCTCGTCGTCGTGCTGGGTCGCCCGCTCACACTTCCGCTCATCCTCTGGACTCTCGTCGTTGCAGTCCTGGTGCTCGCGGTGCTCGAGCTCGTGCAGCGCCCACCGGTCGTCGTGGTCGTCGAGGAATACGACGAAGCGGAGACGGCCGGCTAGCCGAGATCCCAGAGCAGGCGGTAGTAGGCGATGCGCTCGGGGTCGGCGTCGATTCCGTAGCTCTCGTAGAGCAGAGGGGCCAGGCCGGGGCCGTAGTTCCACTCGGTGCTCCACGCGGCCACCGCGATGTCGGCCCACCGGTCGGCGACACCGAGCGACCCGAGGTCGACATGGGCGAGAAACCGACCCGCCCCGTCGAGCAGTGTGTTCGGGGCGCACGCGTCGCCGTGACAGACGACCAGCCTGTCGACCGGGGGAGTCTCGGCGAGGCGACCCCGGGCATCCGTCGTCGCCAGCGAGCGGTGCTCCTGGAACCAGTCCTGCGGCTCCATCCCCGCGGCGACGCGCTCGTCGACGCGGCGCAACCGGGTCTCGGCCGACCAATCGAACGGGCAGCTGTCGACCGGCAGCGCGTCGTGCAGTGCGCGCAGACCTTGGCCCATCGCCCGCACGGCCGTGCGCGGTTCGCCGAACCAGCGCGGATCGACGGCGGAGAGCCCGGGCAGCCCGGCTGTCATCAGCCACGACCCGTCGTCGTCCCGGCCGCGCTCGAGCACGCGGGGCACCGCGGTCAGCGGCGCCGCCCAGGCGAGCCGCTCGGCCTCGGCCGCAAGATCGATCTCGGGCGTGCCGGCCGCGACCCACTTGACGTAGCGGTCGCTTCCGGATGGCGCGGTGAGTCTGAACGTGAGACCGCCGAGCTCGTTGCGCCACACGGGGCGCACCCGGTCACCGCCCGCGAGCGCGACCACGACCGACGGCACGGGCGTCGGACCGGTGGGGATGGCTGCGAGGGGCACGCGACCATTCTGCCGCGGGATAGGCGTCGAATGCTCACGTTGGAACCACGGTGACGCTATGCTCGGCGCGTGACCGACTCCACGCAGGGCTCCGCGCCCCAATACGTTGACCGCTTCTTCGTCAAGCAGAAGATCACCATGATGGTGAACCGCTACGAGATCAGAGGGGCGAATCCGGATGGCACGGAGGGACGGGTCATCGCGATGGCCCAGCAGAAGCGGCTCGCCTTCAAAGAGCAGGTGACGTTCTACGCCGACGAGGCGCGCAAACAGCCGGTGTTCTCGTTCAAGGCCCGCCAGCGCATCGACCTCGGCGCGGTCTACGACGTCACCGACGGCGACGGCAATGCGCTCGGCACCTTCCAGAAGGACTTCGCCGCCAGCCTGCTGCGCTCGAGCTTCCACCTCACCGGCCCGGGCATCGACGCGTACGGGCAGGAGCGCAACCAGGCGATCGCGATCATCCGCCGCTTCATCGAGCTGCCGTTCACATTCCATTTCGACTTCGCCGACAAGCAGACCGGTGCCGTGGTTATGACGAGTGAGCGCCAGTTCTCGCTGCGCGACCGGTACGCCGTGACCGTCACCGATCCGCGCATCGATTTCCGGCTGGCGGCGGCGATGGCGGTCGGCCTGGACGCGTTGCTGGCGCGGTAGTCAGCCCGCAGCCGCGTAGCGGTTGGCCCGGGATGCCACGTCGTCGACGTAGCTGTCGAGGTGGTTGTACGAGAACACGGCCGCGCGCCAGTTCTGCACTCCGGTGACGTTTCCCGAGGCGCAGAGGTAGCGCGCGGTACCGAGGGCGGCATCGTCGATCTGGTTCGGGTCGGCGATGCCGTCGCCGTTTCCGTCGGCGCCCCACTTGACCCAGGTCGACGGGATGAACTGCATTGGGCCTACCGCGCGGTCCCACAGGGTGTCGCCGTCCCACGTTCCGTCTTCGGTGTCGCGGATCGCCGCGAATCCGTCGCCGTCGAGTGCCGGTCCGCGGATCGCGGGCACGGAGTAGCCGTCGACGCCGAGCTGGCTGCCGTGGATCGAGCCGTGCACCGATTCGATCGAGCCGATCGCCGCGATGGTGTTCCAACCCAGTCCGCAGTCGGGCTGCTCGGCGTCGATGGTGACGTCGGCCGACGCGTACGCGAGCAGAGCGCGAACGGGGATGCCCGAGTCGGCGGACACCCGTGCGGCCCACGCGGGGTCGATGCGGTCGGTGGGAGCGGCACCGACCGCTGACGCGGCGAGGCCGGGCGTCGTCGGTGCCGAGTCGACCTGCAGCGAGTCGCCGAAGCGCGGCGGGGGAGCGGCCGCGTCGGCCTGCCGCATCACGAGCACCACGGCGACCGCGAGCGCGACGACGGCGGCAATCGACACGACGCGGAACGCGATGGACCACGACCGGCGGACGATGCGCATTGCGGCGGTCAACTCCCGTGAGGTTTCGATACGGCCGCGGGCGGCCCGCTCGACCGGCAAAAGAGCGGCCAGCAGGGAGACGTAATTGGAGGGGCTGACGAGAATCGAACTCGCATCATCTGTTTGGAAGACAGAGGCTTTACCACTAAGCTACAGCCCCGAATCCGGCGGGTTTACGCCGGGGTTTTGTGTTTCGGTGCGAGAGATACTGTACCCGAACTGGGGCGTACTTTGTGACGGCTATCCCCGTTAGGCTGACGCGACAGATTTCAGCGTATGGGGGAAGTATGAACAAGACCAGCTTCGGCGAGCGGTTCCGCTACTGGTTCGACGGCGTGATGTCCAAGGGCACGGGCGCCCTCATCGGCCTCCTCGCCCTCGCCACCGTGATCTTCATCGTCGTGGTCGCCCTCGTCGTGCAGCTCGTGCAGGTGCTCTCGCCCGAAAAGCACGACGGCAAGATCGACGAGTTTCCCGAACTGCTCTGGGGCAACCTCATGCGCGCCATGGACGCCGGCACGGTCGCCGGCGACTCCGGCTGGTGGTTCCGCGCCGCGATGCTGCTCGTCACCCTCTTCGGTATCCTTACCGTCGCGACCCTCATCGGTATCGTCTCCACCGCCTTCAACACGAAGGTCGAAGACCTGCGCAAGGGACGGTCTCGCGTGATCGAGAGCGACCACACCCTCATCCTGGGCTGGAGCCCCAAGGTCTTCCCGATCATCAGCGAACTGGTGATCGCCAACGAGTCGCGCAAGAAGGCCACGATCGTGGTGCTCGCCGACGGCGACAAGGTCGAGATGGAAGACGCCATCCACGCCCAGCTGCCCGATACCGGCAAGACCAAGATCATCGTGCGCTCGGGCGACCCGATGAACCTGCGCGACCTCGAAGTCGCCAACCCGCACACCGCGCGCAGCATCATTATCCTCGCGCCCGACGGCGGAACCGACCCCGACTCGATCGTCATCAAGACCGCGCTCGCGATCACCAACAATCCGGGCCGCAAGGCCGACGAGTACCACATCGTCGGCGAGGTGCAGGAGCCCACCAACATGGAGGCCGCGAAACTCGTCGGCCGCAACGAGGCCCACTGGGTGCTCGCGAGCGACCTGATCAGCCGCATCACGGTACAGAGCTGCCGCCAGAGCGGACTGAGCGTCGTCTACACCGAACTGCTCGACTTCGACGGCGACGAGGTCTACTTCAGCACGCAGCCAGACCTCGTCGGCAAGACCTACTTCGACGCCCAGCTCGCGTTCTCCGATTCATCCGTTTTCGGACTCGTGAAGGGCGGCGCCGTCTACCTGAACCCGGCAGCGGACACCCTCGTCGAGGTCGGCGACGAACTGATCATGATCGCCGAAGACGACAGCACCATCCGTCTGGCTTCGCCGGGGGTCGCGGATGACACGGCCATCAGCGACACGGCCGACGAGAAGAGCCTGCCGGAGCGCACCCTCGTGCTCGGCTACAACGCGAGCCTGCTCGCCATGCTGCGCGAACTGGGCGAGTACGTCGCGCCCGGCTCGACGGTGAGCGTGCTCGCCGACGTCGACGACCCCGGGCTGCCCGAGTACCCCGGCCTGCCGATCACCTTCACGCGCGGCGACGCCACGAGCCGCGCCGTGCTCGACGCGCTCGACGTCGAGAGCTTCGATCACATCATCGTGCTGGCCTACTCGGAGAGTCTCGACATCCAGCAGGCCGACACCAAGACGCTCATCACCCTTCTGCAGCTGCGCGACATCGAGTCGAAGACCGGCGTCGAGTTCAACATCGTCAGCGAGATGCTCGACGACCGAAACCGCGAACTCGCCGAGGTCACCAAGGCCGACGACTTCATCGTCAGCGACAAGCTGATCAGCCTCATGCTCTCGCAGGTGAGCGAGAACCAGCAGCTCACCGAGGTCTTCGACACCCTGTTCTCGAGCCGGGGCAGCGAGATCTACCTGCGTCCCGCCGAGCGCTACATCCGGCCCGGTGCGACCGTCGACTTCTACACCGTTCTCGAGGCGGCGCGTCGCCGGGGCGAGACCGCGATCGGCTACCGCCTGGCCGAACACTCCCGCATCGCCGCCCGCGACTACGGAGTCGTGGTCAACCCCGACAAGGCGCAGAAGCGACAGTTCGCGGCCGGCGACAAGATCATCGTGCTCGCCGAAGACTGAATCAACCCCGAGATCTGTTTTCGATGCGTCACTAGCGTCGAGGCATGACAGCTCACGAACTCTGGCTCATCCGTCACGGCGAGAGCCTCGCGAACCGCGCCGCGACAGCGGCCGAGAGCGCGGGGCTCGAACTGGTGAGCGTCGACCTGCGCGACGCCGACGTGCCCCTCTCGCCGACCGGGGAGGAGCAGGCCGAGGCGCTGGGCGCGTGGCTCGCGGATCTCGCCGACGACGACAAACCGGATGCTGCCTGGAGCTCGTCATACCTTCGGGCGCGGCAGACCGTGTCGATCGCGCTCGCGACCGCGGGGTCAGACGTCGCGATCCGGGTCGACGAGCGGTTGCGCGACAAAGAGCTCGGCGTTCTCGACCTGCTCACCTCGCACGGTGTCGAGGCGCGTTTTCCCGAGGAGGCGCTGCGCAAGCGCTGGCTCGGCAAGTTCTACTACCGACCGCCGGGCGGCGAATCGTGGGCCGACCTCGCCCTGCGGGTGCGCTCGCTGCTCGTCGACCTCGAACGTGCCGAGACCCCCGACCGCGTGCTCGTCGCCGGGCACGACGCGATCGTGATGACGTTCATCTACGTCTGCCTCGGACTCAGCGAGCGCGAACTGCTCGAGTTCGCCCAGACCCACACGGTGGCGAACGCCTCGATCACCCGGCTCGCCCGCGAGGGCGACACCGGGGCATGGACGCTCGAGGCGTTCTCGCTCGCCGACCACCTCGTTGCTGCGGGAGCGCCGGTGACGATGCACGAGGGGGATCCCGATGTCCAGCCGCGGTGAGACCGGCGCCCACACGGTCACGCCGCAGACCCTGCGTGATTGGCCGCTGCCCGAGCCCGACGAATCGAAGTACGGCCGTGGGCAGGTGGTCGTCGTGGGCGGCGCGCTGCGCTCGCCCGGCGCCGCGACGCTCGCCGGGGTGGCCGCGT
>Ga0247811_1000521_pt1 | contig 11499 bp, 5 predicted proteins | sample UWRJL134311R1_FD_189018 | JGI IMG/M metagenome (GOLD analysis project Ga0247811, IMG submission 189018) | Plant litter microbial communities from Arlington Agricultural Research Station in Wisconsin, United States - UWRJ-L134-311R-1 | ecosystem: Environmental > Terrestrial > Plant litter >...
TTTAAATCTGTTTCCTTATTCTAATTCAGGATTCAATTTAATAGAAACAATTTGTGATTTTAATTCTCGGATTTTTACCCCATTTGAATCAGATTCACGACTGAATATTATTTTTAATTTATAAGGTGTAACAATTCTTTTATTATTGACAATTCCCGGCTTCCATTTTGCTAATGATCCTAAAACGCGAATACCTTCTTGGGTAATTTCCTCACCTAAATCTTTTATAATTTTAATATTGTTGAGTTTTCCAAGTTCATTAATATCAAATCCAAGTTCTAATTCCCCTTCCACGTCTGATGCTTTTTCAGGAATTATAAAATTTTGTTTGAAAACACGATATAATTTATTTTGACCTCCGGGATAATCTGCAGGATCTGTAACATTGTTTGAGATATAAACAACTCCGGTCGTATATAGGCCGTCGTATTGAATTGAATCTGCTGCTGTTTTTTGGGTTTTTGTACAGCTGTCCGTTTTAGATTTTAAAGTTTTTGCGTTTTTAACCGCAGCGCCTGGCTTCACAAATTTAACCTGATCTGCTTTTGGTGGTGGAGGTGGTGGAGCGACATAACCTGGATTGTATTTAGTAATTGAAATTTCGCCCACAGTAATAGGCATTGGTGTCGAAGTATCTTTAACAACTTCTACCTTATCAATTTTTTGTTTTTTACCGTCTTTATTCTGACAGCTGAATAATGTTGTTCCCATAGCAATAAACAAGGCCAGTAAAAACATTTTATGATAATTGGTCTGTGTAAGTAAAATCTGAATTGGGATCTGAATAATTAAGCTTTCTAATTGTTCGTTTCTAAATCTTCCGCAAATTTTGGTGTCTTGATTTTGGACAAAAAAGTGTTTGATCTCATTTGGTAACATTGTTGAAAAATCAATCACAGTTTTAGAACAGCTCATACAAAAACGGCCATTGTCAGAAGGCGTCATTTTGTCCCAGTTTTCATGGCACGGTTCGGGAATTGTTATTTGGTGTTTTCTTTCCATTATTTTATTGGAATGGGTAAAACGTATGAAGAACGAACAATACGATTTTTTAGTTTTCCAGGAATCCAATTTGAAGTTGTTTTTAAAACTCTAATAGCTTCTTCTCCTATTTCTTTTGGCGTATTTTTAAAGCTGTTGAAATTGCTTAGACTCCCATCTTTTTCGATAACAAATACAATAAAACATTTTCCTTCAATTTTTTCTGCAGTTTTCGGAATAACATAATTTTGTTTGAAAAACGCAAAGAAATTTTTCATTCCATTTTCCGGAACTGGCGGAACATCTAAATCACTTGACTTGTAAATAATATCGTAACTTAAAGGTTCTGTATCCATCACGATTGCCCCAGTTGTATGAAAACCTGAAGTGGGTTTTTCTACATGTTTTACTCTTTTAGATTCAATTTGATGTCCATAACATACAGAAGCAGCGTTACTTTCATTTTGATTTTGTTCTGCATTGTCAACAACTTCTATCGTAGTAATTTCCCTTTTGTTCCCATCTTTATCCTGACAGCTAAATAAAGTTGTTCCCATAGCAATAAATAAAGCCAGCAAAAACATTTTATGATAATTGGTCTGAGAATAAAGAACCCGACTCGGAATTTGAATTGTGATAGTTTCAAGTTGCTCATTTTTAAACCTGCCGCAAACTCTATTATTTTGGTTTTGAATAAAAAAAAGCTGCATTTCCTCTGGCATCATCGCTGTAAAATCAACGACAGTTTTAGAACAACTCATGCAAAAACGACCATTTTCATTTGGTGTCATTGCATCCCAGTTTTCATGACAGGGTTCAGGAATTGTTATTTTATGTTTTTTATCCATTTTATAAATATCAAAAATTAAATGTAATAAAAATTGAGGGAATTAATTTTGTTGCATGCATCAAAGATGAAAGTTTATTTTTATTGAGCGTTTTAAACCTAATAAAATTATTTTACAAAATTGTACTTTTGCATTTATGATAAACCCTTTCACCGACGAATATTTCATGAAAAAAGCTTTGCAGGAAGCTGAAATGGCTTTTGAAAAAGGCGAGATTCCTGTTGGAGCCATCATTGTCGTAGCCGATAAAGTTATCGCAAGAAGTCATAATTTAACTGAATTACTCAATGATGTTACGGCGCATGCCGAAATGCAGTCGATAACCGCGGCGGCCAATTTTCTTGGCGGCAAATATTTGAAAGACTGTACTTTATACGTTACACTTGAACCCTGTCAAATGTGTGCCGGCGCTTTGTACTGGAGCCAGATTTCGAAAATTGTTTTTGGTGCTCGCGACGAACAAAGGGGTTTTATGGTGATGGGAACCAAACTTCATCCTAAAACAACTGTAGTTTCCGGAGTCATGGCAAATGAGGCTGCAGATTTAATGAAACGTTTTTTTGTAGAGAGACGTAAATAAGCTTATGAAAATAACTGCCCTAGCCCAGATAGAAGCGGTATCCTTTTTCTGGCTTCTTTAGCCGGGAAAAGATACAAGCGGATAGCTGGAAACAGCTCCTGATCAAAACTTAAAAGTGCTAAAAACTAAGCGATTTTGGTTTTAACTAAAATAATTTCACTTACCGAATTTCGTCTTAAAAGATTTAGAAAAATACTTTACATTTACTACAATATAATTAACATTTCATTAGTTATGCTTTAACAATTAAATGTTAAAACGTTCTGTAAAATTTAAATTTGTAACCCATTAACTCTAAATAAAAGTGAAAGCAAAAGGATTAGTTCTCGTGTTTTGTGTGTTTTTTATTTTTCAATCTTGCGGCAGAAAATCAGCAGCCGATTTCAATTCCGATTTTTCATTATTTAAAGAGTATATAGTCAGTTTTACGGGGGGAATAGTCTCGTCGGAATCTGATATTAGGGTGGTTTTGGCTTTCGATAAAAAAGATTGGAAAGCCAATCAGGTTTTAGACAGCGATTTATTTGATATTTCTCCCAGTATCGACGGAAAAGTGGTAGCACTTTCGCCCAATACTATTGCCTTCATTCCTGAAAAAAAATTAAAAGCCGGCACTGAATATCAGGTAACATTAAATTTGGACAAAATCATCACTCTTCCGAAAGAAAAGGAAAAACAACTGTCTGAATTCAATTTTACGGTTAAAACAACCAAACAGGATTTTACCATTAATACAGCTGATATTCAATCGTATAGTAAAGAATATCAGTACCTGAACTGCGTTTTAAAAACTGCGGACAATATTGATATTGAAACCGCTGTCAAATTAATAGAAGCAAAACAAAAAGGGAATAATCTTAAAATTAAATTTGAAAAAAAATCCGGTACCGGGAAAGAATTCAATTTTATAATTGATAGTATTCAGCGTTATTCTGAAGCTTCAAATTTAGAGATTTTGTACGATGGAAATGATTTTGATATTGATCAGAAAGGACAGCTTGATTATGCGATTTCCAGTCTAAACGAATTTAAAATTGTCAAAGTTGAGGTGCCTGAGGGTACAAATCAGTCGGTTTTAATTAATTTTTCAGAGCCATTAGAAAAAGGGCAGGATTTTAAAGGATTGGTTTCTATTCAGAATACGAATAATCTAAAATTTTCGACTCAGGGCAATCTATTGAAAGTCTATTTTAACAATGAAACGCCGGCTAAAAAAGAAGTTCCTGTTGCTGTAGAAGAATCTTCCGTAGCTATGGTAGATTCAGCAGCAGTTGTTGTTGACAGCGCAGCGGCAGCGGCAGATGCAGCTGTAGAAGTAGTACAGAATGATGAAGCAGAGCCACAGCAAATTCTTGCGGGAGACTTATTGATTGAGATTTTTCAGGGAATCGAAAGTCAGTACGGTAAAAAAATGGAAGCGAATTATAGTGAGAAAATCTCATTTGACCAGATAAAACCAGGCATTCGTTTTATTAAAAACGGAACTATTTTACCAAGTTCGAACAATTTAAAACTGAATTTTGAAGCTGTAAATTTAAGTGCTGTCGATGTAAAAGTGTATAAAATTTATAAGAATAACATTTTGCAATTCCTGCAGTACAACGAATTAAATGGCACGCAAAACCTTAAGAAGGTCGCGCAGCCTGTTGCCAGAACCACATTGAAATTAAACGAAAGCACTTTGGTAAATCCGAGTAAATGGAACACATTTGCCTTAGATTTATCTAAAATAATTACGCCGGAACCTGGCGCCATTTATAGAGTTGAGTTTGTCTATAAAAAGAAATATTCTCTATACAAATGCGAAACTTCAGAAGAAGATTCAAACGATGAGGAGGAAGAAGAGGCCGATGAAAATGATGTAAACTATAGCGGCAACTCTTATGATGACTATTACTATGATGATTACGAATGGAGAGAAAGTCAGGATCCGTGCTCAAGTTCGTATTATTATAATGCAAAAATGGCCACCAATATTTTAGCCACAGATTTAGGAGTTATCGCCAAAAGAGGAGAAAATAAATCGTACTTATTTGCGGTCAGTAATATCGTTACTACAGAACCGGTTTCGAATGCCAGAGTTGATTTATACAATTACCAACAGCAAAAAATCACGACCGGAACGACGAGCAGCGAAGGAATTGCTTCTTTTCAGCTGGATAAATTTGCTTATTTTGCAATTGTTTCATTAGGAAATCAATCAACTTATGTAAAGCTGGACGATGGACTTTCGTTATCTGTAAGTAATTTTGATGTAGCCGGAGAAACACTTCAAAAAGGATTAAAAGGATTTATTTACGGAGAGAGAGGCGTGTGGCGTCCGGGAGATAATTTGTATTTGTCTTTCATTTTAAATGATGCTTCGAATAAACTTCCAAAATCACATCCGATTAAATTCAGACTGAATGATCCGAATGGGAAAACCGTTTATCAAACCGTTCAAAAAACAAATGAATTAAACCATTATTCTTTTATAGTTCCAACGAGTGCAGATGCGCCGACAGGCAATTGGGAAGCGATGGTAAGCGTTGGCGGTGCCAAATTTTACAAAAGCATTAAAATTGAAACAATTAAACCCAATCGTCTAAAAATAAAAAATAATTTTTCGAGAAAGACACTTTCGTCATCATACCCAAACACCAGCAGTCTTGAAGTGGCGTGGCTTCATGGTGCGATTGCTAAAAATCTGAATGTAGAAATGCAGGCAAAGTTTTCGCAGCAAGCTACCACTTTTAAAGGTTATGAAAAATTTACTTTTGATGATTTAGTGCGTCAGTTTAGTACAGAAGAAATCAATGTTTTCTCCGGAAAATTAAACGAAAGCGGAAAAGCATCGGTAAATATTGAGCCGAAATTACACGGTCAGGCGCCGGGAATGCTTCGTGCTTCTTTCATCACAAAAGTATATGAAGAAGGCGGAGATTTTAGCACTGATGTTATTTCGACAACTTATTCTCCTTATAAAACCTATGTTGGAATTAAATCGCCGGAACCAAACAAATACGGAATGCTGGAAACCAGAACCAATAATCGTTTCGATATTGTAACGGTGGATGAAAACGGAAGACCAAAAGCCGTTCGAAATCTCGAAGTGAAAGTGTACAAAGTTGAATGGCGCTGGTGGTGGGATGCTTCGAGCGATAATTTGTCTAATTATAACGCTTCGAACGCTACAACTTCATACAAAACGTATATCGTCAATACAGATGGAAGCGGCAAAGGAAGTATTCAGTTTTCATTGACTGATGAAGAGTGGGGCCGTTATTTAATTCGCGTTTCAGATAATCCTGACGGACATGCAGCTGCTTTAACAGTAAATATCGATTGGCCAATTTGGTCCGGAAAAACACGTAATAGAGATGCTTCTACAGCAAATATGCTGGTTTTCTCAACTGATAAGAAAAATTATGAAGTAGGTGAAAAAGCACAGATATCTTTTCCGTCAAGCGAAGGAGGAAGAGCTTTGATTTCTATAGAAAACGGATCTAAAGTGGTGCAGACTATTTGGGCGGAAACGAAACAAGGAGAAACAAAAGTAGAAGTTCCGATAACTGGAGCAATGGCACCAAACGTATATTTTAATATTACACTTTTACAGCCGCACGCTTCGACTAAAAACGATTCGCCGATTCGTATGTACGGAATTGTACCAATTGAAGTTGTCGATAAAAACACCATTTTAGCACCGACACTCTCAATGCCGGATGTTTTGAAACCGGAACAGGCTTTTGCAGTAAAAGTAGGCGAAAAGACCGGCAAAGAAATGACATATACCATTGCAGTTGTAGATGAAGGCCTGCTTGATTTAACCCGTTTTAAAACACCAAATGCCTGGGATAGTTTTTATGTTCGAGAAGCATTAGGCGTAAAAACCTGGGATATTTACGATGATGTAATTGGTGCTTACGGCGGAAAAGTAAATCAGATTTTTAGTATTGGAGGAGATCAGGATCTAGGCGGCGGCAAAGCCAAAAAAGCGAACCGATTTAAGCCAGTAGTTTTATATTATGGTCCGTTTAAGTTAGAAAAAGGACAAACAAAATCGCATCAGTTAAAACTTCCTAAATATATTGGTTCAGTTCGAACAATGATTGTGGCGGGCGACGCCAGCACAAGTGCTTACGGAAGTGTTGAAAAAGCAACTCCCGTTCGCAGTCCGTTAATGGTTTTAGCTTCATTGCCGAGGAAAATTTCGCCTTCTGAAAAAGTGACCATTCCGGTTACTGTTTTTGCAACTGAAAATAAAATCAAAAATGTTTCTATTCAGATAAAAACAAGTAACGGATTAAAAGTAATGGGAAGTGCAGTGCAAAAATTGACTTTTGCACAACCAGACGAAAAAATGGCCTATTTTAACTTAGTTGTTGGTGCTGCAACCGGAATTGCAAAAGTGCAGGTTATTGCAACTTCTGGAAATGAGAAATCAGTTTATGATGTTGAAATTGATATGACCAATCCAAATCCGGTTACCAATACTTTTACGGATGTTGTTCTGGCGCCAAATAGTACCAAAACAATTTCATGGAAAACCTTTGGCGTTGCCGGAAGTAATAAAGCAAGAGTAGAGGTTTCATCAATGCCGACAATCAATTTGAATGGAAGACTGCAGTTTCTTATCCAATATCCTCACGGATGTGTGGAGCAGACAACTTCATCTGTTTTTCCGCAATTATATTTAAATGATGTTGTCGATTTAGATGCAGCCCGAAAAAGCCTTATTCAAAAAAATATTACTGCTGGTATTACAAGATTAGGCAGTTTTCAATTGTCAAACGGAGGAGTATCGTACTGGCAGGGAAATACAACTGCTGATGATTGGGGAACTTCATACGCAGGACATTTCCTGATTGAAGCCGAGAAAAAAGGATATGTGCTGCCAATTAATTTTAAATCGAAATGGATTTCCTATCAGCAGAAAGAAGCAAAACAATGGCGTTTTGAACCAAAATACGGGAACGATTTAGCACAGTCTTATAGATTGTATACTTTAGCTTTAGCCGGAAATGCCGATTTATCTTCGATGAACAGATTGCGCGAAACAAAAGGTATTTCTAACGAAAGTATGCTGCGTTTGGCCGCTGCTTATGTTTTGGCCGGACAAAAATCTGCCGGACAGAGTTTGTTTTTACGCACCAGTATTGATGCGGAATCCAGTAATTATAATTATTACTACTATGGTTCAAGCGAAAGAAACAGGGCTATGGCTTTAGAAACGATGCTGCTTTTAGGTCAGAAACAGAAAGCATTTTTAATGGCTGCAAAATTAGCGAAACAAATGTCGAACAATCAATGGATGAGCACACAGACCACGGCGTATTGTTTGTATGCAATGTCTAAATTCGCTGTCAGCAACGGTCCGAAAGGAATCAATGTTCAGTTTAGTAAAAATGGGAAAGGCGAAACAATCAACACACAAAAAACGATTGCTGATCGAAATTTAGTAGTGCAGTCGGGTTCAAATAGTATTACATTAAAAAATAATAAAAACAATACTATTTATGTTCGTGTTTTGAATACCGGGATATTGCCGATTGGACAAGAAAATGCTGTTCAGACTGATGTTTCGGCGGCAATAGTTTTCAAAAACAGAAAAGGAAGCACTATTAATGTTTCTAAAATCAGTCAGGGAACCGAATTTATTGCAGAAGTTACCGTGAGAAATCAAAGAAATGAAAGTGTTCAAAATGTAGCATTATCGCAAATCCTGCCTTCAGGTTTCGAAATTGTAAATACTCGTTTTACAGATTATGGAGACGCCGTAAATAATATTGCGGATTACATTGATATTCGCGACGACAGGACAAATTTCTATTTTGGAATGAAAGCAGGTGAAACAAAAGTCTTTAGAATCTTATTGAATGCTTCATATTTAGGAAATTATTACTTGCCGGGCTTACAATGTGAAGCGATGTATGACAATACTTTCCTAGCCAGAACAAAAGGATTCTGGGTTGAAGTTGTGAAGTAAATATATCCTAACAGGTTTCCAAAACCTGTTAGGGATCTTATGAGAGGAAGTATATTTTCTTATAGTGCGTATAAAAAAAGACCTAACAGGTTTTGAAAACCTGTTAGGATACTAAAAACTTTCGAATTACTTTGAAAAATAAATTAATAGCGTTCTCGCAACGCATCATAACTTGGATAAAAAAGAATAAAATAAAATCGGCAATTGCATTCCTGCTCTTGCTGATTTATTATTTCTCTCTCCCCCTAACTTTGTTTCAGCAGCCTTATTCGACTGTTATCGAAAGTAAAGAAGGCGAACTTTTAGGAGCTAAAATTGCCCGTGACGGACAATGGCGTTTTCCTGCGCAGGACAGCGTGCCTGATAAATTCAAAAAATGTATTGTTTATTTTGAAGATGAATACTTTTACAAACATCCCGGTTTTAATCCCGTGGCAATGGTAAATGCCATTAAACAAAACAGAAAAGCGGGTAAAGTAGTAAGAGGAGGAAGTACATTGACACAGCAGGTTATCCGATTATCCCGAAAAGGAAAAGGAAGAACTTATTTTGAAAAAATAATAGAAATTATTCTCGCAACCAGATTAGAATTACGATATTCTAAAAACGAAATTTTGGAAATGTATGCGGCTCACGCGCCTTTTGGAGGCAATGTTGTGGGACTCGAAATGGCTTCATGGCGCTATTTTGGTGTACAGTCCAATCAATTGTCCTGGGCAGAAAATGCAGTTTTGGCCGTTTTGCCCAATGCGCCGAGTTTAATTTATCCGGGAAAAAATCAGATTAAATTATTGGATAAACGCAATCGGCTTTTGTTGAAACTGCACCAGGAAAGAATCATCGATCAGCAAACGTATGAACTTTCTGTAGCTGAGCCACTGCCTCAAAAACCGTATGACCTGCCTCAAATTGCCCCTCATTTACTACAGCGTACGGCAAAAAATGAGGAAGGAACACGTGTAAAAACAACTATCGATTACGCATTGCAAAACAGAGTCAATCAAATTGCAAAATATTATTACAATCAGTACAAACAAAACGAAGTGCACAATCTTGCTATTTTGGTAATTGACGTTTCCAATAGAAATGTCATGAGCTATGTCGGAAATGCGCCAACAGATAAGAATCATCAGAAAGATGTCGATATTATTGGGGCGCCACGAAGCACAGGAAGTATTTTGAAACCTTTGTTATACGCAGCGATGTTAGATGATGGTGAATTTCTGCCCAACACTTTGGTAGCCGATGTGCCTACGCAGATTGCGGGTTACACACCGCAGAATTTTAACCTCACTTTTGACGGGGCTGTTCCGGCGCATCGGGCTTTGTCGCGGTCGTTGAATATTCCGGCCGTTTTAATGCTGCAGGATTTTGGCGTAAATAAATTTTATGAAGAACTGCAAAAATTCAAATTAAGAGATATTAATAAAACACCGGATCATTACGGGTTGTCTTTAATTTTGGGCGGGGCAGAAAGTAATTTATGGGATTTATGCCGAACGTATGCAAACTTGTCTTCGACGGTGAATTATTATACCAAAAATCAGGGCAGATATCGCAGTAAAGAATTTGCAGAGCTGAATTATAAAAATGAATTTGAGCCTGATTTTGGTTCTGAAAGTGATCAGAAGAATATTTTAGGCGCAGGATCTATTTGGCTTACTTATAATGCAATGGAAGAAGTAAACAGGCCGGAAGGTGATGAAGCTTGGAAATTCTACGACAGTTCAGTAAAAATTGCATGGAAAACGGGTACCAGTTTTGGAAATCGCGATGCCTGGGCAATTGGTACAAATTCTAAATATGTAGTCGGAATCTGGGTTGGAAATGCGACAGGAGAAGGAAGGCCAACTTTAACCGGAGTAACCAGCGCAGCACCAATTTTGTTTGATGTTTTTAATTTGCTGCCGAGACAAAAATGGTTTGCAACGCCTTATAAAGATTTGGTTGAAGTTGAGGTTTGCCGTTTAAGCGGTTATCTGGCAAAAGACGGCTGTCCGAAAATCAGGCAGTGGGTTCCTAAAAAAGGAAAATCGACCGTGGTTTGTCCGTATCATAAAACGGTTCATTTAGATCAAACAGAGCAATTTCAGGTAAACAGCACCTGCGAAAGCGTTGATAATATTGTAACCAAAAGCTGGTTTGTTTTGCCGCCTGTTATGGCATGGTATTATAAAAGCCAGCATATTGAGTATCTGCCGCTTCCTCCCTTTAAGGAAGACTGCCAAGGGACGCAGACAATAAGCATGGATTTTATTTACCCAAAAACGAATAGTAAAATTTATTTAACTAAGAATTTTAACAGTGAAGTGCAGCCTGTCATTTTAAAGGTAGCGTATTCTGAAAGGGATAAGGAATTGTTTTGGTATGTTGATGATGTTTATAAAGCGACAACTAAAACGTTTCATGAATTGCCAATTATGCCAACTGCGGGAATACATTATATTACGGTCGTCGATGCTTCCGGGAATGAAATTAGAAGAAAAATCGAAATTGTGAGGGAATAAAATTTTAATAAACCCCAATTTTTTAATCCCGAAGCTTCGGGAATAAATTCCAAAACTTTTTATTATTTCTTTGTGAAATTTTATTTTTTGAAGAAAGCAGTAATTTTGAAAGGATGATATTGTTTCTCAGTCTGAGCAAAGTCAAAGCTTTTCATAATATAAAGAGAGGTAATCTTTGTCAAAGTTTAAAACTTTGACAAAGATCTTGCACAGTTTTGTCCTTACGTCGAAAAGACAAAATAAAAAAAAAACTTCTTATGAAAATGACTGCCTAGCCCAGATAGAAGTGGAAATCCTTTTGTTTTTTCTTTAAAAAATAAAAGATTGAAACGGATAGCTGGAAATTGCTCCTAAAAAAACAGCCGCGAATTCACGAATTAAAATTTAAAGCTGAAAAATATAAATGAGATTGCGCCGTTCCTCGCAATTACGCATAAAAAAACCGCCAGTCTTTCGAGAGGCGGTTTTTGTTTTTATTCTGAAATAGCATTTCCTTTTTTATCATAGAAATGGTATTCTAAGTACGTGTAAGCGTCACGAGGTATGATTTTCACCCATTTCTTATGTTCAAAAAACCATTTTGAACGTAAGGATGGAAAACCTTGACTGAGGTAA
>Ga0247811_1000522_pt1 | contig 11486 bp, 8 predicted proteins | sample UWRJL134311R1_FD_189018 | JGI IMG/M metagenome (GOLD analysis project Ga0247811, IMG submission 189018) | Plant litter microbial communities from Arlington Agricultural Research Station in Wisconsin, United States - UWRJ-L134-311R-1 | ecosystem: Environmental > Terrestrial > Plant litter >...
TGATCGCGGGAACGCGCGCTTCGACAGGCTCGGCGACCGGCTCGGTCCCCGAGCGTGTCGAAGGGCCGCCCACGATCAAATATTCGAACGCCCTGCTGGGCGCGTTCGCGGCCCTCGCCCCCAGCGCGTCGGCCGCGATCCAGGCACTCGACGCCGGCGACAACGGCGAGTACGAGAGCATCCTCGGCCCGACCGAAGACCTCTCGCGCCAGATCTTCGCCGCGCCCACCTTCTATTACAAGACCGGTGTCGCGTTTATGTCGTGGCTGAACGGCCACCAAGACGCGTTCAGCATGGTCGGCGGCCTGCACTCGGCGCGGTCGCTGCCGCACCTGTCCGAGATCGTGCGGCTGGCCAACCGCTCGGGCGCGCTCGAGAACCCCGGGCTCGCGGCCGACCGCTGGCACGCGCTGCTGAAGCTGAACGGGGTCGGAGCGTGACCGCGGCACATCCCCGTCTGAGCCTCAACCAGGCGACCATCAAGTACGCCGATCTGGCCGAAGCGCTCGACGCCACGGTCGCGGCCGGGTACGCCAGCATCGGTCTGTGGCGCGAGCCCGTTCAGGCCGCGGGGTTGGACCGCAGCATCCGTCTGGTCGAGGATTCGGGGCTACGCGTCTCGAGCCTCTGCCGTGGCGGGTTCTTCACCATGCAGGAGGGGCCCGACAGGCGCGCGAGCATCGACGACAACAAGCGGGCCATCGCCGAGGCCCACGCGCTCGGCGCCCCGGCGCTCGTGCTGGTCGCGGGCGGACTGCCCGCCGGTAGCAAAGACCTGATCGGCGCGCGCGAACGCGTGCGCGACGCGATCGCCGAACTCGTGGATGACGCGGCAGCAGCCCGCGTCACCCTGACGATCGAACCGCTGCATCCGATGTACGCGAGCGACCGGGCCGTCATCTCGACGCTCGGCCAGGCTCTCGACATCGCCGAACAATTTCCACTGGGCGTGGTCGGTGCTGTGGTGGACACCTTCCATGTCTGGTGGGACCCTCAGCTGCTCGCGCAGATCGAGCGTGCCGCCGGCCGCATAGCGAGCTACCAGGTCTGCGACTGGGCGACTCCCCTGCCCGCCGACGTGCTGCTCGGCCGGCACTATCCCGGCGACGGCGTGATCGACTTCGCGGGCATCACCGCCGCGGTCGAGGCTGCCGGATACACGGGGGACGTCGAGGTCGAGATCTTCAATCAGGATGTCTGGAACTCACCGTACGACGTTGTCGCAGCGCGCACGCGCGACAGTTTCGCCCTCGCCGTAGCACCGCACCTGGCGTAATATTTCGTAACAATCCCCAATCGTTCGACTGTTACGGAGCCCCCTCATGGATATGACGACCGAGAAGATGATGACGATGATGCCCATGGAGATGTCTATGGACATGAAGCTCATGCAGCAGTGCATCGAGGCCTGCGCCGCCGCCGAGCAGGCGGCGACGATGTGCGCCGATGCCGGCATGGGCGAAGGCATGGGCATGGGCATGGGCAAGATGATGAGCATGTGCGCCAACACCGCGGACATGACCAACACCATGATGCGCATGATGATGCGTCCGATGGGCTACGACATGGCCAGCATGATGGCGATGCTCGAGGCGACCATGATGATGTGCCGCGCCTGTGCGGACGAGTGCATGATGCACGCCGAAATGAGCGACCACTGCAAGATGTGCGCCGAGGTCTGCATGAACACCGCCATGGCGTGCGAGGCGCTCAAGGCCTCGATGACGGTCGCCGGCTGACGGTTCTGCTGGTTGAGTAAGGCCGTCCACGGCCTGTATCGAAACCCGGTTTCGATATGGTCGCTAGAGCGACTTACTCAATCGACTCAACCCGCACACTGAACAGCGCGCGGCCCACGGCGAGCACGGCGTACTGCTCGTGCAGCGACACGGGCTCGCCGACGCTCACGCCGGTCGACTCGTAGTGCCAGGCACGTGATTCGGCCTGCGTGTCGAGGTCGACGAGGTCGATCCAGCCGTCCGCGCCCACGCCCGCGACGACGACGTCGCGCCACTGGCTCGCGGTCGTCACGGCGGCGAGACGCTGGATCGGGTTGAGCTCGTACCCCGTCTCGTACCCGCTGCGCATCATCGAGACGGCTCCCGTCTGGGGCCGATCTGCGGATGCGTTGTCAGTCGAGTAGGTCATGCAACTTACGATAGGTCGGCCGATTCCGGATGTCACGGACGCCCGTCACACAACGAAACAGTGGGTTTCGAAGGGCTCAAGAGCGCACTACCGGAATAGAAGCAGGTCGGGCAGCGACGTTGCGAAGTAGTCGGTCGTGCCGTCGGTCCGCACGGGGGCGGGAGCGGCGAAGGCCGGCCGCGCCTCGCCGAGCGATGCCGGCGGGTCGACGAGTCCGTTGCCGAGCGCCGCGTTGGCGTTATCCCACGCCGCGAGCGCTCGCCCCTCGCCGCCCTCCCAGGGGGCGAACGGGCGGGAGAGCAGCAAGGACACCGCGTCGTCGGGGCGGCCGAGCGAAGTCAGCAGCTCTGCGACTTCGACGGCGAGGTCGTCGCGGTGCAGCGCCGACGACGGGATGCGCGCGAGCCGCTCGGCAACCGGGCGGTCGAGGCGCTTCCACAGCTGGTCGCTCTCGTACCAGAGGCGCGCGTCGTCGGGCGCGAGCGCGAGCGCCCGCTCGTAGAAGTCGACGGCGCCGGTTGCGTCGTCGCCGTGGTTGTAGCTCGCTATGCCAGCGTTGCGCAGGGCCACAGGGTCAGCCGGATCAAGATCGACCGCGCGCAGCCAGTGGTCGAGCGCTTCGTCGTGCCGGCCGTGGTGGTACAGCAGGGACCCGAGCAACCCGTGCGCTCGCGAGTCCGTGTCGTCCGCGGCGAGCGCGGCGACCAGTGCGTCGTGGTGCTCGAGCAGGCTGGGAAACGCAAGGGTCGCATCGACTGTGCGGGCCGCGGAGCGTGCCGCCGCGGCATCCGAATCCCTGCCGTCCCGCTCAAGCCAGTGGGCCGCGAGATAGAGCGCGATCGGCGCCTCGTTGCCCGCGGCGGAGCGCGTCGAGGCACCCACGCTCGTCGCGATGCCTATCGCGGCGTCGAGTTCTCCCGCGGCCGCGAGCTCCATGGCGAGGTCGAGGCGCGTGGCCGGATCGTCGCTCGTCGGCCGGTCGGCGAGGTAGAGCGCGAGCTGGTCGAGCGGGTCGAGCGCGAGCGCCTCCGTGACGAGTGTGTCCGCGTCGATGCCCTGCCGGCGGCGGGCGAGAACCAGAAGGGAGCGGGCACGGGCATCGTCGGCGTCGTGACGAAGCGCCTCGGCGGCGTGCTTCGCGGCGTTCGCGTAATGCCCCGCGCGCAGGTCGAGCCGGGCGAGTTCGACGGATGCCGCCTGCCGCCATTCGCCGTTCCAGGTCGCCTTCGCGAAAGCGTCGTAGGCATCGGAGGTTCGGCCGAGGCGCGTGAGAACGAGCCCCATCCGGTACGACGCCCCTCCCCCGGGCGGGTTGCCATTGCGTGCGGTGAGACGGACGAGTGCCGCCTCGGTGTGGTGGAGCGCGGCGGCGTAGTCGGCCTGCCGGTAGTGGTGCTCGGCGAGCGCGAGGTTGGAGCGGGCGTCGCCGCGGTCGCGGCGAAGCGCTTCGCGCCAGTAGTCGAGCGGCGACCAGGTGGGGTGCCGGTACTGGGCGAGATGCACGCCGGTGAGGTAGAGCTCGTCGACGCTCTCGATGTCGGCGGGCAGTGACGGCTCGGTGGCGCTCTGTGGCTCGGGCTGGTCGGTGTGCACGCGCGGTGTCCAGACGATCAGCCCTTCGACGTCGAGCGTGAGCTCGTGCATAGCTGCCGCCGTGACGACCTCGGCGATGAGGGGTGCGTCGGGCGCGACGTCCACCGTCCACTGCGCGATCACCGAACCGAGCGCGCGCAGCGTGATCCGCTGCCCCGGCCGCACCGCGGTCGTCGAGACGCCCACGCGCGCGCCGCCGTCGACGGCCGAGAGGTGCACGGCGGCGTCGAGGTTGGCCTGGTGCACGACGCCGATGCCCTGGATCGGATACCAGTACTGCTCGAACGTTTTGGTCTCGCCGGGGCGGATCCAGGAGAAGTCGGGCTGGTTGTCTGTGAAGACGCCGGCCATCAGCTCGACGTACGGGCCGTCGTCGTCGGTGAGCAGCGCGTCCCAAGCGTGACCGAACTTGGCGTTGCCCCAGGTCCACTGCTTCTTGCCGGGGGCGATGTGCCGGTCGGCCCAGTGCACGAATCCGGCCCCCGCCGCGTGGTCGTAGCCGCCGAAGAAGTCGTCTTGCGTCTCGGTGACCATATAGCTGGTCGGCACCGGGATGTCGCGGTAGAAATCGAGCCGGTCGGCGCCGCCGCGCTCCGGGTAGTCGACGCCGTAGTACTCGCGGTCGGCCACGGGGAACGCCGTGATCGAGCGCTCGGCGTGGTCGGCGACCCACTGCACGTCGGTCGGGAAGAACGACTGGTAGTCGTCGTGCACGCGCGCGGCCACGTTGGCCCACCAGAGGAAGGTCTGCGTCTCGCTCGTGCGGTTGTGCAGCCGCACGACGAGTTCGATCACGGCCTTGTCGGGGTGAAGGCGCACGCCGTGCATACCCTTCATGCGCGCGAACGGATCGTGGTCGCTGCTCCACACCGTGACCGAGCCGTCGTCGCCGTGCTCGATCGTGCACTCCACGGGCAAGAAGGTCGCGGGCCGGTGGTGCTGCGGCCAGTTGAACTCGACGCCTCCGCTCAGCCACGGCCCCGCGAGGCCGACGAGCGCGGGCTTGATCACGTTGTTGCGGTAGAAGAAGTCGTAGTCGGCTTTTTTGTCGTAGCCGATGTGGATGCGCCCGCCGAGTTCGGGCAGCACCACCACGCGGATCCACTCGTTCTCGAGGTGGATCGCGTCCCAGGTGCGACTCGTCTTGGTGCTGCTGACGCTGTCGATGAAGGGCAGCGGGTACACGCGCCCGCTCGACCCCTGGTACACCCGCTGGTCGAGGAACATCGGGTAGCGGTCGGGCTCCCCCGGCTCGTAGGTGCCGATGTCGATCGACTCGCGCCAGGCGACGGCGCCGCCGTTCGCGAGCACGGCCGCCTCGGCCTCGGGCGCTGCGGGAAGGGCTATTTTGTCGCTCATCGGGTCACCTCGGTCGCAAAGTCCAGAATTTCTGCGTTCATGCGTCGTTGCCACGCGACGTTCTGCCACATGGGGTGGTGCGGTGCCGCGTTCGAGCAGAGAACCATGCCCCACGCTCCGGCTGCCAGAGCGGTGCGGATGCCGTGTTCCGCGAGATCGAGTCCAACCCCGCCCTCTTCGAAGTTTCCGAACAGCGGCGTGTAGCCCACCCAGCCTTCGCCGATCACCTGCGGTACGTCGTGCTCGGCGGCCCACGCGGCGACCCCGTTCACCCGCGCCGCGATCTCGTCGCGCATCTCGTCGCGGTAGGCGGGGTACTGTTCGAGCAGCCAGCCGTCCCATTTCGCGGGATCGACGAAGTCGTAGCCGTAGACCATCTGGTCGGTGATCACCGTCGCGTCGGCGCGCCAGTCGCTGTCGAACCCGTAGCCGGCGAACGGCGGCGCGCCGTCGACGAGCAGCGCCCGCAACTCGGCGTTCGGGAACCCCTCGGTGCCCTCGGACCGCAGGTCGATGCGCTGCTGCAGCGCGTCGAGAACGCCGTAGGTGTACACGTGGAACTGCGCCACTCCCATCGACGCGCTGACGGTCGCCATGTCGAGGTGCGGCGGCTTGCCGTAGCTCGCCGAGACGAGCTGACCCGGATGCTTCGCCCGCAGTCGCTCGATGGCGATGGCACCCCGGTCGACGAGCGGAGGAACGCGCGAGAAGTCGACCTCGTTGTGCAGCTCGGTGAACGCGACGGACTCGAGAAGACCCTCATCGCGCAGCACACCGAGCATCCGGTCGAACGCGCTCTCGAGGAGGTCGTACCGATCGTCGACGGGAACCGCGGCGATCGCGTCCCACCAGGCGGAGTCGGCGGCGAACACGGGCGACTGCTGGTATTCCCAGCTGGCGAGGATGACGACGACGCCGTGACGCCGGGCCGTCCGCACGAGTTCGAGCAGTCGGGCGCGCACGTCGATTCGGTAGCCGCCCGTCACGTCGTACCAGCGGGTGCCGCGGCCGTACCGACCGCCGTCGGGCGCGTTGCCGAGGCCGGAGATCACGATTTCGGGGTCGAGCCCGAGCTCGCCGAAGGTCAGCAGCGGAGCCGCGCAGATGCGCACGGCGTTGTACCCACGGTCGACGGCCTCGGCGAAGGCGCGGTCGAGATCGGCGAAGGGTTCGCCCGCGCCGGCGCGGGTGTACCAGGAGAAGTCCCAGAGCGTGATGGTCAGCCGCTGGGGAAGGTGGGCGGGGATCACGACGTCGTCCCTCCGGTGAGGCGCACGGCGCGGGTGCTGACGATCGTCGCGCTGCGGATCTCGGCGATCGGCTCGTCGGAGCTCGGGCGCACGCGGGCGTCGACGAAGACGGCGGATTCCGGCTGCCAGGGCAGCACCTCGACCACGACGCCGCCGGCAAGGCGGCCGCGGTAGAGACCGAGGTCGATGTCCCAGATCCTCCCCGACCAGAACTGGTCGGAGACGAGCGCGCCGTCGATCAGCACCCGGCCGACGTCGCCGGTCCACTCGAGCCGCAACAGCCACTGGTCGTCGGGGTCGAGGCCGCTGGTGTCGACATCGATACGGAACTCGGCCGCCGCGGCATAGTCGCCGACGAGCGGCGCCGACAGTCGGTCGGCCGAACCCCCGGTGCGGACGGGTGCGCGGCCCGCAGCCGCCCGCACGAGCGTCACCGCCTGCCCGACGGGGGCTCCCGGTCCGTTCACCGCGTAGCGCGAGAACGGGCCGGCCTGCCCGAGGTAGTCGGCGGCCGTCGCCAGCAGCGCGGGCAGGGCGAGCAGTTCGCCGGCGGCGCGGGGGGTGCGCAGCACGATGCCGGAGTCGACGACCAGACCGTCGTCCCAGACGAACAGGGTGTCGTCGGCCAGCCAGACGCGCGACGCCGACCGGGCGTCGAGCACTACGACGGTCGTCCCGCCGACGGTGAAGAAGCAGTCGGGGCCGGGTGCGCCGATCGGGCGCAGCAGCAGACCTCCGGATGTCTCGACAACGGTCACCTCGCCCCCGATGGCGTCGCGCTCGACGCCCTCGAGCAGCAGTTCCACCCCGACGCCCTCGGTCGCCGCGAACACGACGACGAGACCGGCCTCGGTCTGCAGCTCCGTGACGGGCTGCGCGGTTGCCGTGAGGCGGGGAATGTCGCCGTAGCGCTGCCCGAGCGGCCAGACGAAGAAGGCGTCGGCCGCGATCGTGACGGGCTCGGCCGGCAGCACCGTCGTGGAGTCGGCGAATTGCACCGCGAACTGCACGTCGGGCACGGCGGAGAGGGGTTCGGCCGCCGGCTGGCGGTTGTTGACGAAGAGGAAGCCGGAGTCGTCTCCGCCGCGCACCGACCAGCGCGGGGCGCCGGACGTCTCGCCCGGGATCGTGGCCGGCAGCACGGCGAGCTCGTGCCCGTACCGCTCCAGGAAGAGATGCTGTTGCCGCAGCAGGTGGTAGTGCTCGCGCAGCTGACCGTGCGAACCGACGGGGGCGAAGAAGTCGTAGTCGATGAGCGGGAGGTCGTTGGGGTATCCGGTCTCCTGCGACTCCTGGGTGCCCGAGAACTCCCCCAGCTGCTGCACGACTCCGTGGTAGAGGTAGTAGCCCTGCCACGCGGAACCGCTGCCCAGCTTCGTGAGGGCGAGAGCCGCGACATCCGCCGAATCGACGAGCGGTCGGCGGTGGTAGGCCGTCTGCATCCCGCCGCCCAGCTCGCAGGTGACATAGGGGTAGCGGTAATCGCGCTCCGAGGCGACGGCCTCGCTGCCGCGGACGTCGGCGCCGACGGAGAGGTCGTCGCGCTCGGTGCTGAAGGCAAAATGCAGCCGGCCGAAGGTCGGCCATTCGATGTCAGCGTCCTCCCAGAACCCGTCGGAGTAGCCGGCGTACACCGGCATGACGCGGTCGGCGGGCAGCTCGGCGCCGCCCCAGCCGGTCGCGATCCAGAGCGAGGCGCGCAGCCCCTCCTCTTCGGCGATGGTGCGCAGCATGTCGATGTGGTCGGGCTGGTCGTAGAGCTCGTTGTCGACCTGGATGCCGATCACCGGCGCGTCGGGGCTGTCGGGCGAGTGCAGCAAGCCGTCGAGCTGTACGGAGATGTCGCGATACCAGTCGCGCACGAGGTCGAGATAGTCGGGGTCGTTGGTGCGGTGGTCGATCGGCAGCGCCTGCAGCCAGTCGGGGAATCCGCCGTTGCGGGTCTCGCCGTGCACCCACGGTCCGATGCGGGCGACGACGAGCAGCCCGACCTCGGCGGCGAGCTGCACAAAGCGTCGCAGGTCGCGATTGCCGCTCCAGTCGCGTTCGCCGCGCACTTCTTCATGCAGTATCCAGATGGAGTACGTGGCCACCACGTTCACGCCGCCCGCCTTGAGCTTGCGCAGCTCGAGCTCCCAGACCGACTCGTCGTCGCGGGCGTAGTGGTACTCGCCCATCACGGGGATCCACGGCCGACCCTCGCGTTCGACGAAGCGGTTGGTCAGCGTGATAGCGCGCGGGCTGCCGGGAGCATCGCCCATGTCGACGGCGGCGGGAGTAGCAGCGACGAGACGGGGAACGCGGGCGGTGAAGAGGGTCACTTCTGAACTTTCCGTGGGATGGGGATGATCCGGGGCGCGGCGCGAAACCGCGCCCCAGAACCGTCGGAACCGACTACTTGGTGACGACTTCGAAGCCCTGCTCGTTGCCGTACTTGACGAGGGCCTCCTGCCAGTCCTTCAATCCGTCGTTCAGATCGGTGTTGTTCGCATAGGCCTGCCCGACCGTGTCGGGGAAGATCGTCTGCGCGTAGATCTGGAACGGAAGGTACTGCCAGCCATCGGAGACCGACTCACCGGATTCCTGCGCGACCTTGTTGATCTCCTGACCGCCGAAGTAGTCGGGAGCGAGGTTCAGGAGATCGGGCGATTCGATGTCGGCCGTGGTCGACGGGAAGCTACCCGAGTCGATCAGCAGCTTGATTCCCTCATCGCTGTTGTTCAGCCACTTCACGAAGCCCGCGGCGAGCGCCTGCTGCTTGCTCTGCGAGATGACGACCTGCGCGCTTCCGCCGTAGTTGGCCGAGGCGGGGGTGCCGTCGTAGGTCGGCATCGGGGCCGCCCGCCAGTCGCCCGCGCCGTCGGCTGCCGCGGTCTGCAGCAGGCTGGGCAGCCAAGCGGCGCTGATCAGCGACGCGATCTGTCCACTGCCGAGCTGCTTGTACCAGTCGTCGGAGTACGCGGCAGTGGGGGCGAGCAGTTTGTTCTCGACCAGCTCGTTCCAGACGGAGGTCCACTTCAGGGTGCCCTCGTCTTGCAGGTCGATGGTGACCTTCGTGCCGTCCACCTGGAACGGTCGGCCGCCGGCCTGCCAGATCAGACTGGAGGCGAAGAGGCCGTCGCCGTTATCTGAGGTGAGGTAGGTCGACGGGTCGGCCTCGTGCAGCGTCTTCGCCGCGGCGACGTACTCGTCCCACGTGGTCGGCACCGCGATGCCGTACTGGTCGAAGACGCGCTTGTTGTAGTACAGCGACATGGGGCCGGAGTCCTGCGGCAGGCCGTACAGCTTGCCGTCGCTCGACACCGAGCTCCAGGTGCCGACGGTGTACTGGTCTTTCAGGTCGTCGAGGCCGTAGCTGGTCAGATCGACGAGCGAGTCCGACAGCGCGAACTGCGGCACCGCGGTGTCTTCGAGCTGGGCGACGTCGGGTGCGCCCTTGCCTGCCTTGATCGTGTTCTGCAGCTTGGTGTACTCGTCTACTCCGCTGCCCGCGTTGACGAGCTTGACGTCGACATTCGGGTAGGCCTTCTCGAACGCGGCGACCTGCGCCTCCGACGACGGCGCCCATGCCCAGTAGGTCAGCGTGCCGCCCTGCTCGAGCGCGTCTTCGATCGACGTTGCATCTCCGCCGCCGCCGGTCGAGCCGCCTGGGCCCGAACAGCCCGCGAGGGCGATGCCCACGGTCGCTACGACCGTTGCTGCGATGACTCTCTTCAATGAGGTTCTCATTGGGTGTTCCTTTCGTTCACTTCGTTGTGTGTGGATACAGCTGTGGTGCGGGTGGAGAAGCTATTTGACGCTGCCGGCGGCGAGCCCCGACTGCCAGAACCGCTGCAGGAAGAGGAAGGCGATCACGATCGGCAGGATGGTGATGAGCGAACCGATGACGACCAGGTTCTGGATCGGGTCGGCCGCGGTGCCGGTCGACTGCGCGTTCCACTGGGCGAGCCCGACGGTTAGCGGATACCAGGCCGGGTCGCTCAGCATGATGAGCGGCAAAAAGTAGTTGTTCCAGGTGGCGACGATCGCGAACAGCAGCACCGTGACGATGCCGGGGGCGAGCAGCCGGGAGGCGATGGAGAAGAAGATGCGCACCTCGCCCGCGCCGTCGATGCGCGCGGCCTCGATGATCTCCTGTGGCACGGCGTCGACGGCGTAGGTCCAGATCAGGTACAGGCCGAACGGGCTGACGAGCGACGGGATGATCACGGCCCACGGCGTGTTCGTCAGTCCCACGCTGCTGAAGAGCAAAAAGGTCGGCACGGCGAGCGCGGTGCCCGGGATGGCGATCGAGCCGAGCACGATGGCGAAAACGGCCTTCTTGCCTGTGAAGTCGAACTTTGCGATGCCGTACCCGGCGATGGTCGCGATGAACGTCGCGCCGCCCGCTCCGACGACCACGTAGAGCAGGGTGTTGGCGAACCACTGCAGGAAGATGCCGTTGTCGTAGGTGAACAGGTCGGAAAGGTTGGAGAAGAGGTCGAACGATCCGCCGAATCCGAGCCCGAAGGTCGACAGCAGGTCGCCCTGTGACTTCGTCGAGTTGACCAGGAGGTAGACCAACGGCAGCACCGAATAGATCACGAAGACGATCATGACCGCGGTAAGGAGGTTGGATTTCCGGTTCATCCGCACCCTTTTTGGCGCGTGGGAAATGGTCATCGCTGTTCCGATCGGGTTCCGCGCAACTGCACTATGTATGCGATCACGCCGGTGAGTACGCCCATCACGATCGCGATCGTCGCCGAGTAGTTGTACTGCTGGCCGGCGAACGAGAGTGTGTAGGCGTAGAGGTTGGGGGTGAAGAAGCTGGAGATCGCGTTCGGCGCCAGCACCTTCAGCAGGTTGGGTTCGTTGAACAGTTGGAAGCTGCCGATGATGGAGAAGACGACCGCGATGACGATGGCACCGCGAAGGGCTGGGAGCTTGATAGACAGGATGATCCGCAGCGGGCTCGCCCCGTCGATGGCGGCGGCCTCATACAACTCGCCGGGAACCGTGCGCAGCGCCGAGTAGAAGATCAGCATGTTGTATCCCGCGAACTGCCAGGTCGCGATGTTGGCGATGGCGACGAGGATCCATTGCGGGCTGAGCGGCTCGATCACGTCGCTGCCGAGCAGCGAGTTGACCGAACCG
>Ga0247811_1000524_pt1 | contig 11461 bp, 14 predicted proteins | sample UWRJL134311R1_FD_189018 | JGI IMG/M metagenome (GOLD analysis project Ga0247811, IMG submission 189018) | Plant litter microbial communities from Arlington Agricultural Research Station in Wisconsin, United States - UWRJ-L134-311R-1 | ecosystem: Environmental > Terrestrial > Plant litter >...
GGAGCGTTTCGAAGGGAATCTTTTTTCAAGAGCCGGTCTCGTGGGTCCTGTTCGGTACAGATAGCGACAGTTCTGCCTGGGATCAAGGAGTGTACGTCCTGAAGCTGCGGGTGCCGCTCTTCGTGCCGTTCGACGCGCTAGATCTGACATGGTCAACACGGATGGCGGGTGGAATACGCTTCGACCGTGAAGATGTCCAAGGCATCTCCGCAGCCATTCGCGAAGCGACTCTTCCTCAAAGCCAGGACGACGCTCTCAATTTCTGGGCCTATGTCAGTTCATACAATCCAGCAGGTGGCGAGGACCAGCCCGAGTTAGCAGCGTATGCACGAATCCTGCTGGGCGACCTCGACGGCGCTGGAACGATGCTGAGGGCTCTACGCTCGTATCTCGACAGCACTCAAGACTGGGTGGTTGAGATGGGTGTACGCGGCGCAAAAATAGAGCACCTCCTGGAAGTCGGCGGCATCGATGCGGCGACAGCTCAGTTGGCAGAGTGGGCCCGATACACTGCGGGCAATTATGGGATTCCCGTGAATATTCGCCTCTAGTTTGTTAAACGCGCCGCATAGGATTTCTTGAGACGGTTTGACGATCGCGAAGAGGCGCCGAGATCCTTTATCCAAGGCGGACACGGAAGGCGAGTCGGTCGCCTGGCGTGAACCACCATCCCTTGGCTTCCTTATTAGTTCGGGAAATACCGTGAAAATGGTAATCGCTACCAGTTCGCGGGGGGAGATCCAATCAACGGGTCGGATCCCTCCGGTCGCGCCTACGCAACCGTCAATGGACGAGCTTGTGCGTTTGTCTGCGTCGTGGCTGGGTTCTCGTTCGATGGCGACCCGCACTTCACCCTCGGATTCGCGGTAGGCGCTGACGTCGGCGCGGACGCTGCTGTCGGTGGCGGTACAGGCTCTCAAGGCGGTGGGGCCGTCACAGCTTCGTGCGGCGGCTTTGGCGGCGGCGGGGGCTACTTGTCGGGCAGCATGGGCGAGGGCGCGAGCCTGTCCGGCGAGGGCGGACTCGGCGCCGGTGTTGGCGGTGGGTGCACAGTCGGCGCTAGCTACACTTGGTAATTGCACAAGAATAAGGAATTGTCATGCATCTATTTATTCCCGCATTGATCGTGGGCCCATTGGTTACCCTCGCGGGAGTTCTCGCGTTCGTGAACGTGGAGCGCGTCGGCCGCGCATTTGGCTCGCTGGAATCGAAAACCAGCGCAGGGCGTGTACCGAAGTACAAGCCCGGAACGCTGAAAATCGTCTTCGGCGCCTGGACCGTAATCGGCTTGGTCATTATCGCCATGGCGTTTGTGAAGTAGGAGGCAGCAATGGACGAGGGAACTATCGGATTCATCATCGCGGCTGTTGGGATCGTCATCATCGCTCCGTTTGCGATGAGGCGCTTCTTCGGAAGAAATCGGCGCGATAAGTAGGCAGGATTCGCGCCCAGACCCTGCTAGCCGGTAGTGAATTGGGGCCTTTGGTGATCAGACGGTCTAGAAGCTCTCGACAATGTCGAGAGCTTCTAGATTGTGTACTCGATGGCACGTCGACTCACGTAAGTCGTGGTTGCTGGCCGCACGCCGGCTGACAATTTTTGCTTGATGAACCAATCGACGATCACAGCGGGTTTTGGGTCGCTCTTAGACTGAGCGTCGGCCGCAGTCGAGGTAGTCGGTTCAACGAGTTGTGCCTGCGTGAAGTCAAATCTGAGTTCGGTCTATCAATCCTTGCCCGTGACGGACTGCACGATCGAATTGACTCCCTGGATGACGGGAGGTCCGAGGAAGATCGCGCCGAGCGGCTCGTGGAAGACCCACAGTGAAACTGCGGTCGCGCCGATGCAGCTGATAAAAACTACTGCCTGAATCCATTGAGCGCGCTTTATCACTTGCGTTTGAGCGTCAACGAGCGTGGTCCGGCGAAGGGACTCGTCAGTGCGAGGCGCCTCGGCCATCCGGATGATGCGTTCTTGATGCTCACCGGAGTACTGGTACAGCTCCCCTGGACTAGGTACCGGTCCAGAAGAAACCAGCATTTCGAGGGTTTGTTGGGTGACCTCCTTGGTCACCTCACGAATTACTTCTCGCTCTGCGACTCCGTCGTCGTCTCCGATAGGAGACGCGTGCCTGCCCTCGTTAGAGGTGTCGCCGGAATCGGGTTTCGCTCCGTTTGCTCTATCAGACTGTTCAACAAGCTTTCCGGGTTCCCCCAGAACATCGCGATGCTCGTCTTCGTCCGCGGTTGTCTCGGGAATACCGGCGTCGGAGTTGTGAGTGCCATCGTTCTTGCCTTCCACCGTTTCTACCTCGTCATCACCGATGTTAACCACCTGGTAGGGCGGGTATATGCCCCAGGCGTTCCCCAGTAAAACATGAACTGTGAGTGGGGCACCATCGGTCTTTCGTCTGATGAATGGATATTCAGTCTACAATTCCTGCCCGAGCTGCCGCACGATTAGGACAGATACCCATCGAACCCTTCGTTCGGTCCACAAACGCGCACACACGTGACAGCTAGTTCGTGCAGGCTACGACATTGGCAGGGGGCCCAGGTCGACCGCGCCCCCCGTTGGGGGCATGGTCTTTCCCGGGTAGAACGGGTTGACTATGGGTATGACAGATCTGAATAATGATCAGGCTCCAGGTATGTCGCGTCGGTCTCTTCTCGGTGGGCTCACCGCTGCAGGCCTGCTGGCGGCGGTTGGCCTAAACGCGGCCTCGGCTGCTTACGCGGCTCTGGTGCTCAAATATCAGATACCGCCCGGCAACCCGACGGTCGTGTGGGACAACGATGAGGGTCGGCAGCCGCTTACGCACGATCCTTATGTGAGTTGGCAATACCACCTCGACCGCACTGGACGTGGCGGTGTTGACATGACGGCCTCCGCAGGAACGCTTCTCTACGCGCCGATCAACTGTTACGTCTACCGGTGGTACGACGGGGCGGGCACTGCAGTCGAATTGCGTGCAGCCGACGGCTCCGGTTGGAGTGAGATCTTTGACCACTTGACGAGTGTCGACGTCCCAGATGGCACGCTCGTTCAGTTTGGTGGCCGAGTTGCAACGTCCGGCTCCACTGGCGCGGCAGGTGCTCACTTGCATTGGCACCGGCTCGACCCATCGGGAATCCGCCGGATTCCTTGGGATTACTTCACAGAGGGCAGCATCAGCCCCGACCCAGCATCAGACGATCAAGGAGAAGAAATGCGACTTTTCAAGGTAACGAACCTCGCCGGCACCGTCTCGTACTACGCGGTTGGTAACGGGCACTGGACTACACTGCCGAGTTCGGAGGTCTACAGCACGCTCCGGGATGCTGGAGAGTTCCCTGAAGTTAGCGGGCTCAACTCCACGCAGTGGGGACGCATCTGGCGGTCTCTCGCGATGCTGGGGTACACAGAGAGCAACATCGCTTACCCAAGCTAACGAGCTCGCTGCCGTCGAAAAGCGTGCGACAAATCTGTTATTTGGCTAACCGAATAACAAGGTCCGGCCTCAGCTGACGGGTACCTCTCGCCAGCTTGGCACGTCTCTTGTCGATAAGGTCTGGGTCGAGAACCGGGGTGGGGTGCGAAGGGGCGATATGGCGGCCAACGAGATCGATCAGGCGGTCTGCACCTACGCGATCACGCGCCTCGATACGGACTCGGACGGCGCCGTACCGAACTCAAGCGTGAACCAGCCGCAGTTCCCCACCCGAGTAAGCGGCTCGGCCGACGGATTCGGCTCGCCATCGGCGCGCGCCTCACGTGTTTCATTGAGCATGACCGTAACCTCGGCCCGCTAGAGCGAGTTGGGCAGCAAAGCGCATCCCGACTGGGGCCCAGCCGTCCCGCATTTTGAGTAGAGGTGTTCGCAACCAGAACGCGCACGAATAAACTGAGGGCTAATTTCGGCAGAGTCACGCGGCCGGAACCCCCGCATCAACCGCGGTGGAGCCAGTTGGCGCACCCGCGAACACAGCCCGAGGCGGTAGTCGATGACCGGTTCACCTGAGACCGACGGCCTAACGGACGCGATCATTCGCGTCGTGCCCAAACAGGGCAGATCTCGCGCCACCCTCGACAAGCTTGAGGATGCGATCAGACAAGTTCTCCAGGATCCAGCCATCGGTCGAGACAGGTTCACTACGGCGCAGGTGGCCGAACTAGCCGGCTACTCGATTGGCACCGTCTACCGCTACTTCTATGACCGAACTGCCATGCTGGACCACATCTGGCCTACACGAGGAGAATCGTTTCTCCCGCTCGCCGAACGGACTGGATCGGCATCAGGGCAGCCCCAGGTCTGATCTGCAGTCGAACCAGTTCGTCTAAACTCATCGAAAGGTCCGACCCGCCGAATTAGGCGGGATCGTTCCGCCTCGGTCTGCCTGCTGTGCGTCAGCCCCTCGCGCTTCGTCGCGGGTCTCACCTCTAGCTGTAAGAGTGCAGAGTCATGCGCTCACGTGCTTCTCAACCGTGCTCACCGGATGGAGAATCCAGAAGAGAACGAGCGTACAGATTGCCGCCGCTATGCCGCTCAACGAATCGGCAGCCAAAGGAGGCCAATCGACGAGTGCTTTTGCTAGGTCCGGTGAAAATTTGCTGTAGAACAAGACCGCGACAGCGAGCCGGACAACGTCATAAATGTTGTCTCGCGCCCATTGGGCTACCAAAGGTTGACCTTGTTCCAGGCACGGCGGATTAGATCGACAACGCCCTCGTTGCCGCCCGAAAGCACCACGCCATTTCGTCGAACCGTGGTGACCTGGGCTCCGGGCTTGTAAAAGCGAATCCCGGCCACCGTGTACCCGCGGTACTCGTGGTTCAGCAGTCCGAAGACAGCAGGAGTGCCCTGCTTCTTCAGGGCCTTGAGCAACGCCTTGGAGACGGCCGCCTCTTGCTTGTGGTCGCGGAGCAATTTCATATCTGGACCGGCGATTTCGAACGTTCCCATCATGTAGGCGCCGCCGCGATCCGTTTCGTCGAGCACCTGCTGAGCTATCGCGACAAGCTCCGGGGTGCCCAACCGAGGAACGCGAACGCCATGGCTGACGTCTTCAAAGCTGAGTGGGGCGCGGCCGCCAGAATTTTCGATCAGATCGACTCTTGCAACGTCGCGGCTTACGCCACGAAGAACGAGTTGCATTGGTGTCATTTGTTCATCTTGCACTATTTCTCACCTTCTTTCCTTCTAATGCAGTTCTCGCTCTACTCGAAGAGTATGTGTGCGGCGTCCGCGATAACAGGAGTTTTCAGACATTTCTCGAGCAGTGGCGGGTGATTTGGCCTGAGGGTTATGTGTCCCCAAGGGGATGACCTCGGAGTCGCACCCCAAAAGCTGGGGCGCGGTCGACATGCGCGGTCGGAACCCCTTTTGCCTCGCTTTAGTGCCTTCGGGGGGATTTCGGGTTGCACCCCTCCTCCCGCCGTCTGACACCATGCGCGGCAGCCTCCTTCATTGACCAAATTCGGCCGCGAACCCACCGGAACGCCTCAGCACCGATTCGGCAGCTTGTGCGCGACGGAAGCCACGAGCCGAACCGGCGGACCGCACTCGGGGTGGATGCATGCTCTCCGTTGGAGAAAGGATGCTCGAACGAGCGGCTCCTGGCTGTTGCTCGTCCGACCTTCAGCTGGTTTCTCGTGTTCATCGCTGGCCTGCCGGTCCGTGTAGATCCGAAAACACTAACCGTCTGCCCTGCACGGCGTGTTCCTGTGGCGTTTGGCGAGGACAAACTGCGCCGAGCGAATTGAATTGCGGTTTGAAGAGCGTTCCCAAAGAGACGGGCATCAGTTGGTGTGAAACATTCGAGAAGGTCTTCTAGCTCTGCGGCAGGAATCCCCAGCCGGCTGCTGTCGGCGGTCACGTTGGTCTTTCCCGCTCCTGGGTAATAACGTCCGTTGATGCGGGCCGGACGTATCGGCTGCGGAATCATCATCTAGCAGAGCCGAGCAGGCGCAGTCCACTATCGCGGGCGGAGTGCGCGCAGTCGCTTGGCGACACGCCCCAACTGCTTGCGTTTCTCGTTCGTGGCGACGATTCGATAGCACCACGAAGGCTCCACATGAACGCGCGGTGCGGCAAGGCAGTCGTTTTCGCAAACAACGACACTTCGGCGGCGCAGACAACGAGTGCACTTGTGACGATGACGCTCGCGTTAAGGGCGCCGAACTGAGGCAGACCTAGGGCGGTTATTAGGGCATTTGACGCCAAGAAGAGTGGCATGAGGGCGGCCCCTAATCGCAGGACGCGGGAGTATGCGGGGGACTGGCTATAGCTGTGCGCGATCATCATGCCGGGGAACGCCAGCCCGAAAAGAACCGAGAAGACGTTGATCGGTACCACCCGCAATGCCGAGATAGAACAAGCTCAACGACGACGGGATGATTGCAATAGCAGCGCCCACAACGGATGCCGTCAGAGCTACAACAGCGGCTGCACCGTGAGAAACGTAGGAAAAAAGCGCCCAACGTTGGGGCGGCGGAAACCGGACCACAGCCCTCCTGAGACAAGCGTGACCACAAAGTTCGAGCGGGTGCTCTCCCCGAACTGGGGGTGGAGAAAAGCGAATATTCATCCGTTATGGCGTTGGGCTGGATGTTATGTGGACTAAATTTTGTTATTCAAGCAGCGACTGCACAGTGATCTACTAATCACCTGTGAGCGCGGCAGAATCACAATCACAGGAGTTCCGTGCGCCTTCTACCGCGCCATCATGTCCGGAGCGCTGTTGCATTCGTTGCACTAGCCGCCCTCATATCCGTTTCTAGCGTTTCTGCCGCAAATGCGGAAGAAGTCACTGCGGGAGCCACCCCGGCTACAGCGTCACCTGCGGTCGAGCTTGACGCCCTAGACGTGGGCGAGCTTTCTCCTTCCGCCAAAGATGAGTTCTCAAACACCTACGACCTCGGCGACGGAAACCACGTCACCGAAGTTTCGGCTGAGCCGCTCCACATAAAGAACGCCTCCGGCGCATGGGTGGACGTTGCCACAGCTGTTTCTCCGTCGCAGTCCGGAGGAGGCGTCGTGAAGAACAACCCGCTGTCGCCGAAGTTCGCGCAGAACGCCAACGACAACGAAGTGCTCTCACTATCGAACGAGAAGTACTTCTTATCGTTCTCGTTGGATGGCGCAGCGTCGAGCACGTTCTCACGCAGTATCAAGCCAACTGCGGCCTCGCCCAAGTCGGACGTCGTTTACCCGGATGTTTTTGACGGCGTCGATCTGGCGTACGACATTAACCCCGGTTCTGTAAAAGAGACGCTGGTCCTCGACGCCGCGCCCGGTGCCCATGATTCGTCATGGACATGGGACATCGACGCCGCGGGATTGGATCTCGTCAAGGATGAAGTTGGCGATCTCCGCTTCATCGATGCTCATGGAACCGTACGATTTACTGTCCCAGCCCCGACGATGTGGGACTCGTCGGGCGTGGAAGGGGTCCAGGAGCCGGCCGAGCAGATGGTCGACACGACAATCATCAAAAAGAATGATGGTCACTGGGGGCTCACGCTCTCGGCCAGCAGCGGTTGGCTGGGTTCCTCGGAGCGCGTTTACCCGGTCTACGTCGACCCGACCGCCATTTACGGAGACACCGACTACAAGTCGTACCGTTCGGACGGGTACACAAGCAGCCAGTCCTTCCGTGTCGGGAATTCACGCGACAACGGAGCAAACACCTATTGGCGGAACCTGGTGAAGTTCGACTACGACGCGTTGTTCGGCAAACAGATCATCGGCGGCAAAATTAAGGTCACCGCGACCTCGGGAGACACGGTTCTCCGTCGTGGTTCCGTGAACACGGCTGCCTGCCGTGGCTATGACTGCGTCGGCACGCGTGTCGGATATCTTGACATTGACACGGCCGGTGAAACGACGAGTCAGGACCTCCCCGCCGCGTTTGCAGACTGGGTCAACACCGAGGTACCGGGTCACGCCATCGTCTTCCGCGGCGCTGAGACAGCTGGCGTCTATACGTACAAGACGATCACACCCACGCTTCAATTGATTTGGAAGGACTTCCCCGTGATCAGCGGGCTCTCCTCCGACGCGATTGAAGACGATTCGCTGTCGTCATCTACGCCTGTCCTGAACGTCACTATCGAGGGAGGGGCCACCGCAGGCACACAGGTTCGTTATCTGGTGAACTCTGTAGCGACGAACGAGTCGGCTCTAGACACCGGATGGATGCCGCTCGCCCCGGTCACCGTGCCTAAGGGTTTCCTCGCCGCCGGAGAGGACTACACATGGAAAGCGCAGGTGCGTGACGCGGATAGCGGAACGTTCGGTGTTGACGGCACTCAAACTTCCGCAACTTGGAGGTTCGCAGTCGAGGGTGACCCGGCGGCGACAGTGACGGATTCGACCGACGTCAACCCCGACTGTGTCGCGAAGATCACCCAAGTGGTCAACGCAGCGGGAGACACTCCGACGACCGCCGAGCTTGCGCAGTGCCGAACAACAGTCACGATGTCGCTGGGCGAGTCAGAAGTTGCCACGGAGGACGAAATCGAAAACGACCCCGGCCTGAGCGCCGCGGACAAGGTCGAGATCCTCGCCGCTTCCAAGACAACAAAGACCAAAAAGCGCGAATGGTCTCAGAGCATGACTGAACCCGGCTACGCCGAGGTACACGGAGGTCGCGTCTGGTACAACGGAAAGAAGGCTTGGCAAAACGGCACGCACAAGTGCTCGATTGCTGGAAGTTGGTCCTTCGGGCTCACCGTCGAGAACACTGACTGTTTCGTTGGGAAGGATGGGACAAGCTCCTATGCGGTCCAAACCTACAAGGTGTATTTGTTCGTCCGCGGCTTCCCTGTCAGCTGGACTCAGTCCGGTGGAGAGATGTTTGCCAAGAATGGCATCCAGCGACCTCGAGTGCCCTGGTACTACTAAGTCACGAAGGACTTGATTCTGTGAAATCACCGGTTGTTTTGTTCGTTCTGTTCCTCGTTCTGACATTCATCGCCACTTTCTACATACCTGGCGGAATGTTGATCGCACTAACCGCACTGTTCACACAGCTGCGTCACCATCGGGCTCTGTTGACAGCCTTGTTCGTAATCGCCGGCCTACTTCTTGGTCTCGAGATCTACGTCCTCGTCAGTCCGCTTAGCCACTCAGAATGGATGGGACCCGTTCAGATCGGCTGAGGATGAAACCTTGCCGTACACAGTGACGCGAGTGATGTTCTGGGGCCGCGTGAGCAGGCGCGAAGAGGATTTTTCTCGGTTCGAGAGAGGAAATTTCTGAAGCGTCCACAAAAGCAGCCAGCACTGTGGCTGCCAAGTGAGTTTCGCGAAGAGCCCCGTCCGGGGTAACCAGCGATAGTGACTTCGAGCTCCTGGTAGGTGCCTTCGGCGCTGAGAGCAGGACTATGGGATACCTTCACCAATTGGCAGCTCTTGTTTCGCCTCAGGATGATGATCTGAGGGATTCTATTCGACGTGTGAGTGAGTTTGCCCAGCAGGTTCGGGATTCCGGACTCAGCCACGTACTTGAGGTGATCTTCGACCAGAGCGTTGGGGAGTGGGACAGCGCGTCAGCAATGCACGACCTCGTAGACGCGATAACTGGTAGCTTCGGTGGCCGCGTAGTCTTCGGCAATCTGAACTACGACACGCTTTTGCTCGCCGCACTGCTGTACTCATGCAAAGACGAGCTTGCGGACCTCGGCCACGGCTGGAAATCTGTTTCGATCTCGCAGGGGAACGGGAAAAAACGCTTTCCCTCGCTTCGGACCAATAGCACCGATTGGCCGGACGATCGGCGAGTGCGACTTCTGCATCTGCACGGCTCCTTGACTTACTGGACGGACGCCGGCCACTCCGTGTATGCGAAGTTGGACGTCGAATATCTTCGGTCCAACAACCAGTGGGAGGCGATTCGAGAGAACTCGACTGATCTGCGACCCGTCATCGTGCTCGCGAATCAGAAAGACAAAACGGCGCACGTGACGGAGTTTCCATTCTCGTTGGCTTACGAGCTGTTCGATATTGGACTCGATGATGCTCAGCACTGGCTGATCATCGGCTACTCGTTCAAGGACGAACCAGTCAACGCAATGCTCAGGCACGAATTTGCTGAACGGTCGGACAAGCCGAAAGTGCTCGTAGTCACATACGGGGACGATCCCAGTCAAAAAGACGTGGAACGCGCGTTTGGTTGGCGGGTGGAAGACGGACCGTCCAACGAGTGGCTACGTATCAACCGCGACGGAGCGGACGGCATTGAATCGACATCTGATTGGCAAGATTTCACCGCGAAAACGGCTCCAGGAGCCGCGGGCGGCGGTGCTGCATGAATCAGCCTTCGCATCTGACACCGCTGTGGTCCCACAGGCTCCCTGGACTGACTACGAATACCTTGCTTGCGCTCGGAGGGATATCAGCGATTGCAGTGATCGTCTCGGTGCTACAGGTTTTACTGCTCGTCAGGGCGATTGTCGTTGACAAGGGTTCAGACAGTGCAGGGCTGGGAGTTGTTCTGTGGATCGTGGCGGCCAGCCTGACCTATTTCGTCACGCGGGGCTTCTTGCAATTGAGCGATAAAGCCCGACGATCGCTGAGGGGACTTCGCGAGCATTCTTGGCCACCACCAATCTCAGGGAAGAACGGCCGTATATACCTTGAATCCAGCAGGGGCCAGTGTTCCAAATGCGACGGACGCATCATATTCGTGAACGTGTCGGCCGCTCCCCGAAAGCTGAGGGGCGGACGACAGCGCTGGAACGGGAGAGCGATCTGCCAGCGCAACGCTCGGCACACCTGGCCGGTTGACCGCTAGTTCATCGGCTGGACCTGCTCCGGCGGTAACGACCACGCCGCTTCGATGAAAACACCGACAAAGTCCGGGCGATCGGGTTCCTGCGACCAATTCGGCTGCATGATCAGTTCTGCCCGCACTTGCCTTCGAGACAGGCCAAGAATTTGGCTGATCTCGCGTGTACCCATACCCGCACGCTTGAGAATCTCCACGGCATTGTTGAGCACGGCACCGGCCGCGAAGTGTGCTTCCCGTAGGAGGCGTTCGGATTGACGCAGCGCCGGGCCGATATCGTCAACGCCCGCAGTTGTAGGCGACTCAGAGATCCGTTCCACCCAGTCCGGCGGAGTTGGAACGTTACGTGGCCAAGGCGCCGCGCTCGCCTTGAGTGTTCGTGCGTCGCGGAGGCGTGCGGGGCGATTTGATGTGAAGTTCATGCTGGTCCTTTGTCAGTCTGGGTGTTGTTGTGGTGCTGAATGAGCGGATGTCTGCAAATGACCGGGGGAGCTCGGCCCGTGGTCAACACCGCCCTCCTGCGGGCCTTTGCTCCTGTTGTCGGGATGCGAAGAGCCCGTAAGAACGGAGGATTTTGGCGAGAAGCGCGGAGGATCGGGTTCTTTGGAAGAAAAACGCACACTAAATTGGGTAGGCAGATAGGGCCTTGGCTTTGCGCGGGGGAGTTTCGCAATCGACCCACCATGAAGATTT
>Ga0247811_1000526_pt1 | contig 11414 bp, 7 predicted proteins | sample UWRJL134311R1_FD_189018 | JGI IMG/M metagenome (GOLD analysis project Ga0247811, IMG submission 189018) | Plant litter microbial communities from Arlington Agricultural Research Station in Wisconsin, United States - UWRJ-L134-311R-1 | ecosystem: Environmental > Terrestrial > Plant litter >...
TCGGCCCCGGTGTCGCCGCCGCCGAGGACGACGACGTGCTTGCCCTCCGCTACGATCTGGTCGGAGACGGTGTCGCCGGCGCCCACGCGGTTCTGCTGCACGAGGTAGTCCATGGCGAAGTGCACGCCGAGCAGGTCGCGGCCCGGGATCGGGAGGTCGCGCGGCACGGTGGCGCCGGTCGCGACGATCACGGCGTCGTAGCGGGCGCGCAGGTCGCTCCAGGAGATGTCGACACCGATGGTGACGCCGGCGCGGAAACGGGTTCCTTCGGCCTGCATCTGCGCGAGACGCGCCTCGATGTGCTTCTTCTCCATCTTGAAGTCGGGGATGCCGTAGCGGAGAAGGCCGCCGATGCGGTCGTCACGCTCGAACACCGCGACCGTGTGGCCGGCGCGGGTGAGCTGCTGGGCGGCGGCGAGGCCGGCGGGGCCGGAACCGACGACCGCGACGGTCTTGCCGGTGAGGCGCTCGGGCGGGTGCGGGGTGACCCAGCCCTTCTGGTAGGCCTCGTCGATGATGGAGACTTCGACGTTCTTGATCGTGACGGCCGGCTGGTTGATGCCGAGCACGCACGACGACTCGCACGGTGCCGGGCACAGGCGGCCGGTGAACTCGGGGAAGTTGTTCGTGGCGTGCAGGCGCTCGATGGCCTGGTGGCCTTCGCCGCGCCACATCAGGTCGTTCCACTCGGGGATCAGGTTGCCGAGGGGGCAGCCCTGGTGGCAGAACGGGATGCCGCAGTCCATGCAGCGACCGGCCTGTTTGCGCACGGTAGCCGCGTCGCCCTGCTCGTAGACCTCTTTCCAGTCCATCAGACGCAGTGCGACGGGGCGGCGGGCCGGGAGCTCGCGCTCCTGGACCTTCAGGAATCCCTTCGGATCAGCCACCGGTAACCTCCATGATTCTCGACCAGACGATGTCGCCGTCGGGGTCGAGACCCTCGTCGACGGCGGTCTGCCGTGTTGCAATGACCGCGGCGTAGTCGCGAGGCAGGACCTTCACGAATCGGGCGATCGTCTCGTCAATGTTGTCGAGCATCCGTCGTGCGACGGCGGACTCGGTCTCGTCGAAGTGGCGCTGCAGGAGGTCGGTGAGGATCTCCACGTCGGCGCTTCCGAGGGGCAGCAGCGTGAGTTCGCCGCTCGCGAGCGAATCGGGATTGACCCGTTCGTTGCGCAGGTCGTAGATGTACGCGGTTCCGCCCGACATTCCGGCGCCGAGGTTGCGGCCGGTCTCGCCGAGGATGACCGCGAGGCCGCCGGTCATGTACTCGAGGGCGTGGTCTCCCACTCCCTCGACGACGGCGGTCGCGCCCGAGTTGCGCACGAGGAACCGTTCGCCGACGATGCCGCGCAGGAACATCGAGCCCTGCGTCGCGCCGTAGCCGATGACGTTGCCGGCGATGACGTTGTCCTCGGCGGCGAAGCTCGAGCGGGTATCGGGCAGCACGACGATCTCGCCGCCGCACAGTCCCTTGCCCACGTAGTCGTTGCTGTCGCCGACGAGACGCAGACGGATGCCGTTGGGCAGGAACGCGCCGAGCGACTGGCCGGCGGTACCGCTGAGGTTCACCTGGATCGTGCCGGCGGGCAGGCCGTTCTCGCCGTGACGCAGCGTCACCGCGTTGCCCAGCATCGTTCCGACGGCGCGCTCGGTGTTCTTGATCGGCAGCTCGATGACCACGGGGGTGCCGTGCTCGAGCGCGTTCTCGCTCTGGCGGATGAGCTCGACGTCGAAGTGCTTCTCGAGCTCGTGGTCCTGGGTGCGCGAGTTACGGCGGGGCGCGTCATCCGCGAAATCCGGTCCGATGAGAACGGGAGACAGGTCGAGCCCGTCGGCCTTCCAGTGTTCGATCGCGCCGTTCACGTCGAGGACCTCGTGGTGTCCGACGGCCTCTTCGATCGAGCGGAACCCGAGCGCGGACAGGTACTCGCGTACCTCCTGGGCCAGGAACTCGAAGAAGTTGACGACGAACTCGGGCTTGCCGCTGAAGCGGGCGCGCAGCTCGGGGTTCTGGGTGGCGATGCCCACGGGGCAGGTGTCGAGGTGGCAGACGCGCATCATGACGCAGCCCTCGACGACGAGGGGCGCGGTCGCGAAACCGAACTCCTCGGCACCGAGCAGCGCGCCGACGATGACGTCGCGGCCGGTCTTCATCTGGCCGTCGACCTGCACGACAACTCGGTCGCGCATGCCGTTGAGCATCAGCGTCTGCTGGGTCTCGGCGAGGCCGAGCTCCCACGGGGTTCCGGCGTGCTTGAGCGAGTTGAGCGGGCTCGCGCCGGTACCGCCATCGTGGCCGGAGACGAGAACGACGTCGGCGAGGGCCTTCGTCACTCCCGCGGCGACCGCGCCGATGCCCGACTGGCTCACGAGCTTCACGTGCACGCGGGCGAGCGGGTTCGCGCGCTTGACGTCGAAGATCAGCTGCTTGAGGTCTTCGATCGAGTAGATGTCGTGGTGAGGGGGCGGCGAGATGAGTCCGACGCCGGCGGTCGCGTGGCGGGTGCGCGCGATCCACGGGTAGACCTTCGTGGGCGGCAGCTGGCCGCCCTCGCCGGGCTTGGCACCCTGTGCCATCTTGAGCTGGATGTCGGTGGAGTGCGTCAGGTACATGCTCGTGACGCCGAACCGGCCGGAGGCGACCTGCTTGATGGCGCTGCGGCGCGTGGGGTCGAGCAGACGGTCGGTGTCTTCGCCGCCCTCGCCCGTGTTGCTCTTCGCGCCGATCGAGTTCATGGCGATCGCGAGCGTCTCGTGCGCCTCGGCGCTGATCGAGCCGTAGCTCATCGCCCCGGTGGAGAAACGCTTGACGATGGATGACACGGGCTCGACCTCGTCGATGGGCACGACGGGGCGCTGACCGGTCTTGAACTCGAAGAGCCCGCGGATGGTCATGAGCTTCTCGGCCTGGTCGTCGACGAGCTTGGTGTACTCACGGAAGATGTCGTACCGGCGGGCACGTGTGGCGTGCTGCAGGCGGAAGACCGTATCGGGGTTGAAGAGGTGCGGCGGGCCTTCGCGGCGCCACTGGTACTCGCCGCCGGTGCCGAGGCGCTCGTGGGCGACCGTGGCTCCGTCGTCGGGGTAGGCGCCCGCGTGGCGTGCTGCGCTCTCGGCCGCGATGACCTCGAGGCCCACGCCGCCGAGCAGGCTCGACGTTCCGGTGAAGTACTGGTCGACGAACTCCTGGTTGAGCCCGACAGCCTCGAACGCCTGGGCGCCCGCGTAGGACGAGACGACCGAGATGCCCATCTTCGACATGATCTTGAGCACGCCCTTGCCGAGCGCCTTGATCAGGTTCTTGACCGCCTTCTCGGGCGTGACACCGGTGAGCATGCCGTTGCGCACCAGCTCTTCGGCGGTCTCCATCGCGAGGTACGGGTTGATGGCGGATGCACCGTAGCCGACGAGCAGCGCGATGTGGTGAACCTCGCGCACGTCACCGGCCTCGACGATGATGCCGACCTTCATGCGGTTTTCTCTGCGGATGAGGTGGTGGTGGATGGCCGCGAGCATCAGCAGCGACGGAACCGGCGCGTACTCCTTGTTGGAGTCGCGGTCGGACAGCACGATGAACTGTGCGCCGCCCTCGATGGCCTCGTCGACCTCTTTGCACATGGCGCTTAGGCGCTTCTCGAGCGCCTTCGGTCCCTTGTCGACGCGGTACAGGCCCTTGATCGTCGTGGTGAGACGGCTGCCGGGGCGCGGGTCGATGTGCTGGATCTTGGCGAGCTCGTCGTTGTCGATCACCGGGAAGTCGAGGATGACCTGGCGCGCATGCTCGGGCGTCGCCGAGAGCAGGTTGCGCTCGGGGCCGAGGCCGAGCTTCATCGACGTCACGACCTCTTCGCGGATCGAGTCGAGCGGCGGGTTCGTCACCTGGGCGAACTGCTGCGTGAAGTAGTCGAACAGCAGGCGCGGGCGCTCGGAGAGCACGGCGATGGGCGTGTCCGAACCCATGGCACCGAGCGGCTCTGCGCCGTTCTTGGCCATCGGCATGATCATGATGCGCACTTCTTCTTCGGTGTAGCCGAAGGTGCGCTGGCGACGGGTGACCGAGGCGGGAGTGTGCACGATGTGCTCGCGGTCGGGCAGGTCCTTCAGGTGGATGCGACCAGCGTCGAGCCACTCGCTGTACGGCTCGGCCGTGGCCAGCTGGCCCTTGATGTCGTCGTCCTCGATGATCTGGCCCGCCTCGGTGTCGACGAGGAACATCTTGCCGGGACGCAGGCGCCCCTTGCGCACGACCTTGGCGGGGTCGATGTCGAGCACGCCGATCTCGCTCGCGAGAACGACGAGGCCGTCGTCGGTGACGAGGAAGCGGCCGGGACGCAGGCCGTTGCGGTCGAGCGTGGCGCCGACGAGCGAACCGTCGGTGAAGACGAGGGCGGCGGGGCCGTCCCACGGCTCCATAAGCATCGCGTGGTACTCGTAGAACGCCTTGCGGGTGGCTTCGACGTCGGTCTGGTTCTCCCAGGCCTCGGGCACCATCATCATCATCGCGTGCGGAAGCGACCGGCCGGTGAGGCTGAGCAGCTCGAGCACCTCGTCGAACGACGCGGAGTCGGACGCGCCGGGCGTATTGATGGGCAGCAGGCTGGGGATGTCGCCGAGCAGCTCGGACTCGAGCTGCGACTGGCGGGCACGCATCCAGTTGCGGTTGCCCTGCACCGTGTTGATCTCGCCGTTGTGCGCGATCATGCGGAACGGCTGGGCCAGCGGCCACGACGGGAACGTGTTGGTGGAGTAGCGCGAGTGCACGAGGGCGAGCTTCGACGCGAAACGCTCGTCGCTGAGGTCGGGGTAGAACGGCTCGAGCTGGAGCGTGGTGACCATGCCCTTGTAGACGAGCGTGCGGCTCGACAGCGACGGGAAGTAGGCTCCGTAGCCGTGTTCGGCCCGCTTGCGCAGGCGGTACACCTGGCGGTCGAGTTCGATTCCGGAGATCAGCGAGCCCGCGTCATCCGTTCTCGTCGACGCGAGGAAGAGCTGTTCGAAAACGGGCATGGCGGCGCGTGCGAGGTCACCGACCTGGTCGGCGCGCACGGGCACGTCGCGCCAGCCGAGAACGGTGAGGCCCTCTTCTTTCGCGATCTGGTCGATGCCGGCCTTTATGGCGGCGCGGTCGTCGTCTTCGACCGGGAGGAACGACATTCCGACCGCGTAGCTGCCGACGGGCGGCAGCTCGAAGCCGGCCACCGCGCGCAGGAACTCGTCGGGGATCTGGGTGATGATTCCCGCGCCGTCACCGGTACCGGCGTCGGAGCCGATGGCTCCGCGGTGCTCGAGATGACGCAGGGCATTCAGCGCGGCATCGATGATGTCGTGCCCCGCGGTGCCGCGGAGGGTCGCCACCATGGCCAGGCCGCAGGCGTCTTTCTCACGACGGGGGTCGTAGAGTCCTGTCGCCTGGGGCGTGGTGCTGAAGCGCTGGAGTGCTGGAGTGAGAGCCATTATGGTCCGTCCTCACGATGTATTGGAGCGTGTGGGACGTCGGTGGCCCATCGGGTGTCAGAGGTGGCCCTGTCGTCAGGACTTGGCGCCTTCTTCGCTTGTAACCGGGCCGCTTGTGGCGGGCCCTGCTGTGACGAGCTGCTCGGGTGACGCGGCGTCATCGCCGGGTTCGTCGGTATCCGAGTAGGTGTCGTTAGATTCTACCCCAGTGCCCGGCTTGACCCACTGTCGTCCCGCAACGTACGGGCTGGGTTCGAGGCCGGGGTGGCGCCTGTTCTGCACGACAATGATCACAATTCCGAGGATGACGGCGAAAATCGCGGCCCAAACGTTACTTCTGAGGCCGAAGAATACTTCGCTCGGGTCGATGCGGATCGACTCGAAGAACGACCGCCCGAGCCCGTACCAGATGAGGTACAGGCCGAGCACCTTGCCCCACTGCAGACGCATCTTGCGTTCGACAGCGAGGATCAGGATGAGGCCGACGACGTTCCAGATGATCTCGTACAGGAAGGTCGGGTGGAAGAGTGTGCCCTCGGGGAGCCCCGCGGGGTAGGCCGGGTTCGAGGTCTCGATCTCGAGTCCCCACGGCAGGTCGGTCGGCTGGCCGAAGAGCTCGTGGTTGAACCAGTTGCCGAAGCGGCCGAAAGCCTGGGCGAGCAGCAGGCCCGGGGCTACCGCGTCGGCGAAGGTCCAGAACCGGATGCCGGAGAACTTGCAGCCGATCCAGGCGCCGATGGCGCCGCCGATGAGCGAGCCGAAGATGGCGATGCCACCCTCCCAGACGTAGAGCACCTTGAGCAGGTCGGCACCCGCGTAGAAGTAGTCGTCGGGGTGCGTCAGCACGTGGAAGACGCGCGCGCCCACGATGCCGAGCGGTACGGCCCAGATGATGATGTCGAGCACGACGCCCGGTTCTGCACCGCGCCGCGTGAGGCGGTAGTTGGTGAGGATTCCCGCGGCGATGATGCCGATGAGGATGCAGATGGCGTAGGCGTGGATGTTGAGATCCCACGGGAACCAGGAGAGTCCGATGTCACGGAACCACTGGCCGAGGTTGAAGACCTGCCACGCGTAGTCAGGGCTGGGAATGCTGAGGGGTGCGAACACGAGGCGGAGACCTTTCGGGGTGTGCGAAGACTAAGTAAGACTAGCCCCGTGAAGGGCAGGGCTTGTTCATGACTGCTTGCCGGCGCTGAGAGCCGCTGCGGTGCGTGCTACGGCATCCACTCCCCCGTCGGCGAGGGATGCGACGAGGGCCGAGCCGACGATCGCTCCGTCGGCGTAGGTGAGCACTTCGCGCACCTGGTCGCCGGTCGAGATGCCGATGCCCACGCACGTGCTGGTGGCGCCGGCGGCGCGCAGGCGGGAGACGAGGCCGCGGGCGGCCGAGTCGACGTCTTGGCGTGCGCCGGTGATGCCCATCGTGGAGACGGCGTAGACGAAGCCCCGGCTCTTCTCGACGGCCTGCGTGAGTCGGGCATCCGACGACGAGGGGGCGGCGAGGAAGACGCGGTCGAGACCGGTGCGGTCGGATGCTGCGAGCCAGTCTTTGGCTTCGTCGGGCACGAGGTCGGGCGTGATCAGGCCCGCTCCGCCCGCGGCGAGCAGCTCGTCGGCGAATCGCTCGACGCCGAACTGGATGATCGGGTTCCAGTAGGTCATGACCAGCACGGGCGCGTCGACCCGTGCGGTGATGGCCGCGACGGCCTCGAAGCCGTGCTTGAGGCGGAAGCCGTTGCGCAGGGCGATCTCGGTGGCGTGCTGGATGACGGGGCCGTCCATGACCGGATCGCTGTACGGCAGGCCGAGTTCGAGCACGTCGACGCCGTTCTCGACGAGGGCGACGGCCGCTTCGATGCTGGTGTTGAGGTCGGGGAAGCCGGCGGGCAGGTAGCCGACGAGGGCTCCCGATCCGGCGTCGGTGCGCAGGCGGATGGTGTTCTCTACGGCGCTCAACGCTCTGGGCTTTCTTCTACGGGGGCGAGATCTTCGGCGGCGAGGGCTTCGGCATCGAGGAGGTCGAAGTACTTGCCCGCGGTCTCCATGTCTTTGTCGCCGCGGCCGGAGAGGTTGACAAGGATGACGGCGTCGGGGCCGAGCTCTTTACCGAGCTTGATCGTGCCGGCGAGGGCGTGGGCCGACTCGATGGCGGGGATGATGCCCTCGGTGAGGCTGAGCAGGCGCAGGGCCTGCATGGCCTCGTCGTCGGTGATCGGCAGGTAGGTGGCGCGGCCGATGTCGTGCAGCCAGGAGTGTTCGGGACCGATGCCCGGGTAGTCGAGACCGGCGGAGATCGAGTGTGACTCGACGGTCTGGCCGTCTTCGTCCTGCAGCATGTAGCTGCGCGCTCCGTGCAGCACGCCGGGTCGGCCGCGGGTGAGGGTCGCGGCGTGGCGGTCGGTGAGATGACCGTCGCCGGCCGCCTCGTAACCGTAGAGCGCGACATCCGGATCGTCGAGAAAGGCGTGGAAGATGCCCATGGCGTTGCTGCCGCCGCCGACGCAGGCGGTGACCGCGGTGGGGAGGCTGCCGGTGAGGTCGATGACCTGCTGGCGGGCCTCTTCGCCGATGATCTTCTGGAAGTCGCGCACCATCGCGGGGAACGGGTGCGGACCGGCGACGGTGCCGAAGATGTAGTTGGTGGTCTCGACGCTGGCGACCCATTCGCGGTAGGCCTCGTTGATCGCGTCTTTCAGCGTGCGCGAACCGGTTTTCACCGAGACGACCTCGGCACCGAGCAGGCGCATGCGGGCGACGTTGAGTGCCTGGCGGTCGGTGTCGACCTCGCCCATGTAGATCACGCACTCGAGGCCGAACAGGGCGGCGGCGGTCGCCGTGGCGACTCCGTGCTGGCCGGCGCCGGTCTCGGCGATCACCCGGGTCTTGCCGATGCGCTTGGTCAGCAGCGCCTGGCCGAGCACGTTGTTGATCTTGTGCGATCCGGTGTGGTTGAGGTCTTCGCGCTTGAGGATGATGCGGGCGCCGCCCGCGTTCTCGGCGAACCGGGGCACCTCGGTGATGATGGAGGGGCGTCCGGTGTAGGTCTTGTGCAGGGCCGACAGCTCGGCGGCGAACTCGGGATCGTTCTTGGTGAGTTCGTAGGCGGCGGTCAGCTCGTCGAGCGCGGCGACGAGGGATTCGGGAACGAAGCGTCCGCCGAATTCGCCGAAGTAGGGGCCGAGCTCGTCACGGAGGTGGGTCATTAGGAACCAAGGAATTCTGTGAGGGTGGCCACGGGGTCGCCCGTGACGAGGGCCTCGCCGATGAGCACGACGTCGGCGCCGGCCGCGCGGTAGTGCGCGACGTCGGCCGGTGTCTTCACCGCGGACTCCGCGACCCGGATGACTCCGGCGGGGATGCGGTCGGCGAGCGAGCCGAACAGGTTCTGGTCGAGCTCGAAGGTGGAGAGGTTTCGGGCGTTGACGCCGATGAGGCTCGCCCCGAGGTCGATCGCGCGGCCGAGCTCGTCGCCGGTGTGCGTTTCGACGAGCGCGGTCATGCCGAGCGAGGTGATGAGCTCGAACAGCTCGGTCATCAGCGGCTGTTCCAGGGCGGCGACGATGAGCAGCACGAGGTCGGCTCCCGCTGCCCGTGCCTCGAACACCTGGTACGGCTCGGCGATGAAGTCTTTGCGCAGCACCGGCAGCTTCACTGCGGCGCGCACGGCCTCGAGGTCGGCGAGCGATCCGCCGAACTTCCGGCCCTCGGTGAGAACGCTGATGACGCTCGCTCCCCCGGTCTCGTAGGCGAGCGCGAGGGCGGCGGGATCGGGGATCTCGGCGAGGGCGCCGCGCGACGGACTGGACCGCTTCACCTCGGCGATGATCTTGACGCGGTCTGCCGGTGCGAGGTGCGCGAGCACGTCGAGGGCGGCGGGGCGCGCCAGAGCGGCCGACTCGACTTCGGCAAGGCTACGGCTCGCCCGACGCTCCGAAGCGTCTGCGAGAGCTCCGGCTACGAGGGAGTCGAGCACTCTAGCTGTGGGCCTTGGGTGCGTACTTCGTTCCGCCGACGCCGTAGCCGAGAACCGCGAGCACCTTGCCGGTGATCAGGCCGAGCACGGCGAGAACGGCCGAGGCGACGACGAGCCACGGCAGGTCGAACCAGAAGAAGAAGGTGCCGAGGGCGAAAGCGACCAGCATGATGATCACGGCAGTCCAGGCGGCGGGCGAGTTGCCGTGTCCTTCGTCAGACTCGATGCTCATGATGCTCCATTCGTTGTTCGTGCCGAAAGTCGTGGGTGTTCGGCGATAAAACTCTATCGCGACGAGGCGGGTGTCATCGACGGGCCCGCCAGCGCGCCGCTCAGTCGTTGGTGGTCGGGTCTTTGCCGCCGCTGAGGGCGTCCCAGTCGTCGACCGCCGTGCGCTCGGACGCGACGGGCTCGAGTCTGGTCGACTGGTATTTGCGCGAGGCCGAGTTGGGCCAGCGCCGGCTGAGCACGATGATCGCGGCGCCCGCGACCAGCATGAGCACACCGCAGATCAGGGCGAGCCACGGCCAGACGCTGCCGTCGATCGTGTCGACGGCCTGCGCCACCGAGGCATCGCCGGCGACGCCGGTGGCCGTCGAGATCGCCGAGGCGGATGCGGCGACGGGATCACCGACCGCGAGAACGCCCGAAAACACCACGGCGACCCCGATGAGCGCCTCGAGTATTCCGAAGACGACACGGAAGAACGGGCCGGCGATAGCGAGCGCACCCACGAGCACGAGGCTGGTGAGCGACAGTGCCGAGAGCGCGGGTGCCGCGACCTGGCCGTCGACCTCGAGCGCGGCGCCGTCGGTGAGCGTGACACCGAACCAGACCTGCGTCCACGAGATGAGCGTGAGGATCGCGATGACCGCGCTCGCGAGCAGCACGATCGACTTGGTTCCGCGTGGCTTGCGTGCCGGAGCCTCGGTGCTCATTGGACTCTCCGCATGGCGTTGGCGACGGCGACGGCGCGCAAGGGCGCCGCGGCCTTGTTCTGCGACTCGAGATGCTCCGCCGCGGGGTCGGAGTCGGCGACGAGTCCGGCGCCCGCTTGCACACGGGCCATTCCGCCGACGATCGTGGTGGTGCGGATCGCTATCGCGAGGTCGAGGTCGCCCGCGAAGTCGAAGTAGCCCACGACTCCCCCGTAGACGCCGCGCTGGGCGGGTTCGAGTTCGTCGATGATCTCGAGCGCGCGGGGTTTTGGCGCTCCGGAGAGCGTGCCGGCCGGGAACGTGGCCGTGAAGACCTCGATCGGCGTGGCATCCGGCCTCAAATCGCCCTCGACACTCGAGACGAGGTGCATGATGTGGCTGAACCGCTCGACCTGCATGAACTCGGTCACCTCGACGGTGCCCGGAGTGCAGACCTTCAGCAGGTCGTTGCGGGCGAGGTCGACGAGCATCAGGTGCTCGCTGCGCTCCTTCTCGTCGGCGAGCAGCTCGACGGCGAGTTCGAGGTCGCGTTCGACGTTGTCGGCGCGCGGGCGGGAGCCGGCGATCGGGTGCATGTGCACACGGCCGTCTTGCACCTTCACGAGCGCCTCGGGGCTGGAACCGACGATATGGTACGGCTCGCCGTCGGTGTCGACGAGCGTGAGCAGGTACATGTACGGCGACGGGTTGAGCGTGCGCAGCACCCGGTAGACGTCGATCGCGTCGGCCGTGATCTCGTGGTCGAAGCGCTGCGAGACGACGACCTGGAAGACGTCGCCGTCGCGGATGTACTTCTTCGACCGCTCGATCGCGTCGGCGTACTCGGCTTCGGTGGTGCGTGGGATCGGCGAGGCCTGGATGGTGAGGTCGACCTCGGCGAGCCACGCCTCGCTCGGCTCCGCGAGCTTGGACTGCATGGCGTCGAGGCGCTGCTGCGCACCGGCCCAGACCTCGTCGCGGGTTTCGACGCCGTCGCCGAGCGCTGTCGCGATGAGCAGCACGGTTCCGTCGCGGTGGTCGATGACGACGAGCTCGGAGACGAA
>Ga0247811_1000527_pt1 | contig 11412 bp, 10 predicted proteins | sample UWRJL134311R1_FD_189018 | JGI IMG/M metagenome (GOLD analysis project Ga0247811, IMG submission 189018) | Plant litter microbial communities from Arlington Agricultural Research Station in Wisconsin, United States - UWRJ-L134-311R-1 | ecosystem: Environmental > Terrestrial > Plant litter >...
GCTTGACCAGCCCCAGCGACACCGGCCCTTGCCAGCCCTCGGCCTTGGTCCAGAACTCCAGCGCCTTGTCGGCCGGAACTTCCACTACGCCCAGCGGGATCAGCTGGATTTCCCTCGGGTTGCTGGCCTGGATCACCCAGCCAGGTGCCTTGTCCTGAGGGCCCACCAGCACCACCAGATACGTCGGTTTGACGGTGGTCTGCGTCAGCAGCAACGCCCCGAGCAGTAACGTGGCCGTCAGCCCGGCGCCGGCCAGAGCGCGCCACAAGGGCAGCAGGTTCCACCAGGAGGGGGATTGCGCCACTGGCAGCGGAGGGCGCGGCTGCAGGGCTGCCACGCTGCGCTCGATACGCGGCCACAGGTGAGCCGTCGGTGTCGTGGGTTCGACAAGATCGGTCAACCCCAGCAAGCGGCGCTCCCAAGTGTCGACCGCCGTGCGCAGCTCGGCATCGTCGCGCAGGCGTTGTTGAACCTGGCTGCGCAGCTCGGCCGATAACGTGCCCAGCACATACTCGCTGGCCAGCTCGTCGCGTTCTTCCGGGGTTTCGTCAGCAGGTCCGGTGATCATCCCATGCACTCGCGCAATGCCGTCAGGCTCCGCCTGATCCAGGCTTTGACGGTACCCAGAGGGGTGCCGAGTTTGTGTGATATCTGTGCGTGGGAGTACCCGTCAACGTAGGCATGCACGATGCAACTGCGCCGGTCCGGGTCCAGTTGCTCCAGGCAATGATGAATGCGCCCCGAGTGCAGATGCGCATCAAAGGCTTCGGTAATGATCGGCACGTCCGGTTCACCTTGGGTTTCGCGGCTGTGATCTCGAATGAAATTAAGCGCCAGGTGCCGGGTCACGCTGTACATCCAGCCCCGCGCCGACCCTCGTGCCGGATCGAAGCGGGCGGCGCCGGTCCATATCTTGAGGAACGCATCGTGAACGATGTCCTCCGCCAGTGCCGTGTCGCGCACCAGACGCTTGGCAACGCCGAGCAGGCGCGGACTCTCCTGCACGTACAAATCCCGCAAGGCCTGACGCTCGCCGCGACCGCAGGCAGCCAGGTGGGCTTCGTAATCAAAAAGAGGTTCGGGCAAGGACACTGTGCTCAGCCGTTAGCGGGTCGTGAGTGCAATCTAGCAAACAAAACGGATACCTGTGTGCAAGCCTGCTCGCGATAGCGGATCAAGATCCGACAGTGGACGACTGACGGTCCGTTATCGCGAGCAGATGCATTACCTGACTGCCTACAGGGCGGCCCAGAAAATATAGTCCGCCTGGTACTTCACCACTTCCTGCTTGCCCTTGTTGGCGGTGGTGCATTCGGTGCCGGGTGCCACGCCGCCCTTGAGGGCCACGCGCTGGATGTAACTGACACCGCTCATCGCGCCTTTACCCTCGGCAGGATTGGCCTTGACCAGTTGATAGGGCAGGTTACCCGGGCTCGACGGAGCAACGGCGAGCTGGGTGCCGGTGACTTTCGAGCCATCTTTGGCCTGCCAGGTCGCCGGCGGCCCGAAGTAGGTGCCGACCTGTTTGCCGCTGCGGTCATTGAGCACGGCCTTGGGCCCGACAAACACCCATTCCGTCATCCCGGCCGCACCCGCCTTGTCGCGGCATTCGTAAGTGATCTCGCCGACCCCGGTGGTTTCCATGGCGACCTTGTGGCCGTCAGGAACCTTGATGCTGTCGGGCAGGGCCGTCTGGGCGAAGGCTGCAGGAACGGCGGCGAACAAACCGGCAAGGCAAATCAGCTGTTTGGCGTTCATCAGTATCTCTCCGAAAATGAGTATTCCGCTGGGCAGCATCTACGGCTGCTACAGGTACTACCCGCCACGCAGCGATTTGGATGCAGCGCTGAAAAAAGAAATTTTCCCGCGCCACCAGAGTCAGCTGCTACAAAGAGATAACCGCAAAGGAGGTGTGTATGTATCAGCTCTACGGACACAAGAACTCCGGCGCTGCGGCGATAGAAGCGGCGCTGGAATTGTGTGAGATTCCTTATCGCTTCATCGACGTCGAAGCCACTCCGGAGGCGGCCAAGGCCCTGGAGAAACTCAACCCGCTCAAGCAGATCCCCACGCTGCAACTGCCCGACGGCAGCATTCTCACCGAGAGTGCGGCGATCCTCATTCATCTGGGGCTGACGTTCCCTTCCTCGGATTTGCTGCCCGGCAATGTCGCCGAGCGGGATCAGGTCATCCGTGGATTGGCCTACATCGTCAGCAATTGCTACGCGGCTATTGGCATCATCGATTACCCCGAGCGCTGGCTGGTGGAGGCGGATGAGACGTCCCGGCAGAACCTGATGGCCGGTGCGCGGCGGCGATTGCACTGGAGTTGGGAGGTGTTCGCGGACCAGTTCTCCGGCGAGCTGTACCTGGGTGATGAAACACCGGGGGCGCTGGATGTGCTGGCAGCGGTAGTGACGCGTTGGGCCGGCAGTCGCGAGCATCTGCGCAGTGCCCGACCCGGGTTTTATGCGTGGCTTGAACGCATCGACCGGCACCCGACACTGGCGCCGGTGTTTGCCCGGCATTGGCCGAACTGAAGATCAAAGATCAAAAGATCGCAGCCTCGTTTCACTCGACAGCTCCTACACGGAAATGGGGTGCACCCCGTAGGAGCTGTCGAGTGAAACGAGGCTGCGATCTTTTGATCTGCTCTTTCAGGTTATTCGCCGCGAATGTATTGCTCCAGCTGCCGAATCAACTCAGCCTGTTCGGCAATGGCTTCCTTGACCAGGTCGCCGATCGACAGCAAACCGATCAATTTGCCGTTCTCGACCACCGGCAAGTGCCGCAGACGCTTGTCCGACATGATGCCCAGGCAGGTGTCGACGGTTTGATGGGTGTCCACCGTAATGACCGGCGACACCATGATGTCGCGAACCGGTGTGCCGACCGAAGAACGACCATGCAGCACCAGTTTGCGCGCGTAGTCCCGTTCACTGATGATGCCCAGCACCTCGTCATTCTCCACCACCAGCAAAGCGCCGACGTTCTTCTCGGCCATCTTCATCAGCGCTTCGAGCACCATATGGTCGGGTTTGATCTGGTGCACTTCCTGATTCTTCTGATCTTTCAACTTGAGCAGTTGGGCGACGGTTTTCATGGTGGTTACTCTGGTGTTGTCGTTGTTCTAGAAGAATCATAGACCCGGACGTCGAGGGCAAGACCGAAAGCGGCAGATAACGTGCAAAAAACGTCATTGGGCCGGTTTTTTACGGAAATTCTCCCTATACAACTCTCGGACACGCAACGCGTTTTCACACCTCACCCCCGATCCCTGTAGCAGCTGCCGAGCCTGCGAGGCTGCGTCCGGCTGCGAAGCAGTCGCAAATCGTTGCACGAGTGTCATCTGACCCACCGAAGTATCTGGTTTACGACTGCTGCGTAGCCGGACGCAGCCTCGCAGGCTCGGCAGCTGCTACAAAGGACGGCGCAGCTCTATCGATTTGTGGTGCGTAACCTGATTTCCCAATGCTCTCTTCATGCGCGATGCACAAGCTCTACCCCGTCGATGACGCGTAGAATCACCGCCCTGAATCAATATTGAGGTTGCACAGGTGGATTTACAGCAGGGCTTCGTCCTGACCCGGCATTGGCGCGATACCCCGGCCGGCACGGAAGTCGAGTTCTGGCTGGCGACCGACAACGGTCCCCGGCGCATTCGCCTGCCTTATCAACCGTCGGTGGCGTTCATTCCAGAGCAACAGCGCGAGCAGGCTGAACGGGTGCTTTTGGACGAGAAAAACGTCGAACTGCGGCCATTGGCGTTGCTGGACTTCGAACATCGGCCGGTGCTTGGTGTGTATTGTCAGCAGCACGGGCAGTTGATGCGCCTGGAAACTGCGCTGCGCAAGGCCGGTGTCGAGATGTTCGAAGCCGATGTCCGCCCGCCGGAACGCTACATGATGGAACGCTTCATCACTGCGCCGGTCATCTTCGGCGGCACCGCAACTGCCGACGGCCTGTTGCTTGATGCGCAGATGAAACCCCATTCCGACTACCGGCCCGCACTCAGGCTGGTGTCCCTGGACATCGAAACCACCGCGCAAGGCGAGTTGTATTCCATTGCCCTGGAGGGCTGCGGCGAGCGTCAGGTGTACATGCTCGGTCCTCCCAACGGGGACGACAGCGAGGTGGATTTCCGGCTCGAATACTGTGACAGCCGAACCCTGCTGTTGAAGAAGCTCAACGAATGGTTCGAGCGCTTTGACCCGGACGCCATCATCGGCTGGAACGTCGTGCAGTTTGATTTACGCGTACTCCACGAGCATGCCCGGCGCCTGGGGGTGCCGTTGAAACTGGGGCGTGGCGGTGAAGAAATGCAGTGGCGCGAGCATGGCAGCCGCAACCACTATTTCGCCGCAGCGGCCGGTCGGCTGATCATCGATGGCATCGAATCCCTGCGTTCGGCGACCTGGAGTTTTCCGTCGTTCAGCCTGGAAAACGTCGCGCAAACCCTGCTCGGTGAAGGCAAGGCGATCAGCACGCCGTACCAGCGCATGGACGAAATCAACCGCATGTTCGCCGAGGACAAGCCAGCCCTGGCCACGTACAACCTCAAGGACTGCGAACTGGTCACGAGGATTTTCGCCAAGACCCAGCTGCTGACCTTCCTGCTGGAGCGCGCCAGCGTCACCGGGTTGCCGGCGGACCGCAGCGGTGGCTCGGTGGCGGCGTTCACCCATCTCTACATGCCGTTGATGCACCGTCAGGGCTTCGTCGCGCCGAACCTCGGAGGCCGGCCGCCAGAGGCCAGCCCTGGTGGTTTCGTGATGGACTCGCAACCGGGGCTTTACGAGTCGGTGCTGGTATTGGACTACAAAAGCCTTTACCCCTCGATCATCCGCACCTTCCTGATCGACCCCGTGGGGCTGATCGAAGGCCTCAAGCATCCGGACGACCAGGACTCGGTGCCGGGATTCCGTGGAGCGCGGTTTTCCAGAACCCGGCATTGCCTGCCCGCCATCGTGTCTCGGGTTGCCGAAGGTCGCGAGACCGCCAAGCGTGAACACAACGCGCCACTGTCCCAGGCACTGAAGATCATCATGAACGCGTTCTACGGGGTGCTCGGGTCCAGTGGCTGCCGTTTTTTCGACACGCGGCTGGCGTCGTCCATCACCTTGCGCGGCCACGAGATCATGCTGCGCACCCGCCAGTTGATCGAAGCGCAGGGGCACACGGTGATTTACGGTGACACCGATTCGACGTTTGTCTGGTTACGCCGAGCCCACGGCCAGGAAGAAGCCGCGCAGATCGGCAGCGCCCTCGTGGACCACGTCAATCAATGGTGGCGTGAACATGTCCAGCAGGAATATGGCTTGCACAGCGTGCTGGAGCTGCAATACGAAACCCACTACAAGCGCTTCCTGATGCCGACCATTCGGGGGGCCGAGGAGGGCAGCAAAAAGCGTTATGCCGGGTTGGTGGCGCGGGCTGATGGCACCGACGAAATGGTCTACAAGGGGTTGGAAGCGGTACGCACCGACTGGTCGTTGCTGGCGCGACAGTTCCAGCAGGAGCTGTATTCGCTGATTTTCCACCGCAAGCCTTATCAGGATTATGTGCGCGATTACGTCAGCAAGACCCTGGCCGGTGAGTTCGACGATCGCCTGGTCTACCGTAAACGCCTGCGCCGCACCCTCGACGACTATCAACGCAACGTGCCGCCCCACGTGCGGGCAGCGCGCACTGCCGATGACTACAACGACCAGCAAGGCCGACCGCGGCAGTATCAGAATGGCGGCTGGATCAGTTATGTGATCACTGTCGCCGGCCCCGAACCGCTGGAAATCCGCAGCGCGCCCATCGACTACGACCATTACGTCACGCGCCAACTGCAACCGATCGCGGACGCGATCCTGCCGTTCGTTGACGATGACTTTTCAACCCTGATTGGTGGGCAATTGGGCTTGTTTTGAGTCCAGCAGCGACAGCGTCCAGTCATCGGGAATGCCATGGAAATACTGATCCAGTGCCTGATTGAACAGATTGTCAGGGGGGCCGATCTGCGCAAACAGGGTCATGGATGAGTGAAACTTCAGGTCGTCAGGGTGTCCGAAAATCTCGGCAATCGAGCGTTGTCTGATGTTCAGAACCAATTGGGTACAGGTGCGCAGGCGTGAGCCCAGCAGAGGATCATTCAGGTAGGCCGCTGACTCGGCGGCGGACTGAATGGCGAAATACCGGGACATCTCACTGCCGCCAAGCCCGGCGATCTGCGGAAAGATGAACCACATCCAGTGCCGGCGTTTGCGCCCGGCGATGAGTTCCTCCTGGACGTGGTCGAACACCGGCGCTTGCGCCTGGATGAAACGTTGCAGGTTGAAAGAATCCAGCGGATCAGTGCTTCTCATATAGAAGCCCTCTGATGAAACAGCGAAGGCCTAGACCATGGCCAATCGCTGTTTACGGTGTGGCACGAGAAACGCTTGGTCCAGCGCTTCCAGATCCCCGGTTTCAAGCTGCAGATCGGCGGCTTGAGCATTGAGTTTCACGTGTTCGGGCCGGACCGCTTTGGGGATGGCGATCACGGTTTTCTGACGCAGAATCCATGCTAACGCAACCTGTGCTGGTGTCACGCCGTGATGGGCAGCCACCTGCTTTAACGTCGTATGGGTCAGCATTTGCCCACCCTGACCAATGGGACAGTACGCCATTATTGGCAGCTGGTGTGCCTGGCACCACGGCAACAGGTCAAATTCGATGCCCCGTTCTTCCAGGTTGTAAAGCACCTGATTGGTGGCGCAGGCAGGTGAATTCAGCTCCTGCAGGTCGTCCACATCGAAGTTGGACACACCCCAACGACCGATCTTGCCCGCTTCGCGCAGGCGTTCGAACGCTTCTATCGTTTCTTCAAGTGGGTATTGACCGCGCCAGTGCAGCAAATACAGATCAATATAATCAGTGCCCAGCCGCTTCAGACTGCGCTCGCACGCCTGGGGAATGCCTTTGCGGCCAGCGTTGTGCGGATACACTTTGCTGACCAGAAACACCTTGTCGCGCAGCCCGGCGATGGCCTCGCCTACGACTTCTTCGGCGCCTCCTTCGGCATACATTTCTGCGGTATCGATCAGGGTCATGCCCAGCTCAATGCCCAGGCGCAGGGCCGCGACTTCCTGGGCGTGCTGCGATCGGTCCTCGCCCATGCGCCAGGTACCCTGGCCGATGACCGGTACATCCACACCGGCCAATTGCAAAGTGTGCATTCAAACCTCCTGACACTGTGGGGTATTTCTCTTCGGCAGCATTAACGTCGTGAGGTTCAGTGGGCAAAGGCGCTGGGGTACCGGACCCTATACGCATCAGCGAGTTGCGTGTCGCGTGTGCGCATGAACGTCTTGAAATCAGGCACCAGAAAGACCAGCAATGACAACAGCAGCACCATGGCACCCAGCAACGTGATCGTCAGCGCGACGCCCATTGTGGTGATCATGCCGTTCATCGCGAAACTGCCCAAAGGGCTGGCCGCCGCAGATAGAAACGACACGGTGGCGAAAATCCGGTTGCGGTGATCCTTGGGCGTCGCCAGCAACCTCACCGCCGAGGTCGGAATGTTGATCAGCATCAGGCCGATGCCGCCGCAGAAAAATGCGAGGGGAACGATGACCGACGAGGACACGGTGCCAACGACCAACAAATTACCCCCCAATAATGCAAAGCCCGCCGACACACACAGGTCACGCGGTAGGCGCTCGCCGAGCCAGCCGATGACCTTGTAGCTGCCGGCCAGAATACCCAGCCCGAAACACGAGTCCAGTAGGCCGATGTAAGTAACGGGGTACTGGATGACGTCTTTGACGTACAGGGGAAGCAGAATAGTAAAAAAGGGGAAAAGGGCAAAGTTGACCAGCATGGCAATCATCGCCAGGAAAAACTCGACCTTCACGCCGTAAACGACTTTGAAGCCTGAACAGATCATCCTGAAACCGCTGGTTACCCGCGTTTTTACGTCCGTCTCCGTGGCGCCTGTGTGCGTCGGCACCGTGGCGATCAAGGCCCCGGCAACAAGGATCGCGAAGAAATCGGCGGCCAACGCGAACGCAATGCCGAACCCATAAATCAGCCCGCTGGCCAGCACGGGCCCCAGCAGGGTCGAAAACGAGTACATGACGCTTTTACTGCGGAACGCCAGGGAGACTTTATCGTCGTCTGCGAACAGCGGAATGATCGACGCCTGGAGCGGATCGCGCACGCCGACCACCGCGCTGCCAATCATCATCAGCGCGCCCAGTGTCCAGGGATTGAAGGCGCCTGTGACGGACAGCAGCACCATCACCAGCGCGGTCAGGGCGCTCAGCATCGATACGATTTTGAGGATGAGGATCTTGTTGTACCGGTCGCCGAGCCATCCAAACAAAGGCCTGGCGAGCACTTCTGCCGCAATCGAACAGGCGATCATGTTGGCGAAATACACGGCCGAGCCGGTTTCCTGCAACGTCCACCAGGCCACGGCCAACTGGTTGCACCGACCTCCCAGCACCATGAGGAAAAAACTGAACTGCACCTTCAGCAGTTGCCGGTTGATGCCGGGGATCAGCCTGAAACCTGAATGATCGCTGCCCATGAATTCCCTTCTTTTCAAACAGCTCGCCGGATGACGTTCCTTGTCGGCGGCTAGGGTACACAGAACCGGGAGTCGATGTACCGACGGACGTTTACAGACCGTCGGCACTGCACTTTTTCAGTATTCGCGGCTCTATCCTTGGCCTGCCCGTGGCGATCCCCCCCGCCGGCCAATGCCCAAGTCTCCGAATCCATGGATCGAGTGTTACCCCTCATTACTGTGCAAATCCGATGTTGTTGCCTGCTGTTCAGCGCGCTGGCGATGCTCTTCGTCAGTGGTTGCAGCCGGCAGCAGGGGCAGGACATCGTCGACCAGTTCCGCGAAGGCAAACCCCAGGAATTCCTCCAGACCAGCGTCGACCGCATGGCCACCCTTGCCATGCGTGACAACCTCGACAGCCTTTACTTGCTGATGACCAAGCTCTACCTGCGCAACCCGGACGAGTTGAAAAAGTCCGGCTTCCTTGACGCGCGCACCGCGGAAAAGCAGGTGCGCATGGCCATCGAACAGCAGCAGCCGCTGCCGACCTTGGGCGGTAAAAAAGACCTGGCCGCGTTGAGCTACGCCATGAGCCCGCAGTTTCTGGGTGACCGGGTCGGCGCGTTCATTTACGCCATCGGCAGCATGCTGGTGACCGCGCACGGCAATCGCATGGAGTTCTACATGACGGACGCGATCAACCCGACGTTCGTCAGTAACGCCGCGCGCAACATCGAGAAAGCCACCTGGATCCTCAGTCAGCGGCAGAACCCCCAGGGCGGGCCGTTGCTGTTTTCCAACGAAATCTCGGAGGAGGGCAGCAACCTGAGTTTCGCCGTGGAATTCGGCAAGATCGTCGCGCGGCTGGACTTGCTCACTCAGATGCTCGACGAACGGTATCGCCGAATCGGCCTGAATTACGCGCAAAGTCTGCTGTTTTTGAATTTTTTGCCAGTGCAGTGAATTGAGTCAGGTAGAGTGCAAAGATTGTATACAATCTGCGCCTGCATTGATTGAAAGGGAGCTGCACACGTCATGACTGACCATGCCACTGTCGAACGCGGGCTGATCGATCACTCGACCCGAACCGAGAAACTGCCTTACGCCGCGTTACTGGCATTCGCCATGACAGGGTTCATCGCCATCCTCACCGAAACCCTGCCCGCCGGCTTGCTGACACAAATCGGCGCCGGGCTGAACGTGAGCGAGGTATGGGCCGGGCAACTGGTGACACTCTATGCACTGGGGTCAATCGTGGCGGCCATCCCCCTGACCGTCGCCACTCGCGGCTGGCGCAGGCGCCGGGTGTTGATGATGACGGTCTGCGGATTTCTGCTGTTCAACACCGTCACTACGTTTTCCACTCATTACGGCCTGACCCTGGTCTCGCGGTTTCTGGCGGGCATGGCGGCGGGTTTGTCCTGGGGCATCATGGCCGGTTACGCGCGGGGCCTTGTGCCGGTGCACCTGCAGGGTCGGGCATTGGCGATCGCCATGCTCGGCACACCGGTTGCGCTGTCGTTGGGTACGCCAGCGGGTACGTGGCTGGGAAACATGATCGGTTGGCGCGCCTCGTTCGGCATCATGTCGGCACTGGCGCTGGTGTTGGCGGCATGGATCATGATTTCGGTACCGGACCGGCCGGGACAGGCCGACACCCAACGCCTGCCGCTGGCAAAGGTATTTCGCACCCCTGGCGTAAGACCGGTGCTGTTTGTGGTCCTGACGTGGATGCTTGGGCACAACATCCTTTACACCTATATCGCGCCTTTTCTGAAGCAAGCCGGGTTGGGTGAGCGGGTGGACCTGGTGCTCCTGGTCTTCGGCATCAGCTCCTTGGTGGGGATCTGGATTATCGGCCTGCTGGTCGACCGCTGGCTGCGCCGTTTGACGTTGATCAGCCTGGCCGTGTTTGCGTTGACGGCACTGGTGCTGGCGATGGCAAATTCGTCGCCTTGGGTGATTTATGGCTGCATGGCGGTGTGGGGGCTTTCATTCGGGGGGTCGGCCACGTTGGTGCTGACGGCAGCGGCTGATTCGGCGGGTGACAATGTGGATGTTGTGCAAGCGATGCTCACCACGTCCTGGAATGTGGCGATTGCGGGCGGTGGGTTGTTGGGTGGTTTGCTGCTGGACCGGGCGGGGGCGATGTCGTTTCCGTGGGCGTTGTTGATTTTGTCGCTGATTGCGTTTGCTACGGTGTGGATCAATCGGCATTACAGCTTCAGGCCGGGGCGGCGGGTTCATTTGTAGACGCACAGTTTGCTCGCGATAGGGTTACCTGTCAGCCAACCTCGTTTCTCCCGGATGTACCCGGATCAAATGTGGGAGTTGGCTTGCTCGCGATGACAGCCTCACAGCCGATCGATATCTTCCTGATGCACCCGGATCAAACTGTGGGAGCTGGCTTGCCGGCGATGACGGCCTGCCAGCCGACAACTTTCTCTCGGATGCCCCCAGATCAAACTGTAGGAGTGAGCCTGCTCGCGATAGCGGTCTGATCGGCGGTGAGATTCCTGCGGGTGTACATATCCGTTTCTTCGGTCACGGCGGCTATTGGTTTCGCTCTTACAGCGAGTCACTTTCGAAAAGCGCGAAAGTAACCAAAACGCTCTTGCCCCTTTCGTCCGGTGCCTCGCCGGGGCTCGGCATACCCTCGCTCCGGTCCTGCTCCGTGGGCCCGCCGCGATCGGCCATCCATGGCCGTGCGCGGCTAACCCGGCATCCATGCCGGGTTGCCCACTGCGCAGCACCTGCGCTCGGCCTTCCCAAGGGGCAAGAAGATCAAAATCAAAAGCAGATCAGAAGCAAAGCGAGGCGGCCTGCCAACCGACCTGACTTTCGAAGTTCACGCGTTCACCTGTGGGAGC
>Ga0247811_1000528_pt1 | contig 11396 bp, 13 predicted proteins | sample UWRJL134311R1_FD_189018 | JGI IMG/M metagenome (GOLD analysis project Ga0247811, IMG submission 189018) | Plant litter microbial communities from Arlington Agricultural Research Station in Wisconsin, United States - UWRJ-L134-311R-1 | ecosystem: Environmental > Terrestrial > Plant litter >...
GCCGCGCGGCACCGCGTGTTCACAGCGCAAACGGCTAAACTAGCCGCAATGCCCCCCATCTCTGGCGGGGGCCTTACGCCCTAGGACAAAGCGGGCGTACCTCGTAATCCGTAAGGGCTCTCTCAATTGACATTCGCTGATCTCAAGATCGACCAGGACATGGTCGACGCACTCGCAACCAAGGGCATCGTCGAGCCCTTCCCCATCCAGGAGCAGACCATCCCCATGGGTCTCGCCGGACAGGACATCATCGGCCAGGCCAAGACCGGAACGGGTAAGACCCTCGGCTTCGGTCTCCCCCTGCTGCAGGAACTGGGCATCGACCCCGCCCCCGGCGTGCAGGCGCTCGTCGTGGTACCGACGCGCGAGCTGTGCGTGCAGGTCGCGGAAGACCTCACGCTCGCGGCATCCAACCGCTCCACGACCGTCGCGGCCATCTACGGCGGCAAGGCCTACGAGGGCCAGGTCGAGCAGATCAAGGCCGGCGCGCAGGTCATCGTCGGAACCCCGGGCCGCCTGCTCGACCTCGCCAGCCAGCGCATGCTGTCGCTGAAGGACATCAAGGTCATGGTGCTCGACGAGGCCGACAAGATGCTCGACCTCGGCTTCCTCAGCGACATCGAGAAGCTGTTCGCGCAGACCCCGGCGACGCGCCACACCATGCTGTTCTCCGCGACGATGCCCGGCCCGATCGTGGCCCTCGCCCGTCGCTTTATGAACAAGCCGATCCACATCCGCGCGACCGACCCCAACGAGGGCCTGACGCAGGCGAACATCAAGCACGTCGTCTACCGCGCGCACTCGCTCGACAAAGACGAGGTCATCTCGCGCATCCTGCAGGCCGAGGGCCGCGGCAAGACCGTGATCTTCACCCGCACCAAGCGTGCCGCCGCGAAGCTCGTCGAAGAGCTGAACGACCGCGGTTTCAACGCCGCAGCCGTGCACGGCGACCTCAACCAGGACCAGCGCGAGCGCGCGATGGCCGCGTTCAAGGCCGGCAAAAAAGACATCCTCATCGCAACGGATGTCGCGGCCCGCGGTATCGACGTCAACGACGTCACCCACGTGATCAACCACACGATCCCCGACGACCACGACACCTACCTGCACCGTGCCGGCCGTACCGGACGCGCGGGAAAGACCGGCATCGCGGTGACGTTCGTCGACTGGGACGACATGCACAAGTGGTCGCTGATCAACAAGGCGCTCGAGATGGGCATCCCCGAGCCGATGGAGACGTACTCGTCGTCGCCGCACCTCTACACCGACCTCGAGATCCCCGAGGGATCGAAGGGCCGGCTCAAGACCGCGGGCCCGCCCCGCGTGCGCGAACCGCAGGCGCAGTCGGGCAACGGCTCGCGCGACGGCGGCCGTGACGGTGGCCGCGGTGGCCAGCGCTCCGGCGGCGACCGTGGCGGGCGACCGCCCCGCGACGCAGCGGCCGGCGGCTCGACCGCTGCCGCAGCGGCACCCGCCGCCGACGGGGCATCGCGCCCGCCTCGCAGCCGCAACCGCACACGTACGCGTCGTCCGTCGACGCCCGCCGCGGAGTAGCAGCGAGTTTCCCAAGAAGGGGTCGGGCCACGCCCGGCCCCTTCTTCGCGCGCCGAATCGACAAACGTTCACGAATACTGCCAGAATCCGGTATGACTACAACCAGCGCCGCAGTGCCCAGCTCGCTCGACCAGCCGTATTACGGCATCGGCCCCGTCGATGCCGTGAAGCGCTTCTTCCAGAAGTACTCCACCTTCACGGGCCGCGCGAGCCGCTCCGAATACTGGTGGGTCACCCTCGCCTTCTCGATCGTCTACCTGATCCTGGGAGTGCTCGCCGGCATCCTGGGCGCCGCGACCTCGACGGTGAACGCCGAGGGCGTCACCGAGCCGGGCGTCGCCCTCGCCGTGCCGCTCGTCATCGGTTTCATCATCGGCCTCGCGGCGATCGTCCCCGGAATCGCCGTCACCGTGCGCCGCCTGCACGACGCCAACTTCTCGGGCCTGCTCTACTTCATCAACGCCGTGCCCTACGTCGGCAGCTTCGTCATCCTCGTGCTGACGATCATGCCGTCGAACCCGGCCGGTGCGCGGTACGACGTCGGCGCGACGACGGTCGTTATCCCCGCGCCGCAGGCACCGCCCGCCGTCTAGGTTCCGATGCGGTCGCTGGCGGCCTACACGGCCAGCGACCTGCTCGACCAGCGGCTGCTCAGAACGGGCGCGAACCGGTCGCCGTCGCAAGCAGCAGCTCGAGAACCTCGGGGCTCGTGCTGTTCTCGGCGAGCCGGTTCGGCTTGCCCTCCCCGTGGTAGTCGCTCGACCCGGTGACCGCGAGGTCGAACATCTCGGCGAGCTCGAACAGACGCTCTTTGCCGCTCGCGGTGTTGTCGCGGTGGAAGATCTCGAGCCCGAACAGACCGGCGTTCTTCAGCGCCGCCATGTTGCGCTCGTCGATGACCCAGTCGCGTCCGCGGGTTCCGGGGTGGGCGAGCACCGGCGCTCCCCCGGCCGCCACGATGAGCTTCACCCCGTCGAGCGGCGACGGCGCGTAGTACTTCTCGTAATACCCGCTTCGCCAGTGCAGGATGCTCTCGAACGCGGCACTGCGGTCGGTGACGTACCCCTTCTCGACGAGCGCGTCGGCGATGTGCGGGCGGCCGATGGTGCCCCCGTCGACAGACTGGGCGAGCACGTCGTCCCAGCTGATGTCGTAGTCCACGGCGATGCGCTCGACGATGCGCTCGGCACGGTGCAGCCGGCCGTCGCGGATGAGCGCGGTCTCGCGCAGCACGTTCACGTCGCTCGGGTCGAACAGGTAGGCGAGCATGTGCACGCTGGCCGGACCGTGGTTGGTGCTGAGTTCCATGCCCGGCACGACCATCAGGCCGGTTCCGGATGCTGCGGCTCGCGCCTCATCCCAGCCCGCTGTCGAATCGTGGTCGGTCAGCGCTACCGCGCTCAGCCCCGCCGCGACCGCGGCGTCGACGAGTTCGGCGGGCGTTTCCGTACCGTCGGACACGCTGCTGTGGGTGTGCAGGTCGATCGGTCCGGTCATCCTGCAACTCTATTGCGCGCCACGGCCACCCCCGGCCCACGCGGGTTATGGTGAGGGACCATGTTTCGCCGAGTTCTCGCCGCCGCCGTCGTCGTAGTCGTCGCGGCGATCCTGTTCGTGCTCGCCTGGCCGCAGTTCTTCGGCCTGCAGCAGACCTTCGGCGTCGCGCACGTGGTGTCGTTGCGTGCGGTCGCCGCGCTGATCGCGGTGGCGCTCATCATCCTGCTCGTGCTCGTGGCGCTGCTCCTGCGCGTCGTACGACGCTTCTTCGCCACCCTCGCCGTGCTGCTGCTCGCGTTCGCCCTCGTGAACGCCGCGGTGCTCTCCACCCGCGGGTTCGGCGACACCGCGTTCGAGACGGCCTCCGACTCGACCATAACCGTGCTGAGCTGGAACACCCTCGGCGACGTGCCCGGCGCCCAGACCGTCGGCGGGCTCGCCCTCGAGAACGACGCCGATATCGTGACGCTGCCCGAGACCACGAACGCTTTCGCCCTCGAGGTAGCCGCGGTGATGAAGGCCGCGGGACGCCCGATGTGGGTGCGCACCACGTTCTTCGACGAGATCTCCAAGTCGCGCTCGACCTCCGTTCTGACGAGCGCCGACCTCGGCACCTACACGGTCGACGAGACCGTGGGCCAGACGGCGACCCTGCCGACCGTCGTGCTGCGCCCCGACGACGGGTCGGGCCCCACGATCATCGCCGTGCACGCCGTGGCGCCCATCCCCGGCGAGTTCCGCAACTGGCAGGCCGACCTCGACTGGCTCGCGCAGACCTGCTCGGGCGACAACGTGATCATGGCCGGCGACTTCAACGCCACCCTCGACCACATGAGCGGCCTGGGCGCGTCGGCGACCACCACGATGGGCGACTGCGCCGACGCCGGGCTCGCCACGGGCAACGCCGCGGTGGGCACCTGGCCCGTCACGCTGCCGGCGCTGCTCGGCGCCCCGATCGACCACGTGATGGCCACCGAGAACTGGCGGGCCACCGGCATGCGCGTCGTGCAGAACCAAGACGGCGCCGGCAGCGACCACCGCCCGGTCGTCGCACAGTTCGCTCCCGCGTCCTAGCGCTCCCCCGGCGGCCGAAGATACCCCCGAAAGGGACATAGACACGGCACCTGCCCCTGCATACGATCGCAGAAGGAGAGCTACAGCAGGCTCGCCGGAAGGATGTGGCCATGTTGGCCTCAGAACAACTCGTCGCCCCGCACATCGCCGTCGCGCCGCCCACGAACCCCGAAGAGTGGCAGCCCGTCTCCGCCACCGCCCACGTCGCCCAGGGCAAGCCCGTCGACTCGTTCCTCTCGATCCTCCCCGAGGACGCGAACGGCACGGTACGCGGGGCACGTCGTTCCACCTGGCGTCGCTGACCTTTCCCAGCGCCGCAGGACCCTGGCAACAGGGGCAGAATAGACGCATGGCTGACAACACGACCGACGCTCCGCGCGCCACATCCAACCGCTCCACCACCCCGGTGTCCTCGTCGTTCAAGGACTTCATCTCGTCGGGCTGGGCCGAGAGATCGGATGCTGCGCCCGCACCCCGCGAGCAGACACCGTTCGCCGCCGCCCGCCGCGCCCGCGTCTCGGCGCTCTACGCCGGCAAGCGTGTGATCGTCCCCGCCGGCTCGGCCAAAGTGCGTTCGAACGACACCGACTACCCGTTCCGCGCGCACTCCGCGTTCGCTCACCTCACGGGGTGGGGCGCCGACGCCGTCTCCGGCAGCGTGCTCGTGCTCGAGCCCACCGCCGACGGACACACGGCGACCCTGTACTTCCGCGAGGCAGCCGGCCGCGATTCCGACGAGTTCTACGCCAACTCCGACATCGGCGAGTTCTGGACCGGACCCCGTCCCTCGCTCGCCCACGTCGCCGGCGACCTCGGCCTCGAGACCGCGAACCTCGACGGTTTCGCCGCGGTACTCGAGTCGGTCGACGCCGACACCGTGGTCGTACGCGAGGCAGACCGCGACATCACCGATCAGATCGACGGCCGGCGCCTCCTGGCAGCCGACAGCGAGAGCTTGGAGAACGACGCCGACGCCGACCTCGCGCGCGACCTCAGCGAACTGCGTCTCGTCAAAGACGCCTACGAGATCCAGCAGATGCGCCTCGCGGTCGACGCCACGAAGAAGGGCTTCGACGACGTCATCGCCGACATGGCCCAGATCGTGGCGCACGAGCGGGGCGAACGCCTCGTCGAGGGCACGTTCAACCGGCGTGCCCGCGCTGACGGCAACACCGTCGGATACGACACGATCGCCGCATCCGGACCCCACGCCTGCATCCTGCACTGGACCCGCAACGACGGCGCCGTCGTTCCCGGCGACGTGATCCTGCTCGACGCGGGTATCGAGCTCGAGAGCTACTACACCGCCGACATCACGCGCACGCTGCCGATCGGCGGCACGTTCACCGAGGTGCAGCGCCGCGTCTACGAGGCGGTGCGCGAGGCGGCCGACGCCGCCTTCGCGATCGTGCGCCCCGGCATCCGGTTCCGCGAGATCCACGCCGAGGCGATGAAGGTCATCGCGGCGAAGACCGCCGAGTGGGGGCTGCTGCCGGTCAGTGCCGAGGAGTCGCTCGAGCCCGAGGCGCAGTTCCACCGCCGCTACATGGTGCACGGAACCAGCCACCACCTGGGAATCGACGTGCACGACTGCGCCGCCGCGCGTCGCGACCTGTACCTCGACGGTGTGCTCGAGCCCGGCATGGTCTTCACGATCGAGCCCGGGCTGTACTTCCAGCCCGACGATCTGACCGTTCCCGCCGAGTACCGCGGCATCGGCGTGCGCATCGAAGACGACATCCTGGTCACCGAATCCGGGGCCGAGAACCTGTCGATCGGCATCCCGCGCACCGCCGACGACGTCGAGGCGTGGCTCGCCCGCTGAGCCGTGACCCAATCGTGAGAACGTGGGAGTCTGACGCGCGATAGCGTGCAGAAATGAAGACTTCCTCGTTGCTCGTGGTCGGCATTCTTGTCACACTGCTGACCGGATGCGCTGGGGCCGTTTCGCAACCCTCGGGTTCTGAGACGGCCCCTGCGTCTCAGTCCTCCGCACAGCCGGAAACCTCGCCATCCGTGGTCGTCGAGGACCCCGCCGACTACAAGGCGACCTCCAACGACCTCGACACCTCGAACTGGGAGGGCGTGCACTTCGTCTCGCCCACGAAGAACGAGGGCTGCGCGATCCTCGGCCCCGAAGCCGCGTCGCCCGGCATCTGGGGCTGCGCTCTCGCTGCCCAGGACTGGGCCTTCCCGCAAACCGACCCCGCGGACTACTGCTACGGAGCACAGGTCCCGTGCGGCTACGGCATCGAGGTCACGGGCGACGACGAACCGCACCCACGCCGTCGTGGCGACTCCGGGTTTCCCGCGGCCGTCACGATCTTCAGCACGACCGGCGACCCCGCTCAGATCCAGACGCTCGACTACGGGCACTCGGTGAGCTACGGCGACGTGACCTGCGTGTCGCAGGAATCGGGGATCACCTGCAGCGATTCAGCCAGCGGCCACGGGTTCACGGTGTCGAAGGCGGCGTACGAACTGCACTGACGCGAAACGCGGGTCTCGATACGGTCGCCAGAGCGACCTACTCGACCGGCGGGGCGTCGCCAGAGCGACCTACTCGACCGGCAGGGTCGCTAGTCCCACCAGCTCGGCATCATCGCCATCAGCACGTCGGCGACCTTGTCTTTGTCCCAGCGGTCGCTGACGACGGCGACCGAGATCGCGCCGACCAGGCCGTTCGCGACGAACGCCGCCACCAGTTCGGGGTTGCCGGGAATGTCCTCCGGCGCGACGGACTCACTCAGGTGCTGCAGGCTCGACACGGTGAGGTGGCTCGACAGCACGTGCTGCATGGTGCCGTCGGTCGCGTCGCCGAGCGCGAGGCGGTAGATGTCGAGGTGGCGGTCGATGTGGGCGGCCGTCTCGGCCACGGCCCGGCGGGTCACCTGCTCGGCCGGAAGCTCGCCGCCGGCACGCAGCTGCGTGTCGGCCAGCCGCACCTCGTCGAGTTCCGAGGTCAGGGCGTTGGCGAGCAGTTCCGACGGGGACGAGTAGTGGGCGTAGAACGTCGCGCGGTTGATTCCGGCTTCGCGCGTGACATCCGACACGGTTATCCGCGAGATCGGCGTCTTCGCGGCGAGCGCGAGTATCGCGGTCTTGAGAGCCGCGGCGGTGTTGAGAATGCGGGCATCGACCATGGGGCGACTATACCGACGAATTCTCGGGACGGTCGAGCACCTGCTGCGCTTTCGCGGTGAGCGTCGGGTCGATGATGATCTGGTAGTTCGACGCGAGCACCTGGTGGGTCGAGGTGAAGTCGCGGCGGCGACGCCCGAGCGAGTAGCTCACGATGCCGAAAAGCATGCCGAAACCGGCGCCGATGAGCGCGGCGGCGGCCACGAATCCGAAGTTCGGCGTCGACGAGAACAGAAAGAGCAGAACGCCGACGAAGAGGCCGAACCAGGCGCCGCTCGCGGCTCCCGTGGCGGCGGTGCGTCCGTAGGTGAGCTTGCCGGTGACCCGTTCGACGGTCTTCAGGTCGTTGCCGACGATCGCGAGCTTCTTCACCTCGAACTCGGCTTTCGCCAGCCGGTCGACGACGCTCTGCGCCTCGACGTAGGTCTCGTAGGTGCCGAGCACGTCTCCTTGTGGGAGAGTCGGCAAGGCCTGGGGTCTGCGTCCGAAGGCGCTCTGATTGCTCACAAAACCATTCTTCCATTGCGGCGGTAGGGTTTTACCGTGAGCGCCACACGAGTTTTCGCTGCCCGACTGACCGGGTGTTCTGTTTTCGACCCCAATGGCGACAAGGTCGGCAAGGTGCGCGACGTTCTCGTCGTCTACCGCAGCGCCCAGGCGCCCCGCGTCGTCGGCTTCATCGTCGAGGTGCCGGGCAAGAAGCAGGTCTTCCTCTCCATCGGCCGGGTCACGAGCATCGGCTCGGGCCAGATCATCACGACCGGGCTCATCAACCTGCGCCGGTTCGAGCAGCGCGGCGGTGAGATCCGCGTCATGGCCGAGCTGCTCGGCCGCAAGGTCACGCTCGCCGACGGATCGGGCGACGCCACGATCGAAGACGTCGCGATCGAGGAGACCGGCCTCGGCGAGTGGGAGATCGCGCAGCTGTTCTGCCGTCGCCCCAAGCCGCCCGGGTCGCCGTTCGGCAAGGGCGCCACCATCTTCGTGCGCTGGCGCGAGATCAGCGAGAAGACCACGACCGGCGAGGCCCAGTCGGCCACCCAGCTCGTCGCGAGCTACGCCGACCTGCTGCCCGCCGACCTCGCCAACGCCATGCTCGACCTCACCGAACAACGCATGTTCGAGGTGGCCGAAGAGCTGAGCGACGACCGTCTCGCCGACGTTCTCGAAGAGATGCCCGAGAGCGAGCAGGTCGACATCCTGAACCAACTCGACGACGACCGGGCCGCTGACGTTCTCGATCAGATGCAGCCGGATGACGCGGCCGACCTCATCGCGCACCTCAGCGACGAGCGTGGCGAGGCCCTCCTCGACCTCATGGAGCCCGAAGAGGCCGAAGACGTGCGCTTCCTGCTGGCGTACGCCCCCGACACCGCCGGCGGCCTGATGACCACCGAGCCGATCATCGTCTCCGCCGACGCGACCGTGGCCGAGGGGCTCGCGCTCATCCGCCGGCACGAACTCGCGCCCGCCCTCGGCGCCGCGATCTGCGTCACGTTGCCGCCGTACGAGTCGCCCACCGGCCGGTTCCTCGGCATGGTGCACTTCCAACGGATGCTGCGCTACCCGCCGAACGAACGCCTCGGCACCCTGCTCGACCAGACCCTCGAGCCCATGCTCGCCACGGCGAGCGCCGCCGAGGTCTCCCGCATCCTCGCGAGCTACAACCTCGTCTCGGTTCCCGTCGTCGACGAGAACCACCGACTGGTCGGGGTGGTGACCATTGACGATGTCCTCGACTACCTGTTGCCCGAAGACTGGCGAAGTACCGACTCCGACGACGAGAAACCCCAGCCCGCACCCGTTCCCGTAACCACCTCGAGCATCCCTGTGAAGGGAAGGAGGACAGCGCATGGCCCGCACTAGCCGCATCAACCGAGCCGAGAACAGACTCGACTCGCCCAAGGGTCTCCGCACGGCCTTCCGCTTCGAGAGCCGCGACCGTTTCGGCCGGTTCACCGAGTCGATCGCCCGCGGCATGGGAACCCCGTGGTTTCTCTTCGGCCTCAGCGTGTTCGTCGTCATCTGGATGATCTACAACACTGTCGCGCCCGAGGGCATCCGCTTCGACTCGGCCGCGATCGGCTTCACCGCCCTCACGCTCATCCTGTCGCTGCAGGCGTCGTACGCCGCGCCGCTCATCCTGCTCGCCCAGAACCGTCAAGACGACCGCGACCGTGTTCAGATCGAACAAGACCGACAGCGGTCGGAGCGCAACCTCAACGACACCGAGTACCTCGCCCGCGAGGTCGTGGCGCTGCGGCTCGCGATGCGCGACATGGCGTCGAAAGACTTCATCCGCAGCGAACTGCGCAGCCTGCTCGCCGAACTCGACGAGCGCGACGGTATGAAAGAGACCGCGGATTAGCGCTTCGACAGGCTCCGCGACCGAGGCGCAGGTTCTCACCGCCCTGCGTCGCGTCATCGACCCCGAGATCCGCAAGCCGATCGTCGACCTCGACATGATCAGCGCGGTGACCGTCGCCGGAGATACCGCCAGCATCGCGCTCAAACTCACGATCGTGGGCTGCCCCGCCGCCGACACCATCGAGCGCGATGTGCGCGAGGCCGCAGCATCCGTCTCGGGAATTTCGGCGGTCGACGTCGACGTGAGCATCATGACGCGTGCCGAACGCGACGCGCTCACCGACAAACTGCGCGGCGGACGCGCGAAGACCGTGCAGTTCGGTCCCGACTCGCTCACCCGCATCTACGCGATCACGAGCGGCAAGGGCGGCGTCGGCAAGTCGACGCTCACCGCGAATCTCGGGGTCGCACTCGCCGCGCGGGGATTGCGCGTCGGCATCGTCGACGCCGATGTGTTCGGGTTCTCGATCCCGGGCATCCTCGGCATCGCGGGAGCCACCCCCACCCAGGTGAACGACATGATCCTGCCGCCGATCGCGCACGACGTGAAGGTCATCTCCATCGGCATGTTCGTCCCTTCGACAAGCTCGGGACAGGCGGCAGACAGGGTCGTCTCCTGGCGCGGGCCGATGCTGCACCGCACGATCCAGCAGTTTCTCACCGACGTGTTCTTCGGCGACCTCGACGTGCTGCTGCTCGACCTGCCGCCCGGAACCGGCGACATCGCCATCTCGATCGGGCAGCTGCTGCCCCAGGCCGAGATCGTCGTCGTGACGACCCCGCAGCCGGCCGCTGCCGAGGTCGCCGAGCGCAGCGCCCTCGTGGCGCGCCAGACCGGCCAGAAGGTCATCGGCGTCATCGAGAACATGGCCGGGCTCCCTCAGGCCGACGGTTCGATTCTCGACATCTTCGGAAGCGGGGGCGGGGCGGATGCTGCGGCTCGCCTCTCCACGCCGGAAGAACCGGTACCCGTGCTCGCCTCGATCCCGATCTCGATCGCCCTGCGCGAGGGAGGCGACGCCGGAGAGCCGATCGTGCTCTCGCACCCCGACGACCCGTCGGCCCGGGCGATCATCGAGCTCGCCGCCCAGCTCGCCGTGCGCGGGCGTGGTCTCGCGGGGCGCAAGCTGGGCTTCAGCGTCAACTAGTTGCTTCGGCTCCGCTCGCCACGATAGACCGGACGCATGACGCAACTGCACTGGGTCGGCGCCGACTCATCCGACATCGAGAGCGCCGAGACGGCCGAGGTGACGATGTCGGCAGACGGATGCCACGTCGACGGGGTCATCGAAGGCGCGGGCGAGATCCGCTACTCGATCGACACCGACGCGAGCTGGGCGACGCGTACCGTGCGCGTCGTCACCGACACCGGCGCGCTCGTGCTCTTCGCCGACGGGCGCGGCAACTGGACCGAAGGCGACGGCCGCGTGCTCGACAGGCTCGCCGGGGCGATCGATGTCGACCTGAGCGCGACGCCGCTGAGCAACACCCTCCCGATCTGGCGGCTCGGGCTGAGCGTCGGTGAGAGCGCGGACATCGTCACGGCCTACATCGCGTTGCCCGAACTGACCGTCGCCGCGGATCCGCAGCGGTACACGCGGCTCGACGAGCGGAGCTACCGCTACGAATCCCGCGACTCCGACTTCGCGCGCGACATCACCGTCGACGACGCCGGCTTCGTCGTGGATTACCCGGGACTCTTCCGGCGGGCGTGAGCCGCGGCATCCGCTGGCCCGGTGCGCCGGGGTGCGCCCGGGCCGGGT
>Ga0247811_1000534_pt1 | contig 11302 bp, 8 predicted proteins | sample UWRJL134311R1_FD_189018 | JGI IMG/M metagenome (GOLD analysis project Ga0247811, IMG submission 189018) | Plant litter microbial communities from Arlington Agricultural Research Station in Wisconsin, United States - UWRJ-L134-311R-1 | ecosystem: Environmental > Terrestrial > Plant litter >...
TGTCGTTCCCATGTACACGACTGCACTTGGCGGTATTAAACTTAAAGTTCATCCAAATGATTTCGAAGAAGTGCAGCAAATTTTGGATCAGCTCAACAATCCGCTTAAAATCGTTTAAACAGTTCTTTTCTTCAATTTCAAAAATTTAATTTTCTTTTTAAACTTTCAAAGTTGTCAACATATATTAAATACAACAAAAAGAAAAATTTAAATTTAATTAATTTATGGTTGTTATTATAGCTTGTTAATATGTGATATAAATTTATTTTTAAATGTATTGAAATGAAGTTTTACTTACTTATATAGAGTTATCAACATAGTTAAATAGAGTTAAAGGATTAATTTTTAAGACTTTTTGAATTTTAGTTAACAATGGTTAACAACCAAAAATGAATTGATTTTGTAGATAACTTCATAACTCGAATTTTGTTGAAAATCGCATTTTTGATATTGATAACTTTTCTAAAAATTCATGAAAGTTTATTAGGTTTTTTCATTCCGGTTTTGGATTAGGTTTTTTTTCGACACAACCAAAAAAAACTTCTAATTTTCTATCTTAACTTATTAACAAATAATGTTAATTTAAAGTTAACTGAATATCAACGAATTACGTTTTGGTATTAACATTCTAAAATTTTAACAAAAAGATTATTTATTTCTAATTGATAATCAATATCTTATAGAGATATTAAGATTGTTAATAACTGTTAAGATTTTGATGTTTAAGTAGTTGTGAAATATGCCTTTTTTACCACGAATTTCACGATTACGTACTAATTTTGAATTGTATTGTTAAAAGTTATTTTAAAAATAATTTGTGAAAATTAGTGTATTTAGTGGCAAACATTTATTTATTGAGTAAATTTGCAGGACACAACTTAATAGTATTTAAAATGAAAATTTCGATAGGAAACGACCACGCAGGACCAGATTATAAAAAAGCAATTGTGACGATGCTTAAAGCAAAAGGATATGAAGTAACCAATTACGGAACAGATTCTGAAGATTCTGTTGATTATCCTGATTTTGGACATCCTGTGGCAAATGATGTTTCTGAAGGAAAAGCCGATTTTGGAATCGTTATCTGCGGCAGCGGGAACGGAATTGCCATGACAGTAAACAAACATCCAAAGGTGAGAGCTGGTTTATGCTGGACGAAAGAAATCGCGTATTTAACCCGTTTGCATAATGATGCCAATATTGTGAGTATTCCGGCACGTTATACCTCTATTCCGCAGGCAGTAGAAATTGTCGAAACATTTTTATCCACAGCATTCGAAGGCGGAAGACACCAAAACAGAGTGAATAAAATCGCTTGTCAATAAAAAGTTCAAAAAAATCGGGTGCTCCGCACCTATAATAAAAGAAACCGGGCGGATTTTTTAAAATTCACCCGGTTTTTGTATTTTGAATTGTTAATAAAGCGGAGCTACTGACTGAATTAACGTTTTTTGATAAGTATATGACTCGATTTAGCTATTTCCAGATCCTAAAAACCAAACAAAATCTAAAAAATTATAGCTGTAAACAAATTTTAGAATCAAGATTAAAATTTGAATAAAAACAATAGCCGAAAACTTTATTACAAAAGAAGGTTTACTGATTTTATGTCTAAAAATGACCATTGCCAATAGCAAACCAACAGAACCGCCAAAAGCAGCAAGCGTAAAAAGTGTATTTTCAGAAATTCGCCATTTATGTTTGACAGCCAAATGTTTATCATATCCGGCGAATATAAAAGCGGTAAAATTTATAACTAAAAGATAAAGTATTAAAATATTCATTTGATTAAAAAAAAATTACGGCAAAGATATTCTTTTAATCTACTGGAAACTTCATTTATTTTTAAAATTTAACAAGAATAATAATTCATTATAATGCTGTAAAATCGATGATCTGATTTCATTAAGGATAAAAAAATTAAAGCTTTTTATTTTCGCAAATAAGTTTATTTTTGTTAAAATTTACGCCCCAAAAATACTTAGTAAACCTATATGAAAAGAATATTTTATCTGGCATTTTTCTCAGTTCATTTTTTATCTGCCCAAGAAAAATCAAAAATACTTTACCGGAATGAAGTAGTGTATTTAACCAATAAAAGTAAACTAGAAATAGAATCTTTTATTGAAGAGCAAAGAGAAATTGCTAAAAGCAAAAACGTCGAAGACTACTCAATCAACATTCCGTATGATAATTTTAGTGAAATTTCGAATATAAAAGGTGCAGCGATAAACGCTAAAACCAATAAAAAAAACAAATTATCACAGTACGAAATCAGCACTAATGAGTTAAAACAAAATAATGTTTTTTATAGTGATAATAAGTACAAACACTTTGATTTTAGTTTTGTAGAAGACAAATCAAAAATAGAATATTCGTATAAAGTAAAGCAAAATGAACCAAGGTTACTTTCGTACTTTGCTTTTCAGCACGAACTGCAGACGGTAAGTTCTAAGTTCGAAATAAGGTCAGATTCATCAATTGAAATTGGATACAAGCTTTTTGGATTCAATCAGGATAAAATTACCTTCACAAAAACTACCGAGGGAAATGTAGACGTTTATACCTGGAAAACAGCCGATATGCCTGCTTTTGAAGACGAAAGCAGATCGCCAAATTTTATTTATTTTCTGCCGCATATCGTGTATTACATTAAAAGTTATTCCAAGGAAAACAAAAAAGAAGAAATTTTTTCTGATGTCAAACACCTTTACAAATGGTATTATTCCCTGGTAAAAGATGCGAATAAATTAGATCAGACGGCTTTAAAAAGCAAAACTTCAGAATTAATAAAAGACAAAACCACTCAAAAAGAAAAAGCCAAAGCAATTTACAATTGGGTACAGCAAAATATACATTATGTAGCGTTTGAATATGAAATGGGAGGTTTTATCCCGCGCGACGCAGCCTCGGTTTTTGATAAAAAATATGGTGATTGTAAAGATATTTCGAACGTATTAAACGAAATGTTCAAATCAGCAGGAATTGAGTCCAATTTAGTCTGGATTGGCACAAGAGACAAACCGTATAGTTTTGAAGAGGTTCCAACGCCATTGGTGAGCAATCACATGATTACGGCGGTAAAAATTGACAAACAAAGATATTTTGTAGACGGAACCGATTCTTTTTGTCCGTTTACATTTCCGTCAGCAATGATTCAGGGAAAAGAGGCACTTATTGGGATTTCTGAAGAAGAATTTCTAATAGAAAAAGTGCCGGTTATCGACAAAAAAGAAAACCGGCTGAAAATCGACATGAAATTAAAAATCGATGAAAGTGCGGTTTCAGGAACGGCAAAACTTTTACTTTCAGGTTATGAGAAAAGTTATTTCTTAAACATTTTATCCGGAAATAAACAAAAGGAAGAAGAGATTCTAAAAAACGGACTGGCGCGTTATAATCAAAAGCTGGAAATCGAAACGACTGATGTAAAGAAGAACGAATACGAAAACAAAGATTCTGAACTTTCCTATCAATTTAAACTCGATTCCTGGGTCAAAAAAATTGGCAGTCAGCTAATTGTAAAACCTATTTTACTGGCACCTTTTAAAGATTATATTATTGATGTAAAAGAGAGAAAACTGTCTATAGAAAACGATAATGCTTTTGTAGACGAGTTTACTTATACATATGAAATCCCCGAAAATTATCAGCTGGATTTTATACCTGAAAACAGTAAAAAAGAAAACGAGAATATAAGTTATGAAATCGCTTATAAAAAAGACAAGAAAAACTTAATAGTATCTCAAAAAATAGGCCTCAAAAAATTAGTAATCGAAACCAATGAATTTGAGAGCTGGAATGCTTTAGTAAGTGATTTAAACAGCCAATACAACCAATCTATAATTTTAATTAAAAAATAATGAAAAAAATATTAGTCGTTCTTCTACTTTCTTTTTTAATCAAAACACAAGCGCAGGAAATTAAAAGTTATACCTGGGACGCCGTTCCTAATTTTAAAGCCATTCCTGAAGAATATAAAAAACAGCCGGCCGTTATCTTGCTGGACAAAAGATGGGTTCATACCAGAATTAACACCAATACATACGGATTTGCAAAATTTAAAATGGAGCATTTTGCCGTAAAAATCAACGAAGCATCAGAAATCAGCAAATACAATAAAGTGGTCGCCGAAGACAACACCACTATTCGCGACACCAAAGATTTTCATGCCAGGGTAATCAAACCAAACGGAGATATCAGAGTTTTATCTGAGAGCCAGATTGTAAATTCAGATGTAAAAAATGTGAAATCGACGGTTTTTGAAGGCGTTGAAAAAGGAGATATCTTAGAGTATTATTTCATTTTAAAAGAAAATCCAACCTCAAACGGAATAGAAATTTACCAGAAAGATGCACCTGTGCTTTATGCCGAATTTACGCTTACAGATTCTGGTTCTGCAGATTCGAGAGTATTTGCTTCTCCTGAATTTAAAAACAATAATGTCCGCAGTAAAATTGTGTATTCGGCAGAAAACATTCCGGCTTTAGCGGTTGAAAGAAATTCAAAAAAATTCAAAAACCTGGTTAAGGTATTGTATCTTATTACCGATTCTTCGGCGGCAATGAGAGATAAACAATGGGATCCTTATTTTAAAAGTTATATCAAAAATAAGCCGTATGCTTTTTCAAACGGAGAGGTTAAAAAACTGATTCAGAAATTAGACTTAAAAGATAAAAATACCAACGAACAGCTGACCATTCTGGACGAATATATTAAGACCCATTTTGAATCTTATGCAGAGGGAGAAAGTATTAACGTACGCATTAAAATTACAGAAGGCAATTCAAAATTAGCTCCCAGAGATTTTATTTTGCTTTATAAATATGCTTTCGATGCCCTTAAAATCCCGTATGAGCTTATTATGACTGAAGATCGATTTGTTGGGGATCTTGATGAAGAAATGATGACTTTTCATGAATTTACCGAGCTGAACTTTTATTTTAGAGACCTCAATAAATTTATTGCACCCAATCAGGAATACCTTTCTTACGGAAATCCGCCATATGAATTTCAGGATACAAAAGCCAAAGGTTATAATGTGCCCAAGAAAGAAGGCAGTTATATTTTTATTCCGGTAATTTCATCAGATTTTACTAAAAACGAAACAGAATCCATCGTAACTTTGAACGCTGATTTATCAAAAGTAACGATCGAAAAGAAAATAGCAAATACAGGTTATACGGGTCAAATGCTGCGTTATGCGTATAATGATTTAGCTAAAAATGAAGAGAAAAAAGGACTTGTCGATCTTGTCAAAGATGTTGCTCTTGAAGGTATAGATGTGAAGCTTTTAGAGCATACAGCCGAAAATTTAGAGTTCAAAAATAATTATACAAATACACCGTTTATCATTAACACAAAGGTAGAACCGGTAGAATCGTTTGTAGAAAAAGCAGGAAATCTGTTAATGATTAATTTGGGAAAAGTGATAGGAAACCAAGCCAATCTGTATCAGGAAAATACCAGAAAAACCGATATCGATTTAAAATATGCGAGAGAATTTCACAATAAAATAATCTTTAATATTCCGAAAGGATATCAGGTCGATCATTACAATGATTTAGTGATTGATAAAGTGATGAAATATGACGAAAATAAAAACTGTTTGTTTAAATCGACAGTAAAAGTTGTAGACAATCAGGTTATAATTACTGTTGACGAAAAGTACAAATCAATAAATTATCCAAAAGAAGTTTATCAGGAATATAGAAAAGTTTTTAACGCATCAGCTGATTTTAGTAAAGCAAGTATCGTGTTAAAACCAATTAAAAAGAAATAAGGTATTTCTCGGTAAGTGATGTGATACAGGTTTTAACCGGAACAGACAGACCTCGAAAATATTGAGGAGATTTAAAAACTAAACTTTTAAAAGAAGGAAGTGAAACGTCCGATAAAATCGGACAGACACTGCAGATACTGAAACATTTCATTTTTGATTCTAAAATAATAAAAATACATAACCATTGTAAACTTTGCGAGACACTTTGCAAACTTTGCGGTTAAAATAAATAAGATGACTAATATTCAATTCATTGCCAGGACTGTTCAGACAGCCGCAATCAACATTCAAAAAACAGTTCAGTTATTAGAAGAAGACTGTACCATTCCGTTTATTTCGCGTTATAGAAAAGATACAACGGGAAATCTGGATGAAGTTCAAATCGAGCAGATTGCCAAGCTTCAAAAAGAATATGAAACGATTGTAAAACGTAAAGAAGCGGTTCTGAAATCTATCGAAGAACAAAAAGCGCTTACGCCGGAATTAAAACAAAAAATCGAACTGAGTTTTGATTTACAGGAAATCGAAGATTTTTACCTTCCCTATAAAAAGAAGAAAAAAACAAAGGCAGATGTAGCACGCGAATTTGGTTTAGAACCTTTGGCAAAAATTATTATGTCTGAAAATGATGTTGATGTCGATTTTATTTCAACTCAATATCTGAATGAAAATGTGAGGAATGAAGAAGCGGCGATGCAGGGCGCAAGAGATATTATTGCCGAATGGATCAACGAAAATATTTATGTTCGTAAACAATTGCGAAGATTGTTTCAGCGAAAAGCGACAATTGGAACCAAAGTTGTAAAAAAGAAAGCCGAAGAAGAAGGAGCACAAAAATTCAGTCAGTATTTTGATTGGGAAGAACCGCTGACAAAAGCGCCTTCGCACCGTTTATTAGCCATGCTTCGCGCCGAAAACGAAGGTTTTGTAAAGATGAAAGTAGACGTTGATATCGACGAAGCATATGATGTTATTGATGAATTGATCATAAAAAAACAAAACAGCACCACAGCTCACTTACAGTTAGCAATAGAAGACAGTTACAAACGTTTACTGAATCCGGCTATTGGAAACGAAACGCTGCAGGAAGCAAAAGCAAAAGCCGATGCCAATTCGATTCAGGTTTTTGCCAATAATTTAGGACAGCTTTTATTAGCACCGCCTTTGGGCGAAAAACGAATTTTGGCCATTGATCCAGGATTTAGAAGCGGCTGTAAAGTAGTTTGTCTGGACGAAAAAGGCGATTTATTGTACAACGAAACGATTTATCCGCATGCACCTCAAAACGAAGAGGCAATGGCGATCAAGAAAATCCGTTCGATGGTAAACGCGTATCAAATCGATGCGATTTCGATCGGAAACGGAACTGCTTCGAGAGAAACCGAATTTTTTATCAAGAAAATCGCTTTCGACAAACCACTGCAGGTTTTTATTGTTTCAGAAGCTGGAGCTTCGGTATATTCAGCCTCAAAAATTGCCAGAGAAGAATTTCCTAATTATGATGTTACGGTGCGTGGCTCGGTTTCTATTGGCAGACGACTTTCAGATCCGTTAGCAGAACTGGTAAAAATCGATCCAAAGGCAATTGGCGTAGGCCAATATCAGCACGACGTAGATCAGACGAAATTAAAAGAAGAACTGGATAATACGGTAATTCGCTGCGTGAACTCCGTTGGAATTAATATTAATACGGCAAGTAAACATTTACTAAGTTATGTGAGCGGGATAGGAGAAAAGCTGGCAGAAAACATTGTGCAGTACCGCTCAGAAAACGGCCCGTTTGAAGACAGAAAACAATTGAAAAAAGTGCCTCGCCTAGGCGAGAAAGCGTATCAGCAAGGCGCGGCTTTTATTAGAATTTCGAATGCTAAAAATCCGTTAGACAATTCCGCCGTGCATCCGGAAGCCTATCCGGTTGTAGAAAAAATGGCAAAAGATTTGAAAATTTCGGTAAACGACTTAATTGCCAACAAAGAGAAAACAGCCCTAATTAAGGCTGAAAACTATATTACGCCTGAAATTGGTTTACTAACGCTGAAAGACATCATAAAAGAGCTTGAAAAGCCAGGATTAGACCCGAGAAAGTCAGCTAAGGTTTTTGAGTTTGATGCGAATGTAAAATCAATCAAAGATTTGAGAACCGGAATGATTCTGCCGGGAATTGTGAACAACATTACCAATTTCGGCTGTTTTGTCGATATCGGAATCAAAGAAAGCGGTCTGGTTCATATTTCGCAATTGAAAGCCGGTTTTGTAAGCGATGTAAACGAAGTGGTAAAACTGCATCAGCATGTCGATGTAAAAGTTACCGAAGTTGATGAAGACAGAAAAAGAATTCAGCTGACGATGGTTTTGTAAAAACATTTTTTGAAATGCTAAATTCCAAAAAACGATCCCAAATTACCATGTAGTTTGGGATTTTTGTTTTAAATAATAATCTGCTAAGGTTAAGATAATTAAGTTTAATTCTATAATTAAGTAATTCTTTTTCTATTTATTTGTTAAAATAATTCTTACCTATTACGCTATATTTGCGGGAAAGTAAACCCCAAAAATACCATGAAAAAAATTATTTTAATCCTGATTGCATTATTATTTTCTACCATTGGACATGCTAAATTTTACAAAGCAATTTTGTATATGGAAGACGGAACAAAGAAAAAAGGTTTAGCCGAAATGGTAGAAAGTGAAGATTCAAAAGTAACTTTCAAGACAGATGAAAAAGCTAAAAAAGAAAAAATAGCGAGTACTGATATTAAAAAAATTGAATATTTTGATGAAGAGGAATGTATTACTACTTTAGAACTGCTGTATGCAAAGACAGCAAACCTCTTTTCCGGAAAATTTTCAAATTCTAAAAAGAAAGTCTGGTTTAATATTCTTTATGAAAAAAACATAAAAATTGGCTGTATTGGCGCTTCAGGAAGTATAAGGCCGAATGCAGGCGGTACTAGTACAGTGGTTACGTCTCCAAGCAGTTCTTATTTTTTTGGAAAGAAAAACAGCGATGCATTGGTTTTTGGATATTTTACAACGGCAAACACTATTGGCGCTATCGGAACAGATTCATTACTAAGAAAAATGGCCAGAGAAGCATTTGCTGATTGTCCAAAATTAGTGGAAGCATTTGAGAAAGAAGACTTTAAATTGAAAACTTTACTGGATCAGGTTGTAACGATCGCTGAGAAGATAAAGTGTAAATAAACGACAGCATTACCCAACAAAAAAGCCTAAACTGTATTAGAGTTTAGGCTTTTTTTATAAGGTTAAAAAAAATTATTTAATTTCTTCCTCTTCTTTTTTAACAGCAGGTGCAGTTTGATCGTCTTTAGCAGCGTTTTTAAATTCCTTGATTCCGCTTCCTAAACCTTTCATTAATTCTGGAATTTTTTTACCTCCAAAAAGTAATAACACAATACCTACTATTACAAGGATTTCTGTAAGACCTAATCTTCCCATGATTGTTATATATTTAATGCCGAAGCAAATTGTTTTTCTTATTTTGAGCAAAGGTATATAGAAATATACGAAGAAGAAGTGTTTTTGGATTAAAATATTTGGTTCTGGCAGCGTTAAATATTTTATAAAATCGTAAATTAAGCGGATTCGTTCTAATTTCGCCAGTAGCAGCAAGGCGATTAATTATTATATTTGCTCGTATAAACAACCCTAAATGGCAAAGAAAAAATTCAATTTCAGAAAAAAATTATTCATCAAAAACCGATTGGTAATTTTGAATGAAGACACTTTTGAAGAAATTTTTTCTTTCAAACTTACCTTAATGAACGTCTTTGTTGTATTCTCATTAGGCGGTATATTCTTAATTTTAATCACCACTTTTATTATTGCTTTTACACCATTAAGAGAGTTTATTCCCGGATATTCTTCTTCTGAATTAAAACGAAATGCCACTGAACTGGCTATAAAATCTGATTCGCTGACGGTAGCTTTAAAGAAAAATGAAGCCTATATAAAAGGAATTCAAAAAGTATTAAGAGGAGAATTAGAATATGCAAAATTCAATAAAGATTCTATTTTAGCTGAAACAGATGAGCCTTCAAAAGTAAACATGACAGCTTCTGAAGAAGAACTTCAATTACGAGGAGAAGTGGCTAAAATGGAGAAAGAGTCGAATGAAAAAGTCCCAGGTAAAAACAAAGCGGCAAAAAAATAATACCATAAAAAATGTCTATTAAATCAGTAGCGGCAAAATTATTTGCCAGTAAAATATATTATAAAACGCAGGCTTGGTCAAAAAAACCAGTCGAAACGCAGCAAGAAGTATTCAGGAGTTTGATCAACGGCGCCAAAGAAACGCAGTTTGGTACTGATCATCATTTTGATAAAATAAAGACCGTTCACGATTTTAAAAAACGTGTTCCTGTGCGCGACTACGAAGATTTAAAATCGTATATCGATAAAGTGAGAATGGGGGAGAAGAATATTCTCTGGAAAGGAAAACCCCTTTATTTTGCCAAAACTTCCGGAACCACATCTGGCGCAAAATACATTCCGCTGACCAAAGAATCAATGCCGTATCATATTGAAGCGTCGCGAAATGCAATTTTGCATTATATATATGAAACCGGAAATGCTGATTTTGTCGACGGAAAAATGATTTTCCTGCAGGGAAGCCCGATTTTGGTTGAAAAATACGGAATTAAATTTGGGAGATTATCCGGGATCGGGGCGCATTTCGTGCCTAAATATCTTCAAAAAAACAGAATGCCGTCCTGGGAAACCAATTGCATTGAAGATTGGGATACCAAAGTAAATGCCATTGTTGAGGAAACCATTGAGCAGAATATGACCATTATTTCGGGAATTCCGTCGTGGGTTCAAATGTATTTTGAACGTTTGCAGGAAAAAAGCGGAGGAAAGAAAATTGGCGAGTTGTTCAAAAATTTCAACTTGTTTATTTATGGAGGTGTGAATTATGAGCCCTACCGAGCGAAGTTCGAAAACATGATTGGCAGAAAAGTAGACAGCATTGAATTGTTTCCGGCTTCTGAAGGATTTTTTGCCTATCAGGATTCTCAAAAAGCAAAAGGAATGCTGCTCTTATTGAACTCAGGAATTTTCTACGAATTTATAAAAGCCGATGAATTTTTTACCGAAAACCCAAAAAGCTACACCATTGGAGAAGTCGAAATGGGCGTTAATTATGCCTTGATTGTTTCTACAAATGCGGGACTTTGGCGCTATAATATTGGCGATACCGTTCAGTTCACCTCATTAGCGCCGTACAGGGTAATCGTTTCCGGCAGAATCAAGCATTATATTTCTGCCTTTGGAGAACACGTTATTGCCAAGGAAGTCGAAAGTGCCATGAAAGAAGCCACAGAAGGAACGAAAATCGTAATAAACGAATTTACAGTGGCGCCTCAAATTACGCCGTCAAGCGGATTGCCGTATCACGAATGGATGGTAGAATTTGAAACAGAACCTGAAAATTTTGACGCTTTCGCGGAAGCGATTGACGATTCGATGCGAAAACAAAACATTTATTATGATGATTTA
>Ga0247811_1000535_pt1 | contig 11297 bp, 18 predicted proteins | sample UWRJL134311R1_FD_189018 | JGI IMG/M metagenome (GOLD analysis project Ga0247811, IMG submission 189018) | Plant litter microbial communities from Arlington Agricultural Research Station in Wisconsin, United States - UWRJ-L134-311R-1 | ecosystem: Environmental > Terrestrial > Plant litter >...
CAAAAGAAGAAATCGAATTGGCAGAAAAGAACATCAAGGACTTAGCCAAAGATACGGCACAACGCTATGTTGCCGACAATATTAAAGCACTAATCAAGGCCGAAGTAGGTTCTGATGAAGCTAAAGTACTTATTGAGGGCATCTCTCAGCAAGTCTTGAAAGAAATGAAGGTAAAAGACTTCGATGGTCAGGAAAAGGCTATGGAGGTTATCCTTAAAGAGGTTCAGGAGCAACATGATTCACTGGTTAAAATCGTTAACGGCTTAAAATCTGGTGACGCTGCAACCGTTAAATCATTCGAAGCTGAATTGAAAGAGCAATTAACAGCTCAAAAAGAAGGCTTAGAAAAACTGAAAGCTGACCGTTCTGCTGCAGGTGTTAACTTTAACATCAAGGCTGCTGCAACGATGACTATTGCGACCAACTACACAGGCGGTACAGTAGGGTTAACTAACTTTGATGCACAGTTTGCACGTATTCAGCGTAGACAACCGTTCATGCGTGAATTGGTTCGTGTATTGACTACTGACAACATGTATATTGCATGGGCTGAACAAGCTAATGCTGATCCAGGAGTTGCTGGTACTGTTGCTGAGGGCGCTGCTAAACCACAAACCGATTTCGACATCGTTGAGCGTACTGCAAAAGTTGAGAAAATCGCGGTATGGATTAAAGTTTCGAAAGAAGCCTTAGCCGACATTAAGTTCTTACGCGCCGAGATCAACACAGAACTGCGTGAATTGATCGACCTGAAATTAGATGAGCAAATCTTATCAGGTGACGGTGTTTCGCCGAACCTTAAAGGTATTTTACCAGTTGTTCCGACTTTCGCTGCTGTTTCGACATTAGCATTAGCCGTACCAACACCGAACAGGTTTGACGTGATCATGGCTGCAGTTGCTCAAATCGCTGCCGCTAACTTCACTGCTAACACGGTCGTTTTAAATCCGGCTGACTACTATGCTATGCAGTTAGTTAAAGACGGTGAGGGACGTTATTTGATGCCTCCATTCTCAACTGTTGATGGTATGAACATCGCAGGTCTACGTGTGGTAGCTAACAACGGTGTTGCCGTTGGAACGTTCCTGGTTGGTGACTTCAAAAAAGCATCACTGGCTATCCGTGAAGATGTAAACATCCAAGTTGGTTACGTTAACGATGACTTCACTAAAAACTTAGTGACCATCTTAGCTGAAATGAGGGCGGTGCTTTACATCAAAACTAACTGGTTGAACGCTTTTGTGAAAGGTACGTTTGCAACTGCAATCACGGCATTAACAAGACCATAGTAAAAACATAACCGCCTATCAATAATCCGGTAGGCGGTTAAAAATATCACTATCATGAAATTAAAAGCTAAAACACGTTTCTTGAATGCTATGTCAGGTGAGATTTTAGATCCCAATGACGAGTTTGAGGTAAAAACGCAATCAGATGTTGACTATTTCGTAGGCTATGGTCTTGCTACCGAGGTCAAAGTCAAAGAAGAAAAGCAAGAAATCAAGACCAAAGAGGAAAAAGTCACTCCAAAATCTAAATAATCCTAGTTTCCATATCCAAAGAAAATGCGCTGTTACATTAAATTGTAAGGCGCATTTTCAACTAAGGGTTAATAAGAAACCATTACTTCGTGTTGTTTTGGCCTTCTACCTGTTGGTGTGTATTCGAAACCGAAATCAAAATACTGCCAACCTTTAAGGTATGCCCTAAGCATCCTTTGATAAAAATGCCTCTCTTGGTTGTCTTTAAAGTTCTCCATTTTACCGGCAAACTTTTTAGAAGATTTGTTTTTAATCCTTGCTTCTCTTTTAATTGAAGAATTACTTTGTGGAATTGTGCTATCCGACATGATTATTTGTTTTTAAGTGAACCCAAATATACGACCCAAGCCCTTTGGTTTTATGTAACGATTTGATTACATTTGAAATAAACTTAACACTATGTCCTACCAGATCAAATTCATTCGGATATTAACGCCTGACAGTGACACCGACTTATTTGTAGGTGGATTTTTAAGCGATACAGGACTTCTAGTTGACTCACAAATTTACGACTTATCATAATGGCAGCAGAAAAATTACCTACCCAGGCAACTGGAGCAAATATACGTAGTGCAATAGCTAATCACGCTGATGCAATAGACGATCACGAGACTAGGATTGATGAGTTAGAGGCCGGTTCTGGAGGCAGTGGATTAGCTTTAGGCGAAACGTCAACTACTGCCTATCGTGGTGACAGAGGTAAAACGGCATACGATCATTCTCAAATCACTACAGGAAATCCACACGGGACAACTAAAACTGATTTAGGTTTAAATAACGTTGATAATACTTCTGACTCTAATAAACCTTTGAGTAGTGCCCAGATTACGGCTTTAGGCTTAAAACTAGATACAGTCACTTATACATCTGGCATAGCTTTAAAAGTTGACAAAACAGCTTACGATGCTAATAACACAACATTAAATGCTTTAATTGCGAACAAAGTAGATAAGGTCCCAGGATTAGGTCTTTCTCAAGAAAGCTATACGACTGCCGAAAAAACAAAGCTTGGATTAATTGGGCCGCAATCAACTGTATTTTTAGGGACTAAAACATTCTATGGTGCTAAAGGCGACGCAGTTTTACTTTTAAATGGATCGACAACAGCTGGTAGTAATATTGTAAACGTCGTGGGTGCTAACTTTACAAGTGCAGATATAGGTAAATCAATAGGAATACCATACGCGGGTGCTGATAATGGGACTCAGACGATTGGTCAAACTTTAGTAGGTACAATTACAGCAATAAATAGCACGACTTCCATCACAATTTCTGTCAATGCAGTAAAGACGATAGTAGGCGCAAGAACAATAACAGATGGTATAATGGCTGTTAATACAGATGTGCTCACGAGTGCTACAGCAAACTTTACTTCTACTGATGTAGGTAAAATGATTACTATTCCAGGTGCAGGAGAAATGCAATCTGTATCTAGACCATTCACGCAAACATGTTGGATATCAAGTGTTACAAATGCAACGACCGCTGTAGTAAGCAGGAAAGCTTTACAGGCTGTTACAGCTCAAACGATTACTATACCGGGGGCATGGGTTCAATATGGCACAGATGATTCTGATGCTTTGCAGGCTGCTATAAATGACGCAGGGAGTCGAAACGTAACTTTATTATTGGAAAACAGTAGATATCTAACAACCAAAGAACTCGTTCCTGTTAATAATTTATCAATAACTGGACAATCAAGAGCTTCTGCTATTATCGCCCCTGTAGGATTTGGGTTTGCTGCTTTTCGTTTAGATGGCAATCCTTTTAGCTTACTCAGAGATAATCAATACCAAAACTTCACACTTGATTGTTACGGGGTTACGGTCAACACGTACGGTACGGTTAATAAGGCATTTTACATGACCTATATGTTGAGGCCAGTATTTAAAGATTTATTAATAATGAATAGCTCCGCAACTAGTATAGGATGTGATTTTCTTATTGATTATTTAATGCTCAATAATATTATCGTTAAACCAGGTAGACAGGTAGCTGAATTTGGCGGTGGCGGCGGTGGTTCTGGAATTGGAATTGGAACAGGGGCTTTTGGTACAGAGGCAGGGTTAGTTACAGGGAACAGAATTACTGATTTCGGTAAACAAGGTATTTTTGTGGAATCTCAGAGTTCTAACGTTCTGAGTAAGGGGATTAAGATAATTGGAAACAGTTGCGATTGGGGAGGTAATGCCGGAATAGGTGATAGAGCTACAGACGGCACCATCATAAGTGGCAACACTTGTAACTATAACGCTGTTGGTATTGAAGGCGGAGTTGGTTTTGTGGCTGGTCTTTACTCAACAAACAGTATTATTACTGGGAATACTTGTATAGGGAACTTCACCAAAGGAATATATTTTGAATATAAAAACGGCAACATAAATATATCCAATAATATGATTGATGGCCAGACCACAAGAGGTATTACAGCCGGTATTCATATTTTTGGTGTAACAGGGGGGGCTATGTTTTCTGTTACAATAAAAGACAATATATTGCAAGCATTACAGCGTAGGGGTATGTATTTTAACGGGTCGCCTTTGAATATCGTTGATATAGCAAACAACAAAATATTTAACACTGGAGTATCACCTTCCACGTTGGTGCCTGCTATAGATGTTCAAATTGCAATTACTAAGCTGTATGTTAAAAATAATATTGCTTTTGACACTAGAGCTACGGGTTCAAAAACACAGTCTTACGGGCTAAGCTTGGGTTCTGTAGCAATTGGTCAGTTGACATATTACGGAAATGATTTTGTTGGCAACGCCACCGCTAATGATAACTTAACATCCGCAACAATCACAAGCACAATTTCAACCCCCGTTCAATAATGGAACCAGTAACCTTACAAGAGATAAAATCGGCCTGCAGGATTGACCAGGATAGCACGTCTGAAGATACGGATTTGCTACTGATGGCCGGTGCTGCACGTGAATTGTTGGAAAAGCAGTTGAACGTTGGATTAGTACCGCAAGAAATCGAATTACAGTTCGATGGGCGTAAAATGGAATTGCCGATGTCACCTACAATACGTATCATTAGCGTAAAAGACAGCGCAGGAGAGGATGTAGCGTATTCAACTGATAACTACCAGGCTAAATCTATTTGGGTTGATCAGGAGGGCTATTTGCTAGGCAATTGGGAGTATTGGCCTAACAATGGATATGTTGAATTTACGCCTTATTCTAACGGTAAATGCGAGATGTACACGGTAAGGTATGAAACTGGGTATGAAACATTGCCATATAGTCTGAAGAATGCGTTACTTCTGCAAGTGTCGTATTTATACCTCATGCGTGGTGAGCCTGTAACGTCATTGATTAGTCAAAATGCTTTGCAATTAGCTAGGCAATATTCAAGAAACCTTGTGCTATGAAGCTAAGACCAGGGGCATACAACCAAAAGATCGAGATATACAAGCAAGAGAACCAACCTTCGCCAGACGGAGGCTCATATCCTGTTGATGTGCTATATTGGTCGACGAATGCCAATGTCACGCCAATACGTGCAGCAAAGTCATTACAAGCGATGCAAGAGGTTTTAAAGCCTGCTATGTTGTTTATCATACGTTACCGGACAGATAAGCAGATAAGCCCTGATATGCGTATTCTTTGGCGTGGTGAATGGTTTAGTTTGCTAAGTACTGAAATTGATTACATTTACAAGGAGAATAATAAACTAACCGCAATTGCTGACCAAGTACCGCAACGATGAAGAAGTTTAAAAATATGGCTGAACTGTCGAGGGCTATTGATAAGCTAGGTAGTGAGTTTAAGGAAGAAGTGCAAGGTATAGTCGGGTTTAACTTGACTGAAATGGAGGCTCAAGCAAAAAGAGACGCTCCAGGAGCGGGGGATAGGATTCAGACAGAGCACTCAAAAGTTAGCTTAAACACGTTGGATCGTAAGCAAAAAGGCTGGACACCGATCGATCAGGCGATCAATAAGGAAATAGCTAAGGATGGATTTAGCGGTAGTGTTTATGTCGAAAAATCAGCGGGTGAGGTAAGTGCATGGGTTGAGTTTGGGACAGGTCAATCTGCAAGGGCTTACTTAGTCAGCGTACCTCCCGAATGGCGCAATGCAGCCAAGAAATTCTATATAGATGGAAAAGGTAAGATCGTTAACAGGCCCTACCTTTACCCGGCATTCATGCGTTATTCGATTGAATTTCAAAAAGAACTGAAGGAAGCATTAAATAATTTGTCATTCTAACATGAAAATAACCACCTTACCTTTCCGAACTGCAGTAGTCAATAACCTGAACTTAGGTACGGGTGTGGTATACCTAACTAAAAAGATCCCCGTTTTTGAGGAAATCGTTACAGTAGATACAACGCGACCAGTCCCAACTATAGGCAAGTACACCGCCTACATCCTGTTAATCAATCAAACGGCAAATAACGACCCAATGAACAAGTGTACGCATAACGAACAGGTGACTATTCAGATTCAATGCGTGACTAAATGGCCTTCTGGAACGGGAAGCTCTGGAGAAGCTGAGCGGATTGCTCAATTAGTGTTAGATAGGTTATTTCCGGCAAGTGATATTAAGCCTAATTTAACGCTGTCTAACGACCTTGATCTGTGGAAGGGCGAAGTAATGTCAATTCTTAACTTAAATTACGCTGATGACGCTAATCATGTGTGGAACACGATAATTACGCTGTTATGTCGGGTGATGCAGTGATCAGAACTGATTTTTATAAACTACAGCCACATGAGAACAGTGATGATCTATTTCACCAATGGTACTATTTTTAAGGTAATCATAGAAATCTTCGAATCCAGCCTCCTGCGCATATTCATCCTTTATTTGTTCTATTGTTTTTTTATTGCATTTAATTTGTTTCGACTTTAAATAATCACGATAATTTTTCGCACCAATAGCCATTATCTTTGATGAAGATGGCGTAAAATTTAAAAATAATTCTTCTATCTGATGGTCATTAAGCTCTTTCATATTATTTTTTCTAATCAATTGCGTATCTTATTTTAATTATGTCGTTTACACTACCTGTAGTGAATCCTGATTCAATCAATGAATCGTATAATATTGGAGGTATTTCATAATCCCAGCTTTTTTTTATGTTAGCTATGAATATTTTGCCGTCACCACCGAACACAGTACCGTTTATTTTTTGGGTAAACCAAACCCTTTCATTGGGGAATATCGTCTTTATTCTAATTTTAAAATCAGATATATTTAAAATTTGCATATCCTTATTTTTTTAATTTATACCTCAAATATACCTAACAACACTTATATTTGAATGTAACAATGTTGTGATTATGACTAAAGAAGATTACGAACTAGCCGCAATCCTAAAATATCCCTACCCCATTCGACTATGTACGTCTGTTAAAATGAAATATGACTACCTACGCGCTAAATGGGTGCGCGAACAGATGGGTATTCCGGTTAATCCTGCTGTTGTTGAGGCGATGGAAGAGTTAATTCGAGGCCGGTAAGTGCGAAGTATAAGTTCTGGAGTTGGTGAAGATATTCGCATGTGTAATACCTACCGTAGTGCCTAAACCCCTGCATACCGTTTACATTACCGTTGAGGTCAAAATCATAACCAAACTCGGTATTGATGTCTAAATCGAATTTACGCTTGTATTCAGACTTATAAGACAGCGAAAACCCTATCTTTAACAACCGTTCCTCGGTTAATGGTATTGGTCTAATGTCAGTTTGATGAAAATGGATAAACTCTTTAACTCCGTTATAGGTATTTAATGTAGCCCCATATTCCTCAATACGAACTACTTTGCAGTCGTATCCAATGTTAACCAAATTCCCTATCCTCAATTCTCTAGCGTCCATTTACCACCCCTCTCATCATTTCCTTTGCCAAACCTATCAATTCGTCATCAGTCCTTAGCTTAACCCGTTCGGTCTTAGCCTGAATAATAAACGTTCCGAAATCAATTACAAATTCGGCCTCTGTTGGTTGTGTTTGTTTACCTGCTACTTTATTACTAAAGTCCATTTCCTTGGTTACTTTCCAGGATTTTACTTGTGGTTGCATATGAATGATTTAATTTTATTAAATAATCCTGTGAATTCAGATATTACTGAATACTTAAACTGATCCACATGATAGTCTTTATTATAAGATGCAAATCCTAATGTATTTTGTACCTCACTCCTAAATTCAGGATCATTGTGCCATGATTTTGTCATCGAATAATGTTTATCCAAAAACTCGTCTAACAATTCTTCTTTTGTTTTTACTTGTGGTTTCTTCATATTTTCCATACCCCAAATGTAACTATATGTATTCTAATGCTTATGTATTTTTATTGTTACAAATCACTTTTTTAAACTAATAAAAATGAAGTGTTATTTTTTCTTATACCTCTAATTTTACATCTCAACGTCACCTGATTAAGGTTAAAGGTCTTAGCCGCCTCCTTTATGCTAATATAAAATATACCCGTTTCAGAATTTAACACTAGTTGACCTTTCTGATCGGAACAATTGCTGAGTAATAAAAATGGTGTATCGTTATATCTAGAATTAGTAATTTTTTGCAGTAAATAACTAGGATGACCGCCATAAGAGAAAGCCGCTTCGGTAGCAGATGAATAAAATATACCTGTTTCCAAATTTATAATTTCTTTTTTCCTAGGATTCCCGTCTGATATCTTTTGCTTTTCCTCTTTAGTTAGCTTCCTGCCAAAGTTTAATTTATTGCCTTTTTTTGACGTTCTCATTTTACTCCTACTCTCATCTGATATCGGTAATTTGTCTAAGTTTAACTTTCTTAAAGCGGCTTTAGCGTCTCTCTTTGTAATTGCTCCAATTCCGTTTTTCTTTATAAAAACAGCTTTATTTGCTTTACTTATTTTTTGTTTTGTTGCATCACTATGTCCTCCGGTTTTATCCTTGCTACTAGTCAATAAACAGTTCAAACCCATATCTCCAGATGCGTCGTAGAAATCTTGCCAGTATCTCTCTCTATCGTTAAGTAGTAATAAGTCACATTCTTCAATTACAGAGAAAGAATGTGACTCATAACCATGTTTCATAAATGATTTATAAAGTCTTATTTGACCTTTACATTGCATGTGTTTATAAGCAATAAATCTATTGTATATTTTAGTGCTTTGACCTATGTAAACCTTTCCAGACGGGCTTGTGATCTTGTAAATTCCTATCATAAAAAAAGCGTTAAGCCTAATTTTCCCGCATTCGAACTCGGTACTGGTCAGGCTTAACGCCAATAAATGTTTTCTAATCGGTTCAAGTTCGAATGCTACCAATTACGGTGTAAATATACGTAAAAACGAACTAAAAACCAAAGCTATGACATTGTATGATAAATTGTTATTGTGTAATGGATTTGTTACATTTACAAATAAAAAATTTAAAAGCTATGCCAGAGATCATAACCTCCAAGGACTACCTAATGTATATTGATGATGTAACGTCAACAGTAAACACATTAAGACCAGCTACACAAGCTAATTACAGACTTGTTGCGTGCTGGACAAGTAACGGATTTTCGCAGACTACTGCCGGAAACGAATTTACCAACAAATGCTCAGGCGGCAATGCTGAGTCTGCGCCTGGTACTAAATCATCTAGCATGACAGGTTCCGGTCAGGCATTTGGATTAACGGAAGACGAAGAAGAAGCACAAGCGAACTTTGAAACGATACTTAACCTATCTAATGCGGATAGCGGTAACGTGCATTTTGTAAAGATTGTTAGACCTGCTGTAGATGGTTTACCTGCTGTATGGCGTGAAGCTAAGGCGTGGATTTCGGATTACTCTGAAACAGGTGACGATATTGCGCCATTGACGTTCGATGCAACATGGACTGTTACAGGACGTGTTTACACTACACCTTTAGTACCATAATATGAACGGGATTGTAGATGTAACGATTAAAGGCGAGGTATATTCGTTGAAGTTTGGTATGCAAGCAATAGCGTCCTTAGAAGAACGAACGACTAAAGGCGGTTTGTTAATCACCAGCACAGAGGGTTATTCAAAGTTTCTCAGTGACCTGCTTTATTGCGGGCTACTTGGTAATTCGATTCGTAAAGATATTGCAATTATCCCCTACGATGAATCGATGGATTTATTCGAGATCTTATCTATGCAAGATGATGCTGCTGATCAATACGCCAAAATGACCAAGTGTTATTTTGACTCTATCGCTGACATTCGTGCTAAAAAGGAGGAACTAGCCGATACTGATAAAAAAAAAGTGAAATAGCGCATAAGGCTAACAAAGCAACGTTAGCCGAATTGCTATCTTTTGCTTATGGTGAAATGGGCTTATCTCCTTCGCAATTGGAGGAATATACCCATGGGCAGTTTTTATTAAAGGCTGATGGATTCCAGATGAAAAGGGATAAGCAGGAAAACATATTCCGTAGAATGACCGGATTTCTTATGTCAGTCCAATTAGATAAGAAATCGAAGTTTGACATCATCAAAGAATGGCCGATATTAAGCGATAAGGATAAAAAGAATTACCGCACTGAGTCGATGTTTAGTAAAGAAAAAATTAAAATGATGCTCGAATTAACGGCTAAAGAAAAGAAATAATGGCAGATGCTCAATTATCGGTAGAACTCAAGGCGGAGATAAGGGCTTTTTTGAAGGCCATGAGGGATGCCGAGAAGCAAACCAAAGACACAAGTAACACTGTTGATAATGCCGCAGATAAAATAAAAGGTTATATCGCAGGGGCATTCTCTGTAGGTGCAATTATATCTTTCGGAAAGGCTGTTATCGATGCAACTGCTGAATATCAGAAATTTGGGGCTGTTTTAGGGAATACACTTGGTAGTTCTGCTTTAGCTAACTTAAAGCTGAAGGAACTGCAGGATTTTGCTGCTAAAACACCGTTTTCAGTAAATGAATTAACGGCCTCATACGTCAAGTTAGCTAATGCAGGATTTAAACCTACGGGTGAACAGTTAACAAAATTAGGGGACTTAGCCTCTAGCACAGGTAAAACATTCGATGAGCTTACTGAGGCTATTTTAGATGCTCAATCTGGTGAATTTGAGCGGTTAAAAGAGTTTGGGATACGCGCGAAAGATGCCGGGGACAAGGTAATTTTTACGTATAAAGGCGTTCAGACACAAGTAGAAAAAACTTCTGGATCAATCAGGGATTATATCACCTCATTGGGAGGCGCTGAAGGTGTGTCCGGGTCAATGGCTGTGATCAGTGAAACTTTAGGCGGTAAAATATCCAACCTAGGGGACTCATGGGATCAAATGTTGATTAGTGTAGGTAAGAATACGAGTGGGGTGTTTACGACTGCCATAGGTGTTATTTCTGCTTCTATAGATAAGGTAACCGAGCTTAATCAACAGCTAGATATTGCCTCTAAGTATAAAATAAATGGCGGTTTTAAAGATGTTTTTGAAACGCTTTATAAATACAGTGCCGGGGGTTTGGCTGGCGGTGCTCAATCTACTACTAAAGAGAAAAGAACAGGGGCAATAGCTCAAACTCAGCAGCAAATTCAGAATTTTGTTTCTTCAGCTATAACAGGCGCAAAAACGGCTGCTGACTTTGGTAAAGCATTATCTGATTTAAAGGCAAAAGGTGCAAAAGGTGCAGGATTACAATCTTTCAAAGGTGACCAGCAAGTTTTAGCCGGTGTTGCTGACGCTTACAAGGAGGGGGTCAAAGCCATACAGGATGCCAGGAATAATTTCAACAAAGAAGCCGGAGCTAAAGACGGCAATTTCGGCAAAGGCGCGGGTAAAGGCAAA
>Ga0247811_1000538_pt1 | contig 11263 bp, 10 predicted proteins | sample UWRJL134311R1_FD_189018 | JGI IMG/M metagenome (GOLD analysis project Ga0247811, IMG submission 189018) | Plant litter microbial communities from Arlington Agricultural Research Station in Wisconsin, United States - UWRJ-L134-311R-1 | ecosystem: Environmental > Terrestrial > Plant litter >...
CCGAGACCGATGAGGATGTACTTGCCGGGACCGCTGCTCTTCGGCTTCTCGACGACACCGACCTTGCGGCCGATGACGGTGGCGTTCTTCGAGACGTTCTTGCCGAACTTCTCTGCCTGCTTGCCGAGCTTGTCGGCGCCCTTCGAGAGCTGCTTCTGCGCTTCGTCCTTGCCCGCGGACACACGCTTGATCGCGTCGCGAACCTGCGGGCTCTTCGCGGCATCGAGAACGGCGAGTGCCGATGCGATCGCCGAGGCGACAGCGGGCAGCACGTCGTGCTCGATCTTGTCTTTGGCGGTGGATGCCACCGTCTGCGTCGCGGTGATGCCTGTGTTGACCACGGGCTTCACGTTCGACTCGTACGCGTCTTTGACGCGGGGTGATACTTCTTCGCGAGCGTAGTTGGCAGCCTGGTGGCGTGCTTCACGAACTACGCCGCCGGCGTGCTCGAGTACGTCCTTCTGGCTCTGCAGCAGATCCTCGGCCTGCTTCTTGAGCCGAGTGAACTCTCGCTGCCGCTTCCGTGACAGTCCCATTGAAAAACCTCCGTCGGTGTTGTGCAGCGAACGATTCAATCTTGTCACGCCACTCTATCGAGCGAAACGGCTAGGCCTGTGAGCCCGCTGTGCGCTATCGGACAACAAACAGAGAGCCTATGCAAGAATTACCATCATGTCTTCGCATACAGCTGTCGCCACGATCACTACCAACCTCGGCGTTATCAAGGTCAACCTCCTTGGCAACCACGCCCCCAAGACCGTCGATAACTTCGTCGGCCTGGCAACGGGCACCAAGGAATGGACTCACCCCGCCACCGGCAAGGTCTCGACCGACAAGCTGTACGACGGAATCATCTTCCACCGCATCATCAAGCAGTTCATGCTTCAGGGCGGCGACCCGCTGGGCCAGGGCATCGGCGGACCGGGCTACGAGTTCGACGACGAGATCCACCCCGAGCTGACCTTCAACGAGCCCTACGTACTCGCCATGGCCAACGCCGGCAAGCGCGGCGGCAAGGGCACCAACGGCTCGCAGTTCTTCATCACGACCGTTCCCACCCCCTGGCTGCAGGCCAAGCACACCATCTTCGGCTTCGTCGCCGACGAGGACTCGAAGCGCGTCGTCGACGCCATCGAGGCCGTGCCCACCAACGGAAGCGACAAGCCCCTCGATGACGTCGTCATCGAGAGCGTCACCGTCGAACAGGTCTAACCAGACCAGTGACGGATACCGCCCGGAATCCGGACAACTTCTGCTACCGGCATCCCGACCGGCAGAGCTTCATCATCTGCCAGCGCTGCGGTCGCACCGTCTGTTCGGAATGCCAGACCCAGGCCGCGGTCGGGGTGCACTGCCCCGAGTGTGTACGCGAGGCGCGTGAGAGCGCGCCTCGCGCCACCCGCGGCACCCGCACCCGCATCAAGCGGTCGCTGCGGCCGTCGAGCGGTGTTCCGGTCGTCACCTACACCCTGATCGGGCTGAACATCATCGTGTTCGGTCTCGACTTCGTCACGGGCGGTTCGCTCTACCCGTGGCTCGCCTATCGAGGCGATTTCACGGCGACCCAGCCGTGGCGGATGCTGACCTCCGCGTTTATGCACGCGTCGGTTCTGCACCTTCTGTTCAACATGTTCTCGCTGTTCATCTTCGGGCCGATCATCGAGCACGCCATCGGCCGGGTGCGGTTCGCGGCGCTCTACCTGCTCGCGGCCTTCGGCGGATCGGTCGCAGTTCTGCTGCTCGCCCCGTCGTCGGCGGTCGTCGGTGCATCCGGTGCGATCTTCGGACTGCTGGGCGCGTTCTTCATCATCCAGCGCCGCCTCGGGGGCAACAACACGCAGCTGCTGGTGCTCATCGGGCTGAACGTCGCATTCGGGTTCATCGTGCCCAACGTCGCCTGGCAGGCGCACCTCGGCGGACTCGTCGTGGGCGCAGCCGTAGCGGCGGTCTACATGGCCACGCGGCACCGCAGCAAGAAGGCGATTCAGATCGCGTCGGTCGCCGGCATCGCCGTGGCCCTCGTCGCGATCACGATCGCCGCCGTAACCGTCTAGGTAAGTTATCCACAGGCTTGTGCACACTGGGGATAATTACACCGGTGTAGTTAGCCCTTAGTCCGCGCAGAAGTCGGCGGATCAGCGCCAGCGTGTCGTCATCAGGAACCCGATGAACATGATGCCGAAGCCGACGAGGATGTTGCCGGATCCGAGCTGGGGAACGGGCAGCTGGGTCGAACCGCTCACGTAGAAGACGATGATCCAGATCAGGCCGACGAGCATAAAACCGAACATGATCGGCTTGAACCAGACGGGGTTCGGAGCCTGCTCGCCGGAGCGCGTCTCGGCGGTACGGTCGGTCTTGGTGCGTTCGCTACGGGCCATGCCGAAAATCTTATCCTGAATCGCCTGTGCGCCGGTGTGAGAACGCTTCACCCGCACCGGTTACAGCGCTGCGCGCGCCGTAGAATCGACAGATGACCGACATCGAGCCCGCGCCGGTCGAACCCGCGCCCAGCGAGCCCGACGCGGTCGAACGCCACCTGCGCCGCCCGCGCCGCCACAAGGCCACGGTGGTCGGAGTGCTGGGCGAGCTGCTGCTCACCGCCGGCGTGCTCGTGCTGCTGTTCCTCGGTTGGCAGATCTGGCTCAACGACATCATCGTCGGCGCCGAGCAGACCTCGGCCGCCAACGAGCTCGCCGAGCAGTGGGCGCAGGACAGCGCCGACGAGCCGACGCCCACCACGACACCGACCGACAGCCCCACGGCGACCCCGACCGAGACGCCCGTTCCGGTCGACCCGGGCGAGCCCGTCGTCGCCGCTGTTCCCGCGGCCGCCGAGTCGTTCGCGAACCTCATCGTGCCCCGCCTCGGCGCGGACTACCGACGCCCCATAGCCGAGGGCGTCGGCTTGAACGTTCTCAACAATCGCAAGACCGGCGTCGGGCACTACCCGCAGACCCAGATGCCGGGCGAGGTGGGCAACTTCGCCGTCGCCGCCCACCGCACCACCTACGGCGCCGGATTCCACGACATCAACACCCTGCTCGTCGGCGACAGCATCTACGTAGAGACGGCCGACGGCTGGTACAAGTACATCTACCGCGGAACCGAGTACGTGCGGCCCACCGGCGTCGGGGTGCTCAATCCCGTGCCACAGGTGTCCGGCGTGTCATCCACCGACCGCATCATCACGATGACCAGCTGCCACCCCTATTTCTCGGCGGCCGAGCGCATCATCGCCTACGGCGTCTTCGACACCTGGTATCCCCGAGCCGGCGGGCCGCCCGCCGAGATCGCGACCCTCGTTCAGGCAGGAGCAAACTGATGTACGCGGCTATCTGGCGCTTTCTCCCCGGCCCGCTCTGGGTGCGCATCCTCACGGCGGTCGTGCTCGTTGCGGTTGTGCTTACGGTTCTCGTACTCTGGGTGTTCCCGCTCGTCAACGAGCTCTTTGTCCCCCCGGAAGTGACGGTAGGCGAATGACCCGCGTTCTCGTTGTCGACAACTACGACAGTTTCGTCTATACCCTCAATGGCTACCTCCTGCAGCTGGGCGCAGAGACGACAGTCGTGCGCAATGATTCGTTCTCAGCGGATGACGCGGCCAGCGTCATCGCCGACTACGACGCCGTGCTGCTCTCGCCCGGCCCCGGCACGCCCGCGGCCGCCGGAGTGTCGGTGCCGATCGTGAAGGCCGTGCTCGAGAGCGGACAGCCGCTGTTCGGCGTCTGCCTGGGGCACCAGGCGATCGCCGAGGCGATGGGCGCCACGGTCACCCACGCCGACGAGCTGATGCACGGCAAGACCTCGCTCATCGAGCACGACGCGAGCGGCTTCTACGAGGGTGTGCCGCAGCCGTTCCGCGCTACCCGGTACCACTCGCTCGCGATCGTCGACGGCACCACCCCAAGCGAGCTCGTGGTCACCTCGCGCACCGAGGGCGGCGTCATCATGGGCGTGCGGCACGCGGCGCTGCCGATCTTCGGTGTGCAGTTCCATCCCGAGTCGGTGCTCACCGAGGGCGGTTACCGCATGGTCGGCAACTGGCTCGCCGTCGCGGGACTGCCGGAGGCCGCGGAGACCGCGAAGGGCCTCACCCCGCTCGTCACGGTCGCCTGAGCCAGCCGGGCTACGGCTTGTTGCAGTAGGTGATCGTGATCGCCGAGCGCTGCGGCTGGTCGCCGGTGATCGACTGCGAGGTGACCTTGCCGCCGGAACAGTTGGGGTCGCCCGTCGGTTGCACGTCGAGTTGCAGGCCCAGCAGTGCCGTGGTCGCGGCGCCGACGTCTTGGTTCGTGACATCCGGAATCTGCACGAAACCGTTGGAGATGGTCATCGTGACGGTGCCGCCCGAGGTGAGCGACTCACCGGGGGCCGGCGACGACGAGATGACCGTTCCGGCCTTGACGTTGGGCGAATAGGTCTGCGCCGATTCGGCGACGACGAGTCCGGCGGCGGTGAGGTCGGCAGCCGCGGCCGCCTGGTCTTTGCCGACGATCTGCGGCACCTTGACGGCCTTGGCGCCGCTCGAAACGTAGACCGTGATGTTCTCGCCCGGTGCGACCTTGATTCCGGCCTCGGGGTCGGTGCGGATGACCACGTTGGCTTCGACGTCGGCGTTCGCCTCGTCGACACGTTGCGCGACCAGGTTGGCGTCGCTAATCGACTGTTGGGCGTCTTCGTAGCTGGTGCCGTCGACCTCGGGAACCGCGATCGACACGTTCTGCGTGAACGTGGTGGGCTGCGACACGGTCTGCACCCACATGAACACGGCGATGATGATGACGATGATCACGGCGACGCCGCCCCAGATCCAGGCGACCGGCGGGCGGTTCTGGGTGCGGGCGATGCGGTCGTTCTGATCGACGTTGAGCTGGCGGAAAGTGGCGTCGCTACCCGCACGCGAATTCGGGTTGACCCCGAACAGCGTCGCGTTGAACTCGTTCGGCTGCACCGACTTGCGCACGGGGATCGAGCCGGCGGCGGCCGTCTCCGCGTCGATGCGGAACTCGCCGGCGGTCTGGAAGCGTTCGAACCGGTCTTTCGCCATGGCGCGCAGTACGACGGCGTCGAGGGCGGGCGAGACCCGGGGGTTGAGCGAGCTTGGCGGCAGGGGCTGCTGGTTGACGTGCTGGTACGCGACGGCCACCGGGTTGTCGCCGGTGAAAGGCGCGCGGGCGGTGAGCATCTCGAAGAGCACGATGCCCGTGGAGTACAGGTCGGTGCGGGCGTCGACGGCCTCACCCCTGGCCTGCTCGGGCGAGAAGTACTGGGCGGTACCGACGATAGTGCTGGTCTCGGCGATGCTCGCGGTGGAATCGGACACGGCGCGGGCGATGCCGAAGTCCATGACCTTCACCTGGCCGTTCGGCGTGACCATGATGTTGCCCGGCTTCACGTCGCGGTGCACGACGCCCGCGCGGTGCGAGTACTCGAGCGCGGTGAGCACCTGCGAGATGATGCGCACGGCCTCGACCTGCTCGATCGGCCCGTCGGCGATCATGTCTTTCAGCAGTCGGCCGTCGACGAACTCCATGATGATGAACGGCAGCTGTACTTCGGCACCGGTCTCGTCGGTGATGGTCTCTTCGCCGGCGTCGAAGATGCGCACGATGGTCGGATGCGCCATCTTGGCCGCCTCCTGCGCCTCGCGTCGGAAACGGCTGCGGAAGGCGGGGTCGGTAGCGAGGGCGGGCTTGAGCAGCTTGATGGCGACTCGGCGCCCGAGACGGGAGTCGGTGCCGACATGCACGTCGGCCATGCCGCCGCGACCGATGAGGTCGCCAACCTGGTACCTGCCCGCGAGCAGGCGCACGCTCTGAGCTACGCCTTCAGTCACTAACTATCTCCCGGTTGGCTCCGCAATTTTCCTTGCAAGTGTACTCGGTCGTGCTTCCGCACCAGCCGTCAGGGGGCCGTCGGCTCGTCGTCGTCGGAAGCCACCACGATGTTGGTGTTCGCCGATGCGGGCGACTGGATGTCGCTGCACTGCACGAAGTAGCTGACCGTGACCGTTCCGCTCTCGGGGAGCTTGATCTTCAGCGACGTCGCCGTCGGGGTGATCGGGTTGGGGGTGGCTGCCACGCCGCCGCCTCCGACCGTGAAGGTGTAGCCGGTCAGCGGGTGGCCCGAGGGGCACCCGGCGAACTGCGACCAGGTGACCGACACGGTCGCACCCGGCGTGAGCCCGGTGGTCGGTGCGGCCACGGCCGACGGCTGCGGAGCGGAGGCGATGGCGCCGTAGAACGTGACCGAGATCGACTGGTTTGCGGCGACGGGGCCGGTGGGATCGACGGCGTAGGAGAGACCGACCTGCGTGCTGTCGGGCGCGGGATCGCCGTTCACCGTGGTCATCCGCAGGCCGAGGGCCTCGATGCGCGAACGGGCGGTGCCCTCGGTGAGGCCGAGGAACTCGTCTTCGTTCACAACGATCGCCTCGGGCGTCGGGGTGGGGGTCACCGACGGGGTCGGCGTCGACGACGGTGGCGCCGACGTGGTGGAACTCGGGCTCGTGGCCGCGTCGTCGTTGTCGCTCGGCGGTGCGAGCAACGCGATGACGACGGCGACCAGCACGAGTGCGAGTACACCGACGGTGATGATGAGCGGCCACATCCACGGGCTTCGCTTCTGTTCCTGTTCGGGAACCTGCGCGGTCGTGGTGGTGACCTGCTGCTGCTCTGAGGCGGTCAGCAGGCGGGTGGTCGCGGCGTTCTGCCCGTAGTTCGCGCCGGTGGTGGCGGCGAGCGAGCCGGCGCCGAGGATTCCGGGCACGGCCGCGGCGGCCGCGTTGACGTCTCCGCGACGCAGCGCCTGCGCCGCGCGGGCGAGGTGTGCGGCCGAAGCGGGGCGGTCGGCCGGGTTCTTCGCGATGCACGCGTAGACCAGGTTGCGCACGGGCTCCGAGATGGTGACGGGAAGCTCGGGCGGGGTCTCGTTGATCTGAGCCATCGCGATGGCGACCTGCGACTCGCCCGTGAACGGGCGACGACCGGCGAGCGACTCGTACGCGACGATGCCCAGCGAGTAGATGTCGGTGGTGGGAGAGGCCGAGCGGCCGCTCGCCTGTTCGGGCGAGAGGTACTGCACGGTGCCCATTACCTGGCCGGTCGCGGTGAGCGGAACCTGGTCGGCGATGCGGGCGATGCCGAAGTCGGTGATCTTGACGCGACCGTCCGGCGTGATGAGCAGGTTGCCCGGCTTGATGTCGCGGTGCACGAGACCCGCGGCGTGGGCGGCAGACAGGGCGTTGGCCGTCTGCGCGACGATGTCGAGCACGCGGTCGGTGGAGAGCACACGCTCGCGCTCGAGGATGGCGCTGAGCGCCTCGCCCGGAACGAGTTCCATCACGAGGTAGGCGCTGCCCTCTTCCTCGCCGTAGTCGAAGACGTTGGCGATGCCCTCGTGGTTCACGAGCGCGGCGTGGCGGGCCTCGGCCCGGAAGCGCTCGAGGAACCCGGGGTCGCCGAGGTACTCGTCCTTGAGAATCTTGATCGCGACGGTGCGCCCGATCACGAGGTCTGTTGCTTGCCAGACTTCGCCCATACCGCCGATCGCAACGCGACTCGACAGTTGGTATCTGCCCCCGAAAGTGAGGCCGCTGGTGGGTCTCATTTGTTTAGCACCGCCTCTAGTACTTTCTTTGCGATTGGAGCTGCGACCGAGTTGCCGAATCCGGACTGGCCGAGGCCACCGCCGTTCTCGACCACAACGGCAACGACGACCTGTGGATCTTCTGCAGGAGCAAACCCGGTGAACCAGAGGGTGTAGGGATCGCCCTCGCCGTTCTCTGCCGTGCCCGTCTTGCCCGCGACATTGACTCCGCTAATTCTCGCATTACCGCCGACACCGTTGGATACCGCGCTGATCATCATCTGGGTCAATGTTTCCGCCGTTTCGCTCGAGATCGGTGTGTTGTAGACGGTGGGTTGAAGTTGTTGCCGAACTGTGAGGTCGGGGGCGAGGATGCTCTCGATCAGAGTCGGCTGCATCAGCGTTCCGTCGTTGGCGATCGCGGCCGACGTCATCGCGATCTGCAGCGGGGTGACCCGCACGCTCGCCTGCCCGAACGACGACAGCATCTGCTGCGCGTCGCTGTCGGTCTGCGGGTAGACGCTGGGCGTTGTGCGCATCGGGATGTCGAGGCTCGACTCGAAGCCGAACTCCTTGGCCTTCTCGTTGATCTTGTCGTAACCCAGTTCGAGACCCAGCTCGGCGAACGGGATGTTGCAGGACAGGCGCAGCGCCGTGGCGATCGACACCGTCGCGCCGCCGCCGCAGGAGCCGCCCTCGGAGTTGGTGATGACCGAGCTCGACCCGGGCAGGGTGAGCGAGCCGGGGTTCGGGAACTCGGAGTCGGGCGTGTACTCGCCGCTGTCGATCGCCGCCGAGGCGACGACGAGCTTGAACACCGAACCGGGCGTGTAGAGGTCGCCGGCGATCGCGCGGTTGGCGAGCGGGTCGGTCGGGTCGTTGATCAGGGTGTCGTACGCCGCGAGCACCGCGTTAGTGTCGTGCACCGCGAGCAGGTTGGGATCGTACGAGGGCTTGGAGACCATGGCGAGGATAGCGCCGGTCTTCGGGTCGAGGGCGACGACCGAGCCCGAGTTTGTTCCGAGGGCGTCCCACGCCACTTGCTGCAGGTTGCCGTCGATCGTGAGCTCGACGGCGTCGCCCTTGGGCTCCTGGCCGGTGAGGATGCTGTTGACCTGGTCGAAGAACTGCGCGTTCGAGGTGCCGCTGAGGTAGTCGTTGAGCGCGCCCTCGATGCCCGTCGTGCCCTGGTTCAGGGTGAAGTAGCCGGTGACGGGCGCGTACAGCGGGCCGTTCGCGTAGACCCGCAGGTAACGGTAGTTGTCGTCGACCGGCGTCGACTCGGCGATCGGCACGCCGTCGATGAGGATCGGGCCGCGCTGGGCCGAGAAGCTGTCGTACAGGGTGCGCACGTTGCGGGCGTCGGATCCGAGGCTGTCGGCCTCGACGACCTGGATGACGCTGCTCGAGCCGAACAGCGCGATGAACATGAGCAGCACCACGATGCTCACCCGCTTGAGTTCTTTGTTCACTGTTCGATCACCGCCCTCGGTTGGTTGCGCACGGTGTCGGAGAGCCGCAAGAGCAGGGCGGCGATGATCCAGTTGGCGACAAGGGACGAGCCTCCGGCGGCCATGAACGGGGTCGTGAGCCCGGTGAGCGGGATCACCCGGGTCACACCGCCCACGACGATGAACACTTGGAGTGCGATGGCGAACGAGAGGCCGACCCCGAGGAGGCGACCGAAGTCATCCTGACCGGCGAAGCCGATGCGGAACCCGCGCGAGACGAACAGCAGGTACAGCGCGAGAATCGCGAAGAGCCCGATGAGGCCCAGTTCTTCGCCGAGGCTCGCGATGATGTAGTCGCTCTCGGCGAGCGGCACGATCTGCGGTCGGCCCTGGCCGAGGCCGGTACCGATGAGCCCGCCGTTGGCGAGTCCGAAGAGACCCTGCACGAGCTGGTAGCTGCCGCCGTTCTGGGCGTAGATGTCGGGGTTGAATGCGTCGAGCCAGGCGGCGAAGCGGCCGTTGACGTAGCTGAGCGTCTGGCTGGCCACGAGGGCGCCGGCGAAGAACATCGTCAGGCCGAGGATGATCCAGCTCGCGCGCCCCGTGGCGACATAGATCATCACGAGGAACAGCCCGAAGTAGAGCAGCGCCGTGCCGAGGTCGCGTTGGAAGATGAGCACGCCCATCGCGGCGAGGAACACCACGATGATTGGTCCGAGATCGCGTACCCGCGGGAACGTCATCCCCAATATCTTGGTGCCGACCATGGAGAGCGAATCGCGCGCCGTGACCAGGTAGCCGGCGAAGAAGATGGCGAGGGCGATCTTGCCGAGCTCGCCGGGCTGGAAGCTGAGCGGACCGACCTCGATCCAGATGCGGGCGCCGAACTTCTCCGAGCCGATGAACGGCACGAGGGGCAGCAGCAGCAGCGCGATGCCCGTGAACATCGAGACGAAGCGGTAGCGCAGCAGCACACGGTGGTTGCGCACGATCACGATCACGGCGATGGCGAGCGAGATCGCGATCGCGGTCCAGACGATCTGGCGCACCCCCGCCGCATCCCAGCCGGTGTAGCCCTTCGCGATGTCGATGCGGTAGATCATCGCGATGCCGAGGCCGTTGAGCACGGTGATGACGGGAAGGATGAACGGGTCGGCCTCGGGGGCGACGACCCGCATCGTGAAGTGCATCGCGAAGACCAGGATCGTGAGCGCGAGCCCGAAGGTGAGCAGGGTCGAATCGATCTCGCCGAGGGCGCCGAGCTGCACCAGGCACACCGCGCCGGCATTGATGGCGCTGGCGACGATCAGCAGGAGCAGTTCGAGGTTGCGCATGCGCGCGGGAACCCGCAGCTTGAGCCGGATCGAGCTGGTGAAATTGGCGCGGTCGGACGGGCCGACCGGGCGACCGGTCGTGACGAGTTCTGTCGGGAGGCTGTTAGGGGCTGACATTCGACAATGTGTCCACGATGCGTTCGGCGTCGCTCAGGTCGTCGGCGTTGATGGTGGCCTCTACCCGTTGTTGCGAGTAGGCGTTGAGGGAGTCGACCTCGATCGAAGTCGTGCGGTAGACGGTGGAGAGGCTGATCGGGCCGATCGACTCCTGTACCCCGCGGTAGATCGCGACGTTGCCGTCGTCGACACCCACGAAGTAGCGGCTCTGCGAGTACTGGTACGCGGTGAAGGCACCGACGACGATCGCGAGCACGACCAGAACCAGCCCGACGAGCCAGGTGATGCGGCGGCGGCGTGCGCGGCGGCGGTCTTCGAGGATCAGCTCGTCGAGGTAGCCGTCGGACTCCGGCTCGAAGTGCGAGTCGTCGGGCTTGGTGACCTTGAGCGGGTGCAGCAGCAGCGCGGGCAGGCGCAACGGCTTCTTCGACGTATCGCCGTCGAAGACGAGGGGGCTCGCGGCCGAACCGACGGTGAGCGGCGGCACGTGCGCCGACGAACCCGACTCGTCGATGTCGACGAGCACCACGGTGACGTTGTCGGGGGCGCCCTGGTCGAGGGCGTCCTTCACGAGGCGCTCGGCCGTCTCTTGCGCGCCGTCGATGGTCGCGAGCGCGTGCAGGATCTTGTCGTGCGAGACGTAGCTCGAGAGACCGTCGGAGCAGAGCAGCCAACGGTCGCCGGGGTGGGTGGCGATGATCGACGTGTCGATCTCGGGGGTCGCGTCGACGTCGCCGAGAACGCGCATCAGCACCGAACGCCGCGGTGCATC
>Ga0247811_1000540_pt1 | contig 11260 bp, 6 predicted proteins | sample UWRJL134311R1_FD_189018 | JGI IMG/M metagenome (GOLD analysis project Ga0247811, IMG submission 189018) | Plant litter microbial communities from Arlington Agricultural Research Station in Wisconsin, United States - UWRJ-L134-311R-1 | ecosystem: Environmental > Terrestrial > Plant litter >...
GACGCTCATTTAACACCGATACGTCTAGTTCACCATAGACTGTGAGTGCAAGGCTACGTGGAATTGGTGTCGCTGTCATTGCTAGCAGGTGTGGCATATGCGCAGATTTCTTCAAAAGCTCTTGACGTTGATTGACACCAAAGCGGTGCTGCTCGTCAATCACGACGAAGCCGAGGCGGTGGAATTGCACCCCGCCCTGAATGAGAGCATGCGTTCCCACAACTACATCAACATCGCCAGATGTAATCGCCGCATACAATGCCTCACGCGCCTTGCCCTTCACGCCGCCTGTTAATAACCCGACCCGGACACCAAATGGTGACAGCAATCTATTCAGTGTTTCGGCGTGTTGCGATGCCAAGATTTCAGTTGGTGCCATCACCGCAGTTTGAAAGCCCTCATGGGCGGCCTGGCGTGCGGCAAGCCCAGCGACGACCGTCTTGCCCGATCCGACGTCACCTTGTAGCAAGCGATTCATTGGAACCTGTTTTTCAAAGTCCTGCAGAATATCCCATGAGGCAATTCGCTGTGCACCCGTCAGTTCAAACGGCAGTCCGCCTACAAAACTCTTCACGACTGATTGCTCAAATGGAATATGCCAGCCTTGAAGCTTGGCGTTCTCGATCCTGTTCATCTGACTCGCCAGTAGTAGCGCAAATAATTCCTCGAACGCAATCCGCTCGCTGGCTTTTGCAATATCCTCAATTGTTTCAGGAAAGTGCATCCCTAGCACCGCCTCGCTGCGACTCACCAGCCTTTCCGACCGTACAAGGTCAGCAGGAAGCGTCTCGGGTAACATCGTCATTAGCGGACGCAGTTCCCCGAGGATCTTGCGTACCAACGTAGTTTTTAACCCATGAATTGATCGGTACGTCGGTAACACACGATCTGTCTGGATAGGCATATCACTCACTTTTTCAGCGCTTGGGTTGCTCAGCTGATATTTGTTGTAGTTAAACTCAAAATCACCAGAGAAATAGAATTCCTCACCTGTCTTTAGTTGCGTCTCGCGATACGGCTGATTGAACCAGACTGCTTGAAGCTTTCCCGTGTCATCCGCGAGCGTCGCAGTCGTAATGCGTAGCCCCCGTCGAACAGGCCGTGTAGCGATCTTTTCACAACGCGCTTTAATCGTGAGCTTACCGGGCTTAATATCGGCAATCGCGGTTACCTGCGAAAAGTCATCGTAGGCACGAGGAAGGAACGTAATAAGGTCATTGACGGTATGGATACCGGCAGCCTTAAATTGGGCACCGGTTTTTTCACCAATACCTTTAATATGCTCAATAGAAGATAGCAGATTCATCTGTGTCTATATTAACAGCTTATAAAGAAGGAAAATTGTAATAACACACTGTTGTCTCAGAAAACTGCAACCGTGTTGTTCCTGTGGTAATAAGTATCGCACCACATGGCACATCACCTTTTAGAAAATATGTAATCGATGCATTCTTACCCGCATCGGTCGTGCCATAGAAGGCGCCCGCATACGACTTTCCATTACAATTCATTGTTTGTGTACTGGCACCAGGAAGCGACGAGGCGATTGTTTTTATAGCCGTATCAAATGATGCATTATAGTTCGTTGATCCAATGCCCGTACAAGCCCCTGTCCCGTCCGTCACATTGCCACAGTTTGTCCCGGATGAACCTAAGCACGGATAGGCAAAATTCGGATACGCTGAATTGACTGCAGCATATCCAGTCACAGCTTTCCCGTATGCCGCAACCGAGTTAACTGTTTTTGTATTTTCGGCCTTTGTCGTTACGCCGTTGAAAGCAACGATTGTAATAGCCGCAAGAATACCAATGACCACAATAACGATTAGTAGTTCAACAATTGTAAAACCTTTTTGTTTTTTCCACCTTAACATTGCTCTCAATATAGCATAAGTGCTAAGGGTTTACCTATCTAATTAGCGAACAAGAATAAAGGTGTTCTTGCCCTTTTTAATAAGTCGCGGCTGTGCAATGTATTCATTCTGAATGGCCACGGCACCATCGACGGATATAGCTTCGCTCTCTATGAGGCGTTTCGCTTCACCATTGCTTGCGGTGACACCAGTTTCAACCAGAATCTCTACAAGACTCTTACCTACGGAAGTGGTAGGGATTTCCGTTGCGAGTAATTCGATATCTTCCCTATTTAAGCTTTGGAGCGTCTGCCCACCAAACAATACAGCAGTAACCTTTTCAGCACTTTCTGCGCGGTCATTGCCGTGAACAATTGCCGTTACTTCGCGCGCTAACGTCCGCTGCGGAACACGTGCGCTGGCATTATGCGTCAAGTGTGTTTCAAGATCCGCAATCTCTTCTTTGCCAAGCATCGTAAAGATTTTTAGATAATCGATTACACCTGCATCATCAGCGTTCAACCAGAATTGATAAAACTTAAAGACACTCGTTTTTGCAGGATCAAGCCACACAGCGCCATCTTCAGATTTACCGAATTTCTTGCCGGTTGCCTTATTTATGACAAGCGGTGTCGAATAGATGTGTGCTTCATTGCCATCAAGTCGGCGAATTAGTTCAACGCCGGCAATTGAATTGCCCCACTGATCAGCGCCACACACCTGTAGTGTTACACCGTGTTGGCGGTTAAGGTGAAGAAAATCGTAGCCTTGGATGAGCGAATAGCTAAATTCGGCATAACTAATACCCGATCCCTGTTCGCCAAGTCGTGATTGCACGAACTCACGTCCAAGCATTTGGCTAAGCGGTACGTTCTTTCCAACCGTACGCAGGAAATCGAGGAAGTTAATTTCTTTGAACCAGTCATAGTTATCAACGATCTCGAAGCTCTTACCCGCAAAGACGGTCTTATACTGTGCGGCAATACCTGCCTTATTACGCGCGATGTCGTCAATCGTCAGAAGAGTACGTTCATCTTTCTTACCATCTGGATCACCGATCATCCCCGTAGCTCCACCGACTAATAGGTACGCCTTGTGGCCGGCTTCAATAAAATGGCGTACCATCATTGCCGCGGCAAAGTTGCCAATAGTCATGCTGTCGGCACTAGGGTCAACGCCCCAATAGAAAGAGATAGGTTCCTTATCAAGTTCGGTCATATCGGCAAGTGTCGTTTGATTGACGAATCCGCGCCAGATCAGCTCTTCTGAAAGTGTCATGTATTGGTTCCTATCTGTTATTTCCCTGGTAGTATAGCAAATTTTTGGGCTTTACGCACCGTTTTTAATGCTATAATGATTATGATATTGGGTTAAGTATTACTCATAAAACATATGTTGAGGAAATTGGGGAAACGTGGCTAAAGCTAAAAAATCGTCATCGCGTAAATTAAGTGTCTATTCAAATCTTTCACGCCGCATTAAGGCAAAAAAAGACACAGACGCACGTCGCCGAGCAGAGTATCTCGCGACACTACCGAAACATCCTGTAAAACGCTTCTTGTACAAGATGCACCCGAAGCGCTTCTGGGGCTACTGGTTTAGCAAGCGTGGCGTTATTATGGCCCTCAAGGTGGCCGGCGTTGCCGTTCTTCTATTGGCGCTCCTCATAGGTGGTCTATTCGCCTACTTCCGTAAAGACCTTGATCAAATTCGACCAGGCGAAATCGACAAACGCGTCCAATCCACAATTACGACCTACCTAGACCGTAACGGACAAACCCTCTGGAAAGATACCGGTGGCGGTAACTACAAGCTGGTCGTCCCAAGCGAAGGCCTCAGCGATAATCTCAAAAAAGCAACGGTTGCTATTGAAGACCGCGACTTCTTTAAGCACAGCGGCGTCAGCGTCAGCGGTACTGTCCGTGCGGCCTTCAATAACTTCACCGGTGGATCAGTCCAGGGTGGCTCGACACTGACCCAACAGCTCGTTAAACAAGTTTTCTTCGCCGATGAGTCATCAGACCGCGGCCTAGGCGGTGTTCCTCGCAAGATTAAAGAGTTAATTCTTTCGATCGAGATCGAACGTATGTACGATAAAGATCAAATCCTGACACTTTACCTAAACGAATCACCGTATGGTGGTCCTCGTAACGGTGCAGAATCTGGTGCGCAGTCATACTTTGGTGTCGCCGCAAAGGACCTCACACTTGCGCAAGCTTCACTGTTGGCCGCCATCCCGCAAAACCCTACGACGTTTAACCCCTATAAGGTTGCAGGACACGAGGCCCTCATCAATCGTCAGCATGAAGTCCTGGACGCAATGCGCCAAGTTGGCTACATTACACAGGCCCAAGAAGATGCAGCAAAGAAAGAGCCTATCCTCGATACGCTTAAGCCAGAAGCAAACCGCTACGCCGGCATCAAAGCACCTCACTTCGTACAAATGGTTCGTTCGCAACTCGAAAGCGAACTGGGCGTTGCAACTGTTGGTAAGGGTGGCCTGACTGTCACGACAACCCTCGACATTCGTATCCAAAACAAGCTTGAAGAAGCAATGACCAACATGTTCAATTCATCCGTCCCAACGACTGCTGGTTTCAGTAACGGTGCAGCAACGGTTGAAGATTCACAGACCGGACAAATTGTTGCCCTCGTTGGAAGTCGAGACTTTAGCTACGAAGGGTATGGACAAGACAACGCCGCAACTGCGTACATCCAACCGGGGTCATCAATTAAACCACTCGTATACTCTGAACTATTTGAACAAAAGCCGACCGGCCAGCAGAACTACGGTAGTGGCTCGATCCTTAAAGACGAACCGATCGATAACATCTATGGCGCACAGCTTCAAAACGCCGACCGCTCATTCAAGGGCAATATCCCTCTTCGCCTGAGCCTCGCGACATCACGCAATATCCCTGCGGTGAAAGCGATGTACATTAACGAACAAGCGAAAAAGGGCTCGACCCTTGATACCATTCACTCGATGGGTGCAGCAAGCTACTGTACACAAGGTGCAGATAAGACTGCCGGCCTCTCACTGTCCATCGGTGGGTGTGGACTGAAGCAGGTTGACCTGGTGAACGCTTACGCCTCACTCGCACGTGGTGGTGCCTACAAACCACAGACGAGCGTCATGGAAGTAAAGAACAGCTCAGGCGAGACCCTGAAAAAGTGGAGCGACGTCGCAGGCAAGCAAATCATTAGCGCGCAATCTGCGTACATCATTGCCGACATCCTCACTGACGGTACCGCCAGTGCATCACTAGGTAACTATGCAGCGAAAGCCATCCCGGGCGTAAAGACAGCAACAAAGACTGGTACCTCGGACAAGGGTGGAAACGCAAAGGACCTTTGGATGATGAGTTACAGCCCTGCACTGACTATGGGTGTATGGCTCGGTAATCCTGATACGACAGTCCTGCGTAACGGAACCTCATCACTGGGAAGCCCGATCATTGCATCAGTTATGGAATATGCCCACAAAGAAATCTACGCACCGGACGGTAAATGGAAATCAGGTGACTGGTTCACTCAACCAACTGGAATTCAAAAAGTAGGAAGCGACCTCTACCCTTCATGGTGGAACAAGACCCAGGGTCAAGCGAATGCGCAACTGACCTTTGACAAGGTCTCTGGCAAAAAAGCTAACTCGTGTACACCAGAAGGCGCCAAAGATACTGTCGGTGTCGTGAAGTCTACCGACCCAGTGTCTAAACAAGATATCTACACAAACGTACCAAATGGCTATGATGCCACAAAGGAAGATGACAGGCATAACTGTGGCGATATAAAGCCAAGCTTCCAAGGCAGCCCAATCGTGACAGGTAACGCAGCGAACGGCTGGAAGATCACCGTTACGGCCGTCGCAGGAACTTTCCCACTCAATGATTCAAGTGTCACCATGACTGTTGGTGGAGACGCTATCATAGTTGCGAAAACGGGCAACAACTACGTCGGAACATACAGTGGACCTAGCACTCCGGCCGGCAGGTACACTATTACGGTAACCGACACAGGATACTACACAGCGCAAGAATAGAACCAACGCGCATAAAAAGAACCTCCATTGCGGAGGTTCTTTTTTATACAAGCCTGTACTAGTCTTGCTTGTCGAGCAGTTCAAATAAGCTATCTTCGGGTGTCTTGCGGCGATTGTTATACTTACGCGCAGGTTTCTGCTGCGCCTGAGTATCATTCTGCTGCGCTTGAGGCGCCTGAGACGGTCTTAGTGCACGTGACTGCGTTTGCGCACGTGAACGTGACGTTGTTGGCTGTGTCTTTGGTATCTCGGGCACAGGGATGCCGATAGGCTCAGGGCGATCAACATATTCAGCTCGCTCAGATTGTTCTGGGCGCACCTGTTCAGGCTGTGATCGTTCACGACGTGCAGGCTTCGCAAGTTTTGCAGGAAGCTGCGTCTTAGCATCAGCGCGTTTCGTTTGTGCTGCTGCCTTTTTAATGACGTCACGATCACCACCGCCAACGAGCCGTGCAAACATCATCTTGCCCGCTGCAGTTTGCAGCGCACGAATAAATTCGATCTCGACTATTTGTCCGATATGCGCCTTTGCGTGTTCGACGACAACCATCGTTCCGTCTGCAAGGTGCCCGACAGCTTGGTGCTGGTCGTTGCCTTTTTGCGTCAGTTCCAAGCGAATCTTTTCACCCGGAAGGTACGCCATGCGCAGTGTCTTCGCAAGGTCATTCACATTCAGCACGGGGATCTTCTCAACCTGGGCAACTTTGTTCAGGTTGTAGTCAATCGTACAGACTGCGCCATTATATTCTTTTGCGAGTTTCAGCAGTTGATTATCAACGCCTTCTTCGGCTTTTGTGCCGTCATTAAAAATCTCAACTTTGACGTTCGCCATTGCTTGGAGTTCTTTTACGATATCAAGGCCGTGACGTGCACGTGTGCGCTTTTCTGTGTCTGCATTGTCAGCGAGGAATTGTAATTCACCGATGACGGTACGTGGGATAAAAAGTGTACTGGTGATAAATCCAGATTCGGCAATGGCAATGATGCGTCCATCAATCAGTACTGATGTATCGACGAAAATTGGCATGTGCTGTTTTTTAGAATGTTTAAATTTGACTGTTTGAGCTACTACCAAATAGGTAGTTTCAGCTGCTATCACGAGCAGCGTGAGGATAATAAGTAGTTCCATATTGTTAACTTTGGGGTCCTTTTACTTCTGTAAATAATCGATCAGCGCAGTGCGAAGATCGGCGACAGGTTTAATAAATGTATTTGCGCTGTGTATTTTTGGAGCAATGGCCTTTGTAAAGCCGAGCTTTTTTGCTTCCGCGACACGTTTGTCGACACCGGGTACCGATCGAACTTCGCCACCGAGTCCCACTTCGCCAAAGACAACCGTTTCGTCATCCATGCGACGACCGGCTGCTGCACTGGCAATTGCCATGCAGATAGCAAGGTCCGCGGCTTGGTCGTTAAGTTTGAGGCCTCCAACGACGTTTATGTAGATGTCTTTATCAGATAAATTCAATTTCGTGCGACGCTCCATGACGGCAATCAGCAGATTGAGTCGATTGAGATCAAACCCGCTCGCGGTACGCTTAGGATACCCGAAACTGGTCGGATTCACAAGTGCCTGGATCTCTACCAGTAGCGGCCGAGTGCCTTCTAGGGTCGCGAGGACCACAGAACCATCCGCCGCATTACGCTCCGCCAGCAGTACTGCAGATGGATTTTCTACAGGTCGCAAGCCCTCTTCGAACATCTCAAAGATTGCCGCCTCATTGGTTGAACCGAAACGGTTTTTGGCAGCACGAACGATCTTGAACCCACCGTAGCGGTCACCCTCAAACTGCAACACGACATCGACGAGGTGTTCCAAGACTTTCGGCCCAGCGATACTTCCCTCTTTCGTAACATGTCCGACGAGGATGACCGAGGTGCCGGTTTCTTTCGCAGCACGAATAAGCACGTTGCTACTGTTTGTAATTTGGCTCACCGTGCCTGGCGCGCTGGTAATTTCATCAAGTGCCAACGTCTGAATTGAGTCAACAATTACCAGTGCATACTGCCCGCCACGAATGGTTGCGGCAATATCATTAGCACTGGTACTTGCCACAAAATCAAGGAGCTCGGTTGATTCAGCTCCAAGGCGCTTCGCGCGCAGCTTCACCTGACTTGCAGATTCCTCGCCACTGACATAAAGAACAGAGGCAGTCTTGGCGATATGCGCTGTCACTTGCAACAGCAACGTACTCTTGCCGATGCCAGGTTGCCCAGCCAATAGCACGACGGCACCGGGGAGAATACCACCACCTAATACGTCATCCAAATCGTGCGTCCCGGTCAGCATACGCTTTGACATATCTTCAGCCGGCATGTCTCGGATTGACTGCACGCTTAAGACGCGGCCGCTTGAGCCACCCTTGGCGACGGACGAAGTACCGGTGGTAGTCGAGACTTGTTCAACGAGCGTATTCCACTCACCACAGTTATCACAGCGACCAGACCACTTGCTGTGCGTGGTCCCGCAATTTTGACAGACGAATTGAGTTCTAGCTTTTGCCATTACTTTTAATTATAACTTAGAAAAGTTCCTTAATTATTAACTGATGGTGTTGGTTGTAGCTGATTAAAGCTATCGATACTTTTATTGAGCGTCTCGATTTGTGAAGATATCTGTTGGTACTGCGCAAACTTATCGTTATAGATCGTAATATCCGCACTAATTGCTGCCCTATCCGCGTCCAGTTGATCTGATCGTCGCATCAATGACGCGCGCTCACTATTGAACTGGCTGACGGTTGTAAATTCGCCACTATTTGCGCGCGTATTGAAACTATCGATATCGGCCGAGAGCTGCTTTACATCTGCGTTATATTTTGTGGTGCGCGTATCGATACTCTTGCCCAGATCTGTTAATTCGCTATAGAGTGTATCCGACTGCGATTTTAAGTTTTTAAATACGCTGTCGTACTTATCGTGTAGGTCAACAACTTTTTGACGGTCATTAAAGAATTTCTTATAGTATGTCTCCAGTTCCGGACTTAAGGCGCTGTCTTCGGTCCCAAGGATAGAATGCAATTCGTTTAAGAATTCACCTGGCTCCGTGCGCTGATAATACTGCATACGTTCGACAAGATCAGGCTCCGTCGCTGAGCGTTTTTGGTATTCTGCTTTCAACAACGTACCGATTTCGGCCTGATCATCGGCGTCCGTTCGTTCCCAAACTGCGTGCAACATTTCGTGCGCCGATGTCACCTCTTCGATACCATCTAGTTCAGCGTTATTAATATCGTAGACGTAAATGCGCTGAGCAGAGTAACACCCGAGGATTGGGTTCCCAACTTCTTGGCGTGGACAATCTTTATTAAACTGATCTGCGTCCGATACGACGGGCTGAGTTGCGTAGAAATTAAATCTTCCCTTGCTTGTAAGGTCAATCCGATCTTCAATCGTTTGAATATCGGCGCTCGGCGTATAGCTCCACACCGTAATCTGATCCATAACGTACTGCCGGTTCAGATATAAGAATCCGGCAGCAGCAAGAAGAGCAAGGCTGACAAACCCACCAATTAATGTTCTTTGTACGCTACGCCTCTTGTCCGACATTGATCTGAATTTTTCCCCTTACAGCACTTATCTTTAATACTGTACCTTTTTCATATTCACCAGACAAGATGCCATCTGCAACGGGAAGCTCCAGCAAGTCCTGCATGGCACGCCTGAGGGGTCGCGCACCGTACTTTTCGTCGTGTCCTTCGGCAACAATCTGACGCTTTGCCGATGCAGCAATCACAAGGTGAATGCCCTTTCGGACCAAGCGATCCTGTAGCTCGTTAAACAGTTTGTCAAAAATCTTTCCGACTTCTTTTTTCGTCAACGCGCGGAACGTCACGATCGAATCAAAGCGGTTGATCAGCTCTGGACGCATGATACGATTCAATGCTTCTTCGGCAGCCTGCGCATTCTCCTTGTGCACTTCATCCAGTTGCGCTTGATCGTTGCGTGTCACAGCGGTAAAGCCGAGGCTTGATTCTTTCATCATGCGATCTGCGCCCAAGTTACTCGTAAGGATGACAATAGCATTTGAGAAATCAACTTTGTGACCCTTGGCATCCGTGAGCGATCCATCCTCTAAGATTTGTAGCAATAGGTGAAAGACTTCAGGATTCGCTTTTTCAATCTCATCGAACAAAACAACACTATATGGTTGTCGACGAATTTTGTCCGTCAATTGTCCGCCATCTTCATACCCAACGTAGCCTGCAGGTGCACCGACAAGTCGGCTGGCTGTGTGACGTTCACTAAATTCGCTCATGTCGATCTTGATCAAGTTATCTTCGCTGCCAAATACTTCGCGGGCTAGGACCTTCGCAAGTTCTGTCTTCCCCACACCAGTTGGACCCATGAACACAAATGAACCAATTGGACGCTTGCTGCTGGCGACACCGCTGCGGCTTCGGCGAATTGCGCGTGATACTTTTTCAACTGCTTCGCGTTGACCAATCACGTATTTCTCAAGGTGTCCTTCAAGATTACGAAGAAGCTTGGCTTCGGATTTTTGGACCCTGCTCACAGGAATCCCCGTCATCAGCGAAATGGCGTGTGCGATATCCTCGTCGTTCAGCAGAATTGGTGTTTTCTTTTCGTATTCCGTGCGTGTTTCTTCAAGTTTTTCGTTCAGCTGACTGATACGTGTCTTGTACAACGCAGCGCGTTCGTAGTCCTCACCCGCAACTGCTTCTTCCATTTTCTCGTTCAAGTTCTTGAGCTGCTTCATATAGTCACGGAGCTTGCTTGGCTTACGGCCAGATTTAACTCGTACACGTGCAGCGGCTTCGTCGATTACATCAATTGCCTTATCGGGCATGTATCGTTCGTTAATATAGCGATCAGCCATGTAGACGGCGTCTTCAATAGTTTCATCAGAAATTGTTACACCGTGGTGCTTTTCATAGTACGGCTTCAGACCTTTTAAAATCGCAATCGTGTCTTTGATTTTTGGTTCAGGAACAACAATCGTCTGGAAGCGTCGTTCCAGTGCCGTGTCTTTCTCAATGTGCTTGCGGTACTCTTCTAGTGTCGTTGCACCAATGAGGCGAATCTCGCCACGCGCAAGTGCGGGCTTCAAGATATTTGCCGCATCCAGTGCGCCTTCAGCAGCACCGGCGCCAACTAATAAGTGCAGCTCGTCAATAAAGACGATGACGTTCTTTTGTTCTTGTAGTTCACTGATTACTTTTTTCAATCGCTCTTCGAATTCACCACGGTATTTTGTACCCGCAATCATACCCGCAAGGTCGAGTTGAATGATACGCTTGTCTAACAAATGCTCGGGAACATCTTCGCTGGCGATACGCTGCGCGAGGCCCTCAACGATGGCAGTCTTACCCACGCCTGGTTCGCCAATGAGGACAGGGTTGTT
>Ga0247811_1000542_pt1 | contig 11255 bp, 8 predicted proteins | sample UWRJL134311R1_FD_189018 | JGI IMG/M metagenome (GOLD analysis project Ga0247811, IMG submission 189018) | Plant litter microbial communities from Arlington Agricultural Research Station in Wisconsin, United States - UWRJ-L134-311R-1 | ecosystem: Environmental > Terrestrial > Plant litter >...
CGGGCAGCTCGGCAGGCACGTCGACGGGGGTCTCGTCGACGGGCGGCAGCTCGACGGGCGGCTCTTCCGCCGGTGGTTCCTCCACCGGGGGCAGCTCGACGGGAGGCTCTTCGACCGGCGGCACTTCGACGGGCGGTTCCTCGACCGGCGGCACTTCGACGGCGGGCGCGGCGACGGTGACGTGGATCGTGTCGAGCTGCTCGCCGTCGGTCGTGCCGATGATCTCGAGCAGGGTGAGCGTGTACCGGCCGGGCGTCGTCAGGGCGGTGGTGGCGAGCGAGCAGGTCCAGTCCGATGTCTCGTTCGTGCAGGTCCAGTAGATGCGTCCCGAGCCGTCGTCGAGCGCCATGCTCGCCGTCATCGAAGCCTCGGGGTTCATCGTGCCGGTGAGGGTCAGCGGGTCGCCGGCGACCAGCGCGTAGTCGCCCTGGTTGTCGTCGACCGTGAGGGTCGGCACCGGTTCTTCGCCGACCGTGTAGTTGACGAGGGTGCCGGTGAGCTCTTCGTCGACGGTCTGCCGGGCGACGACGGTGTGCGGTCCGTCGGCGCTGCCGGCGCCGGTTTTGCACGACCAGAGCCCGTCGTCGGCGGATTCGGTGAAACACGCCGACTCGCCGTCGACGATCACCTCGATGGTGTAGCCCGGCGTCGCGTTGTTTCCGGCGATCGAGACGAAGTCGTTCGACGGCACGTACGAGCCCTCTGCGGGGCTTGTGACCTCGGGCGGCAGCGGTGCCGCGCTCGCGGCGGTCGCCCCGAAAGCGAGCGGCGAGGCGACGAGCACGAGAGCGGCGGCCGCGGCAGCGAGGCGCCCGCGCAGAAGCGTGTGACCCACTGTGTTCTCCAACCCGCCGGGCGCATCCGCCGGCACTACGACCTACGGCGCATCGACGGGCCACGTCCAGTCTGACGGCAGCCGCGGCATCCGCTACTCTTCGTAGTCGATTGGGTCACCCCCAAAGCTGGGGGTCAGCGCGGGCTAACGCCAGGTCGGCAGCCACCAGTGCGCCTGCATCCAGCGGATGTCGAGCTGCATACCCGTCCAGAGCGGCCAGAAGAAGACGCTGAGCAGCGTCGCAGTCACGACGAAGAGCGCGACGAAGCGGATGCCCTGATCTCGCCGCCACGGGGGATCGGTCTTGCGCCCCAGGATGAGGCCGATCACGAAGACGAGTCCGAGGATCATGTAGGGCTCGAACGCGATCGTGTAGAACTGGAACACCGTGCGCTGCAGGTAGCCCAGCCACGGAAGATAGCCGGCGACCATGCCCATCAGGATCAGGCCGACGCGCCACTCGCGGTAGCGGGCGAGCCGATAGACGAGGTACAGGATCGCTGCCGTCGCGGCCCACCAGATGAGCGGGTTGGCGAGGCCGGTGATGGATGCTCCGCAGACGTCGTAATCGCAGCCGTTCTCGCCGCGCGCCGACGACTCGTAGAACATGCTCGTCGGGCGCACCATGAACAGCCAGGTGAGCGGGTTGGCCTGGTAGCCGTGGGGACGCATCTCGCCCACGTGGTAGGCGTAGACGCTCGACTGGTAGTGCCACCAGCTCTGCACCGAGAGCGGCACCCAGCTCAGCGCGCCGGTCCACGCGTTGCCCACCTCGTCGGCCCAGTGCCGGTAGTAGCCGCCGTCGGTCGTGAACCAGCTGATCCACGTCGTCATGTACGCGGCCGCGGCGATCGGCACCGTGAGCACGAAGCTCACGGGAGCCTGGCGCAGCAGCGTGCCCGAGCCCCAGAAGAACACGCCGGCGCGGCGCCGGGCGAGGGCGTCGACCACGACCGAGTAGACGGCGAACGCAGCGAGAAAGTACAGGCCGCTCCACTTGACCGCGGCGGTGAGGCCGAAGGCGAGCGCGGCCGCCATAAGCCAGGGGCGCCACCACAACGACGGTCCCCAGTCGGTGCCCCGGCCAGCATCCGTCCTCTGCGTCATCCAGCGGGTGAGACGGCGCTCGGTCCAGGCCCGGTCGAGCAGGATCGCGCCGAAGCCGAGCAACGCAAAGAACATCACGTAGTTGTCGAGCAGGGCGACGCGGCTCATCACGATCGCGTTGCCCTCGATGGCGAACAGGCCGCCGGCGAGAACGGCGAGCAGTGTCGAGCCGAACAGCTTCTTGGCGATCACCATCAGCAGCACCACGGCGAGGATGCCGATGATCGCGGTGCTGATGCGCCAGCCGACGCTCGAGTCGGGGCCGAACGCGGCCATGCCGACGGCGATCATCCATTTGGCGAGCGGGGGATGCACGACGAACGAACCGACGGTCTGGTAGATCTCGGTCAGCCCGACATTGAAGCTCTTGTCGGCGTCGACCGGCCACGCCGCCGAGTAGCCGAGGTTCCACAGCGTCCAGGCGTCTTTCACGTAGAAGGTCTCGTCGAACACGAGGCTGTGCGGCGCGCCCAGGTTGAACAGGCGGGCGAAGGCGGCCACGATCACGACGACCGCGGGAGCGCCCCAGGTGTAGAGACGGCGATTGCGCGTGCTCCGCATAAACCGGGTGAACCAGGCGTCAATGCGGGTGGGCTCGTAGACCACGGGGATCTCGCCCGTCGTGCCGGTCGGCTCGACCAGGGCGTCGAACTCGTCGGTCCTGGTGTCGTCGGGCTGGCTCACCCCGCAATCGTACTTACTTGTCGGATGGGACAATGGCGCATGATCATTCTCGCGGCGACCCCGATCGGCAACCTCGGCGACGCGTCGAAGCGACTCATCGAGGCGCTGACCAACGCCGAGATCATCGCCAGCGAAGACACCCGCACCACGATCCACCTGATGCGGGCGCTCGGCATCGAGAACCGTCCGCGCCTCATCGCGCTGCACGAGCACAACGAGTCGCAGAAGGCCGCCGAGATCGCGGAGCTGGCCCGGGCGACCGACGTGCTCGTTCTCTCCGACGCCGGAATGCCCGCGATCAGCGACCCCGGCTTCCCGCTCGTGGCCGCTGCCGCCGCGGTCGGCGTCACCGTGACGGCGCTGCCCGGCCCGTCGGCCGTGCTCACCGCGCTCGCCGTCTCCGGCCTGCCGACCGACCGGTTCAGCTTCGAGGGCTTCCTGCCGCGCAAGAGCCGCGTCGCCTACTTCACCGCCCTCGCCCGCGAAGAGCGCACGATGGTGTTCTTCGAGAGCCCCAACCGGCTGGGCGACGCGCTCGCCGACATCGCCACCGCGCTCGGCGACGACCGCCGCGTCGTGGTCTGCCGCGAGCTGACCAAACTGCACGAAGAGGTCAAACGCGGAACGGCCCGTGAGGTGGCCGACTACTTCGCCGACGGCGCTCGCGGCGAGATCTGCATCGTTGTGGAGGGCGCCGCCCCCGCCACATCCGACCTGCCCACCGGCATCGCCCAGGTGCTGAAGCTCGTCACCGAGGGTTCCCGGCTCAAAGAGGCGGCCGCCGAGGTCGCCGAAGAGACCGGGCTGAGCAAGCGCGACCTCTACGAGGGGGCGCTCGCCGCGCGCTGAGCCAAGCGACGGTAACAATCGCGCGCGACCTTTAGGATGTAACTCATGGCCGCCGGTGATTCCTTGTACATTGCGACGCCCATCTTCTATGTCAACGACGTGCCGCACATCGGCCACGCGTACACCGAAGTTGCGGCCGACGTACTCGCTCGTTGGCACCGTCAGAGCGGTGACGACACCTGGCTCCTGACGGGAACCGACGAACACGGGCAGAAGATCCTGCGCACGGCGGTCGCGAACGACACCACGCCGCAGCAGTGGGCCGACAAACTCGTCGAGGAAGCCTGGCTTCCGCTGCTCAACACCATCAACATCCAGAACGACGACTTCATCCGAACGACAGACAAGCGCCACGAAGAAGCGGTGACGATCTTCCTGCAGAAGCTCTACGACGACGGGTACATCTACTCGGGCGAGTACGAGGGCTACTACTGCGTCGGCTGCGAAGAGTACAAGCAGCTCGACGACCTGATGGAGACCGAGACCGGCGACTACGCCGGCCAGCTCGTCTGCAAGATCCACTCGCGCCCCATCGAGGTGCTCAAGGAGAAGAACTACTTCTTCCGCATGAGCGACTTCCAGCAGCGCCTGCTCGACCTGTACGAAGAGCGCCCCGACTTCATCCAGCCCGAGAGCGTGCGCAACGAGATCCTGCAGTTCGTGAAGCAGGGTCTCAGCGACCTCTCCATCTCGCGCTCGAGCTTCGACTGGGGCATCAAGATCCCGTGGGACGACTCGCACGTGCTCTACGTCTGGTTCGACGCACTGCTCAACTACATCACCGCCATCGGCTACGGAGTCGACGACGAAGAGTTCCAGCGCCGCTGGCCCGCCACCCAGCTCGTCGGTAAAGACATCGCGCGTTTCCACGCCGTCATCTGGCCCGCCATGCTTATGGCCGCGGGACTGCAGCCGCCCAAGCAGGTCTTCGGTCACGGCTGGCTGCTCGTCGGCGGCGAGAAGATGTCGAAGTCGAAGCTCACCGGCATCGCGCCGAGCCAGATCACCGACACGTTCGGCGTCGACGCGTTCCGCTACTACTTCATGAGCGCGATCAGCTTCGGCCAGGACGGCTCTTTCAGCTGGGAAGACCTCGCCGCCCGGTACCAGAGCGAGCTCGCGAACGGCTTCGGCAACCTGGCCTCCCGCGTTATCGCGATGGTCAACAAGTACTACGACGGTGTCGTGCCCGTGCCCGGCGAGTACTCGGCCGACGACCTCAAGGTGCAGGCCGTCACGAAGGCTGCGGCAGAGACCGCGGATGCTGCGATCCAGAAGCTCGCCATCCACGATGCTCTTGCGGCTATCTGGACGATCGTCGACGAGCTCAACGGATACATCACGATCCAGGAGCCCTGGGTTCTGGCGAAGAAAGACGAGACGCGCGAGCGACTCGGCACCGTTCTCTACACCGCGAGCGAGGGACTGCGTGCGCTCGCCGTGCTGCTCTCGCCGGTGATCCCCGAGGCGACCGCCAAGCTCTGGACCGCCCTCGGCGCGAGCGCCGGGCTCGGCGGGCTCACCGACCAGGTCATCGTCGACGCGGGCCACTGGGGCCAGCTGCCCGCGGGCAGCCGCCTCGGCACGCTCGAACCGCTCTTCCCCCGCATCGAACCCAGCGAGGTCGCCGGATAGTGACAGGAGCGCGTGATGAGTGAACAGACGTACGCAGCGGTGCCCGAGGCACTCGTCGTCGGAGTCTTCGACAACCACACGCACCTCGACCCCTCCGGTGTGCCCGGAACCGAGACGCTCGACTACCACGACCACCTCGACCGGGGGTCGAGCGTCGGCGTGCGCGGTGTCGTGCAGGTCGGTACCGACGTCGACTCGTCGATCTGGTCGGCCGAGCTCGCCGCGATCGAGCCGCGGGTTCTCGCGGCCGTCGCCATCCACCCCAACGACGCGCCGCGCTACGACCGCGAGGGCACCCTCGACGAGTCGCTCGCGACCATCGACGAACTCGCCGGGCGTCCGCGCGTGCGCGCCATCGGCGAGACCGGACTCGACTACTTCCGCACCGGCGACGAGGGCCGCGACGCCCAGCACCGCTCGTTCGAGGCGCACATCGAGATCGCGAAGAAGCACGGCCTGGCCCTGCAGATCCACGACCGCGACGCCCACCGCGACGTGATCGAGACGCTGCTGCGCGTCGGCGCCCCCGAGAAGACCGTCTTCCACTGCTTCAGCGGCGACGCCGACCTCGCCCGCATCGCCGTGAAAAACGGCTGGTATCTCTCGTTCTCCGGAACCGTCACGTTCAAAAACGCGCACGACCTGCGCGAGGCCCTCGAGGTCGCCCCGCGTCACCTGCTGCTGGTCGAGACGGATGCCCCGTACCTGACGCCCGACCCGTTCCGCGGTCGCCTCAACTCTCCCTACATGCTGCCGCACACGCTGCGCGGAATGGCCAAGCACCTCGGCACCGACGTCTCGATGCTCGCCGCGCAGATCACCTCGAACACCGAGGAGGTCTACGGCCGCTGGGACTCCGAGCCGGTCACCGCGCCCCGCGACGCCTACACCGACACCACCTTCGAGATGCCGCCGATGACCGGCGCCATCCGCCTGCCCCACCTCGACCCGGAAAGCTCCTAGTGGCGACACTCCTCGGCCCCGCCGAAATCCGCGACCTGGCCGCGCTGCTCGACATCCAACCGACCAAAAAACTCGGCCAGAACTTCGTCATCGACGCCAACACCGTGCGCCGCATCGTGCGCGTCGCCGGCGTCGTCACGGGCGAGACCGCCGTCGAGATCGGCCCGGGCCTCGGCTCGCTCACCCTCGGCCTGCTCGAGACCGGCGCCGACGTCGTCGCCGTCGAGATCGACAAGCGGCTCGCCGCCCAGCTGCCGGTCACCGTCGCCGAACTGCAGCCTGACGCGAAGCTCACCGTGATCACCGAAGACGCCATGAAGGTCGTCGAACTGCCGCAGTCGCCCAGCGTGCTCGTCGCCAACCTGCCGTACAACGTGTCGGTGCCCGTGCTACTGCACTTCCTCGAGCACTTCCCGTCGCTGTCGCGCGGGCTCGTTATGGTGCAGGCCGAGGTCGGCGAACGTCTCGCCGCCCCGCCCGGCTCGAAGGTCTACGGCGCCCCGAGCGCCAAGGCCGCCTGGTACGGCCAGTGGAAGACCCACGGCAAAGTCAGCCGTCAGGTGTTCTGGCCGGTGCCGAACGTCGACTCGATCCTCGTCGGTTTCGACCGCGAAGAGCTGCCCGGCACCGAAGAAGAACGCCTCGCGACCTTCGCCATCATCGACGCCGCGTTCCAGCAGCGCCGCAAGATGCTGCGCCAGTCGCTGTCGGTCGTGCTCGGCGACTCGGCCACGGCGTCGGCCCGCATGGAACAGGCCGGTCTCGCACCGACCAGCCGCGGCGAAGAGCTCACCGTGCTCGACTTCCTGGCCATCGCACGCACCGCTCCTAGCACTGTCTAGAGCGGCCCCCGGCTCGACTAGGTTGGAGTTATGACCTCGACGGCCACTCCCACCGCGGTGCACGTTCGCGCGCCGGGCAAGATCAACGTCTTCCTCAAGGTCGGAGCTCTACTCGACGACGGCTACCACGACGTGGCGATCGCCTATCAGGCCGTGTCGCTCTACGAAGACGTGCGTGCGACCCGGGCCGACGACTTCTCGGTGCGCGTCACCGGAACCGTCGGACTCTCCCGCGTTCCCACCGACGCCTCGAACATCGCCATCAAGGCGGCGCAGCTGCTCGCCCGCAGCACCGGCTACCGCGGCGGCGTCAGCCTGCACATCGACAAGCACGTGCCCGTCACCGGCGGCATGGGCGGCGGGTCCGCGGATGCTGCAGCCACCCTCCTCGCCTGCGACGCCCTCTGGGGAACACAGGTGCCGCGCGACCAGCTGCTCGAGCTCGCGGGCCAGCTCGGCGCCGACGTTCCGTTCGCCCTCACCGGCGGCACCGCGATCGGCACCGGCCGCGGCGACCAGCTGAGCCCGGCGCTCGCCAAAGGGCAGTTCCAGTGGGTGCTCGTGCTCGCCGACTACGGCCTCTCGACGCCCGCCGTCTACAACGAGCTCGACAAGCACCGCGACCGGCACGCGCAGGACATCTTCCCCGCGACGCTCACGCCGAGCGTCGACACCAACGTGTTGCAGGCGTTGCGCGCCGGCGACCCGCACATGCTCGCCGAGACCCTGTACAACGACCTGCAGGCTCCCGCGCTGCACCTGCAGCCCTCGCTCGCCGGCGTGCTCGAGCTCGGCGAACGCAACGGCGCCCTCGCCGGCGTCATCTCGGGCTCCGGCCCGACGGTCGCGTTCCTCGCCGCCGACCTCGACAGCGCACTCGAGCTGCAGATCGCGCTCAGCGCCGCGAAACTCACCGTCGTGCGCGCGACGGGCGCCGTACATGGCGCTCGCATCATGAGTGCGTAAACTGCCGGAAAACGGGGTTCGGTTCGTACGAGAGGGCAACATGACAGCGCGCACCCAAAACCTCTGGGCCGCTCTCGTCGGCCTGATCGCGGCCGCCGCGACGCTCGCCCTCGCCGAAGTCGCAGCGCTCTTCCTCGCCCCGGCAGCCAGCCCGCTGCTCGCCGTCGGATCGCTCGTGATCGACCTGGTGCCCGCCTGGCTGAAGAACCTCGTCATCGGGCTGTTCGGCACCGACGACAAGGTCGTGCTGCTGATCACGCTCGGCGTCGTGGTCGCCGTTCTCGCCGCCGGCATCGGCATCCTCGAATACCGCCGGCCGCCGTTCGGCATCGTCGGCCTCGTGCTCGTCGGTTTCATCGCCACCTTCGCCGTGATCACCCGGGCCGACGCCTCGACCATCTGGGCCGTGCCGACCGTTCTCGGCATGGTGCTGGGCGTCGTCGTACTGCGGGTCGCCGTCGACCGGCTGCACCGGTGGGCGCTGGCCGAGTCATCCGGGGCCCCTCGTGAATTCTCCGACGCCTCGGTATCGCGCCGCGGTTTCTTCGTGATGCTCGGCGTGACCGGTGCCGCCGCCGTCGTGGCGGGCGTCGCCGCGCGCGCCATGAACGCCGGCACGACCGCGGTCAACGCCGTGCGCGCCGCGCTCAAGCTTCCGGCACCCGCGGTCGCCGCGTTGCCGATCCCGGCGGGCGCCGACCTCGGCATCCCGGGTGTCGCACCGCTCGTCTCCTCCAACGAGGAGTTTTACCGCATCGACACGGCGCTGCAGGTTCCCGTGATCAACGCCGACGACTGGAAACTGAAGATCACCGGCATGGTCGAGAACGAGATCGAGATCAGCTTCGCCGAGCTGCTCGACCTGCCGCTCATCGAGACCTACGTCACGCTGATGTGCGTGTCGAACGAGGTCGGCGGCTACCTCACCGGCAATGCGAAGTGGCTCGGCTACCCGATCCGCGACCTGCTCGCCCGCGCCAAGCCGACGAAGGGCGCCGACGTCGTGCTGTCGACCAGTCAGGACGGCTTCACCGCCACCACGCCGCTCGAAGTGCTGCAGGACACCGGGCGTGACAGCCTGCTCGCCGTCGGCATGAACGGCGAACCGCTGCCGCTCGAGCACGGCTTCCCGGTGCGCATGGTCGTGCCCGGGCTCTACGGCTACGTCTCGGCCACCAAGTGGGTCGTCGAGCTGAAGGTCTCGACGTTCGCGCAGGAGTCGGCCTACTGGACCGACCGCGGCTGGTCGGCGAAGGGTCCCGTGAAGACGTCGTCACGCATCGACGTGCCGGCGTTCGGCGACTCGCTCGAGCCGGGCACGATCGCCATCGCCGGCGTCGCCTGGGCGCAGCACGTCGGCATCGACAAGGTCGAGGTGCGCATCGACAACGACCCGTGGCAGGACGCCACACTCGCCGAGGCCATCTCGGCCGACACCTGGCGGCAGTGGTTCATCGAGTGGCCCGCGACGAGCGGCGACCACACGATCGAGGTGCGGGCGACGGATGTCACGGGGTTCACCCAGACGGAGGAGCGCGTCGACGTCGTCCCCGACGGAGCCGAGGGTTGGCACACCATCCAGGTGCGCGTCGCCTGAACGCCCGAGCGGGTCTCAGTCGCGCTCGTAGCGCAGCACGTTCACCGTGGTCAGGCTCCACTCGGCGGCCACGTGCCACCCGGCCGTGCGCAGGGTGTCGGTCGTCGCCGGCCTCGCGTCGCGCGACGTGCTCGTGATCAGGTAGACCACGTCGGCGTTCGCGAGGCGGGGCAGGCCGTCCATCAGCGGGATGCGGGTCTCCCAGAGCTGGCCGGTCTCGGCCGCCGGGGTGCCCAGGGTGACGTCGATCGTGCCCGCGAAGGCCGCGGGGTACGAGTAGGCCATCACGCGCGAGCTCGCGATGGGGTGCCGCTGCACGCTGCCGTAGACGATGGCGGTCGCGGCCTCGGAGCCGTCGAGGGCGCGTTCGGCCGCGATCAGGTCGGCCACTTGGTCCCAGGCCGCGTTGTCTTTCGCCTCGGGCTGGCGTTGGGCGACGATCTGCGGCAGCGCGAGGGCGGCGAGCACGAGCAGGGCGACCGCCACCAGCGGGCGGGGTCGCATCCGGTCGATCGCGGCGGCGATGACGAGCGCCACGAACGGCGCGCACATCGTGAGGTAGCGCGGCGTGTAGATCGGGGTCAGAGTGGCGCTCACCACGAGCAGCGCCACGGTGGGCAGCACGAGCGCGGGCAGCAGCACTGAGGCGGGGGAGAGGCCGCGGGGCGAGCGCAGCAGCACGACCCCACCGGTCACGATCAGAATCCAGCCCACGATCGCGAACTGCGGGCTGGTGTAGAACCACTGCCCCACGAATACCTGGCGCAGGGTCGAGACGTCGGGTGCGTCGAGCCAGTGCAACTGGCCGCTCTGTGCCACGACGCCGACGCCGAACGGTACGACGAGAGCCGTGGCGAGCGCGGTCCAGCGGGCCCAGCGCGCGGCGGGCGGCCAGGCGCGCGAGCGGCTCGAGGCGAACCACCAGGCCATGGTCACGGCGTGCGCGACGACCACGAGTGCGACGTAGACGAAGACGACGCAGGAGAGCACAACGAGCGCGGCGTACAGGATCCAGAGCGAGCGGCGCTGCCCGCGGGAGGCGAGTACGAGAACGACGGTGAGCAGCACGGCGAGGGCGGCGGTCGCGGCGTAGGAGCGTCCCTCGGTGCCGGCCCAGGTGACGCGCGGCAGCAGGCAGAACACGATGCCGCCGATGACGCCGAGGCGGGGCTTGTCGAGCACGCGGCCGAGCACCACGGTGAGCGCGGCGGCGACGCCGATGGCGATCGCACTCGGCACGCGCAGGCTCACGGGCGAGTAACCGAAGACGTCGAACACGACGTGCAGCAGCGCGTAGTACGCGGCGTGCACGAGGTCGACGTTGCCGATCATGGCGCCGAGCTGGTCCCAGCTGCGGGTGGCCGAGATGATCGAGGCGGCCTCGTCGTACCAGACCGACGGTACGCCGATGCCGGCGAGAGAAATACCGAGGCCCAGAAGGCCGATGATGCCCGGGGCGACGAAGGAGCGGGGGCGGATGCGACGGGCCGGCTGTACGCGTCCCGGTGCGGTCTGCAGAGTGGCCGACATCGTTTTCCTCCTTCTGCTCGGTGGTTCATGCGAGAAGGCCCGCCCCGCGGTTGAGCGGGGCGGGCCTTGTCGTCGTGGCTGCCTGGTTACTCGGCTGCCTTGGCGGTGATCTTGGCGATACCGACGACGAGTTCGTCGGTGACGGCGTCGGTGCCGAAGGTGGTGTTGAGCAGTTCGGCGGCGTCGGGGCTGACGAGGACGGTGGTGCCCTCGAGCACGGCGTTGCCGTCGGCGTCGGTCTCGAGCG
>Ga0247811_1000543_pt1 | contig 11225 bp, 10 predicted proteins | sample UWRJL134311R1_FD_189018 | JGI IMG/M metagenome (GOLD analysis project Ga0247811, IMG submission 189018) | Plant litter microbial communities from Arlington Agricultural Research Station in Wisconsin, United States - UWRJ-L134-311R-1 | ecosystem: Environmental > Terrestrial > Plant litter >...
AGCACCGCGGTGCCTACCGATACTTTCATCGGGTCGCCTTTGACCCACTGCAGGATCTTGCGCACTGCCGGGTCGAACAAACCTGAGTCGATCATCAAGGCGAAGTACAGAATGGCGAACATCAGCATCACGCCAGTCGGCGCAAGCTTGGTGATACCAGCCAGCATCATCGGGCCAATGGTGGGGCCAAAACCGCCGAACAAGGCGAAGATGATCGGCACCAGGATCAAGGCAATCAGCGCGGACAGCCGCTTGCTCATGATCAAGTACATGAAAGCAACAACCATGGCAAAGCCGAGGAAGGTCAACATAGGAATACTCCAGGCAGTACGCGAATCCGGATAGGCGAAGGGCGAATCAGCTCAACGAGAGCGGCGCATGGAGTTGGGGCGAAAGCGGGGAATGAAGCAGGGCACTAGAGCACATCAGGGTCACCATTTGTTGTTGTTAACTGGGCCTTTGCACGTCAGAAAACGCACATGTGGCTGACCGGTCTATTGCCGGCGGTGAGAGGATCCTAATGGGCCAAGCTTTCATTCACCTTTCGCAGCTGAAACCTTTGAGCGTCTACAACTAAAGACGAATACGCGCCGACGCGGTCAGACGCTTTATCGACCACCGGCTCTACAGGGGAAAAAAATGGACCCGATCACCACTGGCGGCTGCCATTGCGGCAGCCTGCGCTATCAGTTCGAAGCACCCTTGCGCGATATCGCTCATTGTCATTGCTCGATCTGCCGACGGACCTCTGGCGGGATCGTCATGACCTGGATTTCGGTGCCGGTCACGTCGTTCAAGTGGACTGAGGGCAGCCCCACGGCCTATGACTCAGGCCCAACGTGTGTGCGTTATTTCTGTAATAACTGCGGCGCACAACTGGCTCTGCTTTCCCGCAATAGTCCTGAAGAGATTGACGTGACCGTCGCGACTTTTGACCACCCTGAGCACGCGCCTGCCAGCCGCCATATCTGGACCGACAACCGTCTGCCGTGGCTGCATCTGGATGAGCAATTGCCAGGGGAGGCACAAGAGACGATCTGAAGCATCAGAATGGTAGGAGCGAACTTGTTCGCGAGACGGCATAGAAACCGACATGGATGCGTCGGATGTACCGGCCCTTCGCGAACAAGTTCGCTCCTACCAAGGAGGGTGGTTTAAGAGGAAAACTGCGAAGCCAACTCCCGCAGCAGGACTTCGGCGTCAAGCACCTTGCGCACTGACTCTTCGGCCTTTTCCCGAGGCAGATTCAGGCGGGCGTAGATTTCGTCAGGAATCACTTCCTGCGGTCCCGAGCCAATGCCGTTCTGACGCAGCAGGCGTACCGCAAGATAAACCAGGTTGGCGTATTCGCTGTGTTCACCGTCGTAAGTCGGGTCGTGCTGAAAACGCAGGGCGGTGCACAGCTCGTCCGGCATGTCCCAGTAACGCATCAGCCATGAACCCATCTGCTCACGGCTTATGCCCAGCAGATGCTGTTCAACATAGCTGTGATGCAGGTGCGGATTGACCTCCAACTGGCGGCAGATCAGCGAGAAATGTGGCGGAAACACGTGAGCCAGCAGTAGATAACCAAAGTTGTGTAGAAGCCCGGCCAGATAAGTCAGGCCCGCCTCTGGCCGCTGGGCACGAGGTATGGCACGGGTCAGGCCTTCAATGACAGCGGCAGTGTAAATCGACTGCTGCCAGTAAGGCGTGGTCTGTTGCGGGTGATCCTTGGGCAGGCTCAACGTCTTGCCCAGCGCCAGACCCAGCGCCAGGTTGATCACCAAATCAAAACCCAGCACCCGGACGATAGCGTCTTCTACCGAACGAATCTTGCCGGTCGACGCGTAGTAAGGCGAAGCCGCCCAGCTCACCACTTGGGCAGCCAGTGCGGGATCGGTCTCGACGACACCGGTGATGTCATCAATGGTCGCATCAGGATCGACACGCAGTTTGATGATTTTCTGGGCAGTCCCGGCCAGCGGCGGGATTTCCAGCGTGGCTTCCAGACGCTGCTGGATGCGACGGGCCGTGAAGGCATGCATCGCCTGAGTGATTTCTTCGCGGTCGTCATCAGGACGATCGAGGTTGGGATGGATCTTACTCAACAGCTCGCCGAAGTGGGCGGCACTGGCTTTGTTGAGCATGGTCTTGAAATCATCGCTGCTGATTTCCAGCAGCACACCAGGCTCGCCCGAACCGATCAATACCGACGGCTCCTGCAACAGACGCTCGTCATACAGGCACGGCGAGCTGGTCAGCGCGGGCAGGCCCGGCAGCACCTGCAGGTTGTGTTTGGAGAGCATCTTGAGCAGACGGCTATTGGGGACCGCCACCAGTTTGCGGCCGGTCAGCTCGGTAATGCGGGCGAGATCCAGCAACTGGCTTTGGGGAAACAGGATCAGAAGTGCACCCACCGCATCTTCAACCAGCACCGCCTGGACCTTTCGCTCGCTCGGCAGCTGCGGATCTTCAGAGACCTCGCTGTAGCTGATGCCTAGTTTCCCAAGCAATTGCCGAATAACGGACGGGGTGTGAGGAGCTTCATCGACGTGGGCAACTTCTGTCATGGTCAGTATCCGAATTCTTACAGTCGCTGAAGTATAACCAGCTTGGTTGTTAACGGTGTGATGGGATCGTCAAAGCGACGACCTGCTTCACACCTGACCGTATTGTTGACCGTGGCGCAACCAACGCTCCAGCAGCGGACTGACATGTTGCGGCCAGCGCTCAAGCAGCGCCTGCGCGGCATCACGCACTGCGGGCAGCAGATCCGCGTCGCGCATCAGGTCGGCGACTTTGAACTGCAATAGCCCGGTTTGACGGGTGCCGAGCATTTCACCAGGGCCGCGCAGCTCAAGGTCTTTTTCGGCAATCACGAAACCGTCGTTGGTCTCGCGCATGATGCCCAGCCGCTGACGGCCGATCTGGGAAAGAGGCGGGTGGTAGAGCAACACGCAATGGCTCACAGCGCTGCCACGTCCCACCCGGCCGCGCAGCTGGTGCAACTGGGCCAGACCCAGCCGCTCAGGGTTCTCGATGATCATCAGGCTGGCGTTGGGCACGTCTACGCCGACTTCAATCACCGTCGTCGCCACCAGAAGTTGCAAGGCGCCCTGTTTAAATTCAGCCATGACTGCGGCTTTTTCAGCGGGCTTCATCCGCCCGTGGATCAGACCGACCCGGAACTCGCCAAGCGCGCTGGTCAGCTCTTCAAAGGAAGTCTCTGCAGCCTGACAGGTAAGCTCTTCGGACTCTTCGATCAAAGTACAGACCCAATAGGCCTGCCGCCCCTCGGCGCAAGCAGCACGTACGCGTTCGATGACTTCAATGCGTCGGGTATCGACCACCAGCACCGTGTTGACCGGCGTACGGCCCGGGGGCAGTTCGTCGAGGATCGAAGTGTCCAGATCCGCATAGGCGCTCATGGCCAGGGTGCGCGGAATCGGCGTGGCGGTCATGATCAGTTGATGCGGACACATCAGCCCACCCACACCTTTTTTGCGCAGGGCCAGACGTTGCTGCACGCCAAAGCGATGCTGCTCGTCGATGATCACCAGTGCCAGATTCTTGAACTGGACTTCGTCCTGAAACAGCGCATGGGTGCCGACTACCATCGGGGTGCCGGTGACGATCTGCTCCAGCGACGCAACCCGTGCCTTGCCCTTGAGCTTGCCCGCCAGCCATGCCACCTCAATGCCCAGGGGCTCCAGCCAGCGCTTGAAGTTGATGTAATGTTGCTCGGCGAGAATCTCGGTCGGTGCCATCAACGCCACCTGATAACCGGCTTCCAGCGCCTGCAGGGCGGCCAGCGCGGCGACCACGGTTTTGCCAGCGCCCACGTCCCCTTGAATCAGGCGCAACATCGGCTCTGGCTGGCTCAGGTCGTAGGCGACTTCCTTGCCCACGCGCTGCTGAGCGCCTGTGGGTGGGAAACCAAGGTTGGCGAGAAACTGTTTCGGCAGCTTTTTCGCCAATGGCAGCGCCGGAGCGCGCTGGGAGCGCAGGCTCTCGCGCAAGCGTTGTTGGGACAGTTGATGGGTCAGTAGCTCTTCGAACGCCAGCCGATGCTGCGCCCAGTGATGCCCCAAGGCCAACTCTTCGACGTCGGCGTCCGCTGGCGGGTGATGGAGATAGCGAATCGCCTCGTCCAGCGGTGCAAGCTGGTAATCACGGGCGAGCTCTTCCGGCAGCCAGTCCGGCAGGCTTTTGGGGCCGAGCATGGCCAGGGTTTGCTGGCTCAACTGGCGCAACCGTTGCTGGGTCAGGCCTTCGGTAGTCGGGTAGATCGGCGTCAGGGTCTGCTCGACCGGCGCTGGTTCGCTGCCGGTCAGCGCGCGATATTCCGGGTGATAGATTTCCAGGCCAGACGCACCGGGCCGGGCTTCACCAAAACAACGGATATGGGTGCCGCGCTTGAGGCCGTCTTTCTGGGCATTGCTGAAGTGATAGAAACGCAAACTCAGGCTGCCGGTACCGTCGTTCAACCGCACGAGCAGGCTGCGGCGCTTGCCCATCACCACATCCGCGCCGCTGACGGTGCCTTCGATCACTGCATCCTGACCGGGACGCAACTGGCCGATAGGCACAACCCGAGTCCGGTCCTGATAACGCAAGGGCAGGTGGAACAGGACGTCTTGCAGATTTTCCAGGCCGACCTTGGCGAGCTTCTCGGCCATGGCCTCGCCGACGCCCTTGAGCGCCGTGACCGAGACGTGGGACAACTCGCTCATGCCTGCACTCAGCTCGCTTCGGTTTTCGGACGAGCCACGGAGCACAAGCGCACGGAGTCAGCGAGAATTTCAATCGCCTTGGGCCGCGGGAAGCTGGCGCGCCAGGCAATCGCTACAGTCCGGAACGGAACCGGCGCGCTCAAAGGACGCACTTCAATCACGCCAGGGGCGTAGTGGTGGCTGTCCACCGCCGACATCGGCAGGATCGAGATGCCGAGCCCGGAAGCAACCATATGCCGAATGGTTTCCAGAGAGCTGGATTCAACTGTGGTGTGCTTGGCGCCTTCGCTACCCTTGGTCAGGGTCGGGCAGGCTTCAAGCACCTGATCGCGGAAGCAATGACCTTCACCGAGCAGCAACAGGCTCTTGTCATTGAGGGCCGAGGCGTCGATGGTCGCTTTCTGGGTCCACGGATGGTCAGCAGGCATCAAGACGTAGAACGGCTCGTCATAGAGCTGCATCGTCAGCACGTCGGCTTCATTGAACGGCAAGGCGATGATGATCGCGTCCAGCTCACCGTTACGCAGCTTGTCGCGCAATACGTGAGTGAAGTTTTCTTCGATGTACAACGGCATCTGCGGGGCGACCCGGTGCAGTTGCGGGATCAGATGCGGGAATAGATAAGGCCCGACGGTATAGATCGCACCGACTTTCAGCGGCGCGGTCAGTTGGTTCTTGCCAGCCTGGGCCAGTTCGCGAATGCCTTGAGCCTGTTCTAGAACCTTCTGTGCCTGGGCAACAATGCCTTCACCTACAGGCGTCAGACGCACGGCACTCTTGCTGCGCTCGAAAATAAGCACACCAAGTTCATCTTCAAGCTTTTTCACGCCGACCGACAATGTCGGTTGGCTGACGTGACAACGCTCGGCGGCATGGCCGAAGTGCTGTTCTTGGGCGAGGGTAACGATGTAGCGCAATTCTGTGAGAGTCATAACGTGCGTCCATGAAGTTGCGGCCCCAGCATAGCGGCTGCAATCGATAGACGCACGTTATCAAGCTACTGCGTTGTATCAAAATTGCGATTTAGCGCTTGTCCAGTGAGTAAACGAACGGTGCCAGGATCTCAATGGTGCCGTTGTTGAGCGTTTCGGCCGGAGGTTTTGGCAATGGCTGAGCACGACGGATCATCTCCATGGTTGCTCTATCCAGTGCCGGACTGCCTGAACTGCTGGCAATCGAATACGACACGACGTTGCCATCAGCATCCACGATGAAGCGCAGACGACTGACCCCTTGCATGCCGCGACGACGAGCGTCTTCCGGGTACTTCTTGTATTTGGCCAGATGGCGCAGCAGATCACTTTGCCAATTCGGCAGCGCATTACTCGGCGGCGACGGCGGACTTGGTGGTGTCGGCGCAACGGACTTCTGCACGGGTGCGGTGGTTGGTGGCGTATCAACCGGTTTTTCGTCAGCGGGCTTTTCCTGGGGTGGCTCAGGCTTCTTCACCGGCTTCGGCGGCTGCGGTTTAGGCTTGGGCTTGACCACTGGCTTGGGCACCGCGATTTCGGCCTTCTCGACTTCAGCCACTTTGGGCACGGGAATTTCTTCCTCAGGCGCAGGTGGTTGCGGCGGCTGCACAACTTTCGGGGGCGGCGGCGGTGCGGGCTCCGGTTCCGGAGCAAGCTCTACCATCATCGCAGCCGGCGGCAACTCGATGGCCTGAGGTGCAGACCAACGAAGTGCGACCACGATCGCGATAGCGTGCACGGCCAGCACCAACAACAGACTACCGCTATAGCGCGTCAGTTTTTGGCGCGTACTGATCATTTCTTACCAACCGTCTCTAGACCGACCAGACCTACTTTCAGATAACCCGCACCGCGCAGGGCATTCATGACTTCCATCAGATCGCCGTAGTCGACGCCTTTATCAGCCTGGAAGAAGATCGTGGTGTCCTTCTTGCCGTGCGTCCTGGCATCGAGAATCTGACCCAACTGCTCACGAGTTACCTTGTCGTCGCCCAGGTAAACGCTCTGGTCGGCCTTGACGCTGAGGAAGATCGGCTTCTCGGGTCGCGGCTGCGGCTTGGCAGTGGAGGCGGGCAGATCGACCTTGATGTCGACGGTCGCCAAGGGCGCGGCCACCATGAAGATGATCAGCAGTACCAACATGACGTCGATAAACGGCGTGACGTTGATTTCGTGGTTTTCGGCGAGATCATCATCGCCTTCTTTCAGATGCATGCCCAAGGCTTAGCCCACCTTGACCATGTGTGGAGACTGAGAGCGTTCGGTCGGCTGGTGATCGAGATCACGGCTGACCAGCAGCAGCACCTGTGCCGATGCGTCTGAAACCTGCGCCTTGTAACCGGCAATGGAACGCGCGAAGACGTTGTAGATGACCACTGCAGGGATCGCAGCAACCAGACCCAGCGCCGTCGCCAGCAAGGCTTCAGCAATACCAGGGGCCACAACGGCGAGGTTGGTGGTCTGGGTTTTGGCGATGCCGATGAAGCTGTTCATGATGCCCCATACGGTACCGAACAGACCCACAAACGGCGCAGTCGAGCCGATCGTAGCCAGAACGCCGGTGCCCATGCTCATGTTGCGGCCACAGGCGGCAACCAGACGCTCAAGACGGAAGCTCACACGCTCCTTGATGCCTTCACGTTCACGGCTGTTGACCGACAGACGCATTTCTTCCAGCGCGTCATGCACCAGCAGATTGGCCAGGGTTCCGGGCTTGGCAGCACTTTCGCTGGCTTCGGTGAGGGTACGAGCTTTTTTCAGGTTGGCGATTTCGGTACGCAGACGACGCTTGGCACCCAGCAACTCGAAACCCTTCGCGATCCAGATGGTCCAGGTAATGATCGAAGCAATCGCCAGACCGATCATCACGGCTTTCACGATGATGTCGGCATTCTGGTACATGCCCCAAGGCGACAGGTCATGGGCCATGCCCAGGCTGTTATCCTCTTCGACAATGGCCGGACCTTCGACAGGTGCAGGAGCCACCGGTGCGGTGGTTTCTGTGGTCGGAGCCGCCGTGGTTGCCGGAGCCGTCACAGGAGCAGGGCTTACAGCAGAATTGGTCGGGGCAGCCTGATCAGCGAGTGCAACCGGTGCAAGCATCAGACTCAGCAGCAGCGCTGCGATACCACGCCATGCACGCGACAGGCTGGGTAGCTGGGTTGGCGAAGCGGAGGAATTAGTACGTGTCATGCTGGCCGGACCTGAGTGAAGAATGATGGGTCGTTCTGCTGGATCGAGTGGTAGCGCTCGACGCGAGAGGAGAACAAACGGGCCGGCATTATTGCAAACAATTCTTGTTAGCAAAAGTAATACAGTAACTTTTTTTCTATTGGTCGCGGTCTGGTGATTAGGAATCACTCCTGTTTCGACCGCTCTAATTCGCCTTTTTTATGGAGATAAGTCATGCCTGCCCCTTCAGTTTTGATAGCCGGATGCGGCGACATCGGAAGCCGACTTGCCAATCAGTTGATCCCGCAGAACTGGGTCGTGTATGGCTTGCGGCGCAATGTTTCGCGCTTGCCCGCCGGGGTAATTGGCGTCGCGGGTGACCTTTTTGACTCGACGATCCCCGCCGCCTGGCCCACCACACCACTCGACTATCTGGTGTACTGCGCCACGCCCACGGATCGAGACGAGGCAGGCTATCGAGCCGCTTACGTAGAAGGGTTGCGCAAGGTATTGGGCTGGCTGGCAGAGCATCACCAACAGCCAAAACGCATTATTTTCGTCTCTAGCAGCAGCGTTTATGGCCAGCAAAACGGTGAATGGGTCGATGAAACCTCGCCGACCGACGCCAGCGCTTTCTCCGGCAAAGTCATGCTGGAAGCAGAGCAACTGGCCCTGAGCAGCGGTTTTCCCGCCAGCATCGTGCGCTTGACCGGAATTTACGGGCCGGGCCGCAGTGATTTGTCGAACCGGGTTCGCCAGGGCTACAACGTGGCAATCGACCCTCCTTTATATGGCAACCGGATTCACGCGGACGATGCCGCAGGCCTGCTGGCATTTTTGCTCAATGCAGATTCACGGGGCGTCCCGCTGGATGATTGCTACATCGGCGTCGACGATGCCCCGGCCCCGCTGGCAGAGGTGGTGCAATGGATGCGCGAGTATCTTGGCGTGACCCAATGGACCGAAAACGCCACACTGCGCCGCTCCGGCAGCAAACGCTGCAGCAACGCACGTGCGAAAGCATTGGGTTGGGTGCCGCGTTATGCGACGTATAAAGAAGGGTATGAGGTGTTGTTGAGAGATGGCTGACTAGCGCACCCATGTAGGAGCCAACTTGTTGGCGAGGCGTTATCTCTGTGTACGCAATAACGACGCCTCGCGAACAAGTTCGCGGCTTTTCAGATAAAACGCAGGAACTGTAGGAGCGAGCTTGCTCGCGATAGCGTCAGCACAGGCAACATCTTCATCGGTTAAACGACCGAATCGCGAGCAAGCTCGCTCCTACAGAATCGCGGCGTTTCAGATAAAACGTGGACCTCGTAGGAGCTCACCGAGGTTACGAGGCCAGCGATCGCGGTGTGTCAGGCAAAACGCTGTCCCTGCCTCGCGCTACTCGTGAGCTCCTGCAAAGAACAACTGGTGTTTTCTGCTGATTACTTCTCAAGCAACCAACGGCGTGGGCCGGGGCGCAGTTCGGGCATTTCGTCAGCCTGAGCGGCATTGACGGCCTGGAAGATTTCCAGCTGATTGCCCTTGCGCGAGAAGATCCAGGCATTGCCCTGCTCGGATTTTTCCAGCCACATGCTGTCGTATTCGCCACTCATGGCCGCACAGTCGCCCGCCAGACATAGCGCATAACGGTCGTTTTCCGGCAGACCCTGAATGGAGCCGTTTGGCAGGAACTGCACTTTACCGCCCTGACCATCACCGCTGACGATGGTCCATTTGCCGCCCATGTAAGCGCCATAGAGCGCCGCCTCGAAGCTGCTGCCGGTTGGGGCGCCGTCCGCAGCCGGGGTTTTCGGCTGCACGAAGCGTTGCTCCGGACCTGACTCGCTAGCCGCCTGGATCAGCTCATCGCCTTTGACCTGCAGGTCTTCGACGTTGTTGTAATAGTCGATCCGCAACTTACCCTTATCAGCACTGGCGATCTTGCCTTCACCGACTTCAAAGCCATTGGAGTACAGCGCCTGACCGGCTTTAGTGTCGATCTGCCATTCCAGATTGGGGCCGTTGGCAAGCAACGCCTGACGCAAATTGTCGCCTTTGACCGCCGCGTCGATAGCAGCCTGGTTGATCCATGTCCCATCCGGGTTACGGTCGGCATGGCTGGCACAGCCACTCAAAAATACGGCAATCAGGGAGAGGGCGAGCGCAACGCGCATAACAGAATCCTTCTAGATCAGATGCGGCGGGAAACACACCCCGCCGTTGATTTATTCGATGACGAGAATCGCGTCCATTTCGACTTGAGCGCCACGGGGCAGAGCGGCGACGCCAATGGCGGCACGGGCCGGATACGGCTGCTCGAAGTATTTGCCCATGATTTCGTTGACCTTGGCGAAGTTGCCCAGATCGGTCAGGAAGATGTTCAGCTTGACGATGTCGCGAAACGAGCCGCCTGCTGCTTCAGCCACCGACTGGAGATTCTCGAAGACCTGAACGACCTGGGCTTCGATGCCTTCGACCAGTTCCATGGTTGCAGGATCGAGGGGAATCTGCCCGGACATGTAGACGGTATTGCCAGCTTTGATCGCCTGAGAGTAAGGGCCGATGGCCGCAGGGGCTTTGTCGCTGGTGATTACGGTCTTGGTCATGAAGAACTCCTGATGGGTAGTTGGCTACGCACGCATGCGGGTGATTCGAATGACCCCGGTCAAGGCGCGAAGTTTTCTGATGACGCGGGCCAGATGCACGCGGTCGTGCACGCTGACCACCAGTTGGACCACGCTGATGCGACCATCGCGTTCGTCCATGCTGATTTTTTCGATGTTGCCGTCGGCGGCGTTGACACTGCTGGCCAACAGGGCGATCAAGCCGCGCTGATGTTCCAGCTCGACGCGCAGTTCGACATTGAATTCACCAGTGACGTCCTTGGCCCAGGACAGCTGAATACATTTCTCCGGGTTATGGCGGATTTCACTGATGTTGCGGCAGTTATCCAGGTGCACAACCATGCCTTTGCCGGCCGACAGGTGCCCGACGATGGGGTCGCCCGGGATCGGCGTACAGCATTTGGCGTAACTGAGCACCAGACCTTCAGTGCCGCGAATCGCCAGCGGGCCTTCAGCGCTTGGCAGCTGATCGGCCTCACCCAGCAATCGCCGCGCGACAACATAAGCCATGCGATTGCCCAGGCCGATGTCTTCGAGGAGGTCTTCAATAACCTCGACCCGGTATTCGGCCAGCACCAGTTGCACGCGTTCGGCAGGAATCTTGTCCAGATTGCTGTCGAAGCCGTTGAGCACCTTGTTGAGCAGGCGCTCACCAAGGCTGATGGACTCGGAGCGGCGTTGCAGTTTGAGGGCGTGACGAATATGAGTTCGCGCCTTGCCGGTGACGACAAAGTTCAGCCACGCAGGATTTG
>Ga0247811_1000546_pt1 | contig 11200 bp, 10 predicted proteins | sample UWRJL134311R1_FD_189018 | JGI IMG/M metagenome (GOLD analysis project Ga0247811, IMG submission 189018) | Plant litter microbial communities from Arlington Agricultural Research Station in Wisconsin, United States - UWRJ-L134-311R-1 | ecosystem: Environmental > Terrestrial > Plant litter >...
TTCAAGATTGCACCAGGCGCGGCCATTCCAAGTGGGGGAACCGACAATAGTAATGGCGTTAGTCACTTTGGTAATGGTGCAACCGTGATTGCACAGGGCAATCAAGTATTCGCCGCTAACGGTGTGACGAATTTATCTGCCCCACAGCAATCATTGGGTGATTTGCCAATCGGAACGCGTGTCTGTTACGCACTATCTGTGCATCCAGTGACACATGATTACGCCGGGTGGCGCAGTAGCGATCCGTTTTGTGTGACAGTAGGGAAGAGTCCGAAAGTTCAGATTCTGGGTAATGATTTGATGGTTGGTCGATTATTTGCTGGTGCAACTGGCGCCGTGCCGACCTCAAAGATTCAGACATCGGTTACTACGAAAGCCGCTAATGCAGTCACAACCGTGGCGCCACAAGCAGCATTTACGGGTCTATGGCGAACCGGTGTGAATAACTTGGGGCAAAAACTGGGAACAAACGAAGCTGACCCACACTGGAACATCGATAGAATTATTCGCACACCCGGCTCGGTTGGGCCAACCTGTCAGGCGGCTGTTGGGGCAAACGGTACGTCACTAATTGCAGTGCCGGCTACGAGTGCTAGTCCGCGCATTGCACCACGTACAATCCTCGAGAACAGTAGTGGTACGATGGCTGGACAGTACACTTCTGTGAATCAAAATATTACCGGTGAAGTAAATAGCGGCGTAACGGCGCTGAACGGACAAAATGTCTGGAACCGCACTAGTACGTCTGCTCGCTGGATTGGTCAGAATGTCTATGGTCAAAACTATAACAACCCAAATGGTTGCCATGACCCAACCGAAAACAGCATCTTGGACTATGCTAATGCCAATATCTATGTCTTTAAATTAGATCAAGGCTTTACTATTGATCCGGCAGCAAACGTGGATCTCAATAGTGCCAAGATCTCGATTAAGGGTGGAGCCGACAACAAGGTTAAATTTGTCGTTAACGATCAGGAGCTCGATAGTGATTGGCAGGAACCGGGTTGGGCGCCAGGGGCAACAGCAACCTCATCGAATAAGGCCAATGTTTTTAAGAATGGTCAAAATAGCTTAGAAGTCTGGGTACAGTCAACCGGATCGCAGACCGGGCTTTTGATTGACGAAATCACTATCCAGGCCAATGCCGTAGTTCGACAAGCTAACATGTTCGGATCGTGGAGTGAGTATCTTTCGACAGCAACTGGTAATGTTCAGGGTATCGGTTCAGGTGCGTCGTACGCCAAGGGTGTGCCGACTCAGACTATCTGTGGCTCCTCACTCTTAACACTATCTAATACCGCGAATACTTCAGCATGTTCGAGTGGTGCTGTTATGGGTGGCTATAGGACAAACCGTTCGATGCCAGCTATCGCGAGCGCCTCGGTGCCAACGGCTTCGTTGCCAGTAGTGACAAGTCTGTCGGGGCTCGATGGTGTCTACAGTGCGCCGCTAAACATGACAATTACTGGTGGCGATATTACTCCAGGACGAACTGTAATTATTAATTCGCCTAACAGTACGATTACGATTGATGGCGACATCAAATACAGCACTGGTGCGCTGACAAATATTGGCCAGATTCCGCAGGTTATCATTATTGCCGCTAATATTCGCGTTAAAGGCGTGGCAGAGAATACCGCTGTGCGCCAAATTGACGCCTGGCTGATTGCGCGTGACACGATCAATACTTGTTACGACGCCGGCTCGATCGCTGCACTGACGATTAACGTTTGTAAGGCGCCGCTGACGGTCAATGGCCCCGTCATGACTAACAAGCTCTTTCTGTGGCGTACTGGTGGATCTGGTGACGACGCCGCGGCGGGTGATCCAGCCGAAGTATTTAACTTCCGACCTGACGCGTATTTATGGACGATTTCCCAAGGTTCAAAGAGTGGGCGACTCGAAACTGTCTACGAACGCGAATTGCCACCACGTTTTTAGAGTAAATCGGCTTGCTATTACGCTAGTGCTTTGCGTATAATGAGGGACAATATGGCATTACTAAAAGGCGTGGGCGACTTCTTTGCACTAGACATAGGGACAAATGCAATCAGAGTATTGCAACTTTCTTCGACTGGGCCTGATAGCTGGTCACTCGATCACTTCGGATACGCCCCGATTGACGAGAAGACGGCATCAAGCAACTCACCAGAGAGCTTGCGTAAACTCGGTGAAGTTATCATGACGGCTGTCGGGCAGAGTGGTATTAAATCAAAGAGCGTTGTTATTGGTTTGCCATCAAGCAAGACTTTCACGACTGTGATTGAACTTCCGGTTATGCCAGAAGCTGAGCTAAAGAGTACCCTCAAGTACCAAATTGACCAGTACATCCCAATGGCTGCCAACGAAGCTAAGGTTGACTGGGCACTACTCGGCACCTCACTGCACGACCCAAAGCAGCAAGAGGTCCTACTAGCCAGCACCTCTAACGCCTACGCCGAAGAGCGACTTGAATTTATCGAAAGCCTTGGCCTTGATGTCATCGCCTCTGAACCAGACCCAATTGCGATGGTTCGCTCACTACTGCCAGCTGGCGTGCCTGACGCTCGTTTGATCATCGACGTTGGTGACCTTTCGACTGACCTCGCTATTACTTTTGGCGACAGCCCACGCCTCGTTCGTACCATCCCTATGGGTATTCGTTCACTCGTGAAGGCTGCGGTGCAGAACCTAAATGTCCAAGAAGACCAAGCTCGTCAGTTCATCCTGAAGTTCGGTTTGGCACCTGATCGCCTCGAAGGCCAAGTCTACCGTGCGGTTGAATCAACCCTCGAAAGCTTCGCCACTGAACTGACCAAATCCATCAAGTTCTTCCAGACGCGTTACCCAAGTACTCCTGTTGGGGGCATTCTCTTGTCTGGCTACGGCGCAATCGTGCCACTATTTGGTGACTATGTAACAGCCAAGACTGGTGTGCCATCAAGCATCGCTAACCCGTGGCAAAAAGTTCGCGTCGCGCAGGCTGATCAACAGCAACTGCTGACGGTCGCCTCTGAATTCGCAACTGTGATTGGCCTGGCCCAACGGAATAACAAAAAATGATCGAGATTAACCTTATACCAGATGTTAAGCAAGAATTAATCCGCGCTCGTCGGGTTCGTTCAGCTGTGGTCTCTGGGGCAATTATCACGACGATCATCACACTGGCAGTTGTTGCGGTTTTGGCTATATACGTTTATGCCGTCCAAAGCGTTCGTAACGTTGTCGCTGATGATGCAATCAAAAAGGGAAGTACGCAGCTTGCCTCAGTTGAAGATCTTTCGAAAGTTCTGACGATTCAGAACCAATTGACTAAAATGAGTGCCTTTAACGACGACAAAAACATTAACTCACGCGTATTTGACTTCTTGTCAGCGGTAATTCCACCGGCACCAAACGAAGTGCAAGTCTCAACCCTTAAGGTTGATGCTGAAACAGATACGATCACCCTCGAAGGTCAGACGCCAACCTACCCATCGCTCGAGACGTTTAAAAAGACAATTGATGCTGCCCATGTTCGCTATAACGACGCTGACGGCAAGCAACAACAAGTTGTTCTCGCTTCAGATCTTAGTTTGACGAATATCAGCTTTGGCGAAGACGCAACGGGCAAGAAAGTGCTTCGCTTCACTGTCAGCTTCACCTACGCTGAAGAATTGTTCTCACCATCTGTTACTAACCCGGTTATTGTACTGGTTAACGGTGGTAACGTGACCGACTCGTATGTCGGTATCCCAAAGAGTATCTTTACCGACCGCGCAGCTGATACAGAGGAGACGCAATAATGAAACCAACGAACACAGCGTTCCGTAAACGCACTCAGATCTCAAAAGCTAACCGGACTATGTTCTTGTGGGTTGCGGGTGCATCTGCGCTCGTCGCTTTTGCTGTCGTTGGTTCAATCTTCTTGGGTCAAAAACTTATCTTTAACGAAAAAGTTCTGATCGAAAAGAACAAGACTGTCAGCACACTCAACGCTAACAACGCAGCCGTTAGTGAACTAGAGACAAACGTCCGCGTCCTCGATACGAACGAAAGCCTACTGAAGGCCCGCGCCAAGGACACCGACCAAGCAGTCCAAGTAATCCTTGATGCGCTGCCGGCTGATGCCAACTCACTCGCCCTTGGTGCCTCACTGCAAAACAAGCTTCTTGCCGGTATTCCAGGACTCACTATCGAAAGCCTCCAAGTCGATCCAGTTGTTGGTATCGAATCACTGACCGCTGACGAAACAGTAGTATCAGGCACCGAAGCAGCTGACACCGCGAACCAGATCACGTTCCGATTCTCTGTCAGTGGCAACCAGGATGCACTCCGCCAAGCACTATCGAATCTCGAGCGCTCAATCCGCACCATCGACATCCTTAGTCTGCAAATCGAAAACCAGGGGAGTGGCCAACTGATGACCGTTATCGCCCGTGCCTACTACGAACCAACTAAAAACGTCGTCCTTTACGACAAGGTGGTAAAGCCATGAAACGCACAGACATCGCTATGATTATATTTATTGCTGCCGTCAGCGCAGGTATTGCGTACTTTATCGCCAATGCTGTCTTTGGTGGCATGACGGAAGCCGGCGTCAAAGTGAAGACCGTCGACGCTATTACCAGCGAAGTTGGCACGCCCGACCCAAAGATCTTTAATGACACTGCAATTAACCCCTCTATCGAAGTAAATATTAACAACACTGACACAAACGCCCAGTAGGAATCCACTATGCCACTCCTTACCGACGACATCCAAGACAAGCTGATCAAGCTTCTCATTGACGAGGGGTTGGTTGATAGTACGGTGTTGCAACAAGCTCAGGCGACGTCGGCCTCAAGCAAAAAACCATTATTCAGCCTGTTATCCGAACAAGCTATTATCGATGACGAGCTCTTAACGCACGCTATTGCTCAAGTATCAGGTGTGCCGTATGTAAACTTGACCAACACACTGATTGACCAGAATATCCTCGGGCTACTCCCAGAAGACATTTCTGAGCGTTTCATGGCCGTGCCATTGGCTGAAGTTCAAAACCGCTTAGCAGTCGCCATGATCGACGCCAACAACGTCCAGGCTGTCGATTACCTCGCTAACCGTATCCAGCGCCCCCTGAAGGTTTTCATGGCCTCAGAAGCCGGTGTTCGTCACGTACTCGAACAGTACAAGACTGACCTTTCGAGTGTCGACAAAGCTGCCCAGGCCTCACAAGCTGAAGCTAAGGCCGAAGAGGCGAGTGACGTAAAGACAATCGTTCAAGATTCACCGATTAGTCAAGCCCTCAGCAAGATTCTGGAATACGCGGTTAAGTCTCGTGCCAGTGATGTTCACGTTGAACCGCTCGAAAATGCGCTTAAGATCCGTGTCCGCGTTGACGGTGTCTTGCGCGAAATTATGCAGCTTCCAAAAAGCATCGAACCGGCCCTCGTCAGCCGTGTTAAAATCCTTTCGAACCTCAAGATTGACGAACACCGCGTCCCGCAAGATGGTCAGTTTACCGTCAAGATTGCCCAAAAAGAAGTTGACCTTCGTATCGCCATTAGCCCGGTTGTTTGGGGTGAGCAAATTGTTATTCGTTTGCTCGACAAGTCGGGTAATTCATTTGATATTGAAGAGATGGGCTACGCCGGACGGGGTCTGCGTGTCGTCCGTCATGGTATTAAACGACCAAACGGTATGATCCTGACCTCTGGACCAACCGGTTCGGGTAAGTCGACCAGCCTCTACGCACTTATTAAGGAAATCAAAGACGACAGCGTCAACATCGTCACGCTCGAAGATCCAGTTGAGTACAAAATGGACGGCGTGAATCAGATCCAGGTAAACGCTGAGGTCGGACTGACCTTTGCGAACGGACTGCGCTCTATCCTGCGTCAGGACCCCGACGTCGTGATGGTGGGGGAGATCCGTGACGGTGAAACTGCCGCCCTAGCTGTCCAAGCTGCCCTAACCGGGCACCTCGTGTTCAGTACACTGCACACCAACTCGGCTGCCGGTGTCTTGCCACGTCTACTAGATATGAATATCGAACCATTCCTGATCGCCAGCACGGTGAACACAATTATTGGTCAGCGCCTGGTGCGCCGTGTTTCAACCAAACGCGAGACCTATCAGTCATCACCGATCGAAACCCAAAACATTATGGCGACTATTGGGCACCTACTGCCGAAAACCAAAGAAGACGTCGCCCGCGTTTCGCAAGATTTAGGGTATAAAGATCTTCCCCTCGCAGGCCAAAGCGCTTATACTTTGGTCAGAGGTATTGATACTCCTCAGACACCCCATGGGTACAGTGGTCGCGCCGGCATCTTTGAGGTAATGGACGTCAACCCTGACATCCAGGACCTGATCGTGAAACGGGCAGCCAGCTCAGAAATCCAACGATTAGCAGTGTCTCAGGGTATGATTACGATGCGTCAGGATGGGTACCTCAAAGCACTCTCGGGCGTTACAACGATCGAAGAAGTGAACAGAGTCACGTCGGATGCGGCTTAAGAATAAAAGGATGAGTGGGAAAAAATTATGAACAATCAACAATTACGAATCGAAGTGCTCCTCGAAGAAGTTGTCCGACGCCGCGCGTCTGACCTTCACTTGCAGGTAGGTTTGCCACCAATGCTGCGTGTCGACGGAGCACTTATTCCCGTTGCCGGCTTTAACCCGCTCGACGAAGCATCGGTCGAGACACTTGTCTTTGCCATCCTTGACCAAGACCAACGCCAAATCCTTATGAAGGACAAAGAATTCGACTTTAGCTTCGCCTTTGGAACACTCGGACGCTTCCGTGTGAACGCCTTTCACGAACGCGGTAACCTAGCAGCGGCACTTCGTTTGATCCCGAATGAAATTAAATCGATCACCGAACTGGGTATGCCGAACGTTGTCCTCGGATTCGCCGATTATCCACGCGGCCTCGTGCTTGTGACTGGACCAACTGGGTCTGGTAAGTCAACGACGCTTGCCGCCCTTGTCGACAAGATCAACACCGAAAAAGCCAACCACATTATCACCATCGAAGACCCAATCGAGTTTACTCACAAATCGAAAAAGTCAGTCATCGTCCAACGCGAAGTTCACTACGACACCTACTCATTCTCAGCTGCGCTGCGTTCAAGCCTTCGCCAAGACCCTGACGTTGTGTTGATTGGTGAGATGCGTGACCTCGAGACTATCTCGGCGGCGATTACCATCGCTGAAACTGGACACCTTGTCTTTGCAACCCTGCACACGAACTCGGCCGCCCAGTCGATTGACCGTATGATCGACGTCTTCCCGCCACACCAACAGCCACAGATTCGTGCCCAGCTATCAAACATTTTGATGGCGATTGTCTCACAGCGCCTCGTCCCATCTATCGGTGGCGGACGTGTCGTTGCAGCCGAAATTTTGGTTGCCAACCCAGCCGTTCGTAACATTATCCGTGAAGGTAAAGCACACCAACTTGATGCCATTATCCAAACCGGTGCCGACCAAGGGATGCAGACGATGGACCGCACACTCGTCAGTCTCGTCCAGGCCGGAACAGTAACGTATGACGCTGCCCGTGAATACGCTGTCGACCTGACAGAATTCGAAAGGTTAATGAGGGGCTAGTTTTCAGTGAAAAAGTTTACTTACGAAGCCCGTGACCGCGCCAGCAACAAGCTGGTTAAAGCGACGCTTCAGGCCGAATCTGAAAGTGCTGCTGCGCAGCTGCTGGTCAAACAAGGGTTTGTGCCACTTTCGATCAAAGAGCAGATAGGGGATGGCTCGTTCTTTGCGCGCATTACCGGACGCATCACCACCAAGGATAAAGTTGTCTTTACTCGTCAGCTGGCTACCTTGATCGGTGCCGGATTACCGCTAAGCCAAAGCCTCCACACTGTCCTTGAACAGACGAACAATAAACAACTACAATCAGTTGTTCAGGAAATTGTTGGTGACGTCGAAGGTGGTAAGTCACTATCGCTCGCTTTCGGCAAGCACCCAACCGTCTTTGATGGTGTTTTTATCTCATTGATCTCAGCCGGTGAACTATCGGGTACACTCGACGAATCATTGCAACGCGTCGCCAACCAACAGGAGAAAGACGCAGCGACAATGAGCAAAATTAAAGGTGCCTTGACGTACCCAATCATCGTCCTCGTCGTCATCGGTGCGGTACTGCTATTCATGTTGTTCACCGTTGTTCCACAGGTAGAGAAATTATATGAAGACCTCGGTAAAGAACTGCCATTCCTTACTCTTATCATGGTGACCGCGGCGGACCTATTGGTACGATTCTGGTGGATTGTGATTATCATCATCGGTATCGCGACCTACTTTATTGTTCAGTACATGAAGACCGAAGCGGGGATTCACCTCAAGGACCAGTTCAAGATCAAGGTGCCGGTGTTCGGTGGTATGATCCGCAAGTTGTACATGGCGCGCTTTGCTCGTACTGGCCAGACACTTCTTTCAACAGGTGTTAGCATGCTTGATATGCTCAAAATTACCGGAACTGCCGTCAATAACACGATTATTGAAAAGAGTATCGAACGCGCTGCTGATAAAGTAAAGGGCGGTAAAGCCCTTTCGACCGCCCTCGAACCAGAGGCTGTATTTATGACACTTGTTCCACAGATGATTAAGATCGGTGAGCAGTCGGGACGTATCGACGAAATGCTCGGCAAAGTGGCCCAAGTGTACGAGGACGAACTCGACGAACAGATCAAAACCATCTCAACGGCTATCGAGCCGATCCTGATGGTAGTTTTGGCGGTCGTCGCCGGGGGAATGGTTGGGGCAATCTTGCTACCGATCTACGGACTCGTCAACGGTATCAACGTTTAATTTATCTGGACAAATATACACGCGTCGGCTACTATTAAACACAAGCATTATATGCAAATAATTAGTTCATTCGAAAGGTGGAAAAAGTTCCTATGAACGTTCTCAACAAAGACAAAACCCAATTAGAAAAGGGATTCACAATCATCGAAGTCGTGCTGGTCTTGGCTATTGCCGGACTTATCTTCTTGATGGTCTTCATCGCGCTCCCTGCCTTGCAGCGTAACCAACGTGACACTGCTCGTAAGAGCGACGTCAGTACCGTTGCCGCTGGTGTGACACAGTACACTGGTAACAACCGTGGCACATTCCCAACAACTGCACAACTTGCCAGCTACGCCACTGACGTTTCTGACAACACGACATCAGTAACTGTAAAGACAACTGCTGGTGCGCAAACTATTGCACCAGAAGATGGCCAGATCATCATCACTCAAAAATCAAAGTGTGGTGCGGCAACTGGTGAATCAATTGCACTGACAACCGGAACAACACGACAATATACTGTTGTGACCAAACTTGAAGGCGGCGGCGGCGCCCCTTACTGCCAAGATAGCTAGGCTATCAGCACAACTATTAATCGCCTCGGACTATCCGGGGCGATTCTTATTTATTGGCCCTAATCTCTGATATGATAATGGTTATGGAATTTGTTACTTATTTGGGACTCGTACTATTTGGGTTAGTACTCGGCAGCTACGCCGGTGCGACTGTCTGGCGACTTCGTGCTAAGCAACTTGTCGAAGATAAAAAAGCGGGCGAGCACGTCGACCACGCGGAATTTACCAAATTAAAGAAACTAACACAGGTAAAGGCATCGAACGATCGTTCGCGCTGCCTCTCGTGTGGTTATACGCTGAAATGGTATGACCTTATCCCGCTTGTAAGCTGGCTGATGCTACGTGGCCGCTGCCGCGAGTGCCGTAAGCCGATTGGTTACATGGAGCCGCTTATCGAGCTTGGAACGGCACTGTTCTTTGTCCTGTCGTACGCCTTTTGGCCATTTGACCTAAATACTGGCCTGGCAATCGCATCATTTGCGACCTGGCTCGTGGCGGGTGTTGGCCTGGCAATCCTCTTTGCCTACGATACCAAGTGGTTCTTGCTCCCTGACCGAGTGACGTTTATCGTCATCGGCCTCGGGGTTATCAGTGCTATTCTGACAGTTATCGCGAGTAACGATGTTTTCGGCACGATACTTAACATTATTGGATCTGTCGCGGTACTAAGCGGTATCTACTTCGTCCTCTATCTGGCATCAAAAGGCCGCTGGATCGGCTTTGGGGATATCAAGCTTGGCCTGGCGCTGGGATTGCTTTTGGCTGACTGGCAATACGCCCTGATTGCATTGTTCCTAGCGAACTTCATCGGCTGTTTAATTGTCATTCCGTTGATGGTGATGGGGAAGCTGAAGCGCGACTCACACGTACCGTTCGGACCACTACTAATCGTTGGTGCGATTATCGCTAAACTGATCGGTTTGATGGTTGTTGAATTCTACACGTACGGTCTATTGTAAAGAGGTAAACTCTTTCCTGCTTATGCTATAATGGCGGTAAATGGGCACACACTCTAAACCAGGTTTTACGATCATCGAAACCATGCTGGTTCTGGCAATCACCGGTGTATTAATCGCGGGTTTGCTGATCGGGATCGGGACTTCAATTGGTGTGCAGCGCTACGGCGACGCCGTCAGCTCGTTTAAGGCATTGTTACAAGATCAATATACCAAGGTCAGCAACGTCAGCAATGACCGCGATGCCAGCTGGACGTGTGACGCATCCGCCACTCCTGCTCAGGGTAGTGGTGGGATTGCACCCGGACAAAGCAACTGTGTCCTCCTTGGGCGTTATATTAGTGTCGTTGATGGTGATATTTCACTGGCCACCGTCGTTGGTTACGAGAATGCTACCGGCATTTCATCAAGTGATATTCAGACGGTGAAGGACAATTATACACTCGGACTGTCGCAAAGTAGTATCGATAAAAAGACGCTTGAGTGGGGTACCAAGATCGCTTGGCCGCAACCGCGCACCCCGTCACCACGCTCAATTGCGATATTCATTCTTCGGTCACCAGTAAGCGGTACGACATACACCTTTACGAGTGATAGTGTTGCTCCGGTAGAAGCTGTGGCATCACCGACCCTGAAGGCAATGTTGGTAGAGACGGTCGCTTCATTCCCAGGCCAAGGTCAGCGCACAATCTGTATCGATCCAGACGGCGCACCAGTGCCGGAGAAGTTTGCAATTTACATGGCACAGGCAGCGAGTGGACCGGGCTCCATTGAAACGCGCACCACCACAACGAATGCCGCTGCCGGTGGAGGAACGACGCAATGTTAATTCATCGCCGCCATTCAGCGCGAACTGCCCAACGCGGAGACACTCTTATCGAGGTATTATTTGCTTTTACAATCTTTAGCCTT
>Ga0247811_1000556_pt1 | contig 11135 bp, 6 predicted proteins | sample UWRJL134311R1_FD_189018 | JGI IMG/M metagenome (GOLD analysis project Ga0247811, IMG submission 189018) | Plant litter microbial communities from Arlington Agricultural Research Station in Wisconsin, United States - UWRJ-L134-311R-1 | ecosystem: Environmental > Terrestrial > Plant litter >...
CGGCCCGCGTCGTCATGCAGGACTTCACCGGCGTGCCCTGCATCGTCGACCTCGCCACCATGCGCGAGGCCGTCGTCGAGCTCGGCGGCGACCCGAAGAAGATCAACCCGCTGTCTCCCGCCGAAATGGTCATCGACCACTCGGTAATCGCCGACCTGTTCGGCACCGACAACGCCCTCGAGCGCAACGTCGAGCTCGAATACGAGCGCAACGGCGAGCGCTACCAGTTCTTGCGTTGGGGCCAGACCGCCTTCGACGACTTCAAGGTCGTTCCGCCCGGAACCGGCATCGTGCACCAGGTGAACATCGAGTACCTCGCGCAGGTCACGTTCACCCGCACCGTCGGCGGAGTGTTGCGCGCCTACCCCGACACCTGCGTCGGCACCGACTCGCACACCACCATGGTCAACGGCCTCGGCGTGCTCGGCTGGGGCGTCGGCGGCATCGAGGCCGAGGCGGCCATGCTCGGCCAGCCCGTCTCCATGCTCATTCCCAAGGTCGTCGGCTTCAAGCTCTCCGGCGCCATCCCCACCGGCGTCACCGCGACCGACGTGGTACTCACCATCACGCAGATGCTGCGCAAGCACGGCGTGGTCGGCAAGTTCGTCGAGTTCTACGGCGAGGGCGTCGCCCAGGTGCCGCTCGCCAACCGCGCCACCATCGGCAACATGAGCCCCGAGTTCGGCTCCACCGCCGCCATGTTCCCCATCGACGACGTGACCCTCGACTACCTGCGCCTCACCGGCCGCAGCGAAGAACAGGTCGCTCTCGTCGAGCAGTACTCCAAGCTGCAGAAGCTCTGGCACGACGCGAGCGTCGAGCCCGTCTTCAGCGAGTACATCGAACTCGACCTCGCCACCGTCGTGCCGTCGATCGCCGGACCGAAGCGCCCCCAGGACCGCGTCGAACTCAGCCGCTCGAAAGACCAGTTCATCCTCGACCTCGACGCCTACGCCACCGTCGGTGCGTCGCATTCGATGGTGGATGACTCGCTCGAGGGCACCTTCCCGGCCTCCGACCCGATCGGCTTCACGCCGCAGGACGAAGAGACCGCACACAACCACGTGCACACGAGCCACGCCCCGTCGACCGTGACGAACCCGGCCCGCGTCTCGCTCGACGACGGCACCGGCTTCACGCTCGACCACGGCGCCGTGGCGATCGCCGCGATCACCTCGTGCACCAACACCTCGAACCCGTCGGTCATGCTCGCCGCGGGCCTGCTCGCCCGCAACGCCAGCAAGAAGGGCCTCAAGTCGAAGCCGTGGGTCAAGACCACGCTGGCTCCCGGCTCGAAGGTCGTCACCGACTACTACGCCAAGGCCGGACTCACCGAGTATCTCGAAGACCTCGGCTTCTACACCGTCGGCTACGGCTGCACCACCTGCATCGGCAACTCGGGGCCGCTGCTCGACGAGATCTCGGCGGCCGTCAACGAGAACGACCTCGCGGTCACCGCGGTGCTCTCGGGCAACCGCAACTTCGAAGGACGCATCAACCCCGACGTGAAGATGAACTACCTCGCGTCGCCGCCCCTCGTCATCGCCTACGCGCTGGCCGGATCGATGAACTTCGACTTCGAGAAGGACGCCCTGGGTGTGGGAACAGACGGTGAAGACGTCTTCCTGAAAGACATCTGGCCGGATGCTGCCGAAGTGCAGTCGACGATCGACACGTCGATCGACACCGAGATGTTCCGCCACGAATACTCGGGCGTCTTCGACGGCGACGAGCGCTGGCAGAACCTGCCGACCCCCGTCGGCGCCACCTTCGAGTGGGACGCGGAGTCGACCTACGTGCGCAAGCCCCCGTACTTCGATGGCATGACGATGGAACTGACCCCCGTGTCATCCATCGTCGGCGCCCGCGTGCTCGCCAAGCTCGGCGACTCGGTCACGACCGACCACATCAGCCCCGCCGGAAACATCAAGGCAGACAGCCCCGCCGGCAAGTACCTCGACGAGCACGGAGTCGGCCGCAAGGACTACAACTCCTACGGATCGCGCCGCGGAAACCACGAGATCATGATCCGTGGCACGTTCGCGAACATCCGCCTCAAGAACCAGCTGCTCGACGGCGTGGAGGGCGGCTACACCCGCGACTTCACCCAGCCCGAGGGCCCGCAGTCGTTCATCTACGACGCCAGCCAGAACTACCAGGCAGAGGGCACCCCGCTCGTCATCCTGGGCGGCAAAGAGTACGGCTCGGGCTCGAGCCGCGACTGGGCCGCGAAGGGCACCTCGCTGCTCGGCGTCAAGGCCGTCATCACCGAGAGCTTCGAGCGCATCCACCGCTCCAACCTCATCGGTATGGGCGTGTTGCCGCTGCAGTTCCCGGCCGGCGAGACCTGGGAGAGCCTGGGCCTCGACGGCACCGAGTCGATCTCGATCTCGGGCGTCGAAGAGCTCAACGAGGGCCGCACCCCGAAGACGCTGCACGTCGTCGCCGAGCCCACCGAGAACTCGCCCGCCGGCAAAGCGCCCATCGAGTTCGACGCGGTCCTGCGCATCGACACGCCGGGTGAAGCCGACTACTACCGCAATGGCGGAATCCTTCAGTACGTTCTGAGGTCGCTGGTCTAGGCTCGCAGGATGAGTTTGCTCGAGAAGATCACCGGTCCTCGCGACCTCGATGCGATGTCACCGGGCGAACTCGTCGAGCTTGCCGCCGAGATCCGCCAGTTTCTCGTCACCGAGGTGTCGAAGACCGGCGGTCACCTCGGCCCGAACCTCGGTGTGGTCGAGCTGACGCTCGCCATCCACCGGGTGTTCGACTCGCCGCGCGACGCGATCGTGTTCGACACGGGTCACCAGACCTACGTGCACAAGCTGCTCACCGGCCGGCAGGACTTCAGCCGGCTGCGGCTCGAGGGCGGCCTCGCCGGGTACCCGCAGCGCTCGGAGTCGCGGCACGACATCGTCGAGAGCTCGCACGCGTCGAGCTCGCTGTCGTGGGCCGACGGTATTTCACGTGCCTTCACGATGACCGGGCAGAGCGACCGGCACGTCGTCGCCGTCGTCGGCGACGGATCGCTCACCGGCGGCATGACCTGGGAAGCGCTGAACAACATCAGCGACGACAACTCGCGCAATCTGGTGATCGTGGTCAACGACAACGGCCGCTCCTACGCGCCGACCATCGGCGGCATGGCGCACTTCCTCAACGACGTGCGTACGCGCAGTTCGTACCGCCAGTTGCACCGGTCGAGCGAACAGCTGTTCTCGAAGTTCGGGCACCCGGGCAGGGCGTTCTACCGTGGCATCCGGGGCGGCACCCACGGCTTCCTCAGCCGCTTCACCAACAACGAGGCCCTTTACTCGAACCTCGACATCAAGTACATCGGTCCGATCCACGGGCACGACCTCGCGGCCATGCAGGCCGCCCTGGAACAGGCGAAGAACTACGGCGCCCCCGTGATCGTGCACGCCATCACCGAGAAGGGCCGCGGCTACGAGCCCGCCCTCGCTGACACTGCCGACCAGTTCCACGCCGTCGGGCAGATCGACCCCGAGACCGGCGAACCGATCGACGCCTCCGACAAGCCGTCGTGGACGAGTGTGTTCTCCGACGAGATCGTCGACATCGCCACGGAGAACCCGCGCATCGTCGGCATCACGGCCGCGATGCTGCGTCCCACCGGTCTGCACAAGTTCGCCGAGAAGTACCCGCAGCGTGTGCTCGACGTCGGCATCGCCGAACAGCACGCGGTCACCTCCGCCGCGGGACTGGCGTTCGGCGGGTTGCACCCGGTCGTCGCGATGTACGCCACCTTCGTCAACCGCGCCTTCGACCAGGTGCTGATGGATGTCGCCCTGCACAAGGCCGGCGTCACGTTTGTACTCGACCGCGCGGGGGTCACCGGTCCCGACGGGCCCAGCCACCACGGTATGTGGGACCTCGCGCTACTGCAGGTCGTTCCGAACATTCGCATCGCCGCCCCGCGCGACGCCGTACGTCTGCGCGAAGAACTGCGTGAAGCCGTCGCGGTCGACGACGGTCCCACCGTCGTTCGCTTCTCGAAGGGCACGGTCGGCACCGAGTTCGAGGCCGTGCGGCGAACCGCCGACGGCGTCGACGTGCTGCGCGAAGACCCCGGCAAAGACGTGCTCATCATCACGGTCGGCCCGATGGCGAAACTCGGCCTGCAGGTCGCCGAGCGCCTCGCCGCCCAGGGCATTGGCGCGACGGTGATCGACCCGCGCTGGGTGGTGCCCGTACCCGCGAGCGTCATCGACTTCTCGGCGGACCACCGCATCGTCGTGTCGATCGAAGACGGTGTGCGCGTGGCCGGCATCGGTACCCGCATCCGTCAAGACTTGCGCGCCGCCGGCGTGGACACCGCCGTGACCGAGTTGGGCCTGCCCGACGAGTTCCTCGACCACGGCAGCCGCGACCAGATCCTCGCCCGGGTCGGGCTCACGCCGCAGGACATCGCTCGCGACCTCGTCTCGCAGGTGCTCGGCAGCAAGATCCCGATCGCGCGGCCGCTGCCGCACGACACAGACGCCGAGGTCGACGCGCGGCTGGGTCAAGAACCCAGCTGAGCCTCTGCACCCACCGCTCAAGTTGTCTGACCCCACGCTTGCTGCGATGATTCTGTGATGCTCTCCCGTCGTGCCGTCGCTGTCCTTCTCGCCTCGACCGCCCTGCTGGCGCTGAGCGCCTGCACGAGCGGTGCTCCGACCCCGGATGACAGTCCCGCCGTCACGACGCCCCAGGCCGACATCACGGGCGAATGGGTGGTCACGCGCACGGTGCTCGCGAGCAACGACACGACCAACCCGTCCCGCGCCGTCGGGGCGACCTCGGTGCGCTACCTGCTCGTCGACCGCGACTCGTGCGACGAGGCGCTGTGCGAGGGCACCGTCTCGAGCGGCGCGACCGCCGAGGCACGCGAAGACACCGAGCTCACCCAGACCGACGGCGGGTTCGACTACACGTTCACCGGCGCGCTCGACTGCATGAACTCCACGACCGGAGCCGTGCTCTTCGTCGGCGGCTTCGACTATTCGCAGACCGCCACACTCACCGTGGGGGAGACGGACGCCGACGACGTCGCCTCGACCCTCACCGGAACGATCGACTACACCGATACGGTCACCGATGCGGCGCTCGAGGCGGGCTGCACGCGCGACCCGCTCACGGTCGAGGTCAGCTACGAGGTAGCGGCAGTGCGGCCTGCTGCTGGTTGAGTAGGAGCGCCAGCGACGTATCGAAACCCCTCCCGGGATTTCGATACGCCGCCGAGCACCAGTTCAAACCGGCGTAGGTATTACGCCACCCCGCGGATCGGCGGCGTGTGGAACGTTGCGCCGAACGCCCGCTGCGACGCACCGACACGGTCGAGGTACGGCGTCGCCCCGCCCATCTGGAACGGGTAGCCCGCGCCGAGGATGAGGCAGAGGTCGATGTCTTCGGCGGCGTGCACCACATCGTCTTCGAGCATGCGGTGGATCTCGTCGGCTAAGCCGTCTTCGATCCGCGCCTGCAGCTGCTGGGCGGTCATCGGCGAGGTTCCGCCCTTGACGATGTCGAGCGCCTTCTTGTCGACACCCTTGATCTTGCCCTTCGCGTCACGGTCGAAGATGCGCCCGAGTTCCGCGAGCTTGTGCAGGTTCGCACTCTCGAAGAACCGGTCGGGGAACGCCGCGTGGTGCGTGTCGAGCACGTGCGCACCGACCTTGAGCCCCACCAGTTCGAGCAATTCGAACGGCGTCATCGGCAGGCCGAACGGACGCGTCGATTCTTCGACGACCTCGAACGGTGTTCCCGTGTCGACCGCGTGCATGGCCTCGCCGAGAACCTTGGCGAGGATGCGGTTGACCACGAAGCCGGGTGTGTCCTTCGTGATGACGGCGTTCTTGCGCAGTTTCGCCGCGGTCACCATCGCGGTCGACAGCGACTCGTCGTTCGTGAGCGGTGTCTTCACGACCTCGATGAGCGGCATCACCGCCACCGGGTTGAAGAAGTGGAAGCCGACGAGACGTTGCGGATGCGCCAACTTGGCACCGATCTGCTCCACAGAGAGCGACGAGGTGTTCGTCGCGAGGATCGCCTCGGGGGAGACGTACTTCTCGATCTCCTCGAACACGTCCTGTTTCGCGGCCAGTTCTTCGAAAATCGCCTCGATGACCCAGTCGCAGTCGGCGAAGTCCGCCTTGTCGGTGGTGCCGGTGACGAGCGCCTTGAGCCGGTTGGCTTCGTCGCGCGAGACGCGCCCCTTTGCGAGCAGCGCGTCGATTTCGGAGTGGATACCCGCCACGCCCTTGTCGACACGGCCCTGGTCGAGGTCGGTGATCACGACGGGAACCTGCAGGCGCCGCACGAACAGCAGCGCGAACTGGCTGGCCATGAGCCCGGCGCCGATGACGCCGACCTTGGTGACCTTGCGGGCGATGGCCTTGTCGGGTGCACCGGCGGGCTTCTTCGCACGCTTCTGCACCAGGTTGAAAGCGTAGATGCTGGCACGGAACTGGTCGCCGCTGATGAGGTCGGCGAGGGCCTCGTCTTCGGCGCGGAATCCGGTGTGCTTGTCGGTGTTCTTCGCTGCCTTGAGCAGCTCCAAGGCCCGGTAGGGCGACTTCGCGACCTCGCCGATGCGGCTCTTCAGCATCTTCTCGGCGATGCCGATCGCGATGTCCCACTTCACCGCGCGCTCGAGCTTGCCGGGTTCGTTCGCGCGCTTGACCTTGATCGTTCCGGCGATCACGCCGTCGGCCCACTTGATCGAGTCTTCGAGGAAGGTCGCGGGGTTGAAGATCGCGTCGGCGATGCCGAGGTCGAAGGCCTCCTGGCCCTTGAGCGTGCGGTTGTTCTTCAGCGGATTCTCGACGACCACCTTGAGCGCGTTCTCGATGCCGATGAGGTTCGGCAGCAGCCAGGCGCCGCCCCAACCGGGGATGATGCCCAGGAAGACCTCGGGCAGTGCGAGCGCCGCGATGGAGCGGTCGATCGTGCGGTAGTCGGCGTTGAGCGGGATCTCGACGCCGCCGCCGAGGGCCAGGCCGTTGATGAAGACGAAGCTCGGCACGCCGAGTTCGCTCAGCTTGCCGAGCGTCCAGTGGCCGAGCTGCGCCATCTGCTTCGCGGCCGCGCGGCTGGGGATGTCGCTGACCTTCGAGAGGTCGGCGCCCGCCGCGAGGATGAACGGCTTGCCGGTGACCGCGAGGCCGGCGATCTCGCCGCGCGCGGCCCGTGCCTTCTGTGCGTCGAGCACGGCGGCCAGTTCGAGCATGGTGACCGGGCCGAGAGTGCTCGGGCGGGTGTGGTCGCGCCCGTTGTCGAGCGTGATCAGCGCGAGGGTCTTGCCGCCCGAGATCGGAATGTCGCGCACGTACGAGTGCGTGACGACCTCGTCTCCGGAGAAAGATGTGAGCTCGTCGAAGTCGGAGTAGTCGAAGTCGTAGGCCATCAGTTCTTACCCTTCTTGCTGCCGGCTGCGACGTAGTGCGGGTTCTCCCAGATGACGCTGCCGCCCTGGCCGAGGCCCACGCACATGGCGGTGAGGCCGTACTGCACGTCGGGACGCTCGGCGAACTGCGCGGCGAGCTGGATCATCAGACGCACACCGGATGACGCGAGGGGGTGCCCGATGGCGATGGCGCCGCCCCACTGGTTGACCCGCGGGTCTTCGTCGTCGATACCGAAGTGGTCGAGCAACGAGAGCACCTGCACGGCGAACGCCTCGTTCAGTTCGAACAGCCCGATGTCGTCGATGCTGAGGCCCGCCTTGCGCAGCGCCTTCTCGGTCGACGGCACGGGGCCGATGCCCATGATCTCGGGCTCGACGCCGGCGAACGCGAAGCTCACCATGCGCATCTTGGTGGTGAGACCGAGTTCTTTCGCGGCATCCGCGCTGGCGATGATGCTCGCGGTCGCGCCGTCGTTGAGACCCGAGGCGTTGCCGGCGGTCACGCGACCGTGCGGGCGGAACGGGGTCTTCAGGGCGGCGAGGCCCTCCATGGTGGTCTCGGGGCGCAGGGCTTCGTCGCGAGTGGCGAGACCCCAGCCGGAGTCGTTGCGGGTGGCGACGGGGATCAAGTCGGGCTGCAGTTTGCCGTTCTCGTAGGCGGCGAAGGCCTTCTGCTGGCTGCGCAGCGCGTACCGGTCGGAGCGCTCTTTGGTGAGCTGCGGAAACCGGTCGTGGATGCGTTCGGCCGTGTTGCCCATGTTCAGGGCGTCGGCGCTCACGAGCTTCTCCGACATAAACCGCGGGTTCGGGTCGGCGTCGAAGCCCATCGGGTGGCGCCCCATGTGCTCGACACCGCCGGCGATGCCGACGTCGTAGGCTCCGAACGCGATCGCGCCGGCGATGGTGGTGACGCTCGTCATGGCGCCCGCGCACATGCGGTCGATGGCGTATCCGGGAACGGACTTGGGGAGTCCGGCCAAAAGGGCGGCGGTGCGTCCCAGTGTGAGGCCTTGATCGCCGGTCTGCGTCGTTGCGGCGATAGCGACATCGTCGATGCGCTCGGGCGGAAGGCTGGGGTTTCTCTCCATCAGTCCGATCATGGCTTTCACCACGAGGTCGTCTGCACGGGTCTGCCAGTACATTCCTTTTTCGCCTGCACGTCCGAACGGGGTACGGACCCCGTCGACGAACACAACTTCAGCTTTCTCGGCCACTTTGCCTCCAACACTTTGAGCGTGTTGTCGATCCTACGGTGGCCGATTTTGGCGGCAGAATCCGTTGATTGTTTCTACGAAGCCGGTTCGTCGCTCTGCTCGGTTGTTTGGCTAGCTTCGACAAAGGCATCCACGATCTTCTGTGCGGTTGCGTCAACCTGCCAGGGCCGTGCGCCCAGCTCGGTGAGCGCGGCGCTGACCGTCTCGACCGTGACGTCGGCGGGCGGCGCCCACGCCACACGGCGCAGGGTGTCGGGCGTGAGCAGGTTCTCGAGCGGGATGTGGAAGAACTCGCTCAACTCGGTGAGCGAGGCGCGCGCGGCCTTGAGGCGTTTGTCGGCCTCGGGGTTACGGTCGCTCCAGATGCGGGGCGCGGGGATCGACTCACCGGGCGCGCGGGTAGCGGGCAGGTCGGTCGAGGCCATCCCACGTTCGATGGCCGCCCACCAGCGGTCGAGCTGCGAGCGGCTGGCCCTGCCCGTGAACTCCTTGATGGCCGAGAGGTCGCGCTTCGTCGCGGGCAGTGCTTTGGCCGCAGCGGTCAGGGCCGCATCCGGAACCAGACGGCCGGGGGCCGTGTCGATCTCGCGGGCGTACGCGTCGCGCGCCTCCCAGAGTTCGCGGGCGACGGCGAGGCCGCGCTGTCCGCGGATCGAGGCGAGCCCGCTCAGGCGGCGCCACGGTTCGACCCGCACGATGGTGAAGTCGCGCTTGGCGACCGAGGCGAACTCCTGGTCGGCGATGAAGGTCTTGCCATCGGCTTCGAGCAGTTCGCCCATCTTCTCGCGCAGGTCGACGAGCAGTTCGACGTCGAGAGCGGCGTAGACGAGCCAGGCCTGCGGCAGCGGGCGGGTGGACCAGTCGGCGGCGGAGTGCTCTTTGGCGAGGTGGATGCCGAGCAGGTCTTCGACCACGGTGCCGAGGCCGACGCGGGGGAGCCCGGCGAGACGCGCTCCGAGCTCGGTGTCGTAGATGCGCTTGGGGTTGAGCCCGATCTCGCGCAGGCAGGTGAGGTCTTGGCTGGCGGCGTGGAGGATCCACTCCTCGTCCTGGATCGCCTCGTTGAGTTCGCTGAAGTCGCCGATGGGCGGGGGATCGAAGAGGAAGGTGCCCGCACCGCGGCGGTAGATCTGGATCAGGTAGGCGCGCTGCGAGTAGCGGAAACCGCTGGCTCGTTCGGCGTCGATCGCGATCGGGCCGTGTCCGGCGGCGATCTCGGCGACGGCCGCGAGGTATTCGTCGCGGGTGCTGATGACATGCACGACCGTGTGCGGCGCCTGCACGGGCGCTGCTGCTTCGGCGATCGGCGGAGTTTCCGGCGCGCTACTCACGCGACGCTCGACGAGTTGACAACACGCTTACTCCCTCAGCCGTCGGCGGGAAGCCGGCCAGCATGCACAATAGTTCGCTCCAGCCTTCCACATGTGACGTCACGTCGTGGTCCAGCGGCGTCCACGAGGCCCGGAGTTCGATCTGGGCGCCCTCGCCCTGCTCTTCGAGCTCGCCGAAACCGGTGGAGAGGATGCGCGTCGCGGTACCTGACGCAAGGTCGTACCGGGCGTCGCGCGAATCGAGCGCGTCGACGAGCCACGACCAGGTGACGCTGGCGAGGAAGGGGTCGGAGCCGATGTCGGTCTCGAGCGGTGCCTGGGCGAAGCAGACGATGCGGAACTCGCCGCCCCACGCCTCGGGGGCCGACGGGTCGTAGAGCAGCACGAAGCGCCCGGTGCCGTAGTCGGAGTCGGTCGCGTGCTGCGACGGACGGACGTCTGCGGCGAGAGCGATGGACCAGGGGGCGAGGCCTGTGGGCGCGGGGATTTCGGTCACCACGAGTTCGTCGCGCGGCTTCGCGCGGCGAACGGCCTCGAGGGCAGCCGCAAAGGCTGCCGGGACCGGTGTTCCTGAGAGTGTGTCGGGCACCCCTGAAGACTAGGCTTTCTTGGTATTTTTGACGCAGAGGCACGCCGCCTTGAGTGTGTGCAAACGTCTGGAGCTTTCCATCGCAAATACACAGCACCCCGGCTCTGTCGCCGGTCGCATAGTAGGGGGAGTGGCGCTGGGAGTCGTGGGCGTCGCGACGCTCGCCTCGGTCGCAGCAGCAGCCCTCACCGTGCGCGTGGCCCGCCAAGTGGTCACCCCGCCTAAATCGCGCGAGGAAGACATCCGGGTCATCGCCCTCGCCGAGCACACGATCACGCTCACGGCGACCAAGGACTCGCTGCTCCCGGGCCGCTACGGCCTCTGGTTCGACAAGGGCGAGGGGCACGCGCGAGTGGGCGCCATCCTCGACGCGACCTCCACCGCCGTCACCCGCGAGCTGGTCTCCGTCGACTTCGGTGTTCTCGGCGCCGGCGCCAAAGCGCGACTGAGCGGCTGGTTCTACCTCGGACCCAAAGAACTGGGCTTCCCCTATACCGACGTCGAGATCGACACCGAGCTGGGCGTCGCCCCGGCCTGGCTCATCCCCGCCGAGAAGCCCACCGGCGACTGGGTGATCGAGGTACACGGGC
>Ga0247811_1000557_pt1 | contig 11134 bp, 8 predicted proteins | sample UWRJL134311R1_FD_189018 | JGI IMG/M metagenome (GOLD analysis project Ga0247811, IMG submission 189018) | Plant litter microbial communities from Arlington Agricultural Research Station in Wisconsin, United States - UWRJ-L134-311R-1 | ecosystem: Environmental > Terrestrial > Plant litter >...
CCTTTGACCGTAATAAAATATACGGATGTAGAAGGAAACCCATATTTATATAATTTTTGGGTTAAAGGAAAAGTAACCTTAAAGAATGGAAAGATTTATTCAAATGATTCGCTAAAGTATGATCTAATTGATGATAAATTAATCTTCAAAAATGATGACGGAACTTTAATGCATTTTGCAGGGCCTGTTGGAGCATTCGATTTGTTAAGTAAAGATTTAAAGGTTTTACATTTCAGAAATGGTTTACCAGCATCAAATGGATTGAATTCAGAATCGTATTTTCAAATCATCTATGATGGAAAGATTCCTCTTTTTAAACGCACAGGAAAATTCGTTACCGAAAGCAAACAATATAATTCGGCCAGTACAATCAAGTCGTTTAATACAACCTACAACTATTACTTATTACAAAATGAGGCTTTGGTAAAAGTTTCTTTAAATAGGAAAACAATTATTACTTTATTCGGTATTAAAGAAGACCAGCTTAATGATTATTTGAAGCTGGAAAAAATTGACTTTAAAAAAGATGAAGATTTAAATAAATTATTCACATATTTTAATAAATAACTAAAATTAAACGCCACTCTAATCAGAAATTTGATTAGGGATTACTATTTTCGCAATATGAAACCTACCTTATTAATCCTGGCTGCTGGTATGGCAAGCCGTTATGGAAGTATGAAACAAATTGATGGATTCGGACCTAATGGTGAAACCATCATAGATTATTCAATTTACGATGCAATTAACGCTGGATTTGGCAAAGTTGTATTTATTATAAAAGAAGAGTTTGTAGAAAACTTTAAATCAATCTTCGAACCTAAATTAAACGGAAAAATTGAAACGGATTACGTTTTTCAAAATTTCGATTTAAAACAATTTGGTATCGAAGAAGAGATATACAGAGAAAAACCTTGGGGAACTGCCCATGCAATTTTATCTGGCAGAAAAGTAGTTAAAGAACCGTTTTGCGTAATTAATGCTGATGACTATTATGGTTATGATGCATTTAAAAAAATGGTTGATTTCTTAAATGAAGAGGCTACTGATAGCAATTTCTCTATTATAGGTTATGAAATTGGCAAAACGCTTTCAGAATTTGGAGCTGTTTCTCGTGGGGTTTGTAAAGTAGATGCTTCTGGTAACTTAGAAGAAATTATCGAGCGTACAAAGGTTTATCCTAAGGATGGAAAAATCTTTTACGAAGAAGATGGTGAAGAATTTCCATTAGCATTCGAAACACCAGTTTCGATGAATTTCTGGGGCTTCACTCCTGCTGTTTTCAACATTACTGAAAAGCTATTTGTAGAATTTGCAATGGCTAATAAAGATAAACCTAAAGCAGAATTCTTTATCCCGTTAATTGGCGAAAACTTAGTTAAAAGTGGTGAAGCAACTTTTAAAGTTGTTCCTACATCAAACAAATGGTTTGGGGTTACTTACAAAGAAGACAAGCCTTATGTTCAGGATAGTATTGACCAATTGGTTAAGAACGGAACATACCCAGAAAAACTATGGAAATAAATTTAGATCCAGAAGTTTTAAAAGCATACGGGTACACTAAAGAAAATATAAAAATAAATCAAATAGGTACGGGCTTAATTAACCGTACTTATTTGCTTTCGCCCCTATCGGAAGATAAAAAATATATTCTTCAAAATATTAATACTTCTGTTTTTAAAAACCCACAGGCAATTGCAAACAACCTCAAAGCAATCGCCGATTATATTTCTTCTACCTATCCCGATTATCTTTTTATTAAACCTGTTTCTACCGTTGACGGGGATGAACTGGCTTATGTAAATGATGAATATTGGAGAATGTTGCCTTTTGTTGCCAATACCACTTCTTTAGATGTGCTGGGTAACGAAAAGCAAGCTTACGAAGCGGCTAAACAATTTGGTAAGCTTAGTCGGCTTTTAAATAAGTTTGATGCTTCAAAATTAGAACCATCAATTCCAGACTTTCATAACTTGGCTTTACGTTTCGAACAGTTTACGCTGGCTTTAAGCACTGCACCGAAAGAACTAAAAGGCTTGTCGAAGCCTCAAATAGACGATGCATTAGAGCGCAAATATATCCTTGATTTTTTCAAATCCTATTCGCACAGAGTCGATTTTCCTGACCGTGTGATGCACCACGATACCAAAATCAGTAACGTGTTATTAGATAATGAAACTTTTGAAGGTGTTTGCGTGATCGATTTAGATACGATAATGCCTGGTAAATTTATTTCTGATTTAGGCGATATGATGCGTACTTATCTATGTGCTTTTTCTGAAAATGAAACCGATTTGGATAAGGTTAAAATCCGATTATCCTTTTTTGAGGCAACAGTTAAAGGTTATCTTTCTGAAATGAAAAGTATTTTAACAGAAACTGAAAAAGAGCTGGTATTATTTTCTGGAAAGTATATGATTTATATGCAAGCTTTGCGTTTCTTAACTGATTTTTTAAACGGAAACATTTACTACCCTATAAACTATCAAACACAAAATTTAGATAGGGCAAAAAATCAATTTAAATTACTGAGCGAGTTATCTGCAAATGAGAAAGAATTGCAGGGAATTATAGATGAATGTTTATAATGTTTTCCGTTGGCTGAAGCCAACGGCAATGAATAGCAAAGTGCTTTAATTATAAAGATTATAAGCACTCTGCCGTTTAGAAGCATAGTAGGAATATAAATATTGCAATAGAGTCTTCGCCATCGCTCTGAATGACAAAAACACCGAAAATTACACAACATAAATTAATATTCATTGCCGTCGGTTTCAACCGACGTTTTTTTGCAACTGGTTTTGGGCTTTAGCCAAATTTGATTAATAGTTGTAGAGGCTCCAATCAACAAACCTGACAGTAGCGAAAATGCTTCTTGTTTGCAGTAGCCTTGAATATAGTGTCATGCTGAGGCACGAAACATCTGCAACCTATGAAACAGATGCTTCGTGCCTCAGCATGACAGAAGTTTAAAAAATTATAGCGAATGGCGGGGCCACTGTTTCTGATAGGCACAAAACCTTTCGTTTCAAACAAAGTATTCTAAAAACTATGAGTTTGATCAATAGTAGCATTAAGATTGCTTCGTACCTCGCAATGACGAGCACATAAAATAAAAAAGCGCTCCTGAAATTAATCAGGAACGCTTTTATATTGTTATAAATCTTTCGATCTACAATTGAAGATTTATTTTTCTTCTTTCACTTCTTCGAAATCAACATCAGTAACGTTATCACCGCCACCTTGAGGCTGACCATCAGCTTGTGGTTGCTCACCACCTTGAGGCTGACCGCCATCTTTGTACATTTCTTCAGATGCTACGTTCCATGCCGCTTGCAATTCTGCAGAAGCTGCATCGATATCGGCAAAGTTACGAGATAAATGAGCTGCTTTTAATTTCTCTAAACCAGCTTCGATTGGCGCTTTTTTATCAGCAGATAATTTATCGCCAAACTCTTTTAATTGTTTCTCGGTAGAGAAGATTAAAGCATCAGCACCATTGATTTTATCAGCTTCTTCTTTTTGCTTAGCATCATCTGCTGCATTAGCTTCAGCTTCTTCTTTCATTTTTTTGATCTCAGCATCAGTTAAACCTGAAGATGCTTCGATACGGATTTTTTGCTCTTTACCAGTAGCTTTATCTTTTGCACTTACGTGTAAGATACCGTTAGCATCAATATCAAAAGATACTTCTACTTGAGGCACACCACGAGGTGCTGGTGGAATACCATCTAAAATGAAACGACCAATTGTACGGTTTTGACCAGCCATTGGGCGCTCACCTTGTAAAATGTGAATTTCTACTGAAGGCTGGTTATCAGCTGCAGTTGAGAAAGTCTCTGATTTTTTAGTTGGGATAGTGGTGTTAGACTCAATTAATTTGGTCATTACACCACCCATAGTTTCGATACCTAATGATAAAGGCGTAACGTCTAATAACAATACATCTTTTACATCACCAGTTAACACACCACCTTGAATAGCAGCACCAATTGCTACAACCTCATCAGGGTTAACACCTTTACTTGGCTCTTTACCGAAGAAAGCTTTAACAGCATCCTGAATTGCAGGAATACGAGTTGAACCACCAACTAAGATAATTTCATCGATATCGCTTGTGCTTAAACCAGCATTTTTCAAAGCAGATTTACAAGGCTCAATAGTACGTTTGATTAAGCTATCAGCTAATTGCTCAAATTTAGCACGAGATAATGTACGTACTAAGTGTTTAGGGCCACTAGCATCAGCAGTAATGTATGGCAAGTTAATTTCAGTAGAAGTTGTGCTTGATAACTCAATTTTAGCTTTCTCAGCAGCTTCTTTTAAACGTTGTAATGCCATCGGATCTTTTGCAAGGTCCATGCTGTTTTCTGATTTAAACTCGTCAGTTAACCAATCGATAATAATGTGGTCAAAGTCATCACCACCTAAGTGCGTATCACCATCAGTAGATTTTACTTCGAAAACGCCATCACCTAATTCTAAAACAGAAACGTCATGTGTACCACCACCACAGTCAAAAACAACAATTTTCATGTCTTTGTGTGCTTTATCTAAACCATAAGCTAAAGCAGCTGCAGTTGGCTCGTTAATGATACGTTTTACAGTTAAACCTGCAATTTCGCCTGCTTCTTTCGTAGCCTGACGTTGTGCATCATTAAAGTAAGCTGGTACAGTAATAACCGCTTCAGTAACTTCCTGACCCAAGAAATCTTCAGCAGTTTTTTTCATTTTTTGTAGAATCATTGCAGAAATCTCTTGTGGAGTATATTTTCTGTCGTCGATTTCTACACGAGGTGTATTGTTATCACCTTTTACAACTTTATAAGGCACACGTCCAGCTTCTTTCGAACTTTCGTCGTAGCTGTTACCCATAAAGCGTTTAATCGAATATATCGTTTTTGTTGGGTTGGTTATAGCCTGACGTTTAGCAGGCTCGCCAACTTTACGCTCACCGTTTTCTGCAAAAGCAACAATAGACGGTGTAGTACGTTTACCCTCACTGTTCGCGATAACTACAGGCTCATTGCCCTCCATTACGCTCACGCAAGAGTTTGTTGTTCCTAAGTCTATTCCAATAATTTTTCCCATTGTATTTTTATTTTCTCTTTTTAAAGTATTATAATTTCTACACCTATTAAACAATGCTTGTGCCAATTGGTTTTTGGCAGAAAATATTGCTAAAAGACTGATAAAATGTAAAAAATAGTGCCTTTGTTTACTGACAGCATGACAGAAATAAGCTGAAAGACTAAAGCAAAAGCGAAATTCATTAAAATTGATTTGAAAATGATAATTAGAAGTTCTTGGGGAACACTAGTCCCGCTGTCCGCTTTACTTCTTTACACTCCGTGCTCGCTGCCATCGGGTTTATTAACTATGTTTAATGCTCTTGGGATAGAAAACACCCCTCAGCTTCGCAATAACCCCACCCCTCAATGTCATTAACATAAGCACAAATGTTGTGAGTCTGAACGTAGTCGAAGACCAGTTCGATGGTCGAAAACAAAATATAATCTGTTCTTCTACTACGCTCAGGATGACCATTCTTTTTTGTTTTCCCTAAAGTTAATGACATTGCCCCTTCCCTGCAAACAAAGAAGGAAACCTGGCCAGTACATGGTAAAAAACGGTCTATTTCAATTTAAAACAATAAATATCGAATAGAAATTATTTTCAAAAACGATTTGACGTTTTTTTACCTAATCATGCCCAAGCCTTGATTATTCATTAGTTTATTTGTTTTTAACTGTATTCATGAGTTCGCAGAAATGCTCGGTTTTATTACTTTTTATCAAGAAAAAGTGAAAAGCCTATCTGGCCTACACAAACAAAAACCCAAAAAGCCGTTAGTTGAGACCAACGGCAATGATTAACCCAAATTTATTGTATCTTCAATTACCAAATCAAATTATCATGCAATTAGCAGCAGAAATCGTTATCGGCATCGTAGCCGCCATACACATTTACATCATGTGGTTAGAAATGTTCGCATGGACAACCAGAGCACCAAAAGTTTTCAAAACCATTCCTAAAGATTTATTCGTACCTACAAAAACTTTAGCGGCAAATCAAGGCCTGTATAACGGCTTTCTGGCTGCTGGCTTAATCTGGTCACTTTGCATAGAAGATCATCACTGGAGATTTTATGTGGCTATATTCTTTTTAACTTGCGTAATTGTAGCTGGCCTGTATGGCGCAGCAACTGCTAGTAAAAAGATTCTTTATGTACAATCTATCCCAGCTTTAGTAGCCTTGATTTTATTGCATTTGAGATAAGCAACAAGCATGAGAAATCTCACAATCCTCATCATCCTTTTTACCCTATTCAGTTTTAAACCATCTTATAACCATAAAATAAGTGACTCAAAAATTGATGATGCTTTAGCATTTTGTAGGAAAAACGACATGGATACCACCATTTGTATTATGGTAGATATGAGTATCCATTCGGGTAAAAACAGAATTTTCGTTTACGATTTCAAGAAAAAACAAATCACCATCGAGGGACTTTGTGCTCACGGCGTAGGCGGCGGAAGTACGGCAACTAAACCTTTTTTCAGTAATGCGATCGGCAGTAACTGCACTTCTTTGGGAAAGTATAAAGTTAAAGGTCGTTCGTACAGCAACTGGGGGATTAATGTTCACTATAAAATGCACGGTTTAGAGGAAACGAATAATAATGCATTTAAGAGAATAGTTGTATTACATTCCTATACTCCAGTACCAAATAAAGAGATTTATCCGCAAACCTTATTTGGCCAAAGTGCTGGTTGCCCAGTTTTGGCTGACGAAGTCATGCGTAAAACAGATGCACTTCTAAAAACAAAGAAAAAGCCAGTGTTGCTTTGGATTTACGTTTAAAAGCGATCGCTTTTGACATCATAGTTCATAAACAATTTTAGATGTTAAAAATCATATAAGCCCTCCTACATATATTTTCCTACACTTCTTATATGTATTTTTTCTGAACAAGGCTTTGATTAAAACTTTCGTCATTGCGAGTTACGAAGCAATCCTAATGCATTTGCAATTAGAACCCATAGTCGTAAGATTGCTTCGTGCCTCGCAATGACGAGGTTGGCGATAACCTTTTAGTATGCTATTTTCCTGAACAAGCTCTTGAATAACGTTCGTCATTGCGAGGTACCAAGCAATCCTAATGCATTTGCAATTAAAACCCATAGTAGTAAGATTGCTTCGTGCCTCGCAATGACGAGGTTGGTGATAACCTTTTAGTATGCTATTTTCCTGAACATGCTCTTGAATAACGTTCGTCATTGCGAGTTACGAAGCAATCCTAATGCACATCCAATTAGAACCCATAGGTGTAAGATTGCTCATGCCTCGCAATGACGAGGTTGGCGATCACCTTAGAGTATGCTATTTTTCTGAACAAGCTCTTGATTAACGTTCGTCATTGCGAGGTAAGAAGCAATCCTAATGCATTTGCAATTAGAACCCACACTGGTTAAGATTGCTTCTTACCTCGCAATGACGAGATTACCGATAACCTTATACAATGGTATTTTTCTGAACAATTCTTTGAATAAAGCGTTCGTCATTGCGAGTTACGAAGCAATCCTAATGCACATGCAATTAAAACCCATCGTAGTAAGATTGCTGCGTCCCTCACAATGACGAGATTGGCGGTAACCTTATAGATTTAAAAGTCGCTCCAAATGATGATAACCAATTCCGAAATACGATTTACTCGCTTTAATCTTCTCTAAAATCTCTGCCTGCCTTTCATTTTCTGCTTTGGTCTTTAAGCTTTCAGCTTTTTTAATCCCCACAACCAATACATTCTTAGGCGTATGCGCGTCAGAAATAAATTCAAAAACCTTTGTCTTGTAACCAAAATATTCTAAAATTAAAGCACGAATTCCGTCGGTAACCATCTCAGCCTGGCGCTCTAAAAAAATACCATATTTAGTTAAAAACGAAACATCATTCTTCACTTTGTTTTGCTCAATCTCCCTTCGAATCTGTTTATGGCAACAAGGCGCAACCACAATTAATTCAGCATTAGCTTTAATCCCTTTAAAAATTGCGTCATCAGTCGCGGTATCGCAAGCATGAAGTGCAATTAACAAATTCACATCTTCGGCATTATAATCTTCAATAGTTCCCTGAACAAAATTCAATCTATCAAAAGTAGACTTTTCTGCCACAGCATTGCACAAATCAACCATATCCTGGCGGTATTCAACACCAACAACTTCAGAATTTAACTTTAAAACTGAATGCAAGTAATCGTATAAAGCAAAAGTTAAATAACCTTTGCCTGAGCCCATATCGGCAACTTTTTTTATCGTGCCCTCAGGCAGTTCTTTTATTAAAGAACTTAATATTTCGATATAGTGGTTAATCTGCCTAAACTTATCTTGAGCGTTTTTGAAAACTTTTCCATCTGCATCGGTAATCTTTAGTTCAGTTAAATAGGGTTTTGAATCTGGTTTAATCAACCTGATTTTTTCTTGATCATGATTAACCGCAGGGATTTCCTTTGTACTCGCTTTTGTTTCCCTCAAAACAATTTTACCATTATTCAATTCTTCAAAAATCAAATCTCTTTGGGTAGTAAATAATGTTCCAATTTTAAAGCCTGTTCGTAAATATTCAGAAATTAAGTTTACGCCCTCAACAACTGCAAAGTTTTTTACAACATCACGTGTTTTGTAGCGAAAGGTAAAGGCCAATTTATCCTCCCGTTTAATCAAAACTTTACGAACTAAAATTTGCTTTAATAATTCTTCTTCCCCTTTGTAATTTCCTAAGGAAATTTTAACGAAATCTTTTAAGCTTAAGCTTTCCTCTAAGGCAGAAATAAATTGTTCTATATGTTCTGAAAATACCATTGATAAATTTTAAAGAACAAAGATAAACCAATTTATCTGGAGATAATATTAAGACTTAGAATGTAACAATTGAGCGACTTTTTCATTTATCAAAAACTAAAATTTTCAATAGAAATAAGATCAAATATTCTCTAAACATCAATTAAGAAAACATTGAGGTAATACGATTTAGGAATATCTTAAACTAATATTATCTATAATCATTCCAAAAGATGGCCAACCCTTTTATTTCAAAAAAAAATGCTTTAGATTAGAATATCGTTTTATTTTCTAACCATTACACATGAGTGACTTTCAAATAAAAAAATCGCCTACTGTTTACGATGCCATTGTTGTTGGCTCGGGAGCTGGTGGCGGAATGGCAGCATACGTATTAGCAAATGCTGGCCAAAAAGTTTTAATGCTAGAAGCTGGCCAATACTTTGATCCAAGAATGGATTCTCATCAGCTTAAATGGCCATGGGAATCTCCCCGTCGAGGAGCATCTACAACCAGACCTTTCGGTGATTTTGATGCTTCTTATGGAGGTTGGGAATTAGAAGGCGAACCTTATACTCAAAAGAATAAATCAGAATTTGAGTGGTTTAGATCGCGTATGCTTGGTGGCAGAACGAACCATTGGGGCAGAATTTCTTTGCGAATGGGTCCAGAAGATTTTAAACCTACCGATGGTTTAACCGATGATTGGCCAATAACTTATGCAGACGTTAAACCCTTTTACGATAAGGTTGATCGAATGATTGGTATTTACGGGACCGTTGAAGGCATTGAAAGTGAGCCTGACGGAATTTTCATGAAACCGCCCAAACCAAGATTAAATGAATTATTTATAAAAAAAGGTGCCGAAAAGGCTGGCGTTAAAGTAATTACAGGCCGTGGAGCGGTAATGACTGAATCTATTAAAGGAAACAACGATCGTGCACCTTGTTTCTATTGCGGTCAATGTGGTAGAAGCTGTAAAGTGTATGGCGATTTTTCAGCCTCCTCATGTTTGGTTATTCCTGCTGTAAAAACAGGAAACCTAACCGTAATTACCGATGCAATGGTGCGTGAAGTAATCACAGATAAAGATGGAAATGCAAAGGGCGTTTCATACGTTAACAGAAAAGATTTACAAGAATATCAGGTTAGCGGTAAGTTGGTTATTTTAGGGGCGAGCGCTTGCGAATCAGCTCGTATTCTTTTAAATTCTAAATCTTCGGCACACCCAGGCGGTTTGGCAAATAGCAGCGGTGTTGTTGGAAAATATTTACACGATTCTACAGGTGCGGGTGTTTCTGGCTTTTTACCGCAATTAATGGATCGAAAACGTTATAACGAGGACGGTTTAGGAAGTGTGCATATTTATTCGCCTTGGTGGCTTGATAATAAAAAATTAAACTTTCCAAGAGGCTATCATATTGAATATGGTGGCGGTATGGGCATGCCTTCTTATGGATTCGGAGGTGGCGTTTCTAAAATAAATGGTATGGTACCAGATCGAAACGGAAAAATGAAAGATGCAGGAGGTTACGGCAAATCATTAAAAGATGATTATCGCCGTTTCTATGGAACTGGAGTTGGTATGGCAGGCCGCGGCACTGCAATCGCCAGAGCAGATAATTATTGCGAAATAGATCCGAATATGGTTGATAAGTACGGCATTCCAGTATTAAGGTTCAATTATAAATGGGCAAAAGAAGAAATTTTGCAAGCTAAGCATATGCAAGAAACTTTCCTTTCGATAATGAAAGAAATGGGTGCCGTTGTAACTTCAGAAATTCATGGAGCGGATACAAACTACGGTTTGTTAAATCCAGGAAAAATTATTCACGAAGTAGGTACAATTCGCATGGGCGATGATCCTAAAAAATCTGCATTAAACAAATATTGCCAGGCACACGACTGCAAAAACCTTTTTGTAGTAGATGCTGGTCCGTTTGTTCAACAAGGTGATAAAAATGCAACCTGGACAATTTTAGCCTTATCAATGAGAACGGCTGAATATATTTTGGCACAAAAGAAAAAACAAAACATTTAAGAATTATGAACAGACGTGATTCCATAAAAGCATTAGGCTTAACCGCTCTAAGCACAACAGTGCTGATAGAAGCCTGTAAACAACCCGAAACTAAAACCGAAGTAGCTGCTACCGCAGAAGAGCCCGCTAAAGAAGCTGGTAGAGAGCAATGGGAAATTGATAGGGATAAGAAATTAAAATCTGAAACATTTTTCACAAAGCACGAAATGGCTACAATAACTGTTTTGGCAGATATTATTATTCCAAAGGATGA
>Ga0247811_1000558_pt1 | contig 11132 bp, 11 predicted proteins | sample UWRJL134311R1_FD_189018 | JGI IMG/M metagenome (GOLD analysis project Ga0247811, IMG submission 189018) | Plant litter microbial communities from Arlington Agricultural Research Station in Wisconsin, United States - UWRJ-L134-311R-1 | ecosystem: Environmental > Terrestrial > Plant litter >...
CGGATGACACGGGCTGGGCCCACAACAACGGGGCCATGCTCGACTGGCTGCGCGCCGAACTCGCCGCCAAAGGCCCGCTCGCCGCGAGCGAGATCGAACACGACGCAAACCGCGGCACCGGCAGCTGGTGGGGCTGGTCCGACGTGAAGTACGGCCTGGAGTACCTCTTCGGCTGGGGCGAGGTCGTCTCGGCCGGGCGCACCCGGTTCGAGCGCTCGTACGCCCTCGCCGAGCAGCGCGTGCCGGCCGAGATCCTGGCGACGACGGTCGGCGAGGCCGACGCCGTGCGCCAGCTGATGGCGCTCGGCGCCCGGGCGCACGGCATCGGCACACTCGCCGACATCGCCGACTACTACCGCATCAAGACGGCGCCCGCCAAGCTCGCCGTGGCCGACCTCGTCGACAGCGGCGAGCTCGTCGCGGTCGGCGTCGAGGGCTGGAAGCAGCCGGGCTACCTGCACCGCGACGCGCGCATCCCGCGCCGTATCGACGCCGCGGCGCTGCTCTCGCCCTTCGACCCGGTGGTGTGGGCGCGGCCCCGCGCCGAGCGGATGTTCGACTTCCACTACCGCATCGAGATCTACACGCCCGCGCACAAGCGGGTCTTCGGGTACTACAGCCTGCCGGTACTGGTCGACGACCGCATCGTGGGCCGCATCGACCTGAAGAGCGACCGGCAGAACCGCGTGCTGCGGGTGCAGTCGGCCTGGCGCGAGGCCGGGGCGCCCGCGGGAGTCGAGCAACGCATCGCACCGCTGGTCGAGAGCGCGCGGCTCTGGCAGGGTCTCGACACCGTCGAGGTCGTCGACCGCGGCGACCTCGCGCGCGACCTCGCCGGCGCGCTGGGGTTGCCGCTGCTTCCGCCCTCGTCGGTTGAAGCGCCCGCGTAGACCTCGTCCGCCCCGGGTGCCATCATGGGGCGATGACGACAGTAGTGATCTTCCACTCCGTGCTCGGCATCCGCCAGGGCGAACTCGACGCGGCCGCACGACTGCGAGCAGCGGGCCACGAGGTCGTGCTGCCCGACCAGTTCGACGGCCGCGTGTTCGACAGCTACGAACCCGCGATGCACTGGACGGGCTCGCTCGGAGAGGACCACCTGCGCGAGCGCGCTCTGGCCACCGTCTCCGAGTTGCGCGACGGGTTCGTCGTCGCGGGGTTCTCACAGGGCTCGAGCACCGCGACCTTCGTCGCCACGCGGCGTGCGGTCTCGGGCGTGCTGCAGTTCTCCGGACTCAACCCGCTCGAGTGGTTCGGCCCCGACACGGTCTGGCCGGCCGGCATCGATTCGCAGAGCCACCAGAAGGTCGACGATCCGTTCCGCGACCCGGTCGAAGCGCAGGCCACGGCCGATGTGACCGCGGCCGGCGGCACCCTCGAGCTGTTCGATTACGCCGGAACGGGCCACCTGTTCACCGATCCGACGCTGCCCGACGAGTACGACGCCGAGGCGACCGAGCTGCTGTGGAGCCGGGTGCTGCCGTTCGTCGCCGCGCGCGGGCACTCTGCTGGTTGAGTAGCGCCGTCAACGGCGCGTATCGACACCCGTGCGCGCCGTCGGTTTCGATACGGTCGCCAGAGCGTCCGACTCAACCAGCAGCTGGCTAGAAGCCGCCGCCGATCTTGTGCAGGCGCTCGACGCGCTCCGCGATCGGCGGGTGGGTGCTGAACAGCTTGTCGATGAGGCCGGGCTTGTTCGGGTCGGCGATCCACATGTGCGCCATCGACGAGTTCTGGCGCTTCACCGGACGACCGTAGGTCGCGAGCTTGCCGAGGGCCGAGGCGAGGGCCTCCGGATGACGCGTGGTCATCGCTCCCGTGGCATCCGCGAGGTATTCACGCTGGCGCGACACCGCGGCCTGCACGATGCCGGCGACGAGGGGCGAGATGATGAGCGCGGCGATGCCGAGGATCAGCAGCAGCGGGTTGCCTCCGCTGTTGTTGTTGTTATTGCGGTTGCCTCCGGAGAAGAAGCTGAAACGCAGCAGGATGTCGGCGATGAACCCGACTGCGACGACGAGGCCGAAGACGATCGTCGAGACGCGGATGTCGTAGTTCTGCACGTGCCCGAGCTCGTGCGCCATCACGCCTTCGAGCTCGTCGTCTTCCATGATCGCGAGCAGACCGGTGGTCGCCGCGACGACGGCGTGCTGCGGGTCGCGGCCGGTGGCGAATGCGTTGGGCGCGTCGTCGTTGATGATGTACACCTTCGGCATCGGCATGCCGTTGGTGATCGAGAGGTTCTCGACGATGCGGTACAGCCGCGGGTCGTCCGACTTCTGGATTTCGTGGGCACCGCTGATCGCGAGCGCCTGCCGTCCGGCGGCGAAGTACTGGATGAGCGTGTAGACGCCGGCGCCGACGAGCGTGCCGCCAGTGATCAGCAGCGGGTCTCCGGTGACGAAGAAGCTCGCGACGTATCCGAGCACGGCGATGATGATGATGAACAGCGCGATGATGAACACCGTGTTGCGCTTGTTCGCGGCTATCGCGCGATACATGGTTTAGCTGCTCCGGGTGTTAGAACTGCACGCGGGGCGGTTCTGCGATGGCCGCGGCGTCGGCGACCTCGAAGAACTCGCGCTCGGTGAATCCGAGGCCGCGGACGAAGAGCGTGTTCGGGAAGACCTTGATCTTGGTGTTCAGCTCGCGCACACCGCCGTTGTAGAAGCGGCGGCTGGCCTGGATCTTGTCTTCGGTGTCGACGAGCTCGCCCTGCAGCTGCAGGTAGTTCTGGCTGGCCTGGAGCTGCGGGTACGCCTCGGCGACGGCGAAGACGCTCTTCAGCGCGGACTGCACGTGGTTTTCGGCGACGGATGCCTCGGCGGGGGTCGATGCGCTGATGGACTCCGCGCGGGCCTTGGTCACGGCTTCGAAGACGCCCTTCTCGTGCGCCGCATAGCCCTTGACCGTCTCGATGAGGTTGGGCAGCAGGTCGGCACGACGCTTGAGCTGCACCGTGATGTCGCTCCACGCCTCGTCGACGCGCACGTTGAGGGTCACCAGTCCGTTATAGGTCGTCCACAGGTAGATGCCGAGGATGATGACGATCAACACGATGACGCCGATAACGATGAGGATTTCCATAGGGGCAACTATAGGGGAGAGCGACTCAGCTACAGCGGGTTGCGTCTAGGCTCCAAGCGAACTCGCGGCCTACACTCTGGCCATGGACGCGCAACCGGATGACACGGCCACCGCCGCGCGACGCCCCCGCGGCCGGCCCCGAAAGTCGACCACTGCGGTCGACACCCGCGGGCTGATCGTCAAGGCGGCGGGCGCCGAGTTCCAGGCCGTCGGGTACGACGCCGCCTCGGTGCGGGCGATCGCCCGCCGCGCCGGCGTGGACGCGTCGCTCGTGCACCACTACTTCGATTCGAAGGCCGACCTGTTCGCCGCGACGGTGCGTGTGCCGGTGCGTCCGGACCGGGTGCTGGCCGCGGTGCTCGCGGGCCCGCCCGACGAGATCGGCGTGAGCCTGGTGCGAGCGGTCGTGGTGGCCCTCGACGATCCGAAGGCCAGTCGCCGCGTCATCCGTCTGTTGCACACCGCGCTCGGCCAGGAGTTCGCGGCCACCCTGCTGCGCCAGTTCGTGAGTCACGAGCTGCTCGCGCGTATCGCGGAGTCGATGGACGGCGACGACGCCGACCTCCGGGCATCGCTGGCGGCCAGCCAGATGGTCGGGCTCATCGTGGCGCGCTACGGGGTGCGCATCGAGCCGTTGGCGAGCGCATCGCCCGACGAGGTCGCGCGGCGTGTGGGGCCGGTCGTGCAGTGGCATCTCACCGGGGGCGCACCGATCGGGAACAGACCTCTTGACACCGCGGAGGACACCGGCGAATAATTCACCGCATGGTGAATAACTCGCCAGCGGTGCGCATCGACGGGCTCCGGGTGCGCCGCGGCAGAAGAACGGTGTTGGACGCCTTCGAGCTCGAGCTGCCGCGCGGCGGCGTCACCGGCCTGCTCGGCCCGAGCGGGTCGGGCAAGACCACTCTGATGCGGGCGATCGTGGGGGTGCAGACGGTCGCCGGCGGCACGGTAACGGTGCTCGGCGAACCGGCGGGCAGCGCGGCGCTGCGCGACCGCGTCGGCTACGTGACGCAGGCGTCGAGCGTCTACGACGACCTGACCGTGCGGCAGAATCTGCGCTACTTCGCCCGGGTGCTGGGCGCGCCGATCACCGACGTCGACCGTGTGCTCGCCGAGACCGACCTCGAGTCGCACGCCGACGCGCTGGCCGGTTCGCTCTCGGGCGGGCAGCTCAGCCGCGCGTCGCTCGCGGCAGCTCTGCTGGGGTCGCCCGAGCTGCTCGTGCTCGACGAGCCGACGGTCGGTCTCGACCCGGTGCTGCGGGTCGAGCTGTGGGCGTTGTTCCGCCGGCTGGCCGAGGGCGGGGTGACCCTGCTCGTGTCGAGCCACGTGATGGACGAGGCGACCCGCTGCGACCGGCTGCTGCTGTTGCGCGAGGGCCGGCTGCTCGCCGACGACTCCCCCGCGGGGCTGATGCGGGCGACGGGCACCACCGACGCCGAAGAGGCGTTTCTCGTGCTCATCAGAGAGGGGGTGGCGTCGTGAACCCGTCGCGCACCCTCGCCACCGCCGGGCGTGTGCTCGCGCAGATCCGGCATGACCCGCGCACGATCGCCCTGCTGCTCGTTGTACCGAGCCTGCTCATCGGGCTGGTCGCCTGGCTGTTCGACTCGACACCGGTGTTCCAGCAGATCGGACCCGCGATGCTCGCGCTGTTTCCGTTCATCATTATGTTCCTGGTCACGAGCATCGCGACGCTGCGCGAACGCCGGTCGGGCACGCTCGAACGCCTGCTCAGCCTTCCGTTGTCGAAGCTCGACTTCATCCTCGGCTACGCACTCGCCTTCGGCCTGCTCGCGGTGGTGCAAGCGGGCATTGCGACGGCCTTCGCGGTGGGTGTCTGCGGGCTCGAGATCGAAGAGTCGGTCTGGCTGCTCGTCGCCGTCGCCGTCGCCGACGCGGTTCTCGGCACGACGCTCGGGCTGCTGGCGAGCGCATTCGCGCGCACGGAGTTCCAGGTGGTGCAGTTTATGCCGGCGATCGTGTTTCCCCAGGTGCTGTTGGGCGGCATCCTGCTCCCCCGCGACCAGATGCCCGACGTGCTGCACGCGATCTCCGACTGGCTGCCGCTCTCGCACGCGATCGACGCGCTGAACGCGGTGGCGACCGGCGACGAAGACGACGGCTACATCGTCGCGCAGTTGCTCGTGCTCGGCGCGTTCGCGCTCGGTGCGGTGCTGCTGGGTGCGGTCACCCTGCGCCGTCGCACCCCCTGATCCCGTTACGGATTCGATATCGAGAGAAACTCCTATCCCGGCTAGCCTGACGGTAAGTAAACAAGGGAGACACCGTGGCATCTCGCCGCTCGACCATCGCTTTCGCCGCACTGGGCGTGCTGCTGCTCGCCGGTTGCGCCACTCCGGCCGCCGGCGGCACGGAGGCCTCCCCCGAACCGACGACGTCGGCCACCCCGGTCGCGGCGTCCACGCCGACCGTGCGGGTTCCGCTCGAGTGCACCGACCTCGTCGACGACGCCGAGCTCGAGTCGGCCACGGGCGCCCCACTCGCGGTCGTCGACCCGTTCGTCGACGGCACGAAGTCGCTCGTACAGACCGCCGACCAGCAGTACGGCGCTCTCGACTGCGCCTGGTCGACGAGCGCCCTCGACAACGATCAGACCATTCCTTCCGTCGTCATCACCGTGGTTCCGGATGTCACGTCGGCACGCTGGGCGGAGTTCACCCCGCTGATGGAGGGCACCGGCACCGAACACGGAACGTTCGGCGCCGAGTCCTACGTCTCCTGTGTCGTATCGGGCGGCGGCGTGTTCTCGACGTGCGAACTCAACAGTCTCATCGGCGGTTACTGGCTGAGCGTGTCGATCAGCGGGCCGGGAACGGCGGTTTCCATCGCCAGCGCCACTCCCGTGCTCTCTCGCGCAACCGACGCGGTGACCACGGCCGGCGAGCCCTCGGCAGCATGGGAGAGCCCCTCCGGAGCATCCGCTATCGCCGGCGACCTCGACACCGAGGCAGCGAAAGCGGCACTCTCTGCAGCATCCGTCGAGGGAATCCAGAACAACGTGACGACGCAGAACGGCGCACGCTGGCTGCCCTCCGTCGAGACGGGCCTGACCCGGCTCGTCTACAGCGCTACCGGCCTGCCCGACGGCTCGTCGCTGGACTTCGAGCTCGACGTGCTGCCGTCGGGTGCGTGGGCGATCGACGCGATCGCAGCGCTCGTCGACAACGCCACCGCCACCGCCGTCGACGATCTGGGCGACGAAGCGATCAGCTACGGCAGCTCGGTAGTCTTCACGATGGGCGACGACCTCGTGCTCGTCGACGCGTCGGCCGGCGGGATCGCGGCGAGCTCCGACCAGGCGATCATTGTCGCGAAGGCGGTCGCGGGGGCGATCAGCTAAGCACGGTCGGCCAGGCACGATCGGCCAGGCGCTATCCGGCCGGACCGGCTGGGGCGTGGTTTCGCACCGCGCCCCGGCCGGCTAGTTCTTGCGGTCGGTCGCCATACCCATGCGGGCGAGTACAAAGGTCTCGATCACCTGCACGACGAGGTAGAGCGCGAGCGAGATCGCGGTGACCGCGACGACCGAGGCCCACAGGTCGTTGAACTTCACCTGTGCGACGTTCTGCAGGGCCGCGTAGCCGATGCCGTCTCCGGTGGAGAGCATCTCGGCGAGCAGCGCGCCCGTGATCGCTCCGGGAACCGAGACGCGGATCGCGGCGAACAGCGACGGCAGTGCGCCGGGCAGGGCGACCTTGCGCACCGCGGTGAGCGTGGATCCGCCGTAGACCGACACGACGTCGAGCATCTGCGGCGATGCGGCCTTGAGGCCGAACACCATGGTGACGAGGGCGGGGAAGAGCACGACGATCCCACCGATGACGGCGACGGACGCCTCGGAGCCGAACCCGAAGATCAGGATGATCACGGGGGCGAGCGCGATGAGCGGCACCGAGCGCAGCAGCATCGCGACCGGCATCAGGGCGCTCTCCGCGCCCTTCGAGATGCGGAACAGGATCGCGCCGAGGATCGCCACGATGAGCCCGACGATGAATCCGGTGAGCGCGTGGCGCAGGGTGATCACGAGCTTGTCGACGAGCACCGTGCGGTTCAGCGCCGCGTCGTCGACAGTGAACAGGAAGGCGTAGACGTCGAGCGGTCCCTTGGCGATGAACGGCGAGATGTTGAAGAACGTGAGCACACCCACCCAGAGGGCGAGCACGATCGCGAATGTGGCGAGCGCGACGAGCACGCTCTTGCCGACGGCACGGCCGAGCGAGCGCAGTGCCGCGCGGCGGATCTGCTTGCTGAGGTCGGTGGGCGCGATGGCCGCAGTAGTCGTCATCAGTTGGTCTTTCCGGTCGACCACGGCGTGACCGCCTTGGCCACGAGGCCGAGCAGTGCGTAGCCGACGATCGCGACGAGCGCGCAGAGGATGAAGATGGCCCAGACGCGCGGGGAGTTGAGGCTGACCGCGGATGCCACGAGGATCGGTCCGACGCCGATCTCGATCTTGCCGAGGTACTCGCCGAGGATGGCGCCGAGGAACGCGGCCGGAACCGCGATCTGCAGCGCGCTCATGATGCTCGGCAGCGCGGCGATAGCGCGCACCTTGCGCAGCTGCGTCAACTTCGAGCCGCCATAGACGGTGACCACGTCGAGTGAGGCGGCATCCGCGGCTTTGAGACCGAGGAGGGTTCCGACGACGGTGGTGAAGAAGACCGAGAGTGCGGCGAGGAAGATCGCCGTGGCCGACGGGTCGCCGTTCTTCTCGGCGCCGCCGAGGATGATGAGGGCGAGCGGCGCGATCGCGACGAGCGGCACGCAGTAGGTGATGACGGCGACCTGGGTGACGACACCCTCGAGCCAGGGCAGCACGAGCACGAGCGCCGAGAGCACGAGCGCGATGCCGTTGCCCCAGAGGTAGCCGATGCCGGCCTCGGTGAGGGTGACCTGGAAGGCTTTCCAGTAGAAACCGAAGCCGTCGTCGACGAACGACTGCAGCACCTGCGGCGGGGTGGGGATGGCCGCGTAGCTGGATCCGGCCGCGGGTGCGAAGAACAGCACGGCGAGAATCCACCAGACGGCGACGAGCACAACGACGCCGATGACGCCGATGGCCCAGGTGGGGAGGCGGAAGGCCCTCATTCTCAGTCCTCGACGGCTGAGCCGTGCGACCCGAAGAGCAGGTCGGAGGCGTGGTCGACGTAGGCGTGGAACTCCGGCGTGCGCTGCATCTCGGGCAGGCGCGGTCGGGGAAGGTCGATATCGATGATCTCTTGGATGCGGCCGGGACGCGGGCTCATCACGGCGACCTGGTCGCTGAGGAAGATCGCTTCGGAGATGCCGTGCGTCACGAGCAGCGTCGTGGCGGGCTTCTGGGTCCAGATGCGCAGCAGTTCGAGGTTGAGGCGCTGGCGGGTCATGTCGTCGAGCGCGCCGAACGGCTCGTCGAGCAGCAGCACCGACGGCTTCATCACCAGCGACCGGGCGATCGAGACGCGCTGGCGCATTCCGCCCGAGAGCTGGGCGGGTTTGGCCTTCTCGAAGCCGCGCAGGCCGACGAGGTCGATGAGCTCGTCGATGTACGACTGGTCGGCTTTTTTGCCGGCGATTTCGAACGGCAGCCGGATGTTCGACATCACGCTGCGCCACGGCAGAAGCGCGTGGTCCTGGAACGCGATGCCCAGTTCGTTGTTCTTGCGCAGTTCGGTGGGGCTTTTGCCGTCGACCCGGGTCGTGCCCGAGGTCGGGTTCTCGAGTCCGGCGAGGATGCGGAGGATCGTGGACTTGCCACAACCCGAGGGCCCGAGGAGGGCGAGGAACGTGCCCTTGTCGGTGTGCAGGTTCGCGTTCTCCAACGCGACCACGCTCTTCGTTCCCATGCGGAACTCTTTGTGCAGTTCGCTGATCTGGATGCCGGTGCCCAGGGCGACGCCCTGGGCACCGTCAACAGCCGTGGTTGTGGTCACGGATTGAATCCTTTGTTCTGTACTACCTGGAGGGCTGTACTACCCGAGGGTCCAGACTACTTCGCGTACGCGATGAGCTCGGGGTTCTCCTCGTAGACCTCGGCGAGCAGCGACATGTCGAACAGGTCGTCGGCCGAGACGTCGATGCCGGCGGCCTCGAGCGTCGCGATGGTCTGCGTCTGCAGGTCGTCGCTGATGGTGAAGAGGCCGTTCTCGACGGTCTCGTCGGAGACGACGAGCTTCTCGGAGGCTTCGGTCGAACCGGCGATGGAGTTCGCTTCGTCGAGGCCGAGGTCCTTGCCGTAGGTGTTCACGGCGAGCAGTGCGCCGGCCTCGGGGTCGTTGACCGCGTCGGTCCACCCCTTGATCTCGGCGACCAGGAAGGCCTTGATGGTCTCACGGTCGCTCGCGATGAAGTCGTCGGTGACCGCGAAGGTCTCGGCGACGAAGGGCAGGCCGTTGTCGGCGAACGGGAGGTTGGTCACTTCGAGGCCCTGGGCCGCGACGGTGATCGCCTCGTTGGTGAGGTACGCGACGAAGCCGTCGACGTCGCCGTTCACGAGTACCGAGGGGTCGTACTCGACGGGCACGATGGTGAGGTCGGCGTCGGTGAGACCGTTGGCCGCGAGCAGCGCCTCGAACAGCGAGGTGTTCGACGCCTGGACGCCGATCTTCTTGCCCTTGAGGTCGTCGGGGGTCGCGATGTTGCCACCGTCGGCCAGCGAGAGGATGGTGAAGGGGTTCTTCTGGTACGTGGCGCCGACGATCTTGAGCGGGGCCTGCTCGTTGGCGATGACGGTTCCGAGCGAGACGGCGTCGCTCAGCGCGACGTCGGCGGAGCCGGAGAGCAGCTCGGCGGATCCGCTCGAGGGGCCGGCGGTGAGGTTGACGGAGTCGAAGCCGGCCTCGGTGTAGTAGCCCTCGGAGTCGGCGAAGAACTCGCCGGCGAACTCTTCGTTCTTGATCCAGGAGAGCTGCACGTTCAGGTCGCCGAGGCTGTCGCTGTCGCCGTCGGCGGCAGGGGTCGAACCCGAGCAGCCGGCGAGGGCGAAGACGATGCCTGCTGCGGCGATCGTGACGGCGGCTTTGCGCCGTGAAGTGAAGCTGAAGCGTGCTGACATGGGGAATGCCTGTCTCTCGGAGTATTTTGGGGTGAATCCGAGAATACCGAGCGCGCGTTTCGCACTCTTCATGGCCATGTTTCGAACAGATTAACCGCGATAACGGTTAGGTCTCGCCATCAGCGCGAACGCCCGCCGATCAACCGCTGCAGCCACCCGAACGAGCGCTTCGGTGTGCGGTTCTGCGTCGCGAAGTCGACGTGCACGAGCCCGAAGCGCTGGCTGAAGCCCGCAGCCCACTCCCAGTTGTCGAGCAGCGACCAGACGAAGTAGCCGCGCAACGTCACGCCGGGGGCGCCCGCGAACGCGACCGCGAGGTGCTCGGCGAGGTACAGCACGCGCGCCTCGTCGTCGATCGAGCCGTCACGCTGCACGACGTCGGGGTAGCTCGCGCCGCCCTCGGTGATGACGACGGGCGGGAGCTTGTCGCCGTACCTGTCCGCGTGCTCGGCGAGCGTGACGGCGAGGAACTCGGGGGCGACCGGCCAGCCGAATCCCGTGACGGGAAACTCGGGCCACGGTTCGAGCGAGAACGGCAGCTGCCGTGACACCGGCGACTGCCCGTCGGGAGTCGTGTCATCCGTCGGCGACCCCGCGGCGACCCGGGTGGGCATGTAGTAGTTGAGTCCGTAGAAGTCGAGCGGCGCCGAGATCGCCGTCAGGTCGGCGGGCTCGATCTCGCGCAGGAAGCCGAAGAGGTGCTCGAACTGGTCGGGGATCTGCGGGTAGCTGCCGAGCAGCACCGGGTCGGCGTAGAGCCGGTTGTGCACGATGTCGAAGAGCTGGGCAGCGTACGCGTCGTCTTCTCTGTCGCCGGCCGGCTGCACCGGGGAGTGGACGTTGGTGATGCCGATTGCCCCGGTGACGGATGCGGCCCGCAGTGCCTCGACCGCGAGTCCGTGCCCGAGAAGCTGGTGATGGGCGGCGGGCAGCGAGTCGAAGAGCAGCGTCGCGCCAGGGGCGTGCACGCCGAGCGCGTAGC
>Ga0247811_1000559_pt1 | contig 11124 bp, 6 predicted proteins | sample UWRJL134311R1_FD_189018 | JGI IMG/M metagenome (GOLD analysis project Ga0247811, IMG submission 189018) | Plant litter microbial communities from Arlington Agricultural Research Station in Wisconsin, United States - UWRJ-L134-311R-1 | ecosystem: Environmental > Terrestrial > Plant litter >...
TGATCTTTTCTGTTGGAGCGAGGCTTGGTCTGGGCGGCATTCCGCCGATAAGGTTTAGGTGATCTGCTTGCAGAATCACGGCGCCTGAATCGCGGGCAAGCACCGCTCCCACAGGAACCGCGAATTTCTGTTGGAGCCGGGCTTGCCCGCGAAGAACGCTAACGCGGTCGCTCAGTGGTACCGAGTCGTTTGGTTCGCGGGCAAGTCGGAATGCCGCCCACTCGCTCCAACGGATCTCTATTCATCTAAGACACCCTGCCCTGTGCAGGGTGTTTTTGCATCCGGCTTTCAGTGAAATCAGCCATCTGAGGAACATCAGGCTGTCATGTAGGTCGGTTACTACAGTGGTTAAAAGGGGCGCAGGGTGCCGTCCCGGCAGAAACGTCCGCAAATGCGACATTTTTTGTTGATTCCAAGGCCCTCAGGTCCTAAAGTTCGCGCCGAACGTCCAAGCTGGAAACGATCCATCCGGCTCAAGTACTGACGACGAGACAGCAAGGCCATAGGGAGCGTGGTTACCGCGCCCCATATGGTCTTTTTGCTTTCGGCGATTGGCCTTGGGAAGTAGGCGAACCAAAGTGGGGATACACACGGAGGACGTTCATAGGGGAGTGCCAGCGCACGCCCTCGCACCCATTGATTAAATGCAGTTTGCCAGTAGGAGTCCCAGCATGCCGATTCAAGTCGAAGACTATTTCCAGCGCGACACCTTCAACAAAATGAAGGCGTTTGCCGACACGCAAGAAACCCCATTCGTGGTCATCGACACAGCGATGATCAGCAAGGCTTACGACGACCTGCGCGCAGGTTTCGAATTCGCCAAGGTTTACTACGCTGTCAAAGCCAATCCGGCCGTTGAGATCATCGATCTGCTCAAAGATAAAGGTTCGAGCTTCGACATCGCCTCGATCTACGAGCTGGACAAGGTCATGGACCGCGGCGTCAGCCCTGATCGCATCAGCTACGGCAACACCATCAAGAAATCCAAGGACATCCGCTACTTCTACGACAAGGGCGTGCGTCTGTTCTCCACCGACTCCGAAGCCGACCTGCGCAACATCGCCAAGGCTGCGCCGGGCTCGAAAGTCTATGTGCGTATCCTGACCGAAGGCTCGACCACCGCTGACTGGCCTTTGTCGCGTAAATTCGGCTGCCAGACCGACATGGCCATGGACCTGCTGATCCTGGCGCGTGACCTGGGTCTGGTGCCATACGGCCTCTCGTTCCACGTGGGTTCGCAACAGCGCGACATCAGCGTCTGGGACGCCGCGATTGCCAAGGTCAAAGTGATCTTCGAGCGCCTGAAAGAAGAAGACGGCATCGTCCTCAAGCTGATCAACATGGGTGGCGGCTTCCCGGCCAACTACATCACCCGTACAAACAGCCTGGAAACCTACGCTGAAGAAATCATCCGCTACCTGAAAGAAGACTTCGGTGATGATCTGCCGGAAATCATTCTGGAACCTGGCCGTTCGTTGATCGCCAACGCCGGTATTCTGGTCAGCGAAGTGGTGTTGGTGTCGCGTAAATCCCGCACTGCGGTAGAGCGTTGGGTGTACACAGATGTGGGCAAGTTCTCCGGCCTGATCGAAACCATGGACGAAGCCATCAAGTTCCCGATCTGGACCGAGAAGAAAGGCGAGATGGAAGAAGTGGTCATCGCCGGCCCGACCTGTGACAGCGCCGACATCATGTACGAGAACTACAAGTACGGCCTGCCGCTGAACCTGGCCATTGGCGACCGCCTGTATTGGCTCTCGACCGGTGCCTATACCACCAGCTACAGCGCTGTTGAATTCAACGGCTTCCCGCCACTGAAATCGTTCTACGTGTAAACGTCGGCGCAGTCATCAAAAAGCCCATGACATGTCATGGGCTTTTTTGTGTCTGCCATTCGCTCCGGAACGACCCGACACCTGTAGGAGCTGTCGAGTGCAACGAGGCTGCGATCTTTTGATCATGTGTTTAAAGGCAAGATCAAAAGATCGCAGCCTGCGGCAGCTCCTACGGGAGATTGCTTTCCTGTTCGAGCTCGGCGTGGCGCCGGGCGTACTTTGCTGCCAAGGCTCGAACTTGCGGATCGGTTGCGTTCATCAGCTCTTTACTCGCCACCCGCAGGAAATTCAGATTTCCGCCAGCCAGTGCCTGACGCAACCAGTCCAGCGCTTGCTCGATATTCCCCTCGCCCGCCAGCACGGCGGCATAACTGAACTGCCCGCGAAAATCCCCGCCGACGGCCGAGCGCCGATACCAGCTGCGCGCCGCCTGCGGATCCGCTGAACAGAACTGCCCTTCTTCCAGATAACGCCCGAGCAAATTCATCGATTTCGCATGACCGAGTTCGGCGGCGTGGCGGTAGAACCCCAAGGCTTGCACTTGATCCTCGACCACCCCGCGACCGGTCGCCAGGAGGTTGGCCAGGTTATACATCGCCCAATCCAGGCCCGCTTCAGCGGCGATTCGATAATGCCGCGCCGCCAATGATGCGTCGGCGTTGCACCCCCAGCCATGCTCATGACAACGACCGAGCATGTTGCGCGCCATCAGATGCCCACGCTGTGCGGCGATCTCGAACCAGCGCACGGCCAGCGGCGGGTCCTGCTCGATTCCTTGCCCGTCCAGGAGGATCTGACCGAGCAGCGCCTGAGCATCGACGATGTCTTCGCGGGCAGCGCTCAGAATCGCCTGAGCGGCGCGCGCCGGGCTTTCGTCGAGCATGGATTTGAGGCCGTCACCGTCGAGTACTTCTTCGCGGCGTAAACGGAAGTCCGCCACTTACACCTCGACCCAGCGACGCAACAGATTGTGATAAGTGCCGGTCAGGCGAATAAGCGACGGGTGGTCGGGCATGTCCTGGGTCAGCTGCTGGATCGCCCCGTCCATTTCGAACAGCAAGGCGCGCTGGCTGTCCTCACGCACCAGGCTTTGGGTCCAGAAGAATGAGGCAAAGCGTGTTCCGCGAGTGACGGCATTGACCTTGTGCAGGCTGGTGCCGGGGTACAGGACCATGTCGCCAGCGGGCAACTTCACTCGCTGGGTGCCGAAGGTGTCCTGGATCTCCAGCTCTCCGCCGTCATAGTCCTCAGGCTCGCTGAAAAACAGCGTCGCCGACAGATCGGTGCGCACCCGTTCAATGCTGTTTTTAGGCTGGCGCACGGCGTTGTCGATATGAAAATCGAAACTGCCACCCGCCGTGTAACAGTTCAGCAACGGAGGAAAGACCTTGTGTGGTAACGCGGCGGACATGAACAGCGGATTTTTCCACAACCGTTCCAGCATCGCCGCGCCGACTTCCTTGGCCAGGGGATGACCTTCGGGCAGTTGCAGATTGTGCTTGGCCTTCGCTGATTGAAAACCCGCCGTGATTTTGCCATCCGCCCAATCAGCCTGCTCCAGGGCCTCTCTGATGCGCTGCACTTCTTCTTTCGCGAACAAGCCGGGAATGTGCAGCAGCATGGGAAGACACCTGAAGACAAAGGGGCGGCAATGGTATTGATTCTTATTGCCTGTGTAAAACCCCCCAGACGAATGAAACACCAAAAACCGTAAGGGTAAATTGTAAAGAATGTAAATTCTTCGCGAATAGTAACGTTTCGCAATTGATACAAATACGCGTCTACCCTATATTCCGCGACCTCAAATCCTTGGGGAGGGGAATTCCGATGTCACGCCAACAACCACAATTACCTGTCAGTTCACCGCGTTTGCTCGCGTCTGCAATTGGCGTGGCAATCACCGCCGGCTCGGCTGGCCAAATGGTTTTCGCTGCTGAGAAGACCGACGCCAAAGCACCGGGCAACGCAATTTCCCTGGATGCTACCGCCATCACTGGCGAAGCGCAGGACGCTACCAGCTACAACGTCGAGAAAGCCTCCTCGCCCAAGTACACCGCGCCGCTGGTCGACACGCCGCGCTCGATTACCGTGATTCCGCAACAAGTCCTCAAGGACACTGGCGCCCTCAATATGCAGGATGCGCTGCGCACCGTTCCGGGCATCACCTTTGGTGCCGGTGAAGGGGGCAACCCACAAGGTGACCGTCCATTCATTCGCGGTTTCGATGCTCAGGGCGATACGTACCTGGACGGCGTGCGCGACACCGGTTCGCAAAGCCGCGAGATCTTCGCGGTCGAATCGATCGAAGTCAGCAAAGGCCCGAACTCGGCCATTGGCGGTCGCGGCGCGGCCGGCGGCAGCATCAACCTGGTGAGCAAGAAAGCACACCTGGGCGATTCGCTCGACGGCGGATTCACCTGGGGTTCGGACCAGACCCAGCGCTACACCTTCGACGGCAACTACCAGTTCACTGACACCGCTGCTGGCCGCCTGAACCTGATGAGCCACGAAAGCAACGTCGCTGGCCGTGACAGCGTCGACTACGACCGTTGGGGCATCGCGCCATCCGTGGCCTTCGGCCTGGGCACCGACACTCGCGTCAACCTTGATTACTACCATCTGGAAAGCAACGACACCCCGGACTCGGGTATTCCGTACAGCATTCCGGTGGCCGGTTCTGCCGCGCGCACCAAGTCCAATCCGAGCACGCCGGACGACGGCGGCGACAGCAGTAACTTCTACGGTCTCGACGGCCGCGACTTCCGCAAGGGTCGTACCGACACCGCAACCATCGCCATCGAGCACGACCTGAACGATGCACTGACCGTCAAGAACACCTTGCGCCACGGCAGCAGCATGCAGGATTACATCCTGACCCAGCCGGACGACTCCAAGGGCAACGTCAACAACGGCAGCGTGTGGCGGCGGGCCAACACCCGTGTCAGCAACACCGACACCACCACCAACCAGACAGATCTGTTTGGTGACGTTTACATTGCCGGGTTCAAGAACAGCTTCGCCACCGGGATCGAGTTGAGCCGCGAGGAAAGCAAGAAGTCCTCGTACACCGTCAACACCGACACCACGCCGGGCACCGCTGCTGCGACCACCAACTGCACCCCGGCATTGATCGGCGCGCCAAGTGGCTATAACTGCACCTCGCTGTCCAACCCGACCCCGAGCGATCCATGGAACGGTTCGATCGCACGTAACTACGCCGGCACCGACACCACAGGTAAAACCTACGCGCTTTACGTGTTCGACACCCTGACGTTGTCCGAACAGTGGCTGGTGAACATGGGCCTGCGCTACGACCATTTCGACACCGACTACAAGACCTACAACGCCGCTGGCACCAAGACGTCCAAGGACGATGACGTAAGCGAGTTCGTCACCGGTCAGTTCGGTGTAGTCTACAAACCAGCGGAAAACGGCAGCATCTATGCGTCCTACGCAACGTCCGCGACACCTCCTGGCGCCACGCTTGGCGAAGGCCAGGACGGAAACCCGCTGGGCGGCACCCCGGATCGCAACGGCAACTTGCTGAGCAGCGACATGGAGCCGGAAACCACCAAGAACTACGAAATCGGTACCAAGTGGGATCTGCTGAACGATCGCCTGTCCCTGACCGCCGATATCTTCCGCACCGAGAAAGACAACGCCCGCGTTCAAGTCGACACCACGTCGTATGAAAACGCCGGTAAAACCCGTGTTCAAGGCGTTGAATTGTCGGCCACCGGCAAGATCACCGAGAAATGGCAAGTCTTCGCCGGTTACGCCTACATGGACAGCGAGCAAGTCGACGGTGGTGACCTGCCGGCCAACAAAGCCAACGATGGCAACGAACTGCCTAACACGCCGAAAAACAGCGCCAGCCTGTGGACGACCTATCAGGTCACGCCGAAGCTGACCATCGGTGGCGGCGCGTTCTACGTCGACGACGTATTCGGCAGCGTGGCCAACACCACGATGGTTGATGACTACGTGCGTTACGACGCCATGGTCGCCTACAAACTGACCAAAAACGTCGACCTGCAGCTGAACGTGCAAAACCTGACCGACGAAACCTACTACGACAAAGCGTTCTCGACCCACTTCGCCAACCAGGCGGCGGGCCGTACAGCGTTGCTGAGCACCAACTTCCACTTCTGATCATCAGTCGGTGGTCGAATGCATAACTGTGGCGAGGGAGCTTGCTCCCGCGGGGGTGGCGGAGCCGCCCCAATACCAGACAGTGCGGTCTATCAGTTAAACCGCATGACTGCTTAGCGGGAGCAAGCTCCCTCGCCACAAAAGCACTATTGATTTTCAAACGCCCCGTTCATCCAGATGAACGGGGCTTTTGTGCGTAATAAAGAAGGCTTCTCGATAACCCACGGCATAATGCACGCCGTGATTTTCATTTTCGAACGAACAAGGCGAGTGACGTGTTGAAGAAAACCCTGTTCCAGTTGCACTGGTTTTTCGGCATCAGCGCCGGGCTGGTCCTGGCCCTGATGGGCATTACCGGGGCGACGGTATCGTTTCAGGATGAAATCCTGAGCGCACTGAATCCGTCGGTGCTGCAGGTCGAAAAGCAGGTGGCCGGCGTGTTGCCGCCCGCCGAGTTGGTGGAGCACATCGAAGCCGCTTCCGGAAAAAAGGTCTCGATGCTCACCGTCGAGACGGACAGCGGTGCGGCGGCTAAGGTGTGGTTCACGCCGAAACCGGGTGAGCGTCGCGGCGAGATGCGCTACTTCAATCCGTACAACGCCGAGTTCATGGGCGATGCCTCCGGCCAGGACTTCTTTGGCCTGATGCTGCGACTGCACCGCTTCCTCGCCATCGGCGATACCGGCCGGCAGATCACCGGTGCCTGCACGCTGATTCTGGTGTTCTTCTGCCTGTCCGGACTTTACCTGCGCTGGCCACGGCAGTGGCGAAGCTGGCGCGCCTGGCTGACCCTCGACTGGAAGAAAAAGGGCCGCAGCTTCAACTGGGATCTGCATTCGGTTGCCGGCACCTGGTGCCTGGTGTTCTACCTTTTGGCGGCTTTGACCGGGTTGTCCTGGTCTTACGAGTGGTACAACAAGGGCCTCACCCGATTGCTCTCCGACTCGCCGCAAAACGAACGCGTCCGTGGCGGTCGTGGTCCAGCCCCAAGCGGTCCGGCGCCGACAGCGGATTACGCGGCCATGTGGAGCAGCATCTACAGCGCTGCCGGTCCGAACCTGTCCGCCTACAACATTCGTATGCCGCCGGTGGCTGGCCAACCGGCGACCGTGTTCTACCTGCTTAACACCTCGCCCCACGACCGTGCCCTGAACCAGATCACCCTCGATCCGGCGACCGGCATCGTCAAGCGCCATGATCGCTACAGCGAAAAGAGCCTTGCGCAATTGCTGACCAGCATTTATGCCCTGCATGTCGGCAGCTATTTCGGCATTGTCGGACGCGTGATCCTGACAATTTCCGCACTCATGATGCCGCTGTTTTTTGTCACCGGCTGGTTGCTGTACCTCGATCGTCGTCGCAAGAAAAAGCAGATCAAAAATGCGCGCCAAGGCCTGACACAACCCGGTAGCGATACGCCGGCGTGGTTGATCGGTTTCGCCAGCCAAAGCGGATTTGCCGAGCAGTTGGCCTGGCAGACCGCCGGGCAATTGCAGGCTGCCGGTCTGCCCGTGAAGGTTCAGCCGCTGGCCACTGTCAGCGAGCAGGACTTACGGGATTCGGATAATGCACTGTTCGTCGTCAGCACCTTTGGCGACGGCGAAGCGCCTGACAGTGCACGGGGTTTCGAGCGCAAAGTGCTGGGTCGCGCGTCGAGCCTGGACAGCTTGAACTACGCCGTACTGGGTTTGGGTGATCGGCAGTATCAACACTTCTGTGGATTCGCCCGACGCTTGCACGGCTGGCTGGGTGAGCACGGCGGCAAGACGCTGTTTGCGCCCGTGGAAGTCGACAGCGGCGACCCTTACGCCTTGCGTCACTGGCAGCAACAGCTCGGCGTGGTGACCGGTCAGGCGCCCGTGGACACCTGGCAAGCGCCCAGCTATGACAACTGGACGCTGACCCGCCGGGAATTGATGAATCCGGACAGCACAGGTTCACCGGTTTACCTGTTGGGTATGACGCCCCCTGCTCCTAGCGGTTGGCTGGCCGGAGATCTGGTGGAAGTGATGCCACGTAATTGCCCGTGGGCGATCGAGCACTTCCTCGACGGCCTGGGGATCGACGGGCGTGCCACCGTGGAACTTGATGGGTTGTCGCAAACACTGGATCAGGCCCTTGCCAGCCGCCAACTGCCCGAGAACCGAACCCACCTGGTCGGCTTGCATGCCCAGGCGCTGGCGGATGCGTTGGTGCCTTTGGCCATGCGTGAATACTCCATCGCCTCGATCGCGGCCGATGGCGTGCTCGAGCTGATCGTGCGCCAGGAAGTCCATCCTGACGGCAGCCTCGGCGTCGGTTCCGGCTGGTTGACGGAGCACGCCCCTGTGGGCGGCGCTGTCAGCCTGCGGGTACGTCGCAACAGCGGTTTTCATCTGCCGGTCGAGCCGGCGCCGATGATTTTGTTGGGCAATGGCACCGGTCTGGCGGGTTTGCGCAGCCTGCTCAAGGCGCGGATTGCCGACGGCCAGCAACGGCAGTGGCTGATCTTTGGCGAGCGTAATCGCGAGCACGATTTCCTCTGTCGTGACGAGCTTCAGGAGTGGCTGATTTCGGGTGATCTTGAGCGCCTGGACCTGGCGTTCTCGCGGGATCAGGCGGAGAAGATTTATGTGCAGGATCGACTGCGCGAATCAGCGGAAGAATTGAAGAAGTGGCTGGCTGACGGTGCGGTGATTTACATCTGCGGGAGTTTGCAGGGCATGGCGTCGGGCGTGGATCACGTACTCAACGAAGTGTTGGGGATATCCGAGGTTGACCGGTTGATTGAGCAAGGCCGCTATCGCCGCGACGTTTACTGACCACGCCTGATCACCTGTGGGAGCAGAGCTTGCTCGCGATAACTGACTTCCATCCAACTTGATTTTTGAATGTGAAGCCGCCATCGCGGGCAAGCCCGCTCCCACAGGATCGTGCAAGCTTTGATGTATCGGCTGTACCTGTGGGAGGCGGCTTGTTGGCGATGGCGGTTTAACATTCAACTTCTATGTTGGCTGCCACACCTTGATCGCCAGTTCAAGCCGACTCCTACAGGGGTCGGGTCAGGCGTTGACGGGCTCTACGGCCAGCTCAACCACTTCCGGCCGTTTGAGCAGTGCATACGTCACTGCCGTCAGCAGACTTCCCGCGACAATCGCCAACAGATACAGCAACGCGTGATTGATCGCATTCGGGATCGCCAGTACGAACAATCCACCGTGCGGCGCCATGAGTTTGCAGCCGAAGTACATCGACAGCGCGCCGGTCAACGCACCACCGGCGATGCTGGCCGGGATCACCCGTAGAGGGTCCTTGGCGGCGAATGGAATCGCGCCCTCGGAAATGAAGCACAGCCCCAACACCAAGGCCGCCTTGCCCGCTTCGCGTTCGGTCTGGGCGAACTTGCGGCGGGCAATGAACGTGGCGATGCCCAGCCCTATCGGCGGCACCATGCCCGCCGCCATGGTCGCGGCCATCGGCGCATAACTTTGCGAAGCCAGCAGCCCCACCGAGAAGGCATAAGCCGCCTTGTTGATCGGCCCGCCAAGATCGACGCACATCATCCCGCCCAGGAGTACACCCAGCAGAATCGCGTTGGTGGTGCCCATGCTGTCGAGGAAATGGGTAAGGCCCTCGAGCATCCCGGCGACCGGTTTGCCGACCACGTAAATCATCACCAGACCGGTGAACAGACTCGCCAGCAATGGAATGATCAGGATCGGTTTCAGGGCCTCGAGACTTTGCGGCAACCGCGCATAACGATTGATCGCCTGTGCTGCATAACCGGCGATGAAACCGGCAATGATCCCGCCAATAAAACCCGCGCCCAAGGTGCTGGCGAGCATCCCGCCAATCATCCCCGGCGCCAGGCCCGGGCGGTCGGCGATGGAGTAGGCAATGTAACCCGCCAGCAGCGGCACCATCAGCTTGAACGCGGTCTCGCCGCCGATCTGCATCAGGGCGGCCGCCAGGGTGCCTTCTTCCTTGAACGCGGTGATGCCGAACACGAACGACAACGCGATCATCAAACCGCCCGCCACCACCATCGGCAGCATGAACGATACGCCGGTCAACAGGTGCTTGTAGACACCGGTCTTCTCCTGTTTCGCAGGTCCCTTGGCGCCGCTCGCAGCACTTTCCTGCTGGCCTTCGGCCAAAGCTTTTTTCAGCGTCGCCTCGGCCTGCTTCAACGCGATCCCGGTGCCGCAACGGTAGATTTTCTTGCCGGCAAAACGCTCGGTGGCGACTTCAATATCGCAGGCCAACAGCACCACATCGGCGTCGGCAATGGCGGCAGCGCTCAACGGGTTGCGTGCGCCAACTGAGCCCTGGGTTTCCACCTGCAAATCGTAGCCCAAACGTTTGGCCGCTTGTTGCAGGGCCTCGGCGGCCATGAAGGTGTGTGCAACACCGGTCGGGCACGCGGTGATTGCGACTATTCGGGGAGCGTTTTGACTTGTGGCCACCGGCTCGACAACGGCGGCAGGGGCGACATAGACCTGCGCCTCTTCCGCTCCCTTGCGCAGCACGGCTTCAACGTCCTGCAGGGCCTGGGCCGGAGTGCTCTGGAATACACGCTTGCCTACGAATCGCGACATGTCCACGGGCGCGCTGGTCACCAGCAATATCCACTCGGCTGCCTCGATCGTGGCGGCCGACAATTGACGTTCCGGGTGCGCAGCATCATTGACTTCGACGCTGGTGCTCCAGCCTTGACGCTGCGCGGCGGCATCGAGCAAGCGCGCGCACAGCACACTGGTGACCATGCCATTCGGGCAGGCCGTAACAATGGCTAACTTCATGACAATCCCTCTTATTGTTCTGTCAGGGGGCGCACGCGCACACCCTGCTCAAGCCGCGCCAGTTGCGCGGCATCACCGATGCCGAAACCGATCTGTGTCACCGCCATGGCGGCGATTGCAGTGGCGGTTCGCAAGGTTTGCTCAGGCGTGTCGGCGCTGAGCAAACCGTGAAGCATGCCCGCCAGCAATGAATCACCCGCGCCCACCGTACTGACGACGCTGACCTTGGGCGGCGTGGCGTGCATCGCCGAGCCGACACTGAACCAGTTCACCCCGTCGGCGCCGTGGGAAATCACCACGTGCTCGATCCCCTGGGCGTGCAACCGGCTCGCGGCGTCGGCCTGCGCCGCCACTGA
>Ga0247811_1000562_pt1 | contig 11115 bp, 9 predicted proteins | sample UWRJL134311R1_FD_189018 | JGI IMG/M metagenome (GOLD analysis project Ga0247811, IMG submission 189018) | Plant litter microbial communities from Arlington Agricultural Research Station in Wisconsin, United States - UWRJ-L134-311R-1 | ecosystem: Environmental > Terrestrial > Plant litter >...
GCATCGACGACTGGGCCGGCCGCGTCAAGCAGAACCCCGAGTTCATGCGCCCCGCCGAGGTCGACCTGCTCATCGGCGACCCGACGAAGGCCAAGGAGGTTCTCGGTTGGGAGCCCACCGTCGGCTTCGAGCAGCTCGTGCAGATGATGGTCGAGAGCGACCTCGCCGAGCAGAAGGCACAACTGCGCTAAGCAGACCGATGTCCTCAGCACTGATTACCGGCATCACCGGCCAAGACGGTTCCTATCTCGCCGAACGCCTGCACTCGCAGGGCGTCGACGTGCACGCGCTCGTGCGCGCGGAATCCAGTGCTCAGGAACAATCCGTTCCCGAGTGGGTCACCCTGCACCAGGGTGACCTGCTCGACTCGGATTCCCTGCGCCGCGCCGTGACCGACGCTGCGCCCGACGTCGTCTACAACCTGGCCGGCATCAGTTCCGTCGCCCAGTCGTGGAAGGAGCCGGAGCTCACCGCGCGCGTCACCGGCCTCGCGGTCGGCACGATGCTCGACGCGGCCTGGTCGCTACAGGAGAGCACCGGCAAGCAGGTGAGGTTCGTGCAGGCGTCGAGTTCCGAGATCTTCGGGGCCGCCGAGCAGATTCCGCAGAACGAATCGACTCCGGTTCATCCGGTCTCCCCCTACGGCGCGGCCAAGGCCTACGCGCAGCACCTCGTCGGCGTCTACCGCTCCCGCGGCCTGTTCGCGGCGACGGGCATCCTCTACAACCACGAGTCCCCGCGCCGCCCCGAGGCGTTCGTCACCCGCAAGATCACCGCGGGCGTCGCTCAGATCGCGGCGGGAAAGTCGAGCGAGCTGCTGCTCGGCAACCTCGACGCACAACGCGACTGGGGCTGGGCCCCTGACTACGTCGACGCGCTCGTGCGCATCGTCGAGGCGGATGTCGCGGACGATTTCGTCGTCGCCACGGGCGAGTCGCACACCGTGCGCGAATTCGTCGGAGCGGCGTTCACCGCCGCGGGCATCACCGACTGGCAGCACCTCGTCGCCGTCGACGAGCGGTTCAACCGCCCGGTCGACGCTCCGCTCATGCGCGGCGACAACTCGAAGATCAGCGCGACCCTCGGGTGGCAGCCGACCAAGCGCTTCGACGAGATCGTCAGCGCAATGGTCAGCCACGACCTCGAGCTGCTCTCCTCCTGACCGTGGCATCCTCACCTGCCGTGCCTGGCGCGGCGTCCGTCGAAGCGCGCCGTCCCGTGGTGCTCGTCGACGCGACGGCGATTCCCGCCGACCGTGGCGGTGTCGGACGCTACCTCGACGAGCTGCTCGCCCAGTCGGACGGCCCGCTCGTCATCGCCTGCCAGAGCCGCGACGCCCGGTTCTACGCAGAGCTGGCGCCCTCCGCGACCGTGCTGCCGCAGCATCCGCGCATCGCGTCCGTCGCCCGGCGGCTGCTCTGGGAACAGTTCTCGCTGCCGCGTATCGCCCGCGCCTCGCGCGCCGACGTGATCTTCTCGCCGCACTACACGCTGCCCGTGCTCAGCCGGAAGAAGCGGGTCGTCACCTTCCACGACGCGACCTTCTTCAGCGACCCCGGCGTGCACACCCGGCTCAAGGGCCTGTTCTTCCGCACCTGGATCCGCTTCTCGTCGCGTCTCGCCGACGCGGTCGTGGTGCCGAGCGTCGCTACCGCCACCGAGCTCTCGCGCTACGTGCCGCGCGTGGCATCCGCCTTCGACGTCGCCTACCACGGCGTCGACCGCGACCGTTTCCACGAACCGACCGCCGACGAGATCACCCACGCGGCGACCGCGCTCGGCCTCGCCGGCGCCCCGTGGATCGCGTTTCTCGGCACCGTCGAACCGCGCAAGAACGTGCCGGCGCTCGTCGCCGCCTACCGCGGGCTCGTCGCCGAGTGGGACGACGCCTGGGGCCCTGTGCCGTCGCTCGCCATCGACGCCGAGCTCGCGCTCACCGAGGCCCCGGCGACCGTGCACGTGCTCGGCTTCATCGACCTCGAGATCATGCGCGGCTACCTCGGCGGTGCCGCGGTCGTCAGCTACCCGAGCCTCGGCGAAGGCTTCGGACTGCCCGTGCTCGAGGCGATGGCCTGCGGTGCGCCCGTGCTGACCACGCGTCGGCTCGCGCTTCCCGAGGTTGGCGGCGACGCCGTGGCATACTCGGAACCGGACTCCCCCTCGATCACCGACGCCCTGCGCACGCTTATGGCAGACGCCAGCCTGCGTTCCCGACTGGCGGCGAAGGGAATCGAGCGCTCGAAGCGTTTCTCCTGGCGGGAGAGCGCGATTAAGCACCAGGCCGTGTTCGCACGCGTGGCCAACGGAAAGGTTTGACCATCCCATGAGGGTTACATCGGCTATCGCGGCCTTCGCGCCGTGGCGCACGGTTCTGCGCGAGCTCGTCTGGGCGTCCGCCACCGGACTGGTCAGCCTGATCGCGGGCGCGGTCACCCTCGGCATCACCCCGGCCACTCTCGGCCAGCGCTGGCAGACCAATATCGCCGACGACCAGACCCAGCACTATCTCGTCGCCAAGGCCATCACCGACGTGCCGCTGCTCGGCCCGAACGCCCACATGGGTTTCCCGACCTACCAGAACCTGTTCTTCGCCCCGAACTACGACCCGGCCTCGGCCGTGTTCATGATCTTCGAGAGCCTGTTCACCCACAACGGCGTGCTGATTCTCAACGTCTACCACCTGCTCGGGTTCTTCACCGTGGCCTTCGTCGCCTACTTCTTCTTCAAGGCGCTGCGGGTGCGCCGCTTCATCGCCATCTTCTTCGCGCTCGTCTTCGCTCTCGCGCCGTACCACTTCCAGCGCGTCAGCTTCGGGCACGGCTTCGTCGCCAACTACTGGGCGGTCGCGCTGCTCGGCATCCTGCTGCTGATGGTCGCGGGGCCGAAGACCAACCCGTTCGAGGGCTGGATCGGCACGGCCCGGTCGCGCGCGATGCGGGCGTGGCGTCGTTGGCTGCCGATCGTGACCCTCACGCTGCTGGTCTCGCTGTCGCTCTCGTACTACTTCGTCTTCGCCGCGATCATCCTCGCCGCGGTTCTCGCCGTGCGGCTCGTGATCACCCTGGCCGAACGCGAGAAGCTGCGCACGCTGCTCTGGCCGTTCCTGACCATCGCGTCGCTGCTGCTCTTCGTCGGTGTGCAGCTCGCCATCCTGTCGCTCGACTTCGGCGACCGCTACGCGCAGTACTTCGGCGAACGGTCGGCGGGCGAATCCGAGATCCACGCCGGCAAGATCACCACCCTCGTGCTGCCGTGGGTCGGTTCGGGCTTCACCGCGCTCGGCAACATCACCCGGCACTACATCGGCAGCTCGACGGTGTCGATCTACGCCGAACCGCCCGGAACGCCGATCGTCGCTGCGGGCGCCATGATCCTCATCGTGGTCTTCATCCTCGTGCGCCTCGTGCACACGCGCACCGGCACCTCGCCCACCGCGCTCGGACGTTTCATCACCGACGATCGCGCCAACGTGCTCGCCGCCGCGTTCTTCTGGGGCCTGCTGTTCTTCACCGTCTCCGGCCTCGGAGCCATCTTCGCGTTCGTGGTGAGCCCTGAGATCCGCGCCTGGGTGCGCATGTCGATCGTGCTCATCATGCTCGCCCTCGGTTTCTTCGCCGTGTTCATCGACCGCGTGCTCAAGCCGCTCACGTTCGCCGTGCCCGTCGTCGCGGTGCTCGCGGTCATCGCCGTCGTCGACCAGCTGGGCGGCGTCAGCAGCACCATCGACCTGCAGCCCACCGACGACGCGAGCCTGCGCACCTTCGTCTCCGATGCCGAGCAGTTGCTCGACGACGGTTGCGGCGTCGTGCAGCTGCCCCTGCACTCGTACCCCGCTTCCGGCCCGGTCGGCGGCATGAGCGACTACAACCAGGCGCTGCCGTACATCCTCGCGACCGACAACTCGCTGCGCTGGAGCTACGGCGCCGTGGTCGGCTCGCACGCCGGCGACTACTGGGAGAACGTGACCACCCCCGACGAGTTCGAAGCCAAGATCGCCGACTCCGGAGCGTGCGCGATCGAGGTCGACCTCGCCGCCTACCCCGACGACCAGTCGGCGTGGCGCGACCTGGTCGAGACCGTCGCAGATCCGGATGACCCGGCCATCGTCTCGGGCGACGACGAGCACCGCTACCTGCTGTTCACGGTGGACGCACGATGAGCGCCCAGAACCGCGCGGCCGTGTCGCTCGTCACCGTGTCGTACTACTCCGAGCACTACCTGCCCGGGTTCTTCGCCTCGGTGTCCACCGCGAGCACCGTGCCCGTGGCATCCGTTCTCGTCAACAACGCGCCCGACGACACCGCCCTCGCAGGCGTCGCCGCGGATCTGCCCGAGGTCACCGTCGTCGAGGCCGGCGACAACCTCGGCTACGGCAAGGCGATGAACCTCGGTGTCACCCGCACGGCCGACTCCGACTGGCTGCTGCTGAGCAACCCCGACCTCACGCTGTCTCAGGGATCGATCGACGAGCTCGTGCGCGTGGGCAACTCCGACCCGCGCATCGGCGCCGTCGGACCGCTCATCCGCACACCCTCGGGCGAGATCTACCCGTCGGCCCGCCGCCTGCCGTCGCTGCGGCACGGTATCGGCCACGCCATCTTCGGGCAGGTCTGGAAGAGCAACCCGTGGACCCGCGGCTACCTCGCCGACCGCGAGAACCCGCCACGCGAACGCGACGCGGGCTGGCTCTCCGGCGCCTGCCTGCTCGTGCGCCGCGAGGCCTTCGACCAGGTCGGCGGGTTCGACGACAAGTTCTTTATGTACTTCGAAGACGTCGACCTGTGCGCGCGCATCGGCCGCGCCGGCTGGCGCATCGTGTACGCGCCGTCGTCCGAACTGATGCACGTCGGCGGGCACTCCACCGACGCCGTCAACCGCACGATGATCAAGGTGCACCACGAGAGCGCGTACAAGTATCTGGCGGCGCGGTACACGGGCTGGTACCTCGCCCCGCTGCGCTTCACCCTGCTCGTCGGGCTGCGTCTGCGCGCGTCGATCACCCGGCGATAACCGCGCCGGGCGGGGCCGGGGGTGGCTTTTGGCCCGATCGCGGTTACCCTGAAACAAACAACAGCACACGATCGGCTATTCGGGCGCCGAAAACGTGCTCTCAACTACGTCACGGTTCGGGCCGCGGCACGCAAGCGGGGGTTTGCCATGCGAACAAGATTGACAACGGCCATTGCGGCCATCGCGCTGAGCGCGCTCCTGGGCGGAGTGCTCGCGGGCACGTCCGTGCCGACAGCCGCGGAGGCCATAACGCCGAACGCGCAGAACTTCGACCCAGGACGCATCATCGACGACGGCGTCTTCTACAACCCGGGTGCGATCAGCCAGGCCGGCGTGCAGGCTTTCATCGATTCCAAGGAGAACTGCGCGGCCACCGCGGGCAATCCCGGATGTCTCGAAAGCTACCGTTCCGACACCGCGGCCCGGCCCGCCAACGCCAACTGCAGCGCCTTCGCCGCGGGAACCAACGAGCTCGCCTCGTCGATCATCTGGCGCGCGGCCCAGGCCTGCGGCATCAACCCGCAGGTGCTCCTCGTCACGCTCGAGAAGGAACAGGGGCTCGTCACCTCGGTCAACCCCAACGCGGGCAAGTACCGCATCGCGATGGGGTACGCCTGCCCCGATACCGCACCGTGCGACATCGCCTACTACGGCTTCGGCAACCAGGTCATCTCGGCCGCCCGCCAGTTCCAGCGCTACGTCGCACCCGGCAACACCTTCCGGTACAAGGCCGGGCAGGTCAACGCCATCCAGTGGCACCCGAACGCCAATTGCGGCGCCACCCAGGTCTACATCGCGAACAAGGCCACCGCGGCTCTGTACAACTACACGCCGTACCGCCCGAACCAGGCGGCGCTCAACAACCTCAACGGAACCGGCGACGCCTGCTCGTCGTACGGAAACCGCAACTTCTGGAAGTACTTCACCAGCTGGTTCGGTTCGACCACCGTTCCCAAGGCCTCGTCGGCGTTTGTGAAGGCGCTCTACGAAGACGTTCTCGGCCGCGAGGCCGGCGACGTCGAGGTGCACGGCTGGGGCATGCTCGTCACCAACGGCCGCGCGCCGGTGGAGGTGGCGGCCGGCTTCGTCGACAGTGACGAATACCGCCTCATCCGGATCAACGACGCCTACAAGACGATCCTCGGCCGTGAAGCCGAGCCGGGTGGCGCTGCCGGCTGGCTCACCAACATGAAAAAAGGCATCCTGACCACCGACGACGTCGACAAGGTGTTCCTCGCGACCGGCGAGTACCTCACCATCACCGGCGGCACCAACGAGACCTTCGTCGCGGCGCTCTACCTGCGGCTGATCGGCCGAGCTGCGTCGCCGAGCGAGATCTCCGGCTGGTCGGCGGTGGCACAGTCGTACGGCCGCCACACGGTCGTCAACTCGATCTGGAGCTCGGTCGAGACGGCGCGCTCGCGCGTCTCGCTCATGTACCAGGACTACCTCGGCCGCAAGCCCGAGCCCGGCGGTCTCGCCGGCTGGGCGCAGATCGCCATCGAGCGCGGCGACGCGGGTGTGCGCTGGGCCATCATCGGAAGCTCCGAGTACTGGTCGCGCGCTTCGGCCCGCTTCCCGAACGGCTAGAAGCAGCGCCTACGGCGATGAGAGAGGGGCGGTCGACTTCGGTCGGCCGCCCCTCTCTCGTGCGCTCTACTCGTCGCTGTCGCTAGTCGCTTACGACGAGGTAGTCCCAGAGCTCGACGGCGTAGTCGTCCCAGCCGCGTGTGGGGTGGTTGAGGGCCTCGACGCGCAGCCGTGCGAGCAGCTCGTCGCCGTCGAGCAGCGAACGCATGCCCTCGGCGATGCTGTCGTCGTCGTAGGGGTCGACGAGAACGGCTCCCCCGGCGAGCTCGGCGATCTCGCGCATGCTGCCGTGCTGCGAGGTGACGACGGGGGTGCCGGCCGAAAGCGACTCGCCGACGGGGAGCCCGAAGCCCTCGTTGACCGACGGGAAGACCGTGAACCGCGCGAGTCGGTAGGCCGCCCAGAGCAGCGGGTCGGCGATGCCGGAGACCGAGAGCACCTTGCGGTTCGCCGAGTGCAGCCGGGTGATCTGCGCGGTGAAGGCGCGGCTGTTCCACGAGTTGCCGCCGATGAAGACGAGCTGGAACCGCAGGCCCTCGGCCCAGAGCGTCTCAGCGGCGGAGAGCACGGCCATGTGGTTCTTGCGCGGCTCGTGGCTGCCGACGACGAGCACGAGCGGGTCGCTCTCGCTGTACTCGATCAGTTGCTTGAATTCGGCGAGACCCGCGTCGGTCGCGTCTTCGGCCTCGGAGGGCAGGAAAACGGTCTCGATCTGCGGGCCTGCGATACCGGTCGGCGCCAGCATCCGCCGCCACCCGCCGTATTCGGTACCCGCGGCGCGCGAGATCGACGCGACCCGGTCCATGTGCGCCACGGCGCCGAGGTTCCAGGCGAAGTGCGACGCCATACCGTCGGCGACCGTTTCGACGCTCGTGAGGGGCACGCAGTCGAAACCGATGACTCCCGAACGTGTGCGCGCGAACCGGGCGATCGAGGCGATGCGTTCGGTGCGCCACGGTTCGGCCGCGAGCTCGGGCAGCAGGAAGTGTCCCTGCCAGGGCACGACGATCGGCATGCGGCCGACGTGCTTGTCGCGCGTGGTCGCGTGCGTGCCGTAGAGCGCCCGCGCTTGCTCGCTCGGGGTGAGCCGGCGAAGCGAGCGGCGGTCGTCGCGCCAGGTGACGAATACGACGTCGTGGTCGGTGTGCCAGCGGCGCACGGTCTCGCGGGCGACGCGCTGGATGCCGGTCGCGAGCTCGGTCTGCGCGGTGTGCATGATGTCGATGACGACGGCATTGCGCAGAACCTCGACGGTGTTCGGCGAGCGCAGTGCGCCGAGCCGGCGCGGGGCGGTGACCGTCGCCTCGACCACGGAGCGCACGCCGTTCAGCTCCATCTGGCGGTGGGCCGACTGCACCTCGCGCTCGGTGGGCAACTGCGCGCCGAGCACGGCGAGCACGAGCCAGGTCGTCTCTTCGCCGGGCGCGCGTTCGATGGCGGCGACGGCCTGGGCGATCGTCGCGGTCGCGGTGTCGGTCTCGTCGATCGCCGAGACGAGGGCGCCGTAGCGCCGGGAGAGCCAGTCGCCGCTCACAGGGTGTTCTCCAGAATTTCGGATGTCGCGGCGAGCCAGAGCTCGTCGGCATAGTCTTGCCACGTTCGGGGTACCCGTGCGGCCAATTGCGCCAGCAGGGTCTCGATGAGGGCGTCGTCGTCGAGCATACGGCGCAGCCCCGCGAGCACGGCCTCGTCGTCGCGCGGGTCGACCGGGTAGCAGCCGCCGTCGCGCGCGATCTCTTCGATGCTGCCGTAGTTGCTGGTCAGCACCGGGGTGCCGTAGGCGAGCGATTCGCCGACGGGCAGGCCGAAGCCCTCGTGCAGCGAGATGAACGCCGAGAAGCGGGCGCGCGCATAGGCGGCCTGCAGCAGTTCGTCGGTCGCGTGCCGGTGCACGGTGACCGTGCGCCCGGCGGCCTTGAGCCGGGTCACCAGGTTGTCGAAGTCGCGGGCCAGCTCGGCGTCGGCGCCGCCGATGAACATCAGCTCGAAGGCATAGCCCTCGCGCCAGAGCTGCTCGGCCGCGTACAGCAGCGACACCTGGTTCTTGCGCGGCTCCTGGGTACCGACGCTGAGCACGAGCGGCAGCGCCGACGTGTCGGCGGTCGGGGTGAATCCGGCGCCGACCGTGTCGATGGGCAGCGAGACCGCGGCGATCTGCGGACCGACCAGACCCTGGGCGGCGAGCGCGTTCGCGAAGCCGGCGAATTCCTCGCCGGCCGAGCGGCTGATCGAGAGCACGCGGTCCATGTGCTTCACGGCCCAGAGGTACTTCGCGAAGCGGTTGGCCTCGGAGTAAGGCACGTCCTGCGCGCTCACGATCGGGATGGTGTCGTAGCCGACGGCGGTCACGCGGTTGCCCGAGAACTGGGCGAGCGCGGCGAGGCGGGAGCAGATGTGCTCTCTCGCCACCTCGGGCAGGATGACGTCGGTCTTCCACGGCACGACGAGCACGGCGCCGTCGTCGAAACCGCGCGGCGAGGCCTGGGCGCGCTTGTCGCTCGTCCACTCGAGTACACGCGCCTCTTCTTCGCTGCGCAGCTCGCGCATGGCCGAGCCGCGGTTGGTCCAGGCGACGAGCTCGAACTGCTTGTCGTCGTCGGCGGCCCAGCGGGCGAGGGTCTCGCGCACCACGCGCTGGATTCCGCTGTTGTGCCCGTGGCGGGCGCAGAAGTCGACGTCGACGACGGGCCGGTCGGAGACGATGCGGATGGCGCTGCCGCCGAGTCCGTCGCTGCTGGCCGGCCGCACGGCGCTGGTCAACAGCACCGCCATGGCCTCGGACCGGGCGGCCGAGCGCAGGCTTCTGCGCAGCCGGTGCACGTCGGAGGCCTCGGGGAACGAGCCGGTCATCACGACGAGCGCGAGCCAGAGTCGATCGTGCGCGGGGTCGGCCCAGAGCGAGCGGCCGATCTCGGAGGCGAGTGCGCCGACGGTCAGGTCGCCGATGTCGTCGCGGCCGAGCAGGTGAGGGGCACCCTGCCGCAGCCGGGCGAGCAAGGGCTCGGCGGCCTCAGCCACGTCGTCTCGCCGCTACTCGGTTCTTCACGTACCCGCCGGACAGGCGGATCGAGCGGGCGACGCCGACGCGCTTCACCTTGAGGCGGATCGCCTGCACGGCACGCAGCGGCTTGGTGACTCGCCACGAGACGCTGTTGCGCATCGAGACGATGATGGTCGATTCGGCGTACTCCGACTGCACGGCCGACAGCCAGTGTGCTGCCTCGCGGTCGCGCAGCACCGCCAGTTCGGCGGCGAGCTCGGCCACCTGCGCACGCAGCGCGTCGCGTTCTGCGGCTACGTTCTCGAAGTCTTCATTCTGGTGAGGCACGACTGTTCCCAAAAAAGCATGTGTGTATTCGGGCGCGATGGCTCCCGACATGCAATCTTAACCGGCTTGCCTGCGAGGCTTCTAAACGGTTGCGACGCCTCGGCTAGGCGCGGTCGAGCAGCCGCGACAGGTAGCGGCCGTACCCGCTCTTGATCAGCGGTGCCGCGAGTTGCCGCAACTCGTCGTCGGAGATCCACCCGGCGCGCCAGGCGATCTCTTCGATGCATCCGATCTTGAAGTCCTGGCGGTCTTCGATGACCCGCACGTACTCGCTCGCCTGCATCATCGACTCGAACGTGCCGGTGTCGAGCCAGGCGGTTCCGCGGTCGAGCACCTGCACCTGCAGCGCGCCGCGTTGCAGGTAGTGGTCGTTGACCGCGGTGATCTCGAGCTCGCCGCGGGCGCTGGGCGTGATGCCCCTGGCGATCTCGACCACGCTGTTGTCGTAGAAATAGAGGCCCGGGACCGCGAAATTGCTCTTCGGCGTTTCGGGCTTCTCCTCGATCGACACCGCCGTGAAGTCGGCGTCGAACTCGACAACACCGTAGGCCCCCGGTTCGCTCACGTGGTAGGCGAAGATCAGGGCGCCCTCGATGTCGGCGTGCTGGCGCAGCGCGGTTCCGAGGCCCGATCCGTGGAAGATGTTGTCGCCGAGGACGAGCGCGACACTCTCGTCGCCGATGAACTCGGCGCCGATGATGAACGCCTGGGCGAGACCGTCGGGCGAGGCCTGGGTCGCGTACTGGATCGAGATGCCGAGCGATGCGCCGTCGCCGAGCAGCCGCTCGAACTGCGGCTGGTCGTCGGGAGTCGAGATCACGAGGACCTCGGTGATGCCCGCCATCATCAGCGTCGACAGCGGGTAGTAGATCATCGGCTTGTCGTAGATCGGCATCAGCTGCTTCGAGATGCCCTTGGTGATCGGATACAGGCGGGTGCCCGATCCGCCGGCGAGGATGATGCCGCGCATGTCTAGACCGATCCGTCGGGTGCTGCGTCGAGTGCTGCGTCGTTGAGAGCCGAGTACAGGCGCTGCGAATCATCCCAGGTCGGCAGCAGACCGTCGCGCAGGGCGTCGCTGAGGCTCGGGGCGTCGCGGTCTTTCGGCGAGGTCTGCAGTTCGCCGAGTCCGTCGGGGAAGACGAGACCGATCTCGGGGTCGAAGACGTCGATGCCGAACTCGCGCT
>Ga0247811_1000563_pt1 | contig 11111 bp, 9 predicted proteins | sample UWRJL134311R1_FD_189018 | JGI IMG/M metagenome (GOLD analysis project Ga0247811, IMG submission 189018) | Plant litter microbial communities from Arlington Agricultural Research Station in Wisconsin, United States - UWRJ-L134-311R-1 | ecosystem: Environmental > Terrestrial > Plant litter >...
TAAACCCATTTCAGTTAGTAGAAGAACTGAGATTCATTGTAGCATATAATGTCATCCCATTTAGCTACAACAAAAGCCTTTCAGGATTGAAAGGCTTTTTATCGTTAAATAATTGTTATTTAACGGCACATTGATTAAATATATTTGGAATAACCTTACATTAGATTATCTGTTTTTTCCGCGAAATTTTTTTAAAACAAACTTTTATGCCAAAAAAAACGTATTTAGTTTAATATCGTTAGAACATTGTATCTGCCATGAAAAGATCTACCCGACAATACCTTATGCTAATAACCCTTATTAGTATATCGGTGATTAGTGCTTGTAAGAAAAGCGAACCCGCACCAGCGGTTACACCGACTCCAACTCCAGTGGCTGCTACAAGAGATGAGCTAACAAAGGATTCGATTTTTTTATATGCTAAAGAACTTTACTACTGGAATACATCGTTACCAACGTACGAGGCCTTTAAACCCCGCAGTTACAGTTCTAATGAAACAGAATTATATGCAATTACGCAATTTTCTTTAAACCCAGCTACAGGAAAACCTTATGAATATGTTAATGGAAGTACATCGCCTAAATATTCGTTTTTTGATTATGGTACCACAGGGAAAACAGCATCTTTAAAAGCAGATATAAATGGCAGTGAAACCGATTATGGTTTTTCAGTTTTATATAACACGACTACAGATTTACGCGTTAAATACGTTTATCCAAATTCGCCTGCAAGTCAGCAGGGTTTATCAAGAGGGTGTAAGATTACAGCCGTAAATTCGCAAGCAAATTTAACTTACAGCTCAAGCAACGTTACTTTTTTAAATAGTGCCTTATTTGGTACAAATAGCAGTGTAACAGTAACCTTTACCGATTTGGCAGGTGTTTCTAAAACTGTTACCGTAAATAGAGCTACCTATACTTTAAATCCGATATTATACACAAACGTATATACGGTTGGTACAAAAAAGGTAGGATACATTGTTTTTAATAGCTATACCAATAATGCGAATGCAGCAATAAGTACAGCATTTGCAAATTTTGCAAGTCAGGGTGCAACCGAAGTGATTGTAGATTTAAGGTATAATGGAGGTGGTTATGTAAGTACTGCAACACAAATTATTAACATACTTGGTCCTGCTGCGCAAACGGGTAATACAATGTATACCTCTTATTATAATGCTTATTTGCAGGGCCTAACTACAGCACAGCGAAAAGCATCTGTTTTAGCTAAGCAACCGATAACCGATGATGCAGGTAAATTACAGCCATTTAAGGGTGGTGTAAATGATACTTATGCAACTTATGCCGACTTAAATTATTCATCAACTTCGGCAGATAATATTGAGAAATTTGCAAAATCTGGTGCATTAAACCTAAGTAGAGTATATTTTATTGTAACCAATGCAACTGCTTCAGCAAGTGAATTAACCATTAATAGTTTAAAGCCTGTTATGGATGTTAAATTAATTGGAACAACCACCTATGGTAAGCCAGTTGGCTTTTTCCCAATTAAAATTGATAAAGTAGATATGTATATTCCTGAGTTTGAAACCAAAAATCAAACTGGAACCGGCGGTTATTATGCAGGATTAACTGTTGACAAAGAAGCTTTTGAAGATTTAACAAAAGCTTGGGGAGATGAATCAGAAACACTATTGTCATACGCTTTGCTTTACGCAAAAACAGGTAGTTTTGTAACTACGGCGGCTAAAACGTCAAGCTTAAGCGCCCAATCTACAACAATGCCAACAAGGTTATCAGTTGCAGAACTTAACTTAGTGTCAGAAACCCTCGACCAAAATAGTTTTAGAGGAATGGTAAAAGAACCACGTAAGAAGTTTTAATCATAGGTCAATAAACAAAAGTCCTCAGATCTAAATCGAGGGCACTGAAAAAGTCCTTGTTAAAAATGTCGTATTAAATATTGAGAAAAAATGGTAGATAAGGCCTCTTAGAATCCTCTAAATGGAAAATAGAATTTAAGAGATTGCGAATATCATAAAAGAAAGGGCTTATGAATGTTTTATTCCATAAGCCCTTTTTAAATGGCTAGTTTTTCAGTGCCCTCTCTAAATCTGAGAACTTTTTGTTTTTACAATAGGATTTTACTACTGATATCCTTATTAATGGTGATGTAACCAGGATATTTCACTGGTGTATTCCCAATCATAATTGTTGGTTTAATTTTAATTGTCAATAAACCTAACTTTTCATCACTTTTAGAGCCTTTCTGAGCAGCTTTTATAATATCATTTAAAACGTTTCCGTTTGATATTAAACCATAGATATTGCTGGTCATTTGCACAGGTACAGAAACGGTTTGCCCTTGTGGAATGCTTACGGCCTGATTTATAATGCCTTCTGCTAAATCGGTATTGTTTACCAAAATTTTATATTCAAACTGATTAATTGCAGCTAAGTTTGATGAAGGATTAGTAATTTCCAGATTAAGTTTTGCGCTTAACGGAATATCTTTTCTCAATAAACCTAAGGCAACACCTGGTAAACTTGTCAAACTAAAATTTTGCTCATTAATTAATTTGGTTAAATCTGTACCAGCAAGACTTATTTGATTTACGTTTTTAACCTTATAGGTACAGGCTTCGAGTGCCTTTATTTGTTGTGCTTGCTTGTTAATGCCACAACCGAACATTGAAACGGTTAAAAGGCAAAGCAATATTTTCTTTTTCATGCTAATCATAACGCCAAATTAGCAAAACTATTTCAGCATTGATTTAAATATAATAAGTTCGAAAATTTAAGGGGCAACAGTTTCGATCTGATCAGCTTCGTCAGATTCATCAGTTTTTTCTTCAGCATTGGCTTCGGTGTCTTCAGCATCCGTTAAATCATCTGGATCAGTGACCTCATCTTTTTTTTCCTGAGATGCCACCTCGTTATTTTTATCCTCGGCTTTGTCGCTTGTATCCTTTTGTTTAACTGGCTTAACTTCCGTTGTTTTGCTTTCCTCGGTTTCAGTAGATGGAATTATAGTTTCCACCTGTGCCTGTGCATCATCAGATGGTTTTGGATGTGGACTGTTGGTGTTTTTATCTTGATTTTCCATAAATATCTTTTCTTTAACAAATGATTTAGGATCATCTTTTGTTTTAATATTTATCAATTATTTTAAATAAAAGGATATAAAACACCCCTTAATTGGCGAAAAACTAAGCGTTTTTTAAAAAGATGGTTTCGATTACATTTGCTAAATCATCACATTTATCTGTCGCTTTTTCAAGTAAGCTTAAAATTTCAGATTGTCTGATTAGCGAAATCGCATCTGTTTCGTTTTCAAATAATAGCGAGATCGATTGCTCGTAAAGTCGATCAGCTTTACTTTCCATCTGACCAACTTTATAACAAATATCTATAATGAGTTGCTTGTCTTTAAAGTGTTTTATTTCCTTAATTGCAACAGCAAGTTCGCTGCACATTTTAGCAATAATTTCTGCAAGTTTTAACATTGCATCATTTGAAACGTTTAAATGATAAAGTTCCATATTTAGCATAATGGCAAGAATATCATCAGCGATGTCATCGATTTTAGTTGCTAAAGCATGTACATCTTGCTTATCAAAAGGTACAATGAAGCTTTTATTTAATTCGTCATAGATCGCATCTGTAGCTTTATCCCCAACCAATTCCAATGCCTTTATTTCTTTAGAAAGCAAGCTTCTTTCAGCCTCATCTTTCGAGCGGATGAAGTGAACAAGTGCTTCAGAAATTTTCGAAAGATTAACAGCACCATCTTCAAACAATGGTTGAAAAGTTTTATCTTTTGGAATAAATAAACTAAATATTTGATTCATGTCTTCGATTAAAATATTTGTAAATGTACCTTTGGTATATTAACAGAATATCAAATAAGTATTATATCGTAAAGTTTACACTCCTATAATTAATTAGAAAATGGCCATCAAGATTCGTAAAATAGAGCAAAGTGATAATAAAGATTTAGCAACTCTTATTCGTGTTATTTTCAGAGAATTTAAAATTGATAAGCCAGGCACTGTTTACACTGATCCAACTACCGACCATTTGTATGAAGTTTTTAAGCAAGAAGGTTCTGACTACTGGCTGGCAGAAGAAGATGGTGTTATACTTGGTGGTTGCGGCATTTATCCAACAGATGGTTTACCCGATGGTTGCGTGGAGTTGGTGAAGTTTTACCTTTCTGCGGATGCACGGGGTAAAGGTATTGGAAAAATTTTAATGCAAAAAAGTATAGAATCTGCCCAGCATTATGGTTATAATGAAGTTTACTTAGAATCTTTCCCCGAATTGTCTACTGCAATTGGAATGTACGAAAAAGCAGGTTTTAAGAAATTAGATCATGCACTTGGCAATTCAGGTCATTTTGCTTGTAACATTTGGATGTTGTTGGTGCTTTAATTAGTCTTACCAACAACATCTTTAGCTTTATTTTAAAACGTCTTTCAGCTCTACAATTTTAAATTTATTTTCGAGTTCAATAAATTCTTTTATCATCGAAATATGTCCTGCACCTAAAAGGATAACAATCTTTTTATCTGTTGATAGGGTGATTTTTTGAACCAAAGAGTACATATATAAGTTGCGGCGATACCATTCCGATACTGAAAATGCACCTGCAAAACTTTCGTTACTACCTGCTTTATTTAACGACCTTAAGTAAAAGCCAGCGTTGGCATTTCTTGATGATTCGGTGTTTAGATCGAGCAAAAGCTGCGTGAGTCCCAATGTTTTTCTTTTAAGATTCGACTCTTCTGCTGATTTTTTAACAAAATTGTCAATCTCATTCTTTAAATCAATTTGTTTAGCTTTTTTAATCGAATTCATTACGGTGTCAAAAGGAAGACTTACAAAATAATCTATTCCATAAATTTTATTCAAACCAGTTTTTTTTCCAGCTCTGAAAGCAAGCTGAAACATTTCATTTTCATTATAAAATGCAAATTGGTCAGTGCTTTTATATTTTTCAATGTATTTGTTATAACTACCCTTAACATATAACTGGTAAAGTGAATCTAGCTCGCCCTGCTTGTCAAAATCCCATTCAACAAATATTTTATCAGGATTAAATTTTTTAATTTTTTCGGTAATGGCTTCCAGCTCTTGCTGTGGTTTAGCGGCCAAAACATTAAAGGCTTCGGTTTTAATTGCATCGAAATTAGGATTGTTGAAATGGAACGAGCCAATTATCAATACTTCTTGTTTTTGAGCAAACGATTTAGACTGTAAGGAAATTAAAATAATAGTAAGAAGTAGAAATTGATTTATCGTTTTCATAATGGGTTTATTTTTTATACGATTCAAAGGTGCAAACCTGCTCTTTACATGGAAATTAAATAATCCCAACTGCTGAAAATTTTATCCCAATAGGTTTTCTTATTAAATGAGTCTTTGTCCTTAATAATGAGGTGTTGGGATAATTTTTATTAGGTTTGGAATAAGAAGATTTAGCGTTTGAAACGCTTTGTCTAGTTTTAGAACATGAAAAATACAAAAGTCATTTTTATACACTTGCTCTGTTGGGTATTAATTCTTACTTACCAATATAGTGGCTACCTTATAGAATCCGCAAGTTTTGTTAGTATTGCATTAGGCGTTTCCATGACAATTATTCAAATTGTTGAATTTTATATTTGCTATTTATGGGTGTATCCTAAGTATTTGAAAAAGGGTAAAATTCCTCAGCTAGTTTTAGGTGTAATATTTGCGCTGGGTGTTTTTATAGCATTACGCTTTCTTATTGAGGAGATATTGTATTTGAAATGGTTTAATTTTCATAATTACTCCGACCAAACCACTACAATTAGCTACATTATAGATAACATTTACTATGGTATTTCTTACATCACCATTTCGGCTGCGGTTTATAGTGTACAACAGAACTTTAAAACAGAAATTGCGAATAGAAAATTAAAGGATGAGGTTGTAAAATCAGAGCTTGCTTTTTTAAAATCACAAATCAATCCGCATTTTTTATACAACACTTTAAATTATGTGTATTCACTGGCCATTCCTATTTCCGATAAACTGGCTAATGCTATATTGCGATTATCTGATTTAATGCGTTACACTTTAAACGAAAGCCCTGACGGACGAGTAAGCCTCGTTAAAGAAGTAGAATATTTAGAAAGTTATATTGAACTATTTAAAATGCGCTTTGAGCCTAATTTCTTTGTCGATTTTAATGCTGAAGGTATTGTAGAGCAAAAAGTTGCTGCTTTAGTGTTAATTCCTTTCGTAGAAAATGCTTTTAAACACGGGGTTTTAAACGATGAAAAACATCCCGTAAGGATAAAATTAAAAGTAAATGGAAAAAGGCTGAGTTTTGAGGTAAGCAATAAAATTAGCCATGCACAAAAAGATCATTCAAGTGGCGTTGGATTGGTTAATATTCATCGTAGGTTAGATTTAATTTATCCAGATCAGCACGAATTATTAATTTCGAATAACGGAAATACTTATAAAACCACATTAATAATAAATCTTTAATTATGATTCGATGTTTAGCTGTTGATGATGAATCTTACGCATCAGATATTATTGCCGCATTTATTAATAAAACTCCTTTTTTAACTCTAGTTGGCACAACAACTAATGCTTTCGAAGCTTTAAACCTAGTTCAAAATGGCCAGGTAGACCTGGTGTTTCTGGATATTCAAATGCCTGAATTAACTGGAATTCAGTTTTTGAAAATATGTGGCGATAAATGTAAAGTAATTTTAACAACAGCATATCCAGAATATGCACTCGATGGTTTTGATTTGGATGTAGTAGATTACCTTTTAAAACCAATTTCTTACGAACGTTTTTATAAAGCTGCGCAAAAAGCACAACAAATTATAGTACCCGCACAAAACGAAGTTGTAAATCAACCTGCTACAACCAACGATTTTATCTTTATTAAAGGTGACACCAAAAACAAATTTATTAAGGTAAATTATAATGAAATTTTATACATCGAAGGCTTGAAAAACTACGTTTCAGTTTACACAGCAAATCAAAGAATCGTAACTTATCAGGCATTACGCGAACTGGAAACACAATTGCCGCAACCACCTTTTTACAGGGTTCACAAATCCTATATCGTATCACTCGAAAAAATTAAAATGATTGATGGCAATACGCTTTACATTGGCGATCAATCTATCCCAATTGGGGATACTTATAAAGAAGATTTTTTTAAAATCGTTAGAGAAAACAAATAAACTGATTTTTTATAATTGTGATTAACCTGATTTATGTTTATAAAACGACAAAAATATTTATATCGATTTTTTTAAGTTTGCAGCATTATAAAACCAAACATTATTATGCAAGAAACGAATTCTTTAAACCAGGTTGCAGAATTTCACACCACATTTAAACACCCGATTTTAGAATCGCCTGTTATTCCATCAAAGCAACGTGCAAATCTTCGCATTTCACTTTTAGCAGAAGAATTAAAAGAATTACAGGAAGCGGTTGAAAATGATGATTTAGTTGAGGTTGCAGATGCACTTTGCGATTTGCAATATGTTTTGGCAGGCGCCATTCACGAATTTGGTTTGGGTGGAAAATTTAAAACCTTGTTTGATGAAGTGCACCGTTCGAACATGAGCAAAGCTTGCAAAACTGTAGAAGAAGCAGAACAAACTATTCAGTTCTATTTTGATAAAGACCAAACTGAATCATACTATAAAGAAATCGACGGATTGTTTTTAGTATTCAGGAAATCGGATGATAAAACTTTAAAATCAATAAACTATTCGCCTGCCGATATAAAAGGCTTGCTAGGCTAACCACTATAAATTGACGATTTAAGAAATATAAGTTCAAATTAAACCTATATTTCTTAAATGTCGTTGTAAGCCAATAAACGCTTAATGAATTTTTAAAGCCATAAATTTAAAAGCGTTTCCTTACTTTTATTCCTCAATATTTACTTTTAAATGCAGGAAAAAAACACCGAAACAGGCGAAAAAGAAATAAATCCATACGATTATATCTTATCGGATTTTAATCTCAAACACCTGAGTCATTTATTTATCCTGAAACACTTAAGGCAACAAATTCATACCGATACCAAAGGTTTTTTTAGTCTTTTCCCTGAACAAATTGAAATAGACTTCGGCGCTTTTAGTCATGAATCGGCTACTTTACCTTTTCCAATAGTACAAGTACAGCAAACCGCAAACCTGGTAAAGTTATCTTGCCGTTGCGATACGCCTAAAAACAAACTTTGCGAACACCAGGCGCAGGTTTTGTATAACATTTTACAACGCCAGGATTTGCTGGTATTTTTTGATGAAAACCTTCGTAGGCAAAAACTTAAAAAGATTGCGGTTGATTATGGCTTGGAAAACGAAGAAAATCTCGACGCACGATTCAACCTTAAATTCGAAAACGGAGAATTAACAATTAAACCTAAAATTGCTGCCTTGCAAGCTTTTAACACCGAAGCCAAGCAGCAACTCGAGGCGGTTTTGTTGCCCGATAAGAAATTAAAAATTCCGCCTAGGAATCAAAAAGATGCCAATAAAATGATTCTGGTTTTAAGCCAGCATCGTTATTACAATAATCTGAATATAGAATTATTCGAAGCACAGATTACCAAAACAGGAAAGGCTAAAAATCCTTTTAAATCTGTTAGTCCTGCCGATTTAATATTTAAAGTAGAAGACAATACAGCACTTAAATATTACAGTGGGGTTTCTAAATTTCAAAATAATTATACACCAGGTCAGGTAGAAACCGAACTTGAAGCGTTAAAGGCGATCGCTAAAAACCCATTGAATATCCCTGTTTATTTGCACGATGCAAAGGCATCTGTAAATATCCAAGCGTCTTCAATTGCAGCAGTTGAGTTGATGGTTTTGGATGCAGATTTAAGGTTAACCGTTAATCAGAAAGACGATTTCTTTGAAATCAGTGGACGATTAATTATTGAAGGCAATGCCTATGCTTTAGAAAACTTAAGGATTCGTCATCAGTATTTTGTGCAGTTAAATAATAAACTTTATTTGCTGCCACGTGCCGACTTGGTTAAAGTCATTAGCTTTTTTATCAAACAAAGTAATCGTTTGGTTATTCATAAAAGCAAGTATGCAGAATTTCAAAAGAATATTCTTATTCAGCTCGAAGGCAGCATACAGGTAGATTATTCGTACTTAAAACCCGCAACACCAAAGCAGATTGAAGAAAAGGGCTTCGATTTAGAAAACGAGAAACTAATTTACCTTTCCGAATCGGAAGATTACATTTTAATTACGCCAGTAATGCGCTATGGAAATTTGGAAATACCCGTATTATCCAAAAAGCAAATACAGGCACAAGATAAATTTGGAAATCTTTTTACGTTACACCGCGAAGAAGATGCTGAATTACAATTTACGGCCGAAATTTTAAAGCAACACCCATTTTTTTACGACCAGGAAACGAACGATTCCTATTACCTTCATCGGAAACGTTTTTTAGAGGAAGCCTGGTTTTTAGATGCTTTTGAAACCTGGCGCAGTAAAGATATTCATATCCTGGGCTTTAATCAGCTTAAAAATAATAAGCTTAACCAGCATAAGGCCGAAATTAATATTGAGGTTTTAAGCGGTACCGACTGGTTTGAAACCAAGGTTCAGGTAAAGTTTGGCAAGCAAAAAGTAGCACTAAAACATCTTCATAAATCCATAAGAAATAAAAGCAAATTTATTACCCTTGATGATGGAACACAAGGAATTTTACCTGAAGAATGGCTAGAAAAATTTACAGGCTATTTTAACGCTGGCGAAATTTTTGAAGACAGTTTATTTACGCATAAAATCAAATATGCTTCGATAGATGATTTATATGAAGATGCCTTGCTTGATGGACAGGTACGGAATGAATTGCAGAATTTGAGACAAAAATTTGATGGAATTAATGCTGCGGAAGAAGTTGAGCTACCAAAAGCTTTAAAAGCAACCCTTCGTCATTACCAAAAAGACGGCTTAAATAGGCTTAATTTTCTGGATGATTTTAATTTCGGCTCTATACTTGCCGATGATATGGGCTTGGGGAAAACCATCCAAATTATCGCCTTTATTTTATCGCAAAGAGAAAAGGTAGAAAATAATGTCAACCTTGTGGTTGTTCCAGCTTCGTTAATTTTTAACTGGAAAGCCGAAGTAAAGAAGTTTGCACCATCGATTAAGGTTAAAACTATATATGGTGCCGACAGAATCAAAAATACAAATGATTTTGAAGGTTTTGAAATCATCCTGACTTCTTATGGAACCTTACTTTCTGATATTCGTTTTCTAAAGGATTATCGCTTCAATTATATTTTCCTGGATGAATCTCAAAATATTAAAAATCCAGAATCGCAACGTTATAAAACGGTAAGGATGTTGCAATCCAGGAATAAGGTGGCCCTTACAGGCACGCCCGTAGAGAACAATACTTTTGATTTATATGGACAGCTTTCTTTTGCCTGCCCTGGTTTATTCGGTAGCAAACAACAATTTTCCGATCTATATTCTACGCCAATTGATCAGTTTAAAGACAGTAAACGAGCTGCAGAATTGAGAAGAAAAATAAAACCCTTTATTCTCCGACGAACCAAAGAGCAGGTAGCAAAAGAACTGCCTGATAAAACTGAAATTGTTTTGTATTGCGAAATGGGTGAGGAGCAACGAGAAGTTTACGAGGCCAATAAAAAGGAAATTCAAGATTATATTATGGGTAAAAGCGAAGATGATTTACCCAAAAGCTCTATGCATGTGCTACGAAGCATTACACGTTTAAGGCAAATTTGCAATTCGGCTGCCTTACTTGCCGATGGCAAGTCCTATTTACAGGCTTCTTCAAAAATTGATGTATTGATGGAGCAAATAGAAAGCAAGGCAGGAAATCACAAAATCCTTGTTTTTTCTCAATTTGTTACCATGCTTGATTTGATCAAAAAACAGCTTGAAGCTAAAGGAATCCGCTACGAATATTTAACAGGTCAAAGCCGTAAAAGAGAAGAAATTGTTCAGTCTTTTCAGAATAACGCCGATATTCCTGTGTTTTTGATTAGCTTAAAAGCTGGTGGAACAGGCTTGAATTTAACACAAGCCGATTATGTTTATTTAGTAGACCCATGGTGGAATCCAGCTGTTGAAAAT
>Ga0247811_1000565_pt1 | contig 11095 bp, 10 predicted proteins | sample UWRJL134311R1_FD_189018 | JGI IMG/M metagenome (GOLD analysis project Ga0247811, IMG submission 189018) | Plant litter microbial communities from Arlington Agricultural Research Station in Wisconsin, United States - UWRJ-L134-311R-1 | ecosystem: Environmental > Terrestrial > Plant litter >...
GCCACATCTTCGGCGGCCAACCCGGCTGGCCGCTCGTCGCGACCGAGATCGCCGCCGCCGGGGGAGTGCTCGGCTGGCTGCTCGCCGCGCCCCTGCTGCTCGCCACCGAGTGGGTGGCCGTGCCCGTGGTCGCCGTGCTGCTCGTGCTGTCGCTCTTCATCATCACCAAGACGCCGCCGAACCGCGTCGGCGACCGCCTGCGCGAGCTCTACGCCTACCTGTTCGGTGCCGAACTCGACGAGAAGACGCCCGAGGGCAAACCCGTCAAATCGACGAACGAGTCCGACAAGTTCGGCTCGCTCGGCGACCTCGGTGTCGACAACGACTACGACGCCGACCCGGCCAGCGTGCCATGGTGGCGCCGCAGCAAGACCGAGGGCCGCACCGACCAGGCCGCGTTCGACTCGCCCGTGGTGACCCCCGCCGACGACAAGCGCGGCGAGACCGAGGTGCTCGACCTCAACCACGCGAAAGACGGCGACTTCGGCATCGAGCTGCTCGAAGAACTCGTCAAGGCCGAAGAAGCCGTCAAGCGCTTCACCGGCGAGGTCGAGACCGGCGTGGTGGTGCGCGAAGACGTGCCGACCAAGGTCGCGCCGCTTCCCGGCTTCACGACGGGCACGAGCGAAAAGGGTCACGCCGGCGAGTTCGAGGGCGCGGAACAGCCGCCCCTGCGCACACCCTCGGTGCCGCACAAGGGTCCGAGTGCGCCGTACCGTCTGCCCGCGTCATCCATGCTCACCCCCGGAACGCCGCCGAAATCGCGCAGCGCCGCGAACGACGAGGTGGTCGCCTCGATCACGGAGGTTCTGCGCCAGTTCCAGGTGGATGCCTCGGTCACCGGTTTCAGCCGAGGCCCCTCCGTCACCCGCTACGAGCTCGAGCTCGGCCCCGGTGTCAAGGTGGAGCGGGTCACCGCGCTCGCCAAGAACATCAGCTACGCCGTCGCGAGCAACGAGGTCAACATCCTCTCGCCGATCCCCGGCAAGAGCGCCATCGGCGTCGAGATCCCGAACAAGGACCGCGAGATCGTCTCCCTCGGCGACGTACTGACCTCCGGTGCATCCACCCGCTCCACCCACCCGATGACGATCGGTCTCGGAAAAGACGTCGAGGGCGGCTTCGTCGTCGCGAACCTCGCCAAGATGCCCCACCTTCTCGTCGCCGGCTCCACCGGCTCGGGAAAGTCGAGCTTCGTCAACTCGATGATCACCTCGGTGCTGATGCGCGCAACACCCGCCGAGGTGCGCATGGTGCTCATCGACCCGAAGCGTGTGGAACTCTCGATCTACGCCGGCGTGCCGCACCTCATCACGCCCATCATCACGAACCCGAAGAAGGCCGCCGAAGCGCTCGCCTGGGTCGTGAAGGAGATGGACATGCGGTACGACGACCTGGCCAGCTTCGGCTTCCGCCACATCGACGACTTCAACAAGGCCGTCATCGCGAACGAGATCGTGCTGCCCGTGGGCAGCGAACGCAAGCTCTCGCCCTACCCGTACCTGCTCGTCGTGGTCGACGAGCTCGCCGACCTGATGATGGTCGCCCCGCGCGACGTCGAAGACTCGATCGTTCGCATCACGCAGCTCGCGCGAGCATCCGGAATCCACCTCGTGCTCGCGACGCAACGTCCCTCGGTCGATGTCGTCACCGGTCTGATCAAGGCCAACGTGCCGTCGCGCCTCGCGTTCGCGGTATCGAGCATGACCGACTCCCGGGTCATCCTCGACCAGCCAGGCGCAGACAAGCTGATCGGACAGGGCGACGCGCTCTTCTTGCCGATGGGAACGTCCAAGGCCATCCGCGTGCAGGGCGCGTGGGTGCAGGAGAGTGAGATCGCCGCTGTCGTGGCGCACGTCATCGCCCAGGCCCAACCCGACTACCGCGAAGACGTCGCTGTCACCGTCGAGAAGAAGGTGGTCGACGCCGACATCGGCGACGACCTCGAACTGCTGCTCGCCGCGACCGAACTCATCGTCAGCACCCAGTTCGGTTCGACCTCGATGCTGCAGCGCAAGCTGCGTGTCGGTTTCGCGAAGGCCGGGCGCCTGATGGACCTGCTCGAGAGCCGCGAGATCGTCGGCCCGTCCGAGGGATCCAAGGCGCGCGACGTGATGGTCACCGTCGAGCAGCTGCCCGCCGTGCTCGCGCGACTGCGCGGCGGCGACGCGCCGAGCGCCCCGGCCCCTGCCGCGACGCTCGCGCCCGACAGCCTGCTGCGCCGCGACTCCACCGCCACGGCCGCCGGCCTCCCCGGCCGCGATCTCGTCGAGGAGAGCTTCGACGGTTACGATGAGGTCGAGGCGCCGTCAGACGAAGACGCCTGGAACCTGACTGACCGGGAGTAACTTCGTGTCGACTGAACCGGTGAACGGCACGACTCCGCACGCGCCCCGCAAAAGCACGATGGCGGGCCGGGTCTGGCGGGCAGGAGACAGTCCCGCAAGCAACGGCAATGTCGCCAACATCATCACCGTCGTGCGCATCCTGCTCGCACCCGTGTTCGTCTGGCTGCTGCTCGCCGACAACGGCGAGATCGGCGGGCTGCGCTGGATCGCCGCGGTTCTGTTCATCGTCGCGATCGCGACCGACGGCATCGACGGCCACATCGCGCGCAGCCGCAACCTCGTGACCGACCTGGGTGTGCTGCTCGACCCCATCGCCGACAAGGTGCTCACGCTGAGCGCCCTCGTCGCCCTGTCGATCTTGGGCGAGCTGTGGTGGTGGGTGACGATCATCATCGTCGTACGCGAGCTCGGCATCACCATCTGGCGCCTCGTGGTCGTGACCAAGGTCGTGGTTCCCGCGTCGAAGACCGGCAAGCTCAAGACACTCGCGCAGGCCGTCGCCATCTCGCTCTTCCTCGTGCCGCTGTTCACCGTCGTCGGCGACTGGGTGCTCTGGGTCAACTGGACCGTGATGGCCGCCGCCTTCGTGCTCACCGTCTACAGCGGAATCGAGTACCTGGTGCAGGCGCGTCTGGCGAAGACCCGGGCATGACCGACGTCGGCGCTCGCGTCGTCGCCCTCTTGACCGCGCGCGGTATCACCGTCGCGGTCGCAGAGTCGCTCACGGGCGGCCTGCTCGTCGCCGAACTCATCCGCACCCCCGGAGCCTCGGCCGTGGTCAACGGGGGAGTCGTGGCCTACAACACCGCGCTCAAGCACAGCGTGCTCGGCGTCGACGCCGACCTGCTGCGTGCCCGCGGGGCCGTCGACCCCGATGTCGCCGAGCAGATGGCGTCGGGCGTGCGCTCCGCGTTGGCGGTCGACGGACGAGCCGCCGATATCGGCATCTCCACCACGGGGGTCGCCGGCCCCGAGCCGCAAGACGGGCAACCCGTCGGCACCGTGTATCTCGGATTCGCGGTGGGAAACGAGGTCTCGCACGTCGCTCTCCGACTTTCGGGAAGCCGCGATGGCATCCGAAACGCCGTTGTCTCCGAATCACTCGTACAACTCACGAGGTTGCTCGAGCCTGAGACCCTCCGGGAATAGCCGGCGTTTCGATCTCGTTACAGATAACAGATTAACAAGCGACATACAGAATGCTCTGGTTAGAGTACTTAGGTATCGGCGCCTGTAGTGTTACTGCTCCATACGTTTTGTGGATCAGGGCAACAAGTCTTAGAGGAGGGTCCAATGGTTCTAGTTCGTCAAGAAATCGGTGACGTGCTCCGCGACTTCCGTTTGCAGAAGGGGCGCACCCTTCGCCAGGTCGCGAGCAAGGCGAGCGTCGCGCTCGGCTACCTCAGCGAGGTGGAGCGAGGCCAGAAAGAGGCCAGCTCCGAAATCCTCGCCTCGGTTGCGGATGCTCTCGAAACGCCGATCTCGGTCATCATGCGTGAAGTAGGCGACCGTCTCGCCATCATCGAAGGTGTCACTCTCGCCACCACGATTCCGGATACGCTTCCGGACGAGCTCGTCGCAGAGTTCGACGCCGACCTGGTCTCGCGGTAGACCACGTCCCCCTTTCAGTAGGTTCAGGCCCCTCCTCATCACGAACGCCCCGGTTTTCCACCGGGGCGTTCGTCGTTCCCCGGTGGATTTTCGGATCCCCAGTTAGGGTTGACCGGTGCGATTGAGTGAATTCCGGATAGCGGTCGAAGAAGAGTTCGGCGAGGCCTATGGCCGCGTCATCACCCGCGACCTCGTTCTCGGCCCCGTCGGCGGCCTCACCGCCGATCAGGCGATCAAGGCGGGCGTGGCCCCGCGCGCGATCTGGAACGCGCTGTGCGACGCGAGCGACGTTCCCGCCGAACGGCGCTACGGCGTCGGTCTGCGCGAAGCGAAGAACTAGTTTCGTCTCCACCGGCGACACGCCGGATTTCTTTCGAACATCCGTTCGTATCTCTGTAGACTCCCTCATAGCTTCTATCGAAGACGGTTTATCCACCGTTCGCGAGCCGTACGACGCAATGTCGGACCCCACGCCTACGGTTGGAACAACTGAACCAGCCTTTGTCGGGAGGCTCGGGGCCTTGCACCATCGGCCCCCAGAACCCCGACAGCCTATGGGCAGCAACCTACGACTCCAAGGAGATCCACAATGGCATCAGCAGCAGACCGCGAAAAAGCCCTCGACACCGCCCTCGCCCAGATCGACCGCCAGTTCGGCAAGGGTTCTGTCATGCGCCTCGGCAGTGACGAGCGCGCACCCGTCGCCGTGATCCCCACGGGTTCGATCGCTCTCGACGTCGCGCTCGGCATAGGCGGGCTTCCCCGCGGCCGTATCGTCGAGATCTACGGACCGGAGTCGTCGGGTAAGACCACCCTCACGCTGCACGCCATCGCGAACGCCCAGCGGGCCGGCGGTATCGCAGCCTTCATCGACGCGGAGCACGCGCTCGACCCCGAGTACGCCCAGAAGCTCGGCGTCGACATCGACGCCCTGCTCGTGTCGCAGCCCGACACGGGTGAGCAGGCCCTCGAGATCGCCGACATGCTCGTGCGTTCCGGCTCCATCGACCTCGTGGTCATCGACTCCGTCGCGGCTCTCGTGCCGCGCGCCGAGATCGAGGGCGACATGGGCGACTCGCACGTCGGCCTCCAGGCCCGACTGATGTCGCAGGCGCTGCGCAAGCTCACCGGTGGCCTCAGCCAGACCAACACCACCATGATCTTCATCAACCAGCTGCGCGAGAAGATCGGTGTGTTCTTCGGCAGCCCCGAGACCACCGCCGGCGGTAAGGCGCTCAAGTTCTACGCGTCGGTGCGCCTCGACATCCGCCGTATCGAGACGCTGAAAGACGGCACGGAGGCCTACGGCAACCGCACGCGCGTCAAGGTCGTCAAGAACAAGATGGCGCCGCCGTTCAAGCAGGCCGAGTTCGACATCCTCTACGGCGTCGGCATCTCCCGCGAGGGCAGCCTCATCGACTTCGGCGTCGAGCACGAGATCGTGCGCAAGTCGGGCGCCTGGTACACCTACGACGGCGACCAGCTCGGCCAGGGTAAAGACAACTCGCGCAAGTTCCTGCTCGAGAACCCCGAGATCGCCGCCGAGATCGAGGGCAAGATCATGCTCAAGCTCGGCATCGGTGTCGAGGGCAAGGCCGCGAAAGACATCGCCGACAAGGCCGCGGCCGTAGAGCGTGCCGAGGCCAACGCGGCCAAGCTCGACGCGACCGCCGAGAAGGCCGCCAAGGCTACAAGCGCCGCTGCGCTCAAGGTCTCCAAGGGATCGGGTGCCGCCGGTGCCGCAGCCCAGAGCGTCGCCGCGCGCGCCGACGCCGAGCTGCTCAAGGCCGTAGGCGAATAACATGGAGCGTTCCGACGGCCGTCTCGCGACGGTCAGCTATCTGTTCGGCGTGCCGTCGGAACAGCCTCCCGAAGAAACCGCCGCGGCAACCGCTGCGGTCGACGATCCGCGCGTCGGCGACACGGCCGCGCCGGCGGCCAATGGCCGTACCCCGGCGTCGGGCTGGTACATCGAGCCCGGTGCCGATGGCTCGCATGCACCGTCGTCGCGCGACGACGAACCGGTTGACGAGGAGTCCGAACCCGAGGCTCCGGCTATCGCTGCCGCCCGGCGCTTTCTGTCGGTCGTCGAGAAGTCGGTCGCCGAGAAGCCCGGTGCCGAATCCACGCCCTCCGGCGTGCGGTTCGTCGAGGCGGAAGAACCCGAAGCGACCACGCCGAAGCCGCCCGCCGTGCGCAAGGCCAGCATCAACGCTCTCGCCCGCAAGGGCATGTCGAGCGCTGAGATGGTGACGCTGCTCGAGAACCGTGAGATCGAGCCCGACGAAGTCGCAGCCGAGGTCGAACGTCTCGAAGCCGCGGGTCTGCTCGACGACACGGTGCTCGCGCACGATCTCGTGAGCACGCTGCGCGACCGCAAAGGCCTGGGCAAGTCGGCCATCACGGCCGAACTGCGCCGCCGCCGTGTCGACCAAGCCGCCATCGACGAGGCGCTCGAGAGCGTCGACGTCGACGACGAGCTCGAGCGCGCCACCGAGGTAGCCATCAAGCGCGCGGGGCAGCTCAGCTCCTACGACCGCACGACTGCCGAGCGACGGCTGAGCGCGTTTTTGCAGCGCCGGGGCTACTCGGGCAGCGTCGTCGGTGCCGCAGTGAACGCGGCGCTCGGCCCGGCGGGTCCGCGGTTCAGATGACCGCGCGTGGCTGAGGCCACCCTTCGGTGTTCGAGGCGCCCGGGAGTTCTACACTGGACACCACTATGACCCTCGTCGCGCCCCCAGCATCAGCACCCGAAACCGCCAAGGTGCGCACCTACGAAGTGCGCACGTACGGCTGCCAGATGAACGTGCACGATTCCGAACGGCTGAGCGGCTCGCTCGAGGCCGCCGGGTACGTGCGTGCGTCCGACGAGCAGGCCGACATCGTGGTCATCAATACCTGCGCGGTGCGCGAGAACGCCGACAACAAGCTGTACGGCAACCTCGGCATGCTCGCCTCGATCAAAAAGACCCACGAGGGCATGCAGATCGCCGTCGGCGGCTGCCTCGCTCAGAAAGACAAATCGGTCATCCTCGAGAAGGCGCCGTGGGTCGACGTGGTCTTCGGAACGCACAACATGGGCGCCCTGCCCACCCTGCTCGAACGCGCCCGCCACAATGACGAGGCGCAGATCGAGATCCTCGAATCGCTCGACGTTTTCCCGTCGACGCTGCCGACGCGCCGCGAGTCCACCTACAGCGGCTGGGTCTCGGTCTCGGTCGGCTGCAACAACACCTGCACCTTCTGCATCGTGCCCGCGCTGCGTGGCAAGGAGAAAGACCGCCGCCCCGGCGACGTGCTCGCCGAAGTGCAGGCCCTCGTCGACGACGGCGCTCTCGAGGTCACCCTGCTCGGCCAGAACGTCAACTCCTACGGTGTCGAGTTCGGCGACCGCCAGGCGTTCGGCAAACTGCTGCGCGCGGCAGGCACCATCGACGGCCTCGAGCGCATCCGCTTCACCAGCCCTCACCCCGCCGCGTTCACCGACGACGTGATCGACGCGATGGCCGAGACGGACGCGGTGATGCCGCAGCTGCACATGCCGCTGCAGTCCGGGTCCGACCGCATCCTCAAAGCGATGAAGCGCAGCTACCGCAGCGAGAAGTTCCTCGGAATCCTCGACCGGGTGCGCGCCAAGATCCCGAACGCCGCGATCAGCACCGACATCATCGTCGGGTTCCCGGGCGAGACCGAAGAAGACTTCCAAGAGACCCTGCGCGTGGTCGAGGCCGCCCGCTTCGCCTCGGCGTTCACCTTCCAGTACTCGATCCGTCCCGGCACACCCGCCGCGACGATGGACGACCAGGTTCCCAAGGCCGTCGTGCAAGAGCGCTACGAGCGTCTGACCGCGCTGCAAGACCACATCTCACGCGAAGAGAACCAGAAGCAGGTCGGCCGGGTCGTCAACGTCTTGGTCTCCGCAAGCGAGGGCAAGCGCGACGCCGAACGCCACCGCCTGTCGGGCCGCGCCGAAGACTCGCGCCTCGTGCACTTCGACGTGCCGGCCGGCAGCGAGGTTCCGCGCCCCGGCGACATCGTCACGGTGCGCATCAGCGAGGCAGCATCCTTCCACCTCGTCGCCGACGCGATGCCGGGCGTGCCCCTGAAGGTGCGCCGCACCCGTTCGGGCGACGCCTGGGACCGCGCCGAGGCCGAGTCGTGCGGCGTACCGGCTCCAGCGGGAGCGTCGGGCAAGGCCGGCCAGGTCTCGCTGGGCCTTCCGAGCCTGCGCATCGGCTCCGGCGGCACCGGCGGCATCGGCACCGGCACCGGCACCGGGCCCGGCGCCCAGCTGCCGCTGACCGCGGTCTCACGCATCTCGACCACGCCGATCTACGACGAGCTCGACGGCGAGCGCTAAGCCAGAATGCTGATCGTCATCGTCGGGGCCACGGGCACCGGCAAGTCCGGCCTGTCGCTCGATGTCGCCGAGAGCCTCGCCGAGCGTGGCCAGCCAGTCGAGATCGTCAACGCGGATGCCATGCAGCTGTACCGCGGTATGGACGTGGGAACCGCGAAGCTCCCGCTCGATGAGCGCCGTGGCATCCGGCACCACATGCTCGACGTTCTCGATCCCCTCGACGAGGCCAGCGTCGCCGACTACCAGACGGATGCGCGCCGCGTCATCGCCGACATCGAATCGCGCGGGGCCTGGCCCCTGCTGGTCGGCGGGTCGGGCCTGTACGTGTCGAGCGTCATCTACGACTTCGAATTCCCGGGCACGGATGCTGCGATCCGCGAGCGACTCGAAGCCGAACTGGTCTCCACCGGCCCCGGCATGATGCACCGCAGGTTGCTCGACGTGGACCCGGTCGCGGCCGAGGCCATCGGCCCGAGCAACGGGCGGCGACTGGTGCGCGCGCTCGAGGTGTTCGAGCTGACCGGCGAGCCCTTCGGATCCGGCCTTCCCGCCGACGACGCGCTCTGGCGCCCCGCGCAGCTCTTCGGGCTGCGCGCGCCCCGCGACGAACTGGTCGCCCGCCTCGACGAACGCGTCGGACAGATGTGGCGCGACGGGCTCGTCGCCGAGGTCGAGGGGCTGCTGCCGCACGGGCTCGGCGTCACGGCGGCGCGGGCGATCGGCTACGCGCAGGCTGCCGCCCAGCTGCGCGGCGAGCTGACCGAGGCCGAGGCGGTGGAGCAGACCGCGATGTTCACCCGCAAGTACGCGCGCCGGCAGGTGAGCTGGTTCCGCCGCTACGACGCGATCGAGTGGCTCGACTACGACGACCCCGCCCGGTTGCAGACGGCGGTGGCGCGGCTCGACGGCTCGCTAAACTTGCCCGGTGACTAATCTGCACTTCACCAAGGGCCACGGCACCGGCAACGACTTCGTGCTCTACTCCGACCCCGACGGCATCGTCGACCTCAGCCCCGCGCAGGTCGCGGCCATCGCCGACCGCCACTTCGGTGTCGGCGCCGACGGAGTGTTGCGCGCTGTGCGCTCGACGCACATCCCCGAGGGTGCCGAGGCCCTCGCCGAAGACGACTCCGCCGAGTGGTTTATGGACTACCGCAACTCCGACGGCAGCCTGTCGGAGATGTGTGGCAATGGCATCCGGGTCTTCGCCCGCTACCTGATCGAGAACGGTCTCGCCACCCTCGAACCCGGCGACACACTCGCCATCGGCACCCGCGCCGGCGTGCGCGACGTGCAGCGCAACCTCAGCGGCTTCCAGGTCGACCTCGGCCGCTGGTCGCTCGACGGGGGAGAGCCGCTCGTGCGCGCGCGCAACCTCGCGGTCGCCCGCCCCGGACTCGGTATCAACGTCGGCAACCCGCACGTCGTGGTCGCCCTCGCGAGCGACGAAGAACTCGACAGCGCCGACCTCTCCTACATCCCCCAGCTCGACCCCGAACCCGAAGCGGGCGCCAACGTCGAGTTCGTCGTGCCCGCCGACCCGATGGTGAAAGACGGCGTCGGCTACATCCGTATGCGTGTGCACGAGCGCGGCAGCGGCGAGACCCTCTCGTGCGGCACCGGAGCCGCTGCGGCCGCCCTCGCCACGCGGCACTGGGCCGGGGCCGGAGCGCCGAACCAGTGGAAGGTGCAGGTGCCCGGCGGTGTCGTCGGCGTGCGCATGTTCCCCACCGAAGACGGCGAGCACGTGTCGCTCAGCGGCCCCGCCGACCTCGTCTTCGAGGGCGAACTGAGCCTGTAACCGTGTCCATCAGCATCCGCCTGATCGAACCGGCCGAGTACGACCGCGTCTCGGCGCTCACGGTCGCCGCCTACACGGCCGACTACGACGACCTGCCCGACGACTACCTCGCCGAACTGGCCGCGGTCGAAGCGCGCGCCGTCGCCCATCAGGTCTGGGTCGCCGTCGACGACGTGACCGGCGACATCCTCGGCACGATGGCGACCGGCAAACCCGGACACCCGATCTCGGGGCTCGCACTCGAGGGCGAGCTCGACTACCGGTTGCTGGCCGTCGACCCCGCCGCCCGCGGCCGCGGAGTCGGCAAAGCGCTCACAGAATTCACCTACGGTCTCGCCCGCGAGCGCGGACTGCGCCGTGTTGTGATGAACAGCGGCGAGAACATGGTCGGCGCGCACCGGCTCTACTTCGGCCTCGGGTTCGAACGGGTTCCCGAGCGCGAGCACACCATCGAGGTCGCGCCGGGCGAGTTCATGGAATTGTACGTGTTCGCGCGCGATCTGCCCGCTGATTGAGCTTGTCGAAATCCCCGTGCGAGGTTTCGATACGGTCGCTGAGCGACCTACTCAACCAGCGTCGTTTACGCCAGCCGAAACGGCCGTGTGACGCAATATGACCGACAGTGACCCCGGCTTACTCGCGAGTAGACAAGCCGCGAACGACCGCGCATAGCTTCGAAGTACGGCCCGGGGAGACGCCCCGGCGATACTTCGGAGGTGTTCGATGGGCGCATCACTCGGCCTGCACTGGTACCTGCCGACCGCCGGCGAGGCACGGTCGTTCCAGGGCGGCGGCACGAACGTCTACGTTCCCACCGAGCTGCAGACCGATGCCGGCTTCCGCGCACCGAGCCTGAGCTACCTCACGCAGATCGCCCTCGGCCTCGAAGAGACCGGCTTCGAGTCGGTGCTCGTGCCGACCGGCTCGTACTGCGAAGACCCGTGGGTCGTGGCATCAGGCATCGTCTCCCAGACC
>Ga0247811_1000566_pt1 | contig 11091 bp, 6 predicted proteins | sample UWRJL134311R1_FD_189018 | JGI IMG/M metagenome (GOLD analysis project Ga0247811, IMG submission 189018) | Plant litter microbial communities from Arlington Agricultural Research Station in Wisconsin, United States - UWRJ-L134-311R-1 | ecosystem: Environmental > Terrestrial > Plant litter >...
TTGAGTATTAAATAATTTTTACCCTATTCTATTATAAAAAAAGCAATACTCCCGTCAGGAGTATTGCTTTTTTGTTTAAATTCGTTTTAGTTAGTTTATTGACTATTAACCAAAACCATTAAAACATTATGAATGCATTTATGATTTATTTGCCAATTGTCATGGCAATTATTGGATTACTCTTCATGGGAATAAAAAGGACTTGGGTTTTAAAACAAGATGCTGGTGATGGCAAGATGAAAGAAATTTCAGATCACATTTACGAAGGTGCACTCGCATTTTTAAAAGCAGAATACAGGTTACTTACTTTTTTCGTAATTGGAGCCAGTTTAGTATTAGCAGGAATTTCTTTTATTGTTCCTACCACACATATATTAATTGTAGTTGCATTCATCTTTGGGGCATTTTTCTCGGCCTTAGCTGGAAATATGGGAATGAAAATCGCAACCAAAACAAATGTCAGGACTACTCAGGCAGCGCGTACAAGTTTACCGCAGGCTTTAAAAGTTTCTTTTGGAGGCGGTACTGTAATGGGATTAGGTGTTGCAGGTTTAGCTGTTTTAGGATTAACAGGATTCTTTATTGTTTTCTTTCAAATATTCATGAACGGAGTCTGGACTTCATCTCAGGATATGACAAAAGTTCTCGAAACATTAGCCGGATTCTCGCTTGGTGCAGAATCTATCGCTTTGTTCGCGAGAGTTGGAGGCGGAATTTACACTAAAGCAGCCGATGTTGGTGCTGATTTAGTGGGTAAAGTCGAAGCTGGAATTCCAGAAGATGATCCGCGTAATCCGGCAACAATTGCAGATAACGTGGGAGATAATGTTGGAGACGTTGCGGGTATGGGAGCTGATTTATTTGGTTCGTATGTGGCAACTGTTTTGGCAGCAATGGTTCTGGGGAATTATGTGATCAAAGATATGGGCGGTAATATCGCAGATGCTTTTGGAGGTATTGGCCCAATTTTACTGCCAATGGCAATTGCAGGTTTTGGAATTTTATTTTCGATTATTGGAACAATGTTGGTAAAAATCTCCGATGACAATGCCAAAGAAGCACAAGTACAGAAAGCTTTAAATATAGGAAACTGGGTTTCAATTGCTTTAACTGCAATTGCCTGTTTCTTTTTAGTGCAGTATATGCTCCCGGAAACCATGCAGATGAGTTTTTTTGGAGAAGGTTCTAAAGATATTTCATCAATGCGCGTTTTCTACGCTACTTTAGTTGGTTTAGTAGTTGGTGGTGCTATTTCATCAGTAACAGAATATTATACAGGATTAGGTACAAAACCCGTTATGGCGATTGTGCAAAAATCATCTACAGGTGCAGGAACGAATGTAATTGCAGGTTTGGCAACAGGAATGATTTCTACTTTTCCAACCGTTTTATTATTTGCGGCAGCAATCTGGATCTCGTATGCTTTGGCAGGATTTTATGGAGTTGCGTTAGCAGCTTCGGCTATGATGGCCACTACCGCAATGCAGTTGGCAATTGATGCTTTTGGGCCAATCTCAGACAATGCCGGAGGTATTGCAGAAATGAGCGAATTACCAAAAGAAGTGCGCACCAGAACCGATATTTTAGATTCAGTGGGAAATACTACCGCGGCAACCGGAAAAGGATTTGCGATTGCATCTGCAGCCTTAACTTCATTGGCATTATTTGCAGCGTATGTAACTTTTACAGGAATTGACGGCATCAATATATTTAAAGCGCCGGTTTTAGCCATGTTATTTGTCGGTGGCATGATTCCGGTAGTTTTCTCGGCTTTAGCCATGAATTCTGTTGGAAAAGCCGCTATGGATATGGTGTACGAAGTTCGCCGCCAGTTCAAGGAAATTCCGGGAATTATGGAAGGAACCGGAAAACCGGAATACGGAAAATGTGTTGAAATTTCAACGAAAGCTGCTTTACGCGAAATGATGCTTCCCGGAATTTTAACGATTGGTTTTCCAATTGCAATTGTGTTATTGGGAAAATTAGTTTATGGAGATAACAATCAATTAATTGCTGAAATGTTAGGAGGCTATATGGCTGGAGTTACTGTTTCTGGTGTACTTTGGGCCGTTTTCCAGAACAATGCTGGTGGTGCCTGGGATAACGCTAAAAAATCATTTGAAGCAGGAGTAATGATCAACGGAGAAATGACATACAAAGGTTCTGACGCACACAAAGCTGCAGTTACCGGAGATACCGTTGGAGATCCGTTTAAAGATACTTCAGGACCATCAATGAATATCCTGATAAAATTAACGTGTTTAATAGGTTTGGTAATTGCGCCTATTTTAGGAGAGGGACATGCGACTTCAGGTTTAGCAGAAAAAGGTTCGTGCTGTGTTAAAACAGAAATGCACGCAGGCACTTCAAAATGCGGTGATATGTCTGGAATGACAAAAGAAGAATGCATTAAAATGTGTAAAGAAAAAGGCTGTACAGCTGAAGAAACTGCAAAATGTTTAGCGCATTATGATGCAAAAGGCAAATACACAAATCAAAGAACAGATTGTTTTGATACAAGTAAATACGATAAAAATCGTGTGGAAGTAAACTTGTCAACTACAAATGGTGTTACCGTTGGAACAGTTACCAAATCCGAAAACGGTAAAACAACCACAGAAGTTTACGAAGGAACAGAAGCCGAAGTAAAAGCAAAAATAGAAGCTGCAAAGTAAATCTTTGTCTATTATAATTTTAAAAGCCATTTCGTTTTTTATGACGAAGTGGCTTTTTTTTGGATCAGTCTATTTTTAATTATAAAAAATGTAGTATCTTATTTTAGAATATAAAAAGTATTAGATGAATTTTTTAAAACAACTTTTTTCAAGAGATAAAGCACCTGAGATCCATCCTTTTTATGGGGCGTACATTAGTTTAGATAAATATAAGATCAGGCTGATTACTTCTAACGAATCTCAGGAAATTGAATTAGAATCGATTGAAGTTATTGGAATATATAAATTCGATGATTTTGATGTGAATGAGCGCTGCTGGATCGTTTTAAAATCCAATAGTAAGAATATTTCCGTTACAACATTAGCGGGGGGATTTGTAGATTTAGAAAATTGGATTTTGTCAAAGCCAAATTTTAATACGGAACAATATCGTGAAATTAGAAAATCTAATAAAGAGTTTAAAGAAACTATTTTATGGGAAAAAGAATTGCATCCGGATTTTGAAACAATCAATTCTTCAAAAGGATTACACTATGATTTGAATGACGGAATTGTCATAGAAAACCATAATGAAATTTTGCCGTGGACTACTTATGAAAAGTTAGGTGATTTAAGATTAGTAAAAAGAGGTAAGGTAGATTTTCCAAATCCTAATTTTAAAGGATACGAATATTATGTTGAAAACCCGATAGTTTTTGGCATCAAAACAAAAAAGATTTACACCGAAAGTGAAGCTTTTGAAAAAAACGCCAAATTAGAGCTGCCCATTTTAAAGTTCTGGCAGGTTATATGTATTGGGAACAATTATAAAAAAGGTTTTTTTGAAATAAAGAATTATCTGGATGCTTATTTTAACCAAAAGGGAAATGAAAACGAAAACTATAGCCAGGAGCTTAGTTTTGATTATTATTGGACTTTTGGAGAAGTAACCGTACAGTTTTTTGCACATTCGGCATATGCTTATTTAACTATTGAAAAAATCCCGGATTTAACTCGCTTTTATACCTCAGAATACCAGCAAAATTTACAATTATCAGATATTACTGCTTTTGAAGTTTTTCCTTTTTCTGTCGATTTATACGTAGATTATAAAGAAATAACTAATGCCGTTTATACGCCGGTTTGTTGTAAAGAACTGCTCGATTCTGAAAATCAGTTTTTAATTTGGAAAGACAATAAAGCTGGGTTTTTCGGATTTTCGAATCAGGAGTTTACATTAATTATAAATTCAGATCGAGCCTCTTCCTTAATTTTAATGGTGCAGAATTTTAGGGGATCTGAAGGCAGGAATAATTTAGAATTAGCATTTCATAATAAAGAAACCATTAATATAGGAAGTGTCTCGGACACAAAACTTTTTGATACAAACAGAGCTAAGATTGCGGCTGTTTTAAACATTGAGGTAAATCAATATGTTTATGATGAACATTATTAGTGATCATCCTGATTATGATTTAAAATAAAAATGCCTCTACAATTATAGAGGCATTTTTTATTCGTGGAAATAGTGTAATTCATGTTTCTAAAACAATCCATTCAATTCAGCATCAATTCGATTAATGATGTTTCCTAAATCTTCAGGATTATCTACAAAATTAATATTGTCAACATCAATAATTAAAAGTTTTCCTTTAGTATATGTCTGAACCCAGGCTTCGTATCTTTCGTTCAAACGGCTTAAATAATCAATGGAAATTGAGTTTTCGTAATCACGACCCCGTTTGTGAATTTGTCCCACTAAATTCGGAATCGAACTTCTTAAGTAAATTAATAAATCAGGCGCTTTTACCAACGATTCCATTAATTCAAAAAGTGAAGTATAATTTTCGAAATCCCGACTCGTCATCAATCCCATAGAATATAAGTTAGGGGCAAAAATATAAGCATCTTCATAAATGGTTCTGTCCTGAATGATTTTTTTGCCGCTTTCACGAATCTGCAGTACCTGACGAAAACGGCTGTTTACAAAATAAATCTGTAAATTAAACGACCAGCGTTCCATCTGGTGATAAAAATCGTCTAAGTAAGGATTATCAACTACATCTTCATAATGAGGTTCCCATTTAAAATGTTTGGCTAATAATTTAGTTAAAGTTGTCTTTCCTGCGCCTATATTTCCTGCTATTGCTATGTGCATTACGGTATTACGATTTTATAATTGGTGATTTCTTTAGCTGTAAAAATAGATAAAATTTGGTCTTTGTAGTAGAATTTGTTAAATGATTTTTCTAAAATTTCAATTTCATAAATTACGCCTGACTTTGTCCCGCTGCTCTCTTTAAAATACAGCACATTACCTTTGCTGAAAATATATTGGTTATTATTGATAATTTCAATTTCATCAAAATCTGGTACTTTTCCAAGACTTGTGGTTTTGCCAAAGATGTCGCAGGAGAACCAATTGTTTTTTTTATCAATCCAGTAAAAAGTATTAAAATCAGTTTGATAATAGGTTGTCGTTTCTGTTAACGGAGTAGAAACCGTTTTGTATTCATTTTTTAAATAATCAAAAAGGCCAATCTGTTGGTTCAGGGCATTATAGATCCAAAGCTGATTTTGAGTCGACATTCCGATTCCCGTTACCACAATTGGAATTGAATTTTGAGAAAAATTAATCTCCGTAATTTTATTCAGCTGATTATCGAGTAAAATGACAGTATTAAAATCTTCATAGAACAACACAATTTTAAGAGGATTTTGAAGGTCGACCTTAGTGATATTGCCTAATGAAACATTTTTATATTCAAAAACTTCACTTCCTTTTATTTTACTAAAAACATTATTTTTAATCTGATAGCCAAATCCAAAAGCATCATACCCTAAAAATTCATCAACATCAATTGAAAACTGAAAAACCGAAGAGGCTTTTAGCTTTTGAGTTTGCGAAAAACCAGCAGAAACAAAGCAGACGATGTAAAGTAAAAGTAAAAATTTGCGTGCTGTTCTGCTCATATGATTTAGGTTTCTGAAGTGCCAAAGTACAAAAAAATTATAGTAAAGATTGACTAAAATGATTGGCATTATCTTAAACCATTTAAAATTGTAATAGTCTAATTAACAGCCGATTTTGTCGATGTCTTGTAGGTATTGATATATTTAACTTTCAGTATTTTAAAATTAATAATACATTTGAGTGTAAGTTTTATCGGATTTACTCTATTTTAAAGAAAACACAATGAAAAAAAATATCTTTTATTTGGCTTTGATGCTTGTATTCACTCAGATGCAGGCTCAAAAAGACTTTCAGGGAATGGCAGTTTATGAATCAAAAACGCAGGCGCCAAAGTTGGAAGGAATGCGCGGCAATCGTGATATAACGCCCGAAATGCAGAAAACCATGGAAGAACGCATGAAAAAAATGCTCGAAAAAACATTTATCCTGAATTTTGACAAAACAGCTTCTATATATAAAGAAGAAGAAAAATTAGATGCTCCCGGACAACAAGGAGGCATGCGTATTATGATGAACTCTTTTATGGGCGGTGGCGGCATTTTTTATAAAGATGTAAAAACTAAATCGTATACAGTTGACAAGGAGTTTATGGGAAAAGAATTTTTAGTGGTTGATTCTTTGCCAAAACTAAACTGGAAGTTAGAACAGGAAACCAAACAAATTGGCGGTTACAATTGTTATAAAGCAACGGCTGTAAAAGAAGCAAGTAAAACTGATTTTAGAAATTTCAGGCCTAAAAATAATGACGAAAAAAAGCCTGATGAAAAAAAGGATGATGTTAAAAAAGCTTCTGGTGAAACGAAAACTAATTTTGAAGATAATTTTGAAATGCCAAAAGAAATTACGGTAACAGCTTGGTATTCGCCGGAAATTCCTGTAAATCAGGGTCCGGAGAATTATTGGGGATTACCGGGTTTAATCTTAGAAGTTAACGACGGGAAAACTACTATTTTGTGTTCTAAAATCGTTTTGAATGCCAAAGAAAAAGTCGAGATAAAACCTTCTAAAAAAGGAAAAGTAATCTCTCAGAAAGACTATGACGAAACCGTAATTAAAAAATTGGAAGAGTTTAGAGAAATGAACCGCGGACGTGCCGGCGGGCCTCCTCCTATGATGGGAAGATAAACCTCTAAAATCTAAAATTATTTATTCAAATCCATTTTCTTAATGAACAAAATACTTTGTTTCTTCACCTTCATTATTACCTCTATATCCTTTTCGCAAAGTGTTCGTTTTGATGGTTTTATTCAGGACGAACAAAAAAATCCGCTGGAAATGGCCAACATTATGGCGGTAAACACAGCGACCAAAGCAATGGATTCGTACGGAATTACCAATGACAAAGGAAGATTTCAACTAACCTTAAAACCCAATACCTCTTATACGGTAAAGGTGAGTTACCTGGGTATGAAATCCAAAGAAATTGCAGTTTCGACAAAGGGCGAAAATATCGTTCAGAATATTGTTATGGACGATACCGGAATTGAACTTGAAGGTGTTGAGATTGTTCGGGAAATGCCTGTTTCTATAAAAGGAGATACCATTGTTTATAATGCTGCTTCATTTAAAACCGGAACCGAAAGAAAGCTGGAAGATGTTCTGAAAAAACTGCCGGGAGTTGAGGTAAATGCTGATGGAGAAATTGAGGTTGAAGGTAAAAAAGTGAGCAAATTAATGGTAGAAGGAAAAGATTTCTTCGACGGTGATACAAAACTGGGCGTTAAAAACATCCCTGCTGATGCGATTGATAAAATTCAGGTTCTTAGAAATTATAACGAAATTGGCGCATTAAAAGGTTTAGAAAATGATCAGGATAATGTGGCCATGAATATTAAACTGAAAGAAGGTAAAAAGAACTTTTGGTTTGGAGATATGACTGCCGGAATTGGTGTTGGCGAACTGGACAGCCGTTATATCATCAACCCAAAACTGTTTTATTACAGCCCGAAGTACAGCATTAATTTAATTACTAATTTTAATAATATTGGAGAACTACCCCTTACGGCACAAGATTATTTTAAGTTTACCGGCGGCTTTAAAAATATGATGAAAAAAGGCGGAAGCAATTTTAATATTGCCTCGAACGATCTGGGAATTTCAATTTTGAGAAATAACCGCGCGAAAGAAATCGAAACCAAATTTGGAGCGACCAACTTTGCCTATTCCGCTTCAAAATCATGGAATATTAGCGGCTTTGGAATTCTTTCTACCTCAAAAACTGATCTTGAAACGAAATCGCAAACCACGATTTTAGATTCCGGAGATCAGCAGAAACGTGATGAATTAACGCATCAAAAAAATAATCTGGGACTTTTTAAGTTAAGTTCTACTTATAAGCCAAATGATAAATTTCAGTTTGATTATGATATCCTGACCAAATTATCAAAACAGGAAGAAGATTCAGATTTACTGCGCGAATCTATTGTCGAGAATAAGTCTGATGCTGAAACTATTTTTACCAATAAAAAGCAAAATCCAACATCGATAAACCAAAATTTGAGTTTGTATTACACCCAAAGTGATAAAAATATTTTTGCTTTTGAGATGCAGCATTTGTATCAGGAAGAAAATCCATTTTATAACGCCAATTTACGAACACAGCCCTTTGTTTTGTCAGGTTATATTCCGGTTCAGGCAAATGAGCGAAATGATCTCAATCAGGATCGATTTGTAAAAACCAATAAACTCGATGCCAAACTCGATTATTATTATATGGTAACCCCTAAGAGCAACATCAACATTACTTTCGGGAATACGTATTCGCATCAGGATTTCAACTCTCATATTTTCCAGATGTTAGACAATGGTGATCGAAATGATTTAAACGATCCCGAAAATAACAATCAGGTCAGATACAATTTTAATGATACTTTTTTAGGGTTTCATTATAAAATTTTGACAGGAAAATTTACTCTGACCCCTGGTGTAAGCCTGCATTCGTATGCTATGACAAACGAGCAGTCAGGAACAGATTATTCTCAGAATTTCACGAAAATACTGCCCGATCTTTTTGCGTTATATCAAATTAAAAAATCAGAAACATTGACTTATAATTTCTCGTTGTCAAATGATTTTACAGATATTAATCAATTGGCGTCAGGCTATGTGTTGTCTGATTACAGTAGTTTGTTTCGCGGTAATCGTTTCTTAGAAAATGCGACTTCGCAAGTGCATTCACTACGTTATTTTAAATACAATATGTTCAATTTCGAAAACATTTTTGCCAATGCAACGTACACGAGAAAAGTAGATGCCATTAAAACCAAAGCCAAATTCACCGGAATTAATCAGGAGTCAAATCCTTATAATTCTAATTTGGCAGATGAAACTTTCTTCGGAGTGGGAAATTACGGCCGATCCTTTTTAAAGAATTACAAAGCCTCTTTAAATGCCAGTCTTAATTGGTCAAAATTCAACAATATTCAAAATGAAGTGTTAACCACTACCGAAAGTTTTGTACAGAGTTATACCGTAAAAGCATCAACCAACTATAAAAACTTTCCTAATATTGAATTCGGTTATAATGCTCTGATCAACAAATACAGCGGTTCAACGTATTATACAGACAAACCTTTTGCGAGATTAGATTACTATTTTCTGAATAGTTTTTCTTTTGTGTCAGAATACGAGTTTTACCATTATTATAATGGAAGTAAAGCGGTTAATAATGAATATGATTTTTTAAGTGCCAGTTTAATTTATCAAAAAAAGGATAGCAAATGGGAGTATAAAGTCACAGCAACCAATATCCTAAACACCAGATATCTCAACGATGACAGTTTCTCACAGTTTTCTACCCGCGTTTCGCAATACACCGTACAGCCGCGTTATATCATTTTTTCGATGAAATATAATTTATAGTATTTGGAATGTTAAAACTTTAGGCTTTTGGTACTTCATTTTTTAAAAGAATAAAATATCTTTACGTAACTATTAATATCAAAATTTAAAAGCATGCGCAATTTTGTATGGAGTTTCTTAATGTTCTTTTGTTTCATATTCGTTTCTTTTTCTCAAACAAAAAGTATTGAAAAAGGTTCTTATGTGTCTACAGCCAAGGGGCAGAAAATCAAATTAAATTTATTAGAAGATAATAAGTATGAATTAGTTTTTTATTCTGGCGATTATAAAATAAAAGGCGATTCATTATTGTTTTTCCAAAATACAAAAACAGAAAATGCTTTTAATGTCGAATTCAAAAAAGATAAAAAAGCCAAAAAAATCAAGATTAAGTTTTTAGATCCGTCTTATTATGCCTTTTATGTAGGGACACAAAAGGATTCTGAACCGGTTCAATATCAAAAAGTTTCTGATATTAGAACAAAGGCAGATCCGGATTGGACCCATACAGATGTTGAATTTGAAATAGACCGCGCTGATTATCTCTATCTTGTTTATGAAGGATATGAAACAGAAAGCCAGCTTTCTAAATTTGCACTTCCAAAAGATGTTTCAGAAGTCACCGTGAAATATGAATTGGATGTTTTGGGAGATTTGAACATTTCCGGTTTTTTTGACAAGAATACAAATGAGCTTCGCGTGGCTGAACAAGCAGGAAAAAATCCGTTGGTTTTTGTGAACGAAAAGGACTTTAAACCTGAAAATAGTTCAAAAATTAATCCAGTTGAAAGCGCAAAAATTTCAAATTGGACTTATCCCGGAAAAGAGGCTTTAATTCAGGAAGACTTTGGTTCAGAAGTAACAGTTGATTCCGCTGCGGCTGTAGTAGATTACAATACGCCAAAATTTGATTTTAAATTTAAAATTGAAAATGCTCTTAAAACTGCAATTGCAGCAACCAAAACTGCGAAAACTAAATATTTAGTCGTGTACAGTGACAGCAAAAAAACAGCAAAAACTGATTTTGATGCCGTCGTAAAAGATCTTGAAGTACAGGTTGGTTACTATATGTATGAAATGTACAATCCACAGTACGATGTATTCAATTATTATTTGGCAGCTGCCGATGATAAAAAATGGCTCAAAACAAATAAAATTTCAGATACACCAAGCGTTATTATAGTAAATGGCGACGGTGCTATTTTGGCTGCTGCCAAATCTACTTTGTTAAATAAAAAATCAGAGTTTACTTATTATGAGGAGTTTTATAAAAAACTGCAAAGAACAGATGCTGTTCTTTCATTTAGTAAGCTGATAAAAAGTAAAAATGTGGCAGACCCTAATTTGGTTCAGGCTTTCTATAAAGCATCAATTCTTGATATGCCTTATAATTATGATGCAGAATATGCTGTAGCAGAGGAGAAAGCTGCTGCCGATTTTGTAATGACAAAAAGTGTTTTAGATAAAAAGGAAATACTTCAGGCCTGGAAGAAATTAATAGAAACGCATCAAAAAGATACAAATCCCAATAAATATCTGGTGCAGGCAATTTTGAGGCAAATTAAAAATCAGGGTTTTTACAAGCAGTTTTTTTATGAAGACAGAGTATTTGATGATACCGAT
>Ga0247811_1000567_pt1 | contig 11084 bp, 12 predicted proteins | sample UWRJL134311R1_FD_189018 | JGI IMG/M metagenome (GOLD analysis project Ga0247811, IMG submission 189018) | Plant litter microbial communities from Arlington Agricultural Research Station in Wisconsin, United States - UWRJ-L134-311R-1 | ecosystem: Environmental > Terrestrial > Plant litter >...
TCCGGAGGCGGACAGGGGACGAATCGGGGAGGGTAGTTCGCCGACGATAAACAGGACATGTCCAAACCAGGCCAGAAAGGTGGCCAGGCTTCAGGCGGACAACAGTCCCGCAAGCCAGATCAATCGACCAGCGGTGGACGCGATAGCAATGTTGCTGATGACGATTCATCCGATATGGGGCGCAAAGACGGCGGGATGAGTGGCGGTGGAGGACACAAACCCTAATGCGCTCTGACATTATCAAGCCTCGAACCTTTCGGGGCTTGATTTAGATTTGTAGATCAAACGGCAAACGCGTAACCCGAGGATGTCGACGGTATTGGCGTGCACTGGATGGTGAGCGAGGGTAGGAAGATCCATCAATAAAAAGTCGCCGATGGATTATCAGAGTCGAGATACCTTGAAGGGCGGATATTTCCAAACAAACATAACTCTACTAAATAGCCGTTTAGTGTAGTTAGCTAACGATCTTCGTATATAGGGGTAGGGTGCATCTAACTGATGATTGCAGTCGTGGCTGACAGAAAAATGAAAAAGATGATAAACGCTGAAGTTTCGGTTCGCAATTCCTGATGATTAATCAGCGATACGGAGCGTTTTAGACCCTTGGTACGCCATGCGGACCGGGTTAACACCGAGGTTCAGAAACTGGATTTTTTTGATTTGTTAAGTAGCGTAAGGAGTAAGTCAGATTGCTGATCAGACATCCACACACTGTAGCCGGCCTACAAGGTGTTGGCTGGCAGGAAATGCTTTCTAGCCGCTAATCGCAGGTACGCGCCTGAACATTCCACACCTCGTGAAGATTACCCAGCATTGTCTTTCCTGCGTATGGCAGTACTTGAAATCTGCGCACGAGCGCCATGCTGAATGCCGCAGATTTCACACAGCGACGTGCATGCTGTGCGTATGCCGTTAGTAGATTTGTAAACAACAGGCTGTCCATCAATAGCTGCGTCAAACCAAACGACTCTGTGAATCTAAACACGGGGCACGCATTGCCAGACTCGGAAAAGCTTTTTCGGGATAACTACGCGGAACATCAGCAGGTTTATGGGCAACGGCAAAAAGCTCAGGCAGAAATTTTAGCTTCTGGAAGATTTCCAGAAAGGTGTGATCTGTCAGCAAGTCCATGAGCGTGAAAGAGGTCTGCTGATCACCAGCCAGAAATGTCACGGTGAATGCTTTCCATGCTAAAAACGCCTATATGCGAAATCCGGTCCAGGAGGAGAAAAGCGGGCTTCCAGATCTGCGTGCAACCGGGCTAATCTTGTAACCTGGTATTACGTGTAATGTATATTATGTTAAATTATGTGTCTGGATTGCTTCTGAGTAGCCTGCTCTTGCTTGCACTACCCGTGCGACGATCGCTAATTGATGCGACTCCGGACGCCCCGCCTCTGAATCCATTGATTTCACTGGGCTGTGCAAGATTCCCCCCCAAAAGCGACTGCATTTTTGCTGCCGATATGATGCGACTGCTCAATAAGAGAGTTAATCCTAACCTACTGAATCAAAAGGTTTTTATTGGTTAGCTTATTCTGGGAATTACAAAACTCTGACGAGGAATCGTGCGACCGCAGCGGGACGAACGGATCGGAATGCGCCTATAAAATCGTATTTAAATTAATGAGATACAAGCTAATCAAAGGTATGTTGCGACTTTCCTGCATCGATAATTTTAAGCCTTTCATGCACCTTTCCCAACGATGAGCCGCCCCAATGGCTTACTCGCGGCGCCCACCGTCCGAGGCGTAAACAACGTTTAGACGCCCGGATCCTTTGGCGTTCGCGCGGCCTCTGATCGCGCAGCCTAGTCCCAGGCAAACTTTATGCAGAAGTAAACGTATGGATGAGTCACTAAATAATAATGCGTCTTCCCAAGGACTTAGTTTCCAAACTCGACTACGAAACCTATTAAAAGCAGGACTTTCGGCGACCTTTAAATAAAGATGCGACTATGCACCGTACCTTTCCCTGAAAGTAATTATGCGACTTTCCGGCCGTATGATTTAAATAATTCGCGCGACCCGTGCACCGTCAATTCAATCATAAATATAATGAGGCTCGACACGGTGCCGTGTGTTAGCAAGGGTGGCAATAAACCTAAAATAATCAGCTGATAACTTTCGTGGCAATATATTGATAATTATGATCATCCTCTGGCTTACTAGGGTAAAAGCCCAAGAGTGTCAATCTGGTGAGCGGTTTTTTTACATTCATATGCTGTTGCCCATATTTGATCAAAGCGCTAGGATCGACGTCGTTCGCATCTTCCCGAGTCCGTCGTACAAGGGGGGGCTGCAAACTTCCAGTAACTGTCAGAACTGGAAGTCCTCATTCGCTGACATCGGTGCCCCAAAATGACTTCTGAGCCAAAACCGTTATTTGAAACTTTTGGATCTTTCTTGGATCAGGACTTTTCAAACGAAAGTTCATCTATCAGCTTTGTGAAGAAATATGTAAGCAGTTTCGATCGCGACCTAGACGCAGTTATCGGTTATCAAGCTGTACGTTCTTTTTTAAGAGCCTATGAAAGTAGCGAACAAACATTCAACTCTTATAGGACTCACGTTGAGCGTTTACTTCTATGGGCATTGATTGTAAGGAAAAAATCGATCTTCCAGTTGAAACGGCAAGATGCCGAGGCCTATTTGAAGTTTTGCCGAAACCCACCTTCAGAGTGGATTGGCCCTGTGACACGTGGCCGCTTCATCACCAATAGGAATGCTCAGAACGTTGTGGAGTTCCCTGTAATACCAAATCCTGACTGGAAACCCTTTAGCCAAAAGCATCAAAAAGATGGCCGGCAGACCGACGCTAGCCCAGCCTATGCGGCATCGAAAGGAACAATGAACCAGATCTTTTCCGTTTGCAGCACCTTTTACGAGTTCCTAGCGGAGGATAGCCTGGTGAGCCTCAACCCATTTAGGTTGGTTAAAAACAGGCAGGATTACACAGGCAACCTTGCAGGAGATGGCCAAAACCGGGCGCTGACTCCTCTGCAGTGGGACTATGTGATTGAAACGGCTGAGGCTATGGCAAAAATTGAGCCGTTGCGACATGAACGCACCCTCTTCGTCTTGGCCACACTTTTCGCTATGTATCTCCGTATCTCCGATCTCGTTGGCCGAGCCAACTGGGAACCCTGCATGGGAGATTTTCGTCAAGATCCGGAGGGAAACTGGTGGTACCACGTCATCGGCAAAGGAAACAAAGCTGGGAAAATTGCGGTTCGGGACGAGTACATCAACCAGCACCTGAAACGCTACCGCGTATTCCTCGGTTTGCCCGAGTTGCCTGAGGAAAACGAGCGAACTCCTTTGCTGACGACCCTAAATGGAAGGTCGGGCCTTTCTGGACGGCAAGTGCGTACCCTCCTCCAATCCGTATTCGACAATGCGTTAGCCAAAATGAAATCAGAAGATCGTGAGGCGTATGAGATGAACAGCCTGCGATCGGCGTCCGCCCATTGGCTCAGACACACCTCTGCGACCTTCGATGCGCCCTTTCGCAAGGCCAAGGATCTGCAGCTGGATCTCCGCCACAGTAACCTGAGTACTACCCAAGACACTTATTACCACTCTCATGACCAAGAGCGGATGCACTCTATCAAGCGTCTAGGAATGAAAGAGAGAGGTTGATGAGGCGCGTGATTAAACGTCGACGCGACACGGTCTTGGTTCTGGCCGAATGTTGTCAGGGGCCAGAAGTCGAAAGCCTTTCGAAGCCATGAATGTCTAAGGTACGCAGATACATGAGAATCCTTTCTTATTTCTTAGACAGGTCGTGTGCTTAGCGGGAAAATCATTGGTGTCCATCCCTGCTGGTTTCGCACAACGGCTCTGATCACCGAAGTCGGCATGGCGTTGACCTTAAAGGATGCCATATTGTTTTGATGAAAAGGACGTACATACTCGAATAGCTTCAGCTCTCTTTCAGCGTTTGAATGGAGAGGCTGGAACAGATCACTGCTCCATTCAGCTCAAGCTGCAACCAGCAAGATTTCCTTGGATTCAGAAGCACGTTCGAGCAAGCCCGGGTTCCGGATCTCCAGATCGATCACATCAGCTTGGTAGGTCAGCGCCGGCAACACATGTTTACCATGCTGCAAGAAATTGGTCATTCCCGTGAGTTGCCTGTGGTTGATTTTTGATGCGAGCTCGCGATCACAGATCAGAACTTCGACGCGTCGAGTGTTCAGCGCTGTGAGGTCACTTTCGAGCTGAACCACGCACTCACGGCTGTACTTGAGCGCACCAGCTTTCATCTGAACGTGCGCCATCATCAGCCCCAAGTTGACCAGGCGATCCTGGAGCAACCTAATCTCGCTTAGGCGCTCGACGTTACTAGCAGCGATAGGTGCATGCTTCTCCAGCACCAGCTTGGTGAACTGGTATTCCTTGTGGAAAGGCGTGATGAGCCCCTTGAGATGCTCGACATCCCCCTGCTCGCAAAACTGCCGAGCGGTCAGGGTTAACGCCCGAAACTGAGCTTCGTCGGCCAGCAAATTCCGCTCCTGAATGTCGCTTACCAACTGAAACGTCTGGACAATGTCATGTGACTGCGCCTGTATCTGCGCACTGATGCCGTCGAGCTTCTTGCATACGATCACAAATCCCGCAGTGGTGACCGCCAGATTTAACCCGGATAGAACGAGGTTGGCTGACTGTAAGCCTTGGAGCACGTTCATACTTTGCTGCAAATGGCTCATACCGTTTTGAAGCGATCCGAGCCCTTTGGAGAGCGTGGCCTGAAGCTGCTGAAGACGCTCTTGAGTTTGTTGGCTATCACCTGGGAACAACAGGTGACCTACGATCTGGCCACCTTTGTCAGTGCCCGAGGCATACCGAACCACGCCACCCCACAAGCGATACACACCGCTTTGGATCTTAGCCAGCACATCTGGGATATCTGGTAGCGACCGCACCAACGGATCGGTGTTTACAGGCATGAGCGCAGTTTCTCCTGATAAGTGGCGAAGTCGGCTTCAAACCGCATTTGACGGATTTTGGCAATTTGAAGCACCGCCGGAACAGTTATGCGGAACGCAGGTGACACCGCCTGGAATATTGTTACGCCGGTTGCTGCCACTGCCAGTGGCGGTGCGGCCAGGGTTACCAAGCGACCACCGATGGCGCTCGCTAAAGCTGCTGCGCCGCCAGTTGCCGCAATACCACCAATGCCGCTTGCGGCTGAAACCAACAACTTCACAACCTGCGCGACCTGGCCTACCAGGGCTGCATAGTCCGAGTAACTCTTCACTCCTGCGTACTTGCTAAGCGCCTGGCGCATTACAATCTCTTCGATGGCAAACACGTCATGCGAGGCAGTGGGCTTCCCATCTAGCTTCTTCGCCACGTCGGTGGCCAGTTCCAGGTAGCTCACGCTGCTCGACCTAAACATGTTGACGATACTGTTGCTTCCAAACGCACGGATCTCGGCCTCCAAGACATCGGATATGGACTGAAGAGAGCCCTTAGCACGGTGATTCCGGATCGTGATTTTGACCTTGCTGTCTAAGGCCACTCTGCCCTTTTCATTATCCGTAATCAGATCCGCCAAGACGTTCAAATCGTCGGATGAAGCTTTCGATAGCAGATCGATCAGTGGCAGATCGCGCGGAACGACAGTCGCCATGGTTCCCCTCGTAAGTTTGAAAGCAGGCCGTAAACACCAGAATTCTAGCCTTTGGCCATCACTATGTCTTGCCTTGAAACGGGCAAGCGCAGTGCTCACCATCAGTGCAGATCAAATGCATTAGCACAAGCCTGGAGCGGCGTGGTGCCAGGGTTTATGATCGAACGAACTCAAATTGCCGGTATTCCTATCACACCGCCGGCCACCTCAGTGCTGCCCCGCCTGTGGTTATTCAGCCAGGGCTTTAAACGATCCGAATGTAAGCCTCAGCGTCGCTCCCAAAAATCGCAGCAAGTGGATATCTTGACGTCCTATGTAACGTAACGAATCAAAAGGATAGATGTCGCTGCAGTACTATGTCCTTTCAAGAATACTGTCGCGATCGGCTGGCGTTGGTACAAACCCTGCGATATTTCCAACGGTAATGAGCACCTCATCGTAAAGGCAGCGTGCGATACCTTCCGCTACGTCGTCAGCGAACCTAATGAGCATGATGTCTAAATTTAGACTGACGTAATGATCTCCCTGGCTGGATACCTTGCACGAATACAGTTCGTCGTGCTCACGCCCACGCCAACAAATGAACTCGCGTTCTGCAAAAAATGCTGTCGGTTGCGTCTCAGTTTTACTCACAAATCTCTCGTTATGTTCTTAAAATAACAACGGATGTTTTGAGAAAAACTTTAGCGAAAGTGCGAAATATTTTTCGTGGCTACAATCCAAGGATTCCAACTGAATTAGCTTTGAGCGTGTCCCTGCCCGGGTACGGCTGTCGTGAACCAAGCCTTGGCGCAAGCGCCTGTCTTGGCCCTGCGGGCTTCCATCCTCACGCCTGGCGCGCTCCGCTTGCTTTCTGGCGCGGTCTGTAACGTAACTTTCTGGCTGTAACGCGAGCAACGTTACTGAGCAAAATGAACGTTACTGATGCTTATCGCATGGCTGATTGCACCTGGTGACTCACTCGGTATGAGATTGAGCAAGACGTCTCATGAGTTCCGCTCTGATCGACCAAAAAAAGCCCAGGACATTTCTCCACTCATAATCGATGATGCATTCCACAGATCTTGGTATTCAGAGAAAGGTATGAATAGGCTTGGGCAGTGCATGCCGTGGTTATGGTGAGACAAGAGATCTCTTTCTGAACAGGCACGAGAGCGTGCATTTATCACTTCGGTAAACGAATTGAAGACTCTACAAGTGACTCCCGAGGGCGGAATGTCGATAGATCCCGAGGAGATACGCGAACGCGTAATTGCGAGTCGTCATGCGCTAAAGCACTTCGTTCGACGCTCTTAATCCCACGAGGCTAAACAAATGCTCACGGCTCAAGAGGTTTACCAGGTACTGCGCGATGCCTCCATGGCGTCACGCCGAATCCGAAGAACCACTCTGGAACACTGGAATGAGATCTACTGCGGATTGATGACTATCGACGTTGATGGCTGGACGATTACGTTTTTTATAGATTGCGGTGACCTGGATTACTGTGACATTTGCCTGTCCCCAGATGGAAGGAGGTACGACTTCGATGCAAAAGGCACTTTTGACCCAGTGGGACTTTTATCCCCCGACGAGCACTCTAAGCTTGAAGAGATGCTTCGCCAGCTTTAACCAATTTTTTCCGTCGCACGACCGCGCTGTGGAGCCCAAAGGGCGAATCACTATTTCCTACGCGGTAGGCCCGTCGTAGATCGTCATTGCATGGTCGATGTTCCCAGGAAGTCGAGCGGCTCCTCCCTTACTGCCTCCATCAGCGAGTTGGACAGCCAAACTGCATCAAGCATGCTGAACAAATAGCTTGCGGTTTCCAACACGAGCATCACTCCACCGTCAGTTGCTGTGTAAATTCCTACATTTACAGGTGTTTCAGCATCATCCGTTAGGAACTCCATAAAACTGAGTTCACTTTCTGATCGATGAACGCTGAATCCCCCTTCACCAAAATAACTCCAAACCCCATCCGTATTTCTTTTATACCATTGATCGAATGCGCTTTCCCGCATGGCAGGCTTTGGTATATATCCTTTCAGATTGCCCACGGTGACGAGATCAGCATCGAAAATACAACGCGCGATATCTTCAGCAATGGCGTGGGCAAAGCTGTACGACAAATTGCCAAACCTTAAACTGACATAACCTTTCTCCTGCCTGGATACCTGACATGGATATAACTTGTCATGAGCACGCTCGTGCCAACTGGTAAATTTACGCTCCGCGAAAAAGAAACTTGGTTGCATTTCAGTTTTGACCACAATTTTCACCGTTCTAGGTTGTTTCAAATAACAACGGATGCTTGAGGCAAAAACTTTAGCGTTTGAAGAATAATTTTTTTCTCGACCGCCGAACTGGAAGTCATTTGCCCTCACAATTTTTTCAAGACTTCTCGTAATGCCCCTTCATGGGTCACTAAGTGCCAAATTCAGCCTTGATGACCCGTTTAGGGGCCATTCCGCCAAATGTGCAGCAAAATCGATATCACCGTTTCTCTTGCCCGGCTGCCTATCTTCGAAGACCTGCTCCATGGGCAGCAGTTATTGCATTCATATCTTCTATGCTCACGGCGGTTTCCGGCCGACGGATCATGCCTTTCAGGGTCTTAACAGAGTGCGTGGCCGCTCGAATGGCGAATTGACCAGCCTCCATTTCCACGAATTCGACTCTATCACCAGGTTGCAGCCCGAGGGATGCCCGTACTCGTGCAGGAATAGTGATTTGGCCTTTTGAAGACACGGTTGCGGTAGCCATCTGAACACCTTCGGAAATGATCATTTATATGATTGACGTGCTTACACCGGCGCATCAGTCCTTCGCATGCACCGCCATTCACCTCCCGCTATTGAAAAAATCTTCGATCTCCCTCAAGTTTTTTTATAACGATCCGTTTTTCATCTGTATGCCCTAAGCGAGAACGCAATTTTGAACCAATCTACAACTGACTTTGCCCGGGGCCTGCAGGGCGCAATTTCATTTTCCAAGACGACCCGAGGCAAACGCCAGCGGAGAGCCTGGGAGCGACTCATCAGTTACATCGGATCGTCCGACTCCCTACCGGAGTTTGACAAAGCTTCTGCCCGGGCGGAGGGATATGCACAGGCCTTGGTAGACAGCGAACAGATCGACACCAAATCCATTGAGCGCGACCTACTGATAATTGCGACCATTGATGCATGGCGCCGGCACCACATTCACCCAAATACTCCGACCAGCGTGTAGCACTACCCTCCCCTAAGGAAATCGATGTCCACTATATTTCAGCGTTACGCCGATGACGAAATTTCAGATTCCACGATCCAAATGCCTTAGCGATTACTGGTCACATCGACTCATCAATACCCGATTGATGTGCTCGCCGGCCGATTAGAGAAGTACCAGGCAGATCCGTCGGATGCCCAAGACCAATATCCATGGGCTGCACGGTTTATGGTGGGCATTCCTGTACCATCCTGGACGCGTCCTCTGGTATGGAATGTCTTGTGGACGGGCTCCGATTTGGGGAGCTATCTAACTAACGAATGCTTCAGTTCTGGAGGTGTGGGCAGGACTCTAGCGGAGAACAGTGAGATCCTGATCGATGCCCAGCAGCGCCTGCATAGCTTAGAAGAGTATTTTTTGGATCGTCTTGCTGTCACAGATCTTCAAGGTCAGCCGAGGGTTTTGTTTGAGATTGGTAACGGCGAGCGCAGGCGTTTTTATCTACTATCTTTGCCCAGTCCTGCGTGTCTTCTGGCGATGAGGAAGCGTTACGGAAAACGTATGATCTTTGCGCGTAATTGTTGGGGCATGCCCCGTTGGGGATGGCTGTCGTAAACCACGCCCCATCTTCGATAGGTCATGGCCCTGCGGGCTTCCATCCGCACGCCTGCGCGCTCCGCTTGCCTGCCCACCTCGCCTTCTGGGGGCTGTAACGTAGCTTTGTACGCTGTAACGTAAGCAGTGTTACAAAGCACAAAATTACGTTACAGACCATTGATTGCATGGCTGCTGGAGCCGTTCACCGGTGAGAAGCGGCCATACTGTTCGATGAAGATGGATAGATAAACTCGGTCATCACAGATCATAAGGTGGAGCATGAAATCAGGCGAATCGAGTACCGCAAACGCAGTACTTGGCAAAGCATTTATTCGGGCCGGCGAAGGCTTGGGGCTTGATGACTCTGAACTATCAGCTGTTTTGGGCGAGCAGGTTTCCACGATGTTGCCCCTACGTCACGGCCATGAACTGCTTCAGCCGGGTACTGAAGCTTGGAGCCAGGCCTTGCTATTCGTTCAGTTGTATCAGTCACTGCTCGCAGTCGCGGGAAACGAGCAAAATGCAAAGATCTGGCTAAGCAGCAAGAATCGTGGTCTGAGTGGTCGACCACGTGATCTCATCGCATGCCGAGCAGGACTGGAGCAGGTCGTCCAGTATCTCGCTGCTAATCGTTCACTCATTTAACATCTCCTGCACATCGGTGAAAATGCTGTCATGAAACACGAAATCAGGAGTGCGGCATGAAGTGGTTCGAGCGATTGATAGAATTCGTTTGTCGAGACAACAGATCTGGCCAAGAGCAAGCCAGAGATCTGGCGTTCATAGCGGCCCTCAACAATCTGAAATCTCTGCGCGTGACACCAGACGGCGGTATGTCGATTGACCCCAACGAGATACGAGAACAAGTGATAGCGAGTCGTCATCGCCTCAAGCGATTCGTGCGATAACAGTAAGCGCTTCATTCGGGGTCTTCTCAGCCGAGCCTATGGCTCGAAGAAGAAGCGATCGCAAGAAAGCACTAGCAACGTGCTCGACCAAGCTCTGCCAATACAGTCATTCTCTCGCAGCGTAAAAGCCGCCGCCTCCCCAGCTCGCTTTCAAATTGCTCAGCCACCGCATGCTCTCATTCATCATCGATCTGGCTAGCCTCCGCCTGATTGGCTTCGATCGCTTTGGTCGCGGTCACCCCTCCCCGCTTGCTGAGGTCTATGCCGATAATCTTGATGTCTTCGACGTTAGGAAACCTCGAAGCGATGACCAACCAGTGTTCTTGCAATGCGATTACTAGATCATTAAACCCGACCCGGCCTTTGGTGGGAGTCTCCCACGTCGCCTGACCTCCATGGTTTACCAGCAAAAAGATGCCGCAGCTTGAGCTTATGTCGCGTAGGTAATCCCCGCAGAGTTGGTTCTCGAGTCGTTCGAAATGTCCGGGGCCGCTCCAGTTTTGTGAAAGCTTAAGTTCGACAGGCACGGGCGCGTAGTACTGGCTGTTTTGGAATCGATAATCAGGGCGTTTGTCATCGGCAAGCTGCTCTTCCTGCGGGACGACGTACCGCCCTGCCGCGCGATCTCTCAACCATTGACCAATGAACTTACGAATGGATGTCTCTTGATTGGTGAGGAGCAATATTTCTGCAAAGCTCGAGTCGCCATCTTCTAAATCGTGCTTTAAGTCCAGCAGTCGATCGACC